>JGI24698J34947_10000734_pt1 | contig 16142 bp, 12 predicted proteins | sample TergutMp193P3_FD_34947 | JGI IMG/M metagenome (IMG submission 34947) | reverse complement strand
CAATAGCTGAAGAAAAGCGTTGTAACAAGGCCGATTAATGTTGCTTTCATTACGATGCGGGTTTTTCCAAGCCCTATGAAAAAGCAGGCAAAGGCATGGCGGAGCATTGTGATTATTGAGCCGTAAAGCAGAATGTCAAAATATTTAATTTGCAAAACGCCTTGTTCCGCAGAAATGCTAAAGGAGTTCAAAAATAAATGCGCGAGCGGCATCAGAGCCAGTGCCAGCGGGTAGCTGCATATCGCTATGATTGTTGTTTGCACAAGCACAAGCGAGCATCTGGAAGTTTTTAGCGCACCCAAATTTTGCGCGACCATTGCGGTGGAGTAGCTTATAACCCCGTTGAAAAATGTTATCGTCACCATTTCCATCAATCCACCGGTAAGGGCGGCATTCATATAATCGGAGCCGAGTTTGGAGAGGAACAGTCTGTTTATAAAAACCAGAAAAGTATCAAAGGACATTGACAATACCATAGGCAGCGATATTATCAGCATTTCCCGAACCCCGCCTTTCTGAGGATTGTCTTTGAAAAATTTCACGGAGGGAATATAGAAATCGGGATTTTCTATATTTATAGATAAATAGGAGTTCGTTTATGAATCTTAAAGCAATTTTTTCGCTTCTTCTTGCTGTTTTGGCAATATCTTTAACTGCCTGTGGCGGATCCAAGCCCCCTTCAATAACCGAGGTTGCTTCAACCGGTAATGTAGAAGTAACTACGCCGGCTGAGGAATTTATAAATCTCGCCAATAAAGAATATTCGGATCATTACTTTGGAATTGGGGATGGAGTTTCTACTAGGGAGAGCATGGCGTATGACATAGCCAGCGCAAAAGCGAGGAATCAGCTTGCCATCGAAATGCAAACGCAAATAAACAGCAAACTTAAAACCTCCAGCTTAAATACTATGAATGACGATGCCCTGGAGACCACCATGCAGCGCATAATTCAAGAAACCCAAACCACCTTGACGGAAACACGTATTCAAAAGAGAAAAACCCTGTACAATGAAAATTCCGGCAAATTTACCGTTTACGTGCTGGTTACCGTTCCGCAGAAAACTGCCAACAAAATACTTAAAGGACAGGTATCAAATGATAAGGCAATTTCGGATGCCAGAATTTCAAAAGCTATTATGGATTTTATCGATGCAGAACTTGATAAGTAAGAAGAGCGATATCTGAACAGATTATGCTTGCCATCACAGGTTTAATAGGTTCGGGGAAATCCTTTGTTTCGTCTGTTGTAAGAGATGCGGGTTTTGAGGTTTTAGATGCCGATACTCTAGTTCACGAGCTTTACGAAAAAAATGCGGAGCTGCGAAAAAAAATTGCACAGGAGTTTGGCGACGAAGCGATAACGGAAAAAAGCATAAACCGTTCTTATATCTCAAAACTCGTTTTTAGCGAATCGAAAAAATTGAGCCTTTTGGAAAGCATTGTTTACCCTGTTTTGCTGAGTGAGATAGAAAAAATAAATCCCGTTTTTGTTGAAGCCGCCGTTTTATATAAATGTCTTGAGTTTGCAAAAAATATGAAAGAGATTTGGTTGGTGGAGGCGAGCGAGGATTTGAGGAGAGAGAGGCTTTTGGAAAGGGGGCTTGCGAGTGGTGATGTTGAAAACAGGATGCGGGCGCAGGGAGTTGAGAGTGGAGAGTTGAGAGTTGAGAGTTGTGTAGAAAGAATTGATAATAACGGGACAAAGGAGGAATGTAGGGAGAGGGTTTTGAAACTTTTGGAGAAATTTATTCCGAATATAATTCAGAGAGATGTTTCGTTAAAAAAATATACAACTTTCAAAATCGGAGGCTATGCGAAATTTTTTGCAGAGCCGGAAAATGCGGATGAAATCCGTTCCTTATTTGCTTGGTGCAGGGAGTTTAAAATTCCGTATCTTGTTTTGGGCAGGGGCAGCAATGTGCTTTTTGACGATGAAGGTTATAAGGGACTTGTGATAAAATTGAGCAAATTCAACGCAGGTAATTCTTTACATTCTTTAATTCAAATCGCAGCAAATCAAGGTTTAGGGGGCTTGGAAAAACTGGAAGGCATTCCGGGCAGCATAGGCGGAGCTATTTTTATGAATGCCGGCGCGCATGGCCAGCAAATCTCAGACTGCATAAAAAGCGTAACCTACATAACCGCAAACGGTGAAATAATAACAAGAACAAAAGAGGAATGTGAATTTTCTTACAGAAGCAGCATATTTAAAAAACTCTCAACTCCAATAATCCTTTCCGCTGAATTCAATTTCATTCCAGTGCCAAAAGAAATTATAAATAAGAATAGAAAAGAAGTTTTAGCATGGCGAAAAGCAAAGCAGCCTTTACAATACCCAAACGCAGGTTCCATATTTAAAAATCCCAACTTTCAAAGCGCAGGTTATTTAATAGAAGCGTGCGGCTTAAAAGGCTTTTCAATCGGTGAAGCTCAGATATCCGAGCTTCATGCAAATTTTATTATAAATAAAGGCAATGCAACGGCAAGGGATATCAAAACGCTGATGGAAAAAATAGTTCAAAGAGTTATGGAAGTTTACGGCGTAGAATTGGAGTTGGAGATTATATGCCCGCCATCATCCCCAGCCCCGGGGCCAAGTTCCAAAATGCAATCCGCGTGATTCCTGAACATTTCGTTGTGCTCAATGGCAATAACCGTATGCCCTTTTTGAGTTAAACCTTTCAGCAAATTCAAGAGCAAGGCAGTATCTTTTGAGGAAAGTCCTCTTGCGGGTTCGTCAAATAGATAAAGGGTACGCGGTAACTTAGCTTTTGCCAAATCCTGAGCGAGCCTTAAACGCTGTAACTCTCCGCCGCTTAAATGTGTTGTGGGTTGCCCGAGCCGCAAATAATGCAAACCGGTGTCTGCGAGAGGTTCCAATTTTGGAATTAAATTTTCAAAATTCGAAAAAATTTCCATAGCTTTGGAAACGGACAAATCCAAAACATCCGATATAGACATAAATTTAAAACGAATTTCCAAAATTTCATCCCTATATCTTTTGCCTAGGCAAATCGGGCACAGACTCTCTTCATAGCCGCTCGGGTCAAATAAAACACCATTGCCCTTGCACTTTTCGCAACGTCCTCCCGGTTTGTCCGTACCGAATTTTGCCGATAGGTATCCTCGAATCTTGCTTTCCGGCAGGCTTGCAAACAGGTTTTTAAAAATTTGCATAGCGTCAATGGCTGTCGCTATGGTGCTTCGTTTTTGGGCAAAAGCTCTTCCTGTTCTCGCTGCCAGAATTGAATCTATTCCCGTTGTTTTTTTGAGTTTCCCGCATTCCGCAGGCAGTTTTTTTGCGCTTTTCCCAAGAGCGTGAGAAACGAGAGGCTCTATAACTCCCCACAAAAGCGAGCTTTTACCAGAACCGCTAACTCCGCAGATAACCGTCATAGCCCCAATTGGAATTTCAACATTCAAATTTTTCAAATTGTTAACTCTTGCGTTGGAGATCTTTATGCTGAGTTGAGAGTTGAGAGTTAAGAGTTGAGAGTTAGGAACCGAAAACGAGGAATAACTCTCCATTCTCAACTCTTCACCCTCAACTACTTCTCCGCCTTCTTCGCCTGCTCCGGGGCCCATTTCGATAATATGGTCGGCGCGGTTTATCACCCACGGATGGTGTTCTATAAGGGCAAGGGTGTTGCCTCTTAATTTTAATTGCAAAAGTGCATTCCACAGTTTTTCAACATCCTTTTCGTGTAAACCGCTTGCAGGTTCATCTATGCACAGCAAAACCCCGTTCAAGTGCCCGGAGCAAAGCGCAGCAAGCCTTACTCTTTGCGCCTCGCCATTGCTCAAGGTTTCTGCCAGGCGTCCAAGGCTCAAGTGCCCCAAACCCAAATCGCATAAAATTGAAATTCTGAGCGGAATATCCAAGAGCGTGGTTTTTAATCTCTCCGGAATACGCTCCAAATAAATAGGCAGCACTTTATTTAATTCATTCAATGTTTTTGAATGTAAAGAAAACCACGAAAAATTTTCCCACTTGCTTTTCAGAGCTATATCCCTTAATTGAAAACCCCTGCAAACAGGGCAGTTTAAGCCGATTCCCTTGCATTTCGGGCATTGCCCGGTATTGCTCCAGGGCGAAAAATGCCGCTCACTCAAAAGTTCTGCCGAGCAACCGTGTATTTCGCAACGGGGAATTGTGGAAAGAAATAATTTTTGATTTTCAAAGTCCGCCAAAATCAAATTCTCGCTCACTTTCAAAGCCGCATCTATCGCTTCCGAAAGTCTTGTGCGCTGATTTTCCTTTGCTATTATCCTGTCTATTATCAGATAAAATTCATGAGGAACAAGATTTTCCGAATTTTTGCTTAAAAAATCCAGGGATATTACGTTTCCGTTTGCTATTGCCTTTACAAATCCTTGTACCAAGTAAACTTTCGCAAGTTCGCTTAAAGTTCGGTTGTTCGCATCTACAGGGGCTAAAATTTGGAATTTCGTACCATCTTTTATAGCGGATAATTTTTCCACCATTTGCTGCGAAGTAAATGATTTCATCTCGGTTTCACATTCAGGGCAAACGGGGCTTGCACATTCTGCGAATAGAACTCTGAGCATGGACGCAATTTCCGCAAGGCTTGCAACCGTCGCTTTTTTCGTTACTATTTTATCTCCGCATTCAAGTGCTATGCTCGGCCTTAAATTATGGATCGCTTTAACGGGAACATGTTTTGGCCCCCCCAGCAGCGCAATAGCGGAACTTCCCAAAGTTTCCAGATATCTGCGGCGGCTTTCTGCATGCAGCACATCTAAAACCAGGCTGGATTTTCCGCAACCCGATGGTCCGCAGACAACGGTGATGCTCCCCACCGGAAAATTTGCATTTATGCTTTTTAAATTGTTGGCATACGCGCCTATAACTTGTATCATTCTTTAAACCGAGCATTTATAAGAGACATGGCTGCATAGTCCATTTTTCCAATTATTTTTTCCACCCTGCCTGCAATCCAGGTGTGCAGCAAATGCACCGGAATTGCAACGGAAAGCCCGGCTTCTGTTGTTATCAATGCTATGGAAATTCCGCCTGCCAAAAGTTTTGGGTCTGCGGTACCGTGCATGGTTATAACATCAAAAAGCTCTATCATTCCCATAACGGTTCCCAAAAGCCCGAGCAAGGGAGCGGTTGTTCCCAAAACGGAAATAACAGGAAGCCTGCTCTCCAAATGCGGGATTACTTTTGCAAACATCGTTTCAATAACCTTTTCTGTTTCTTCTCTTGTTTTTAATTCGGGATTAGAAACGGTTTCTGAGATTTCTTCGAAAATTTTTCCGCTCCTGAACAGAACAAAAAGCCTTTCCGCAATTAAAAGCAGCGCGATGAACAGCATGGCAAAAATCGGGTACATCAGAATTCCGCCGTCCTGCATAAATTGCTTGAATTTTTCCGATAGCTTTTTTTCTTTTTGGCTTGCGATTTCTGTTGATATGCGCGAGTTTAAAAATGGGTCTATTGGAACGAGCAAAACCCCTTGCCCGCTATCTTGCGGCGTTGCAAAATTAATTCCGCCCAAACGAACCAGCGAATCGCCCATTTCAATTTCCGCTGTGTATTCGATGTTTTTTTGTACGAGAGAAAAAAGAATTTCCGCAGCCTGCAGTGGAGAGTCCTTTGATATCGAAACCTCCGGGATAATAAAAGGTATTACTCCTTTATTGACGGATTTTAACTCCTGTATCCTATCTTGGGCAGGGAACAAGGAAGCAAAAACCATTCTTGCTTTTTCTGCGTCTTCATTTGCATGGTCTAACGATTCCCTTGCGATTCGCAATTCTTCGAAAAGCCTTGAACGCTCGGAGAATATCGCTTCTGTTTTTTCTTTTTGGGTTTCCAGTTGCCTATCTATGCGTTCTCTTTCTTCGTTTTGCTTGGATTTTTCCTGCCAACGTTTTGCAACGGCCATATCGCGTATCTGCCTTGCTTCTTCCAAGTCCGCCTTTGCATTGTTAATTTCCGCTTGTTGCTTAACCAAATCGGTTTGAGCAAAAATCTCCATTATTAGCGTTAGAATTAAATAAAATATGAAATGCACGGAAATAAATGTAGAAAATTGTTTAAACCCAAATTCGGTTTTCAATACGCCCTATACAAAACAATTCCAACCCTGGCCATATCATCACTTGCTTCGTTGTACGATTTTAAAATAGAATTCCATTTCTTAATGCTCATTTTTATTTTTTTCTCAAGGGCATCTTGCCTGTAAGCCGCCGCACGTCCCAATAATTCCGCGACCTTGCCAAACGAGTCTAAATATTCAGGCAACAAATTCAAAAAAGGCAAATCCGCTTCCGGTGCTTTCCCTCGCTCTTTTGCTAAAAATTCCTTTTGTTCCCTGCATATTGATTGCAATTTTCCCATCATTCTGGTTATACGAATCCAATCCACTTGTGGAACTATTAAATTAATAGGCCACATTTTTTTTATGGAAAATTTGAACATTGAATCGTGCGCTGCGCGTTGAAGTTTAACCATTTCTCGCAAATTTGCAAGAATAGTTTCTTTTAAAGAAGGCATAAAGGGAATTTAGAAAATGCTTTATCAAGTATGCTGGAACACTTATTTAAAGGATTTTATCAATTAAAAATCCTTTAAATAAGGTAAATCAAAGTTCAGACGACTACATGTCCATTCCGCCCATGCCGCCCATTCCACCCATGCCAGCCGGCATTGCAGGTTTATCCTCTTTTTTCTCGGTAACTACGCAATCCGTTATGAGAATCATGGAGGCGATGGAAGCGGCTTTTAATAGAGCAGTTTTGGAAACCTTTGCGGGGTCAATAACACCTGCTTTGGAAAGGTCTTCGTAAACATCGGTTTTAGCATTGTAACCAAAATCGCCCTTGCCTTCCTTCACCTTGTTAACCACAACGGAGCCTTCCAAACCCGCATTTTCGGCGATTTGGCGCAAAGGCTCTTCCAAAGCGCGGCGAATGATTGCGGCTCCGGTTTTTTGGTCGGGATTTTCGAATTTCAGGGAATCTATAACGGAAGCAGCACGGATAAAAGCTACGCCGCCGCCAGCTACAATACCCTCTTCAATGGCAGCGCGGGTTGCGTGCAGGGCATCGTCAAAGCGGTCTTTTTTCTCTTTCATGGCGACTTCGGTGTCTGCGCCGACTTTGATAACCGCAACGCCGCCGGAAAGCTTTGCCAAACGTTCCTGCAATTTTTCGCGGTCATAGTCGCTCGTGGTGTCTTCAATCTGCTTTTTGATTTGCCCGATGCGAGCCTTTATATCCGCAGATTTTCCTGCGCCTTCTACTATAGTGGTATTGTCTTTGTCTATGATTATGGATTTTGCCTGGCCGAGAACGTTGGGTGGAATATCTTCCAGTTTTGCGCCGGTTTCTTCGCTCACAAGCTGGCCGCCTGTTAAAAAGGCAATGTCTTCCAGCATGGCTTTTCTGCGATCGCCAAAGCCGGGGGCCTTAACCGCTGCAACCTTGATTGCGCCGCGCATTTTGTTTATGATGAGCGTTGCAAGCGCCTCTCCGTCAACATCCTCGGCGACTATGAGCAGGGATTTGCCTGTTTTCGCTATGTACTCCAAAGTCGGGAGCAGGTCCTTCATGGAACTGATTTTTTTATCGTACAGCAAAATGTTCGGATTTTCCAACTGAACTTCCATAGTGTCGGTATTTGTCACAAAATACGGGGTCAGGTATCCGCGGTCGAACTGCATTCCCTCAACAACATCGAGGGTGGTATCGGCTGTTTTGGATTCCTCAAGGGTAATAACGCCGTCATTGCCCACTTTTTCCATCGCATCTGCGAGATATTTGCCGATTTCCGGGTCGTTATTAGCGGAAATGGAGGCGACCTGAGTGATGTGTTCCTTGCCGTTTACCTTTACGGAAGCCTTGCTTATGGCCTCTGTAACGGCGGTGACCGCTGCGTCAACACCCCTTTTTATATCCATCGGATTTGCGCCGGCTGCAACGTTCTTTAAGCCTTCGCGGGCTATGGCCTGGGCCAGAACGGTTGCGGTTGTGGTTCCATCGCCTGCAATATCGCTGGTTTTGGATGCCGCATCACGCGCCATTTGAGCACCCAGATTTTCAAATGCGTCTTCCAGCTCAATGTCTTTGGCAACGGTCACGCCGTCTTTTGTGACGGTCGGAGCGCCAAAGGATTTGCCAAGCATAACGTTACGGCCTTTTGGACCGAGCGTTACTCTAACCGCATTTGCGAGTTTGTCCACGCCGCGCATTAGCGCTTCGCGGGCTTGAATATCGAATTTCAACTGTTTTGCCATGGTTTTTCTCCTAGTTTTGAATTTCCTCTGTTAAAGAACTGCCAAAATATCGTTTTCCTTAACGATAAGATAATTTTTACCGTCAACGGTAACTTCCGTTCCGCTGTATTTGCCGTAAAGCACTTTGTCGCCTATTTTGAGTTCCATGGCTATAATTTCGCCTTTGTCGCTCCTGCGGCCTGCGCCAACAGCCTTAACTATGCCCTGCATGGGCTTTTCCTTTGCGTTGTCGGGAATAAAAATTCCGCCCTGTGTTTTGGTCTCTGCCTCAACCGGCTCTATCAAAACTCGGTCTGCAAGGGGTTTAATGGACATATTTTACCTCTCGGTTAAGTGAAAATTTTGTTTTGTTCCTATTAACGCAAAAGCCATGCCACAGATAAAAAGGGCTTTTTTGGGCGAAAAACAGCGATTATGGATAAATTGCGTTTCATTTTGAAACAATTTGGGATATTTAAAAGTTTCATTTTGAAACCGACTGCGTTTTAGCTAAAATAAAAAATTTTTATTAATAAAAAACTAATTTATTTATGATAAATATATTATTATTTGTTTATATTGTGTTAATGAATTCTTAATATTTTTTTAAAAAATGAAAAAAGCCAAGAGTTCTTGGCTTTTATAGCCAACACCTTTTTAAATCCCTTGCAAAGCGCCAAAAATTTTTGGATATTTTAGGTGTGTTTGTGAATGTCAATTTGAATGTAGCCGAACAGCCTGCTCCCTCCTTATGGGAGCAGTGCTTTTTGGCGTTTTTACTTTTAAAGCCTAAAGAGCAGCGAGAATTGCAGTGGCTTTCCAGCATAAAATACATATCGGTGGAAAACGGCGTTTTGAACATTGAAGCTCCAAGCAAGTTCGCTAAAGAATGGTTTTTATTGCATTTTTGCCGGTCTTTTTTGGAAATTGCCAAAAATATAGATGCAAGCATAGATAAAATTGCGGTTTTTACCCAGCAAGCAAGTGAAGAAAGCGAGGTTATAGCAGAAGCACCGGAACTTAAAAATCCGGAAAAATTCAAGAACAGCAATTTTTGCAGAAAATACAGGTTAGATAATTTTATTGCCGAAACATCCAACGAATTTGCTTTGGAAAGCGCAAAATTCATAGCCGCAATGCCGCGGATGCAGGAAAACTTTTTAGTTGTCAGAGGCTTGGCAAGTCTCGGTAAAACGCATTTGCTCCATGCTATTGGGCGGGAGGCTTCGGCAAAATGGGCAAAAAAAGCCATTTTGTGGGACTCGGACCGTTTTTTTAAAGAAAAACGCAAAGGTAATTTAGCTATTCTTGAACAGACTGATATTTTGCTTTTTGATAATTTGCAAAATCTCTATAGCTATGAAACTTCGCAAAATGAACTTTTAAAAATATTAAAGAATTTAAAAAACAAAGGTCGCTCCATAGTTGTAACCGTTAATCCAAAAAGCAAAAATCATCCTACGGACGAATTTGAAAATTTTTTGAAAATGGGCATAAAATGCGAACTTAAAAAACCGGATTTGCGAACCCGCATAGCCATTTTACGCCAAAAAGCGCAGGAAAAAGCTTTGCCGATAACTTCTCTTGATAATTGCTGGAAGTTAATCGCAGAAAAACTCGGTGAAAACATTTGCTCGCTTGAAGGTGCGATAAATGACCTTGCAGCAAGGCAGTCGCTCTTAAAATGCGAAATAACCCCTCAAATAGTCCGCTCAATTTACGAAGAAAAAAACACAAACAACAATATTCCAACGATTGGCTCCATTGCTGCCGCTGCTGCTCGTGCTTACAATATACCCGTAGATTCCCTTTGTGGAAAAAGCCGTATGGCGGCGGTGAACAAGCCTCGTCAGATAGCAATTTACCTGTGTAGGCAAACCGGGCTTTCTTTGAATGAAATAGGCAAGTTTTTCAACAGAGATACCTCTTCCGTTACAAATGCAATTCAAGCGGTTAAAAACAAGATTTCCGGGGAACATGGATACTCTTTTGAGTTTGAATTAAATGATATTTTAAATGCAGCGAGGAGCTAGAAATGTTGGATTCCATAATAAAAGAAACCGCTGAAAATCCGAATACGGCGATTATTTGGATGCATGGGCTTGGCGCAGACGGCTACGATTTTGCAGATATAATCCCGGAACTCAAGCTGCCGCCGGATGTGGCCATAAGATTTATTTTTCCTCATGCGCCCGTAATGCCCGTCAGCATAAACAACGGCTATAGAATGCGCGCTTGGTATGATATTGCGTATGCGAACCTGGAAAAAAATCCTGATATTAAAGGCATTGAAAAAAATTCCAAACTCGTAGAGGAACTCATAGATGCCGAAATTGAAAAAGGCATAAGCTCGGAAAAAATTTTGCTCATAGGTTTTAGCCAGGGCGGAGTTATGGCTCTGCACACGGCAACACGTTACAACAAAAAACTTGCAGGAGCGGCGAGCCTATCTTCTTATTTTCCAACAGCGCAAACGATGCCGTTAAACGGAATAAATGCAAAAATTCCGGTGTTCTTCGGGCACGGAAATTTTGACAATGTTGTTCCGCCGGTTCTTGGCCAAAAGGCTTTTGAATTTTTCAAATCAAACGGGAACCCGGTAGAAAACCACACTTACGATATGCAGCATTCGGTGTGCATGGAAGAGTTGAAAGCACTTGGAAGCTGGATTATAAAGAATTTGGCCGCTAGTGCGTTCTTTCAATGATAAGTGCTGCTATATTTCGCAAAATTTCGGAATTTTTATCGGGTAATTTTTCCAGATTTGCCAAGGCTTTGTCGTAAAGTTCTCTTGCTTTTCGCTTTGAAGCCTCTAAACCCAAAACCGCCGGATAGGTCGCTTTTCCGTTTTTAATATCGGAACCTGCATCCTTGCCGAGTTCTTCGGTTGAACCTTCTATATCCAAAATATCATCAACTATTTGAAAAACAAGCCCGATTCTCTTGCCGAATTCCCTTATATGCTCTAATTCATCTTTTTTAGCGTCTGCGAGCAAACCTCCTATAACCAGCGAGGCCTCTATTAAGGCCGCTGTTTTATGATAGTGGATATAATCTACAATAGCCAAATCGACAGATTTTCCCTCAGATTCAATATCTACAATCTGTCCGCCTATCATGCCTTTGGAACCGAGCGAACGCGCAACTTCCTCAACAACCGAAATATTTCCCGTGCGGGCAATTAACTCAAAAGCAAAAATGCAAAGGGCATCGCCTACCAAAACTGCGGTTGCTTCACCGTAAACTTTATGCGTAGTGGGCTTTCCCCGGCGAAAATCATCGTCATCCATGCAGGGTAAATCATCGTGAATTAAAGAAAATGTGTGTAGCATTTCCAGTGTGCACATAGCCAGGCAAATACGTTCGGAAGGCTTTCCTCCAAAAAATTCGTATGCAGCCCGCACAAGAGCGGGCCTGAGTCTTTTTCCGCCTGTGAGGAGTGCATAGCGCATGGCGGAATGCAAAGTGCCGGGGAATTTGTTTTCGCTTGGGATATATTTTTTTAAGTATTCTTCCGTTAATTTACCGGCAGATTCCAAATACATCTCCGCTTTTTTTACCATATCTGCCATATCGCTCATAATCCCTCCTAATCTTTCCCCAAATCCTCGTCAACCGCCCTTGTTTTCTCCGCCTCTATATAAGATTGGTCTATAACGGATTTTTGCTCCGTATCCTTTTTTATTTGCTTCCGTAAATAAGTGTTAAAAAACAGTATACCGCCGATAATCAAAGCGCATTGCAAAAACACAAGGATGATAATCCAAATCATGCTAATCCCAAATATCGTCCAAGCCACCCTTGCACTTTTCCCATATCTGCTCGTTTCCGCTCATAATATCTAAAATGTGGCTGTAAACATCCGTGTTGGTAAAACCTTTCCAAACACGTCTTTCCACGGTTTCTCCGGTTTCATTGTCTATAACTTTCAAAGTGTCAAAAAATTTCGGATTGTCCTTGTATTCCGTCACTATCACTTTGGAAAGCGAACCTTCCAGAATTCTCTTTATGAACCTTATTATGGAGTTATTGAATTCGTTTTCGTTGTCTTGCAGAGTTTGAAAATCTCTGAAGGGTCTGCCGTAGTGCAACCAGTAACGAAGTGCTAAAGCTACCGTAACTTCGCGAATTGCGGAACGAAATGCAAATTTATCTTCCAATTTGCCGCCATACCAAGAAACCAAGGTTAAAGGATTGTCCTTGTTCGGTTCTATGCGAGTTCCTTGGCCGGGAGTTACCGCCTTTATCTTTAAAGGAAGCCTGCCTAAAAGCTGCCATGCCTTTGTATAAATAATGCAAAGGCGAACAAAAGGGCTTTCGTGTTCGGTGGTTTGTCTGTAAAAGGCTCCGAAACATCGTTGATAAAAACTCTCCTGGTCAAAAACCTGGTCGCTTGCGCGGCTTTCAGAGATTTTGGCATCTAAAAGGAGCATGGTTTTGGAAAGCTCCGGACGCATGCGAACCTCTAATTTGCGTGTGCGGGTTTTGGGACGAACGCCCTCTTTGTATATGTAATAAAATCCTTCTGCCTGCATTTTTTGCCAAATAAAGAACTGCAAATCGTCTGCTGCTCGCAAATGATAGCTGAATACCGGATTTTGACGGTTATTTGCCATTGTCACAAGGCGAACAAAGTTTCCAGAATCGTGTTCTTCATTTTCCGATGGATACGGAATAACAACTTTTACCAATACAAGCGGATTTACAGGTTCCTCTTCCCTGCTTGCATATTGCTCGTATGTGAAAAGGCTTTGCGCTCCGTTTATTATCTTTGGGTGGTCGATGGACAGATACCATTTGCCGTCCACATGCTCTGGACGTAAATTATCGCCGGTTAAGGTCATTCCGTTGTGCAAAAACGGAAATTCTTCTATAGTTCCGTTTCTTTTCATGCCCAAAAAAGCATCTAAAAGGCTTGCGTTTGTGTAAGTTTGACTGCCCAGATATGTACGAATATTTGAACTGACTATCATCATGTTGTGTTTTGCCTTGTGCCGCCGCCCTAGTTCCAAATGATAATTGTAAATTTCCTGAACGGGCACAAATCCTACGAACAGTTCACCTCTTTTGCTCTTTATGCGTAGCGGTGAGTTTTCCAAAGAAAGCCTTAAAATGGCATCTTCGGTTTCGTTATCGTCCAGGTCATCGGAATCTGCGCTGACATTGGCTATTATGTGAAGTTCTTCTTTCCATGCTTTTAGGCGGATACGCAAATTGCGGAGCGTACGGCGCATTTCGTGGTCGGTTATGTCTCTGCCGGCATCCGTGCGCATTACCGTAATTTCCAGCTTTTGTTCGCATTCTTCGGTTTCATCGTCTTCTGCGTTTAATTCCGCGCCAACGTAGGTTGCATACCAAGTGGGAACTTCTTCTCTTATCGCTAAAAAAAACGGATTGGTCGGGTTTGCAGTGCGCAAAAGCACATCGCCTAGGCTTTTTAAATCGGATGATAAATAGGAAAGCGAGGTTTCTATGCTGTTTTCTTCGTCCAAAAATATGAAAAGCTCCAAAATTTTATTTGTATATTGAAATGCGTGAAAACAACCTCTTTGTTGATTCAGGTAATGCAGGGCCTTTTTCTTTTCCAAAGGAATTCTTTTGTCCAAACTGCGATATTTGGCTATAAAATCCAATCTTCTGTCAAACGCTTTATTCCATTCCATAGAAATCTCCAAAAACATCGGGATATAAATATAGAAAAATAAAAAGCGATTTTCCCATTTTTTTCATTTTTTTTGTGATATTCGTCACAATTGTCTGCTAAAAAAGTCCCCTAATCCCACCCAATCTTCATTTTCTTGCATTTTTAGCACTTTTTGAGCATTTTTTTTAAAAAATTCGAATTTGCTCATTTCATCTAAGATACTGAAATACTTAGAGTTAGCCACGCCGATGTTGCCTTGGTAAAAATCCAAAGCCATGCTTTGGATTTTCGAACGGAGAGTTTGGTTCACAGCTTTAAATTAGTAAATAGTCTGAACCTTGATTTACCTGATTAAAGGATTTTCCTGATTTTTTAACATCATTTTTAATAATCCTATTAATCCTTAAATCAAGCGAATCGTGGTTCAGACAGAAGGGAGTAATTTAGTAACTTAATCCGTATCCGTAAGGGAACCAGTCAGGGCTTTCTTGGGTACTGTTTTTAGGAAATACCGCTTTGTTTTTTGGCCAAGTGTGCGGGAGTTTACCGGTGAAATCATACTGTCCTCCACTTTCAAAAAGAACATCCGCAATACCGGCTCCTTCACTGCCGGGCAACCACGCTGCAACAAAGGCATCGCTATTATTCAAAAGAGAATTTACTTCAAGAGGGCGGCCGCTTATAAATACTACTACTATTTTTTTTGTGGGGTTTTGACTTTTTAAGGTGGCAAGATTCGGGGTACTCTTATTATCGGTAAAAGTTATATCGTTCACGTCGCCATACCACTCTGCATAAGGAGTTTCTCCTGTTGCATAAATAATCACATCTGCTTGCGCTGCTGTTGTAACTCTTGCGCCAGGAGCAACTATATCTACGCCTCCCTGAATAGAAGTTGCACCGTTCACCGTACCGCTTCCTCCTTGCCATCCATCACTGCCAGCGGTCCATCCGCCGCATTGATAGCCTTGGTTGTTTGCGTGGCTGCCTGTTACAAAAACCTTTGTGCTTTTGGAAATCGGGAGTGCGGAATTATTTTTCAGCAACACCAGGCTTTTGCGAACAGCTTCTCTAGCAATATTTCGGTGTTCAGGGTTGCCAGTAGTGCCTGCATATAAGTTGCTGACATTTTGCGGATTAGGCGGATTGGGATAGTCCATCCTGCCGGCTCTGAATTTTGCACGCAAAATACGGCGAACAGCGTCGTTTATACGGTCAAGTGAAACATCATTGCTATTAAACAAATTGGTTAAGTTAGTGGTGAAATCGCCTTCGTTCATGGCCATATCTATCCCAGCATTTATGGCTTTTCTAACAGCTTCCCTGTTTGTAGGATTTGTACACCCGTAGGAGCAACCATCGTGAGAACCCGGGCTTACGGAATTTCCAATCCCTGCCCAATCACCGATAACATAGCCGTCAAAACCGAGTTCGGTTTTTAACCATCCGGTTAAACGCAAAGAATCCACATGCTGATGAATACCTTTTATCTGGTTGAAACTCGCCATAACACTCAAAACACCTTGTTCTACAACCGCTTCGTATCCGGGGAGATGCAGAGCGCGCAAAACCGAATCGGATGCAGTACTGTTGCCCCTGTCTATGCCATTATCTGTTGCGCCGTCTCCCAGATAGTGCTTTGCCGTGGCGATAACGCGCCACTGCGCATTGTATTTTTCACCCTGATAACCGCGTACGCAAGCCGCCCCCATTTGAACCGCAAGCTCCGCAGTTTCACCGTAGCCCTCATAAACCCTGCCCCAACGCTCGTCCTGGGGCACAGGGATTGCCGGGCCAAAAATCAAATCCACATTGCCCGCCCAGCTCTCCTTTGCCGTTACTTCGCAAGCCTTGCGAACAAGAGCGGAATCCCTCGTTGCACCCATGCCTATATTGTGCGGAAACACGGTTGCCCCTGAAATTGCCGCAGCACCGTGCATCATATCCTTACCGTAGGTAACAGAAATTTTCGGATTATAGGAATTGAGAGTGGAATACATTGAAGTAAGAACCGTGTTGGAATAACTATCTCCACCATGCAGAACACTGCCGTACAAATTTGTGCCATTGCCAAAAGAACCAACCAATGGCTGTGTCATCTGGTAAATTTTATCCGCCGGGGTCATATGACTCATCACAGTGTCAATGAGAACTTCAATCGAGTCGCGCACCAAAACAACAGGTCCCACATCTTCATTAAAACTGCTTATTGAAACTTCCTTTGGCAAAAATCCCGTTTTACGCACAATCAAC
>JGI24698J34947_10000733_pt1 | contig 16145 bp, 12 predicted proteins | sample TergutMp193P3_FD_34947 | JGI IMG/M metagenome (IMG submission 34947) | reverse complement strand
TCCTCATTGTTTCCTGCTTGGTGGCAGGACGAGTTCTGCCTTCGGCTTCGGCGGCATAGACTTCTTTTACTATTTGGTCAACATTAAGATCGCTGTAATCCGTTTCCATTTAATGACCCTCCAATAAATAATAATGCTGCTTTTGCAGTTTCATTGCATGAATAACAATCAAAAGATTACGATCTTCTTCCTCAATCGTTATAAGTTCAAGGGCATTTCCCGAATGATCAAACCCCGCAAGCAGATGTTTTGGCGGCGGATCATCAAGGATTTTGTCTCCTCTTACATTGAACAAACATGAGTATATGCTTTCATCGGTTATCCCATGTTTGCGCGCGCTGTCAAGTATTAAAATGTCCATAAACCGCCATTACTTTATACTATACCGCTTTTAGGGATTGGGGGCAAGGGGGGGGAATGGTGGCTTTGGGGGGATTTCATTCGTAACTTAAAGAACCAGCGGTGGCTGAGGCTCTCGAAGCCACCATGCGAATAAATGCCTTTTTTTCACTTTTTTCCATTTTGCGAGCCAAAAACCGCATAATATAAGCCCTACGCTTCTGTTTTTCATTCCTGCCTGATTGTTTTGGTACGACCGATAACCTGTACTACCGTAACCGCCGCGACAAGCCCGATGCCGATAATGTCGGTTAACAGGCCCGGGTCAATGAGCAGGAGGCCGGCGGCAATGGCGGCGAGCCGCCAGGGAACGGCTATCTTGCGCAGCATATAACCTTCGCTCCCGATGGCAAGACTGAACATCCCGATACAGGCGGTGCAAACGATCTGCACTATCTTGAGGGGCGTCGTGTCGATCAACAGCATCGCCGGGGTAAAGACAAAAATGTACGGAATAATAAACGCGGCAACCGCCAGCCGCGTGGCGGTAACGCCGGTCTTAATGGGGTTTGATTTGGCAATAGCCGCGCCGGCGTAGGCCGCAAGAGCTACCGGCGGGGTAATGTCCGCAAGGACTCCAAAATAGAAAACAAACATATGCGCCGCCAGAACCGGCACCGCGACTCCGATTTCGGCCCCCGCGCGTATAACCATGGGCGCGGTAATCGTCGCCATGATCACATAATTCGCCGTGGTGGGGATTCCCATCCCCAGGATAAGGCAGGTCAGCATGGTCAGAAAAAGCGCCGCAAAGAGATTGGTCCCGGTAGAAACAAGGAGGGGGTTGTTGACAATAACGATAAGACGGCTGACGAGCAATTGCCCGATACCGGTCAGGGAAACGATCCCTACAATGGTCCCGGCAACAGCGCAGGAAATGGCAACGCCGATGGTATTGCGCGAACCGCCGGTAATAGCGTCAACCAGCCCCGCGCGGGTGAACCGCGTTTTCTTGCTGAAAAAACTTACGATGAACGCACAGAGAATGGCGAAACAGGCGGCGTAGGCCGGGGTAAAACCGATGCCCATCAGGGCTATCAGCGCCAGTATCGGCAGGAAGAGATAGCCGCGGGTAATGACCAGCCGCCCGAAATGCGGCAGCGATTCGCGGGGCAGGCCCGCAAGCCCCAGTTTTTTTGCCTCGAAGTGAACCATGAGGAATATGCCGGTAAAGTACAATATAGCCGGCACAATCGCCGTAACGGCGATCACCGGGTACGGCACGCCGGTCAACTCCGCCATGAGAAAAGCCGCCGCCCCCATGATGGGGGGCATGATCTGTCCGCCGGTAGATGCCGCCGCTTCCACCGCCGCGGCAAACTCAGGCCGGTATCCGGTTTTTTTCATCATCGGAATAGTAACGCTGCCGGAACCAACGGTGTTGGCGACGGAACTGCCCGATATCATCCCCTCCAGCGCGCTGGCGATAACGGCTACTTTCGCCGGCCCGCCCGCGGTAAAACCCGCCACCGAATTGGCAAGGTCGATAAAGAAGCCGGCAATCCCGGATTTTTCCAGAAAGGACGCCAGAAAGATAAAGAGAACGATAAAGGTAGAACACACCCCAATAGGAGTGCCGATAATGCCGTCGGTAGTGTAGAAAAGCTGATGAATTACGCGCCGCAGGGAATAACCGTCGATAAAAGCATAGGCGATAAAACCCGCCGCCACTACCAGAATGGGAAGGCCCACCACCCGGCGGCACAACTCGGCAAGGATAATAATCCCCATAACGCCCATGAAAATATCAATCGGCTCCAGCCGGATGGCGCGCTCGATAATCGGCTGAAAATTAACCACATAGTAAAAAAAGGAAACCGCCCCCAGCGTACCCAGCACAAAGTCATACCAGGGGATATAATTGTGCCGCTTGGTCATACCCCGGCGGAACGGGTAGAGCATATAGCCGGTAAACACCAGTATTCCCACAAAGGCGCAGCGCCTGACCTGTTCGGGAAGGTTGGCGAATAAGGTCACCCAGAAAACATAGGCGGCAAAGATGAGCAGCAATCCCTTTATCAGCAGATCGGGAACCCCCGAAAACCGGCGCACATTGGATTCCCGGTCAAAGTGGGCGATAAGTTCTTCGGTCTCCTGTTCGGTTAGCACGTGATCATGACTCATTTAATTGCCGCTCCTTAGGGTAATATGGGCATTCTTCCCGTACCTATCCCTCAAACTGATAGTTTCGCCGCCTATCATCAGCAGATGATCCGAAACGGTCCCCACGATGTAGTTCAACTCGTTAAAGGTGCGGTTAAAACCGGTAATAACCATGGCGTCGCCGTCCCGCTCCATCGTTTGCCCTGCTTCCCAATCGGTCTGCATCCCCGCGCCAAAAGCATAAAAGCGGACAGACACCGGGCGAATAGTGCGTCCTTCAAGTTTGAAGGTTTCCCGCACCGGACTCTGATTCACCGAATGGATAAATTCTATCGCAAACTCCCCGCCGTCGCCAAGCGCCCGCCGTTCATACACCTTCCCCGACTCGCTGTCGCATATCACCAATTCGCCCCCCACAGCCTTGCAGGACAGCAAAACAATACACAACGCCAATAATAAACCACGGAGTACACGGAGTTTTAAGAGAAAAGGAATAAGAAGTAAAACGCGGAACTCTCGAACCACTGCCTGCCACCCCTTTTCTTCCTCTGTGTTACTCCGTGGTTATCTTCTTCTTTACTTACCGCAGCGCGCCGATTTCGGTGAGGTACTTTGCCGCGCCGGGGTGGAAGGGAACGGAGATGCCCTCTACCGCGTATGCGGTGGAAAGTTCGCTGCCTTTAACATGGGTGGCTTCGATTTGCGCCTTGTTCTCAAACAAGGCTTTGGTCAGGCGGTACACCGTGTCGTCGCTCAGTTTGGCACTGACAATAAAGGTGGCTTTTACCGCTACGGTCTGCACCGCGCTGTTTTGTCCCTTGTATCTTCCCGCCGGAATGGGGAATTTGGTATAAAACGGATAATCCCTGATTAACTGATCCGCGTGGGCATCGTCAATGGAGAGAACCACCACATCCTTTCCCGTCGCCAGATCAATGATGGCGGGAGTAGGCGCACCGGCAACGCAGAAGAAAGCGTCGATCTTGTTGTCACGCAGGGCGTCGGCGGAAGCGCCAAAACTTAAATTTTGTTTGCCAATATCGTCAAAGGTAATACCGTAGGCTTCCAGTATCTGCCGGGCGTTGAACTCGACGCCGCTGCCCGCATCTCCCACGGAAACATTTTTCCCCTTGAGGTCCGCAATGGAAGTGATCCCCGAAGCGGGATTAACCACGACCTGGCATACTTCGGCATAGAGGCCGGCCATGCTGAAAAAGCTGGTGATCTTTTCGCCGTTAAACAGATCAACTCCCCGCCATGCGTAGTCCATGACATCGTTCTGGACAATGGCAATTTCGACTTCTCCGGCGTCGATAAGCTGAATATTCGCCTTTGAGGCGCCGGTAGACTGGATGGTAATGGGAAGTTTGGTCTTTTCGCTGAGTATCTGCCCTACCGCCGAACCAAACGCATAATACGTCCCCGTACTCCCCCCCGTGGCCATACGGAGCCGCTCATGTTTCCCCATGCAGCCGGTCAAGGCCAGGGAAACAACCAATGCCAGTATACATAATGCTGTCTTTTTCATGGCATCCTCCTTAATTATCATGAATACCATTATATTGAAAACTGAAATTGACGTCCACACCTGTATTTTCCCCTTAATTCCTTACTATATTTGTATGTTATTTCTACCGTTATTTTGCTTGACATTACCGGCAAGACATGATAAATTGAGGATCAATAAGGAGAAAACTACCATGGATAGTCAGAAACAAGCGCAAAAATCGAGAAGAAATGATGTCGTGAACGGGTTGGTTATCAGTTTCCAGTCACTGAAGGGGAAAATGGTTAAAGAAGCAAAATACCTTGGCCCTCATGGGAAAGGGTATGATGGGTGCGGAACTCATACTCACAAAGACTAAAAATCCGCATCGAATTGGTCAATGAGAACTCCCTGGCTCACCACTGAGTATCAATATATATCAGACGATTCTATATCGGTATTCCCCATAAACGTAAAAGGGCAAAAGTTTTTTGTATTATTAAATAAAAATTTCGGCTCATGGATAGCATTAAACAATGATGAGTATGAGCGATATGTAAAAAAGGAAATGACCAATAATGAAATGGAATCATTGTACTACCGGTTGTTGGTAACCGATGAAAACGGTGAATTCATTAATTTGTCATTTCCCAGGCCGGCTGAGAGGCCAAGCGTCGTAGTTGTTAATATTACCACCACCTGCAACCTTCAATGCAAGTATTGTTTTGTAGAATGCGAACCCGGCAAGGGCGAACACATGTCCCAGGCGGTTATGGAAGCGGTAATAGATAATATGCTGTCAATGCCGGACGAAAATGTAACTTTTGAACTGCAGGGAGGAGAACCGCTTAATTACCCTGAAGGGTTTTACACATTTGTCAATTTAGCCAAAGAACGCGGCCTGCATACCAACAAAAATATCAAACTCAGAACAATGACCAACGCGACAAAAGTAACCAGGGAATTTGCCGCATTTTGCAGGGATAATCAGATAACGGTAGGCGTCAGCCTGGACGGGCCCGAGGAAATTCACAATCTGGTAAGGGTAGATAATAACGCGCAGGGAACATTCAAGGCCACCAAAGAGGGCATATCTTTATTAAGGTCAGAAGGCGTCAAGGTTGACGGCGCGGTATGCTCAATTGGCAGGCACAATGTCAATTCAGCGGAAGAATTGCTGCAATTTTTTGACCAGATCAACCTGGATTTTAAGCCGCGCCCCATTAACATTCTGGGCAGGGAATTGTCCACGCATTTTGCACCCGAACGCGGAGAGTGGTATAAATGTTTCAAGACAATGCACCAATTAAAAAGTAAACACTTAAAAACAAATTTCTCCAACCACATACACGAAGAGAACGTTTATACGCCCATCAGGGATTATGTCTGCCTGCGCTATCCATGCGGGGCAGTGCGTGAAATAATATCGGTTAATCCCGACGGATCGGTGTATCCCTGTGATGGATTTAAGGGTGTTGACGCTTTTTGCATAGGCAATATTTTACATGAGAGCCTGGAGGATATTTTTCAGAAAGAACAGGTAAAGAATCTGCAAAAAAGAGACGCCAGCACCATAGAAAAATGCAAATCTTGTTCATTCAAAGCGATGTGTTGTTCCTGCTGTTATTCGGCTTATGGCGCTTATGGAACCATTTACCGTGAAGACCCACTCTGTACCGACAGAAAAGCGATATTCCTTTATTTGATAAGGGATTGGATAGAAAACAATTGTCTATGATAGCCGGGAATTTTATACAGGAAATTGCAGATACTCAATTAATTATTGTTGACAAAAGAGATACCGGGAAGTCGACATTGCTGCGGCAAATTATACAGTATCATTTTGATAATAACAGAATGTTGGCATTAATTGATACCGCCGTTGAACATGCAGAAAAATCCGTTTTAATTTTTGCCCAAAAACAATACCCGCATAATATCAGCATAAAAATAAATGAAGACAGCAAAAAAATTGCCATAAAGCAATCGATCATGGAAGCGAGTGAAAAAAAATTACCCCTGTTCATAGACCTGTCGTATTTTCTTGAAAAATCACATGATTATACCGGCATTAAGCGGAAAATTACCAGAAACAGGTACCGACAATATTTCCGGTTTATCATTTCTGTTTTAGTTAAGGAAAAAACCGTTTTTTCAATCGTTGTTGATGAGGTTGAGGTTGATATAGGCACTTTGCTGCTCCTGAAAAATAACGAACATTTTGTATTGACCACGCACGATTATCTGTTTAAGCAATATATCAGATCGTTCTTTTCCAATATACTGTCAATGCATGATATTAACGATGGCTGCGTATTCAAATACCGGGTAAGGCGAAATTGCGGCAGCCGGTGTCTTATGCACTATTACCGTTTGCAAAAAAAATATTGCAATAATATCAGGAATGTCTATTGGTTCTTTGATGTATGTTCTGTCCTGGACAGGATGAAAGAAGAATATAAAGTCTATTATTTTCAGAGTAATCTTATTGATAGTTATCAAAACGGAACGCTGCCGTACAAAAAGTCGGTTAATATCATCAAAAAAATTGACCAAAGGGGGCGAATAATAAAAAAACAGGTTGAAAAGCACAGTTTTATCGAAGATTTCAGGGAATACAACGCATGTATTATGATTGTGAAATCTTCGATTTTACACCGGCAGGAAATGGAAGGGGGGCATTATATACTGCTCCTCGGCAATCAGGATTTTGGCGGTGAAAATATATTCATACATAACCCGGCAAGGAAAAGGGTATTGCTTGAAGAACGCAGCTTCAATGAAATATTGCTCGCCAATTCGGAATATGGCGGATTTAGAATATTTATCGGGAAAAGATAGCATATGCAAGACGACGAACTCCTCATTGAAAAAAAATACCTCGCCCTTGTCGTAGAATTTATCAAGAAAAAAATAAGTGAAATACATGGTTCAATAGATATACAAAAAACGGAAGCTGACAATATGGTGGAGTATATTAATACCCAAAAAATAGATAACATTGAAATTGCACAGAACCAATATGAAATAATATTTTCTGACCATAAACAAAAGCGCCATCACGGTAATATAAAAAAATATCAGGGCGTACTGGGAAAACCTTTTTTTGCAAAAATTGAAATCGTGGAAAGCGGGAACAAGGAAGAATATTATATCGGGCTTATTGGAATAGGCGATGCTTCAACAAATTATGTAATAGATTGGCGGGCGCCCATTAGTTCCTTATTTTACTATTCCGATGTCGGAAAAGCGAAATATTCATCACCCCAGGGCGAAATAAAAGTCACGCTGACCAAAAAAAGGCAGTTCATTATTGAATCGGGCGATATAAAATATTATTTTGATACGGATACTACATTGGACAATGAAATCCTGCAATTGCTCATTAATAAAAACACCTCAGATTATATGTCCAATATCGTGCCGACCATTCAAAAAGAACAAAATAAAATTATACGCGAAAATCCGGACAGGTCGGTAATTATAAACGGTGTGGCCGGTTCAGGGAAGACATCAATCGCCATACACCGGATTGCGTATCTATTGTATATCAAGCAAGGCAAATTAAAAAGTGAGAACATGATTAATGTGTCTCCCAACAGACTTTTTTCGGCGTATATCAGCCAGCTGCTGCCCGAGTTGGGAGAAGAAAATATAATGACCTTGACTTCAATTGAGCTGTTTCATCAATTTAACCTGCTGCCCAATAAATATGGCACTAAAGGTGAAATGTATGAGGCTATACTTAACGGCGATGACGGCAGATTGGAAAAAATAAGGTCTAAAATGTCCTATGAATATTATACAAAGCTGTGTGATTATTTGATTCAACTCAATAATTATAAACTGTTTGCCGGTTTAACCTTTCAGGATATCGAAATTGACGAAACGCTGGCGCAAAAGTTTTATTTATCGCATAAATCTTCATTTAATATACATTATTGCATTAAAAGGACCGCGGAACAAATTGCCAATCATTATTTCAGGGGAAGGACTGAAAAATACATTGAAAGCGCCGCCGGAAAAATTATGAAATTCGTTATCAAGCGAATAAATATTCTTAATGTGTTTCATGATTTTATGAAAAGCGACGGCGAATCAACACCTTCCGGCAAGATAAAATACGAAGACATCTCAACCTACGTTTTTATCAATTTATTCATAAAAGGCGCCAAAATAAGCAATGATATATTGCATTTGTTCATTGATGAGATGCAGGATTATGATGCGTTAACATTTACAATATTAAAAGAACTCTATCCGAAATCAATTTTTACCATTGTGGGTGATTTTCAACAAAGTTTAATATACAGCAAGCTGTCGCTGGATATGATACACGATCTCTTTCCTTTTTCCGAAAAGCACCAATTGTTGATAAGTTACCGTTCAACAATACAGATCATTCAATTTGCCAATTCAGTGCTCAAAAAAGAAACCAAGCAGAATGTAATCAGAAATGGCAAGCCGCCGGAAGTCAGAAGAATAAGCGGCGATGAAGAACTATGTGCAGCTGTCAATGCGATTCTTGAAGATGCAAAAGTTAACCATTACAAAATTGGCATGTTGGTAAAAAACATCGAAGAAGCCAATAATATGCATAAACTATTTCCTGACTGGAATGTAATAACCGAAGAAAACCAAATAAGCGCTCTTGCCACCCGAACCGTGATCACGACCATTTATATCAGTAAGGGGCTGGAATTTGATGTTGTTATCATTCCCAACCTTGGAAAATCAAATTTCTGCAAGGATATTGACCGGCACTATCTGTACATTGCCATAACCCGCGCATTACATGAGTTTTATGGTTTCTACCAAAATGATATTTCCGAGTTTATAACATGATGGGGAAGTTATATGTCATCGGAGCCGGCAGCGGAAACCGTGATGATTTTTCAATAAAAGCCGACAGAATATTAAATTGTTCGGATTTGATATACTGCGATGAAAGAATATTTGAAAAAATAAAGCATAATTACGATGTTAAAAAAATAATTAAAAACGAATATTCCGCGACATTAACCCGATGCTTAAATGCGTTACAAAGCGCCGCTGCTGCTCAAAACGTTTCTATTTTGGGCAGCGGAGACACGGGAGTTTACGGCATCTCCGGTATTATATTGGAAAAATCACTGGATTTACGGTTAGACATTGAGATAGAAATAGTACCCGGAATCACCGCGGCGTTTTCGGGCGCCGCATTATTGGGATCGCCGTTAACGCATGATTTTGCGGTTATATCATTGAGTGACAGCCTGACCGATCATAAAATGATGAAAAAAAGAATTATGGGGGCGGCTCAATCTGATTTTTGCATCGTCTTTTACGGCCTGTGTAATACGGCGTTATCAAATCTTCATAAGGTGGATGTAAAAAAATTGCTGCTCAAGTACCGTTCTCCCGAAACGAGCGTTGGAATCGTCAGTAATATAGGCGATAGCAGCCAAAAATATGAAATCATACCATTACGGGAATTGGTATTTGAGGATATTGATCCGTTAGCTACCATTTTTGTCGGGAAAAAATCAACGTATGTTTCAGAAAACAAAAAGATGATCACGCCTTTATAGACAAACAGGGCTTTGCGGTTAATACCGGTTGTCAAATACCCGCGTTGACTTTTTCTCGCTGCGGGGCAGTTCGCCCATGCCGACGGCTTTTGCTTTGGGCGTCATGCCTATTTTTTGTTTGAACTCATGCTCAACGATTTTTTCCAGATGGGCGGCAGTTTCACTAACGGGTGGTACACCCGCCGGCACTTCCTTGCCCGTTACCAGCGGCGTCTCAAAGTACAGGGTGAGTATATCCTTGCCGTTCAGGTGATCGATCATGATCTGGTACTCGCTGCTGACGCCGTCAATGGTTGCCAGAAGTTCGTCCACACGGCTGGGGTAAATGATCGAACCGCGCACCTTGACCATGTCATCGGAACGCCCGACGATCCGGTCGATTCTCGGATACTCGCGCCCGCACGCGCACTTGCCCGGTATGGCCCTGGTCAGATCGTGCGTGCGGTAGCGGATCAGGGGCGCGCCTTCTTTTTGGAGGGTGGTAATGACGATCTCGCCCACCTCGCCTTCGGGCAGCACCTCGCCGGTCCTGGGGTCGATAATTTCATAGTACATAAAATCGGTCCACATATGCATCCCGCTGTTGTGTATGCAGTCAATGCCGATACCCGGCCCGTAAATTTCAGTCAGGCCGTAAATGTCGTATAACTCGACGCCCAGTTCATCGGCAATGCGCCGGCGCATTTTATCGCCCCAGCGCTCCGAGCCGATAACGCCTTTTTTAAGATGAATTTTATCGTGTACGCCGCGTCGCTCAATTTCTTCGGCAAGCAGCAGCGCATAGGAAGATGTCGCGCAAATCACGGTCGATTTCAGATCGATCATCATCTTTATCTGTTTTTCCGTATTGCCCGGCCCCATGGGAACGGCCATTGCGCCTAACAATTCCGCGCCGGCCTGAAAGCCGATACCTGCTGTCCACAGCCCGTAGCCGGGCGTAATCTGGATACGGTCCAGATTGGTGATGCCGGCGGTTTCATAGCAGCGTTTGAACATGACGGCCCAGTCATGAACGTCTTTTTGCGTGTAGGGGATGATAACCGGCGTGCCGGTCGTGCCCGATGACGAATGGATGCGGACAATTTTTTCATCGGGAACAGCTTGCAGTCCCAGCGGATAGGCATCGCGCAGATCGTCCTTGTCCGTAAAGGGAAGTTTTGCAAAGTCCTCCATGGTTTTAATGTCATTGATATTCACCGCCGCGAAATGTTTTTGGTAAAACGCGCTGTTCATCGCCGCCTGGATTGATTTTTTGATACTATCCAGTGTGTTCATGATATGCTCCTTAAATTCATGTCCCAAAAACGCTGCGGCAGCATTTCGGGTATAACTTCCTTCAACGTGTCCACGTCGAAGGGGAATATCCCGCTGCGCGCCGCGACTCCCAACAGGGCGACATTGAGCGTTTTTGCGCCCTGTTCCAGCCGCCGCCCCTCTACCACGATCATCTGCGGCACATTCGCCTTGAGGTAATCGATCATCGCCGCCGCCTCGTAGGGCGCTGCCTTGGGATCGGCGACGGGTTTTATCGCGCGGTCGCACACTATCAGCAGGCCGTCTGCGCGCAGATACGGCAGTTGGCGCACCGCCTCGGCGGGTTCAAACGCGATAAGCGCATGTGCGGCGCCCGGCGGAATAAGCGGCGAGCACATGTTTTCGCCGATGCGGACATGGCTGACCACACTGCCGCCCCGCTGCGCCATGCCGATTGTCTCGGTAGTACGCACATCATAGCCGCGTTTCATCGCCGCCGCCGCAATCAGCTTGGACGCCAGCACCGTGCCCTGCCCGCCTACCCCAGCTATCATACTGTTAAATATCATTCTTCACCTTCCCAAGATATAACCACGGAGGACACGGAGTAAGAATTGAGAGGTCGTACTATGAAAACTTTGCTTCATTCTTAAAACTCCGTGTACTCCGTGGTTAATTATTCTTCTTCTCAATCGCGTTTGTCGCGCATACGGTGGTGCATAGCCCGCAGCCGGCGCACAAGGCGGCATTTATCTGCGCTTTGCCATCTTCTAAACTGATAGCGGGGCAGCCTAATTTGCGCAAACATAATGTGCAGCCCGTACATTTTGCTGCGTCAATGGCGGCTTTGGCGTCGCTTTTTGCAATAGCGATGCACGGCGCTTCAAATAACAATACGCGGACGCCTTTTTGCGCTATCAACGCGCGAACCGCGTCTTTCGCCGCGCTTTGATCAAAAGGATTTACCTTCACCACTGCCGCGACATTGAGCGCGGTGACGATTTTTTCAATGCTGAGCTTTTCGGTCTTACCACCCATTACCGTAATACCCATGCCGGGGTGCGGCTGGTTTCCGGTCATCGCGGTCGTTGAGTTGTCCAGCACCACGACGATAATATCCGTCTGGTTGTACACGGCGTTGATAACACCCGGAATGCCCGTGTGAAAAAACGTTGAGTCGCCGATAAAGGCAAAGTGTACGACATCAGGCTCAATCCGCTGGAGGCCCTGCGCAACGGTAATACCCGCACCCATGCACAGACAGGTATCAACCATATTGAGCGGCTGGGCGTTGCCGAGCGTATAACAGCCGATATCGCCGGAAAAAACCGCGTTCTTGCCCTTCGCCGCCTCCTTCACCGCAAAAAAAGACGCCCGATGTGGACACCCCGCACACAACACCGGCGGCCTTACCGGAAGCTCCGGCCTTACCGGAAGCTCCGGCCTTACCGGCAATGGCGGAGGCCCCCCCCCTCCCCCCCCCTCGGAATTTATCCCTAAATTATTTAACCACGGAGTACGCGGAGTTTCACGGAGTGAAGATGATTGTCGTGCCAAGAACTCCGTGTCCTCCGTGGTAAATTCTTCTGCGAGAAAACCCGCAACCGCCCTCGCCACGCTGTCCGGCGTGTTCTCCCCCGCGACCGGAATATGCCCGCTTCCCTTGCCGAGTATCTTCACGTTCAGGTGATGCAATCCGCACAGGCGGATAAGTTCGTTCTCAATAACCGGGTCAAGTTCTTCGATAACCAGAACTTCGTCCAAACCTTGCAGAAATGCCAGCGCGCGTTTTTCGGGGAAGGGAAACGCGGCGATTTTCAGGAGTTTGTAGTCCGCATGGGGGGGCGCGCCGAGCGCTTCGCGCGTATAGGCGTAACTGACGCCGCCGGACGCTATTCCCTTTTTGCCGCTGCCGGTCAGGAGATTGTGTTCGTACCCTGAAAATTCATCACGCAGGGCCTGTAAATTCTGCTCAATTTTGAAGTGGTTAGCGTAGGCTAACCGGGGGAAGATCACCCATTTGCTGTCTTTGACAAAACCGGCGGGCGCGCTTTGGGGCAAATTGTCCAGTATTTCAACGGAAGCGCAGCTATGGCAGACGCGCGTGGTGGGACGGAATAAAACCGGCGCGCCGTATTTTTCCGAAACCGCGAAGGCGTCGGCAATCATGACATACGCTTCTTCCGGCGTGGACGGATCGAACAGCGCAAGTTTGGCGTGCTGCGCAAAATGGCGCGTATCCTGCTCGGTTTGGGAGGAAATCGGGCCGGGGTCGTCGGCGACAACAATCACCATGCCGCCTTTAACGCCGATATAGTTCAGGCTCATCAGCGGGTCGGACGCCACGTTCAGGCCAACCTGCTTCATGGTGACCATAACCCGCGCGCCGGCAAGGGCGGCTCCGGCGGCGACTTCAAGGGCGGCCTTTTCATTGACCGACCACTCAACATACATGCTGCCGTCGTTGTGTTTTGCCACGGTTTCCAGCACCTCGGTTGAGGGTGTGCCCGGGTAGCCGGTTACCACACGCACGCCGGCCCGCATTGCGCCCAGGGCAATCGCCTCATTGCCCATCAACAGTTTTTTTGGCATTTGCTTCACTATAGAGAAACACGGCAAAAATGGCAAGAAGAAAACCACAGAGTACACGGAGTTTACGGTACGAGAATCATCCTTACTTCCATGAAACTCCGTGTCCTCCGTGGTTATATATTCATTCTTCCTCCGTCCCTTGACAAAAAAAGCCCGAATTTGTAGAATAAACTGGTGGAAATAGACGAAAAATTGATCGCGTATCTGGAGGATCTGTCCTGCCTGACGCTTTCGGCTGATGAAAAAACCCGTTTAACGGGAGATTTACAGAAAATAGTAGACTATATGGCGCGGCTCGGCGAGTTGAATACCAACGGCGTCAGCGAGCGCAGCCATCCTTTTGACAATGTCAACGCTTTCAGGGATGACGTAGTATGTCCTTCTTTTGATCGCGCATTGATATTACAGAACGCGCCGGCGAGAAACGATGCATTTACCATCGCGCCGAAAACGGTTGAATAGGTTTAAGGGTGCGGCGATGGAGATAATTGAACACAGCGCGTTGGAACTGGCGGCGGCAATACAAGCGAAAAAACTCAGCGTGACCGAAGCGGTGGGCGCTTATATCGATTCAATCGAAAAAAACGACGGCCGGCTTAACGCCTTTCTGACGCTGTCAAAAGAAAGCGCCCTTGCCCGCGCGCACGAGATTCAGGCGCAGCTGGACAAGGGCGAGCAGATTTCGCCGCTTGCCGGCGTACCCATCGCCCTGAAGGACAATATTTCCACAACGGGAATACCCACCACCTGCGCGTCAAAAATGCTTGAAGGGTACAGGCCGGTATTCAACGCTACGGTCGTCGATAAGCTGGAACAGGCGGGGATGATCATCGTCGGCAAAACCAACATGGACGAGTACGCGATGGGCGGCTCCAGCGAAACGGGGGCGCGCGGGCCGGTGCATAACCCCTGGGACACCGCGCGCGTCGCGGGCGGTTCGTCCGGCGGCAGCGTGGCGGCGGTTGCGGCGCGGGAGATACCGGCGGCAATTGGTTCCGATACGGGCGGCAGTATCCGCCAGCCGTGCGCCTTCTGCGGCATTACCGGCATCAAGCCGACCTACGGCGCGGTGTCGCGGTACGGGCTTATCGCGTACGCTTCATCCCTTGACCAGATCGGCCCCATCGGTCACAACATTGACGACTGCGCCGCCCTGCTGGAAATCATCTGTGGCCCGGACACGCGGGACAGCACCTGCGTCATCGAAAAGCCGTTTGATTTGAGCGCGAAGGGAAACGGGCGGCTTGACGGCATAATGATCGGCCTGCCGCGCAATTATTTTGGCAGCGGCATTGACGAGGATGTAAAGACCGCCGTACTGGCGGCGGCAAAAGAACTGGAAGCGGCGGGTGCGGTCATTAAAGAATTTGAAATGCCCCTGATGAATTACCTGATCCCCGCCTACTACATCATCGCGTGCGCCGAAGCGTCGTCCAACCTTTCCCGCTACGACGGATTAAAATACGGCCACCGCAGTAAAAACGCCTCCACGCTGTCCGGAGTGTACCGGCTTTCCCGCAATGAGGGCTTCGGGCTGGAAATTAAAAGAAGGATAATGCTCGGTTCGTTTGTGCTTTCTTCGGGGTATTATGACGCGTATTACAAAAAAGCGCTGCAGGTTCGCTCGCTTATCAAAAACTCCTACAGTAAATTGTTCAAAAGTTACGATATGATACTCTCGCCGGTTGCGCCTACTACGGCGTACAAGTTAGGTGAAAACGTCGATGATCCGATGAAGATGTATATGGGGGATATTTACACCGTGTCGATTAACCTCGCGGGGCTTCCCGCCGTCGCCCTCCCCTGCGGATTTGATCCGGCGGGCCTGCCCATCGGTTTCCAGCTTATCGGGGACGCTTTTTCCGAGGACAAACTCATCGCGGCGGCGCGGGCTTTTCAGGGGCGCACTGGGTACCACACCCAAAAACCCGGGGTGAAAGCATGAAGTGGGAAACCGTCATCGGCCTTGAGGTTCACGCCGAGCTGTCAACCAAGTCAAAAATCTTCTGCGCCTGCACCACGGCTTACGGCGGCGAGCCGAATACCCACGTCTGCCCCGTCTGCTCGGGGATGCCGGGCGTGCTGCCGCGGCTGAACCGTTCCGTGGTGGAATACGCCCTGCGGCTGGGAATTGCGCTTAACTGCACCATTACCCGGCGCTGCAAGTTTGACCGCAAAAATTACTTTTACCCCGATCTGCCCAAGGCGTATCAGGTGTCGCAGTTGTACGAGCCGATCTGCCGCGAAGGCCATCTTGAAATTGAAGTTGACGGGCGAAAAAAGAGAATCGGCATACGCGAAATACACATGGAAGAGGACGCGGGAAAACTAATCCACGACCCGCACGACGGCGGAACCTTCATGGACTTCAACCGCTGCGGCGTACCGCTGCTGGAAATTGTCAGCCACCCCGACTTGAGCAGCGCGGAAGAGGTGCTCGCCTATCTTGAAAAATTGCGCGAGACGCTGTTGTACCTTGACGTGTGCGACTGCAAAATGCAGGAAGGCTCCATCCGCGCCGATATCAACCTGTCTGTGCGGCAGAGCGGCGAAGCGCTGGGAACGCGCACCGAGACCAAGAACATGAATTCGTTTAAGGCGATTGGACGCGCCATTGAATTTGAGACGGAGCGTCAGATTGATATACTCGAAGACGGCGGGCAGATTGTGCAGGAGACGCGCCGCTGGGACGACGACAAGGGAACATCATCCGGTATGCGTTCAAAAGAAAACGCGCAGGA
>JGI24698J34947_10000732_pt1 | contig 16161 bp, 13 predicted proteins | sample TergutMp193P3_FD_34947 | JGI IMG/M metagenome (IMG submission 34947) | reverse complement strand
ATCGCGCTTTCAGGCATGGGTAACATGGACATGGTGAAAGAAAACGCCGCTATCGCGTCCCGGACAGGACATTTAACGGAAGACGAGCTGCGGCACATCAAAGCGATGATGGAAGAGAACAAAAACCTCGCCAAGCTGTACTGCACCGGCTGTAATTATTGCAAACCCTGTCCGCAGGGAATCGACATTCCGTACCTTTTTGAAATAATGAACAGGCACCGCGTCTATCAGCTAACAGAACACGCGAAAAGCGCGTACAACGAAGTGATCAACGGCTGGAGCTGGATAAAAAGCGCGGACGCGTCAAAGTGCGCCGCCTGCGGCGTATGCGAAGAAAAGTGTCCGCAAAAGCTGCCGATTATCAAGCAATTACAGGAAACGCACGCGGCGCTTGCCTGACCGCTTGCAGGCGGCGTTATTTATCCACAACCTCAAAAAAATGATTTGACAACTCAATTGAAATAGTAGGATAATAAGCAATCTCTTTAATCTTTATCAGGAGGATATTATGAGAAAGGTACGAAACATTGCCATTATTTTAATGGTACTGTTAATCGGCGCTGGAACCCTTTTTGCCGGCGGCGGTCAACAATCAACTTCGGGGGGGGGGGCGACTGTCACACCCTATAACCTTCCCAGAAACCAAACCCTTTATTTCAACGGGCTCCAGTGGGGCGCTCCGTCAGGTAATTCACCCTATGTAGCCAACGCCAGCAACTTTGCCAGCGGCGGCCACCGGCAGGTGGTTTATGAAACCCTGTTTGTCTACAATCTGTTGGACGGAAAACTCTATCCGCAAATCGGCGATTCCTATTCATGGAATGTCCAAGCCCGGACTCTGACTGTTCAGCTTAACAGAAACGTAAAATTTCATGACGGAAGCCCGCTTACCGCCGCGGACGTAGTCTACAGTTTCGACCTTGCCAAAAAATACGTTATCGGAGCTTCGGGATACTGGGATTATCTGGACAGCGTTACCGCTCAAGGGGATTATACAGTAGTATTAACCGGAAAAGCCCCGCCCAACTTTAACATGAAGAGCATGGAACAGGCCATCAGCGAATTTTCAATTACTTCCAGAGCCTACTGGGAAGGAAAGCTCAAAAGCGGCGAACTTGGCACTGCGCCATCGGCCTTGGTAGGCTTCCCCGGCTGGGATTGTATCGGAACCGGACCGTATATGCCGATGTACCATGACGATATCAAACTGGTAATCATCCGCAACGATGGTTATTGGGGCCAGCATTCTTCCCGCTACGGAAAACTGCCCGCTCCCAAGTATATTGCCCACAATATATACAGGGACAACGCCGCGGGTGATGAGGCTTTCCGCAGAGGCGAGATCGATGTGTCGCAGCAGTATATTGCGCAAATATGGACATTCTTTAATTCAGGAGCGGAAACCTATGTTCCGCAGGCGCCGTACTACATACCCGGTGTAATTCCAAGTATCATTTTCAATACCACAAGACCCGGCCTTAATGATCCGGCTGTACGCCGCGCCATTGCCATGGTTCTGGATTACGATATGATCGGGACAAACGCCATGTCAGGGTATACCGCCCCGAAGCAGGCGCACATGATGGTTCCTCTACCACAGGAAATGGCCCTTATCGATCTGGATGCCTTAAAGCCCTACCAATGGGAAGGCATTGACACTGCCGGAGCGAACAGGATTCTTGATCAGGCCGGCTGGGTTCGCGGCTCCGACGGTGTCCGCGCCAAGGGCGGCGTAAGGCTTGCCTTCAGGGTAGAATGTCCCGCCGGTTGGTCGGACTGGAACGCTTCTCTTGAAGTAGTAGCCCAGTCAACCCGCGCTATCGGCATGAATATCACAACCTACTTCCCCGAAGCCCCCGTATGGACAGCGGACAGGCTTAATAACACCTTTGATATTATCATGGACAGCCCCGGAGGACAGGGTATCGGCTCTCCCTGGACCAGAGCCAACGCGGTAATGGGCAGCAGTTATCTTCCTCCTGTTGGAACTCCCAACCCGATAGGCAACTATGGCCGCTATGTAAACGCCGAAGCCCAGCAGATCATTAATCAGATTCCCAATGAAACAAATGAGGCGACGCTCAAGCAGCTCTGGACAAGACTCAATATTATCTACCTTCAGGAAATGCCTGCCGCCGGCCTTATGTACAGACCTTGGCTCTTCCACACTGTAAATACTTCCGTATGGACCAACTTCCCCAAACTCGGTGACGGCACCAATGTTCCGCCTACTATCATGATCGACGGTTACGGAATCAAAGGCCTTTACAATCTCAAGTTGAAATAAGGCGTTTGAGTAAAAGTCCACAGGGAGTTCCCCTGTGGACTTTTTTTGTTTTTTACCCGTTTATAACTCAACCCGTCTATGAATAGAGGAGGATATTTACTTGAGAGGTCTGTATAAATATTTCGTAAAAAAGTCCGCCTGGTATCTGGTTACTCTGTTTATAGCGGTTTTTCTCAATTTCCTTTTACCCCGTCTTATACCGGGCAATCCTGTCGCGGTAATGGTTGCGAGGGTTGCGGTCGGTGTAACGGATCAGGCGGCCATTACCAGAATCTATGAAACGTATATGGCTATGTTCGGCCTTGATAAACCTATCTGGCAGCAGTTTTTTATCTATATAGCTAACCTTTTCCGGGGAAACCTTGGGATTTCTTTTAATCAATATCCCCGCGCGGTTTCAGACATAATAGGAGCCTCAATAGGCTGGACGCTGATGCTGCAGATTCCCGCCATAATTGTCGGCTGGTTTATAGGAAACGCCCTCGGCGCTTTTACGGCGTACAGAAAGGGCATATTTGACCGTGTCTTTTTTCCTTTCTTTCTTTTTCTCGGCGTAATTCCCGCGTTTGGTTTCGCTTATACAAACGTATATTTTTTCGCCGTTAAGCTGCATATTTTTCCGGGGAGTCTGGGCTATGCTTTTGACATGCTTCCAAACTGGAGTCCCGCTTTTATTCTTTCGGTATTAAGCCATTACCGCCTGCCCTTCATTACCATGGTGCTTGTAGCCGTAGGAGGGCAATCCTTAGGGATGCGGCAAATGTCTATATATGAATTAAACGCCGATTATGTAAAGTACTCACGGCTAATGGGCATCAAGGACAAGAAGATTGTCTGGTATGTGTTCCGTAACGCCATGCTTCCCCAGATCACGGGCCTTGCGCTTTCGCTTGGAACCATGATGGGAGGCAACCTTGTCGCCGAGATTGTATTTTCCTATCCGGGTATCGGGACAGCCGTGTTTTCCGCAATCAGAAATCAGGATTTCCCCCTTATTTCCGGCTGTACCTTGATAATTTCCGTAATGGTACTGGCCGCGAACTTTATAGTAGATATTATCTGCGGCATTATCGACCCGCGGGTCAGAATGACACAGCAGGAGGAAAACTAATAATGGGACACTTTATAAAAGTAATGTTTAAATCGGGGAAGTTCACCTTTGGCTTTACGCTGATTGTTTTGATACTGCTGTTCATTACCATTTACCCCATGTTAGACAAACGGGATCCTCTGGAAATGGGCGGGGGATTGTATGAAAGGCCCAATGTAAAGGAATACATTCAGAGAAACAGGGAAGTCGGAAAGTCAGCCGCGGCGGCTGAAGAAAGTGTTGACGAGGCTATGGCGGATCTTATGGCGTCATTCGGCTTGACCGCAATAATAAGGGACACAGGCCCTATACAACTCCATATATTGGGAACCGATAACTTCGGACGGGACATGATGGCCCAGCTTGTGGCGGGAACCAAGTCTTCGCTTTTTATCGGCCTTGTTTCGGGGACAATCGCAACCCTCATGGGTCTTACAATGGGTCTTTTGGCGGGTTATTTGGGCGGCGGGCTGGATAATTTCCTTTCCAGCCTTACCAACATTTTCATAGTAATCCCCTCTATTGTGATTCTTATATTGATCTCCGTAAGTATCACTTCTACCACCTCTGTTTCCATAGGTATCATTATCGGACTTACAAGCTGGCCATGGACTGCCAGATCGGTACGCGCACAGACCACAAGCCTTCGCAACCGCGACCATGTGAACCTTTCCAAACTTTCAGGCCACAGTATGCCCCGGATAATTATCAAGGATATACTTCCCTATATAGCTTCCTATGTGGTTATGGCTTTTATTCTGCAAGTGGCGTCCGGAATCCTTGCGGAGGCTACTCTTTCCATGCTGGGACTTGGCCCCCGGAATATGGCAACCCTTGGGCTTATGATGTATTGGGCCGGAAGTTTTAACGCCCTTTTCAACGGAAACTGGTGGGCGTTCTTCCCAATGGTAGTTATGATCTCCCTTATTACTTTTTCCCTCAACCTGATGAATTCCGGTCTGGATCAAATTTTTAATCCACAGATAAGGAGCTAGGCATGGCCGGAACAATACTGGAAGTTCGAGGTCTTACCACTTATTACAAAACCCGAATGGACGAGCGTGTCTGCTCGGTGGACAATGTTTCTTTTTCGCTTGAGGACGGCAAATCTTCAGGCATCGCCGGGGAATCGGGCTGCGGAAAATCTACATTGGCAATGAGCGTTATGGGCTATTATTTTCCGCCTCTTTTTTACGAATCGGGAAGCATAGTTATAGACGGCAAAGACATTACCAGCCTTGATCCCGATGTGGTGCGCCGGACTGTTCTTGGTACGGATATTGCCTACATTCCACAGGCGGCAATGAACGCGCTTAACCCAACAAGAAAAATTATCCGCTTTATTGAGGACGTACTTATAGCCCACGGAACGGATCTTTCAAAAAAAGATATTTACAACCTTGCAAGGGAACGCTTTGCGATCCTCAACCTGCCGGAAAAAGTTTTAAATCAGTACGCGGTGGAACTGTCCGGCGGCATGAAGCAGAGGACTGTCATCGCCATATCGACAATTTTAAGCCCAAAAGTGCTGATTGCGGATGAACCTTCTTCGGCGCTAGACGTGTCTTCACAGAAGATCGTGATAAAACTTCTGCACGATTTAATGGAAAAAGGCATTGTACGGGCCATGCTCTTTATTACCCACGAACTGCCCCTGCTTTACAATGTTACAGACGACATTATGGTGATGTACGCCGGGGAAATCGTAGAGCGGGGAACGGCGAAAGAAATGGTTTTTGATCCCATCATGCCGTACTCAAAAGGGCTGATGAACTCAATCATCGTGCCCGAAGAAGGCACAAGGGGGCACGTGCTTCAGGCGATTCCCGGCGCGCCGCCCAATCTTAAACTAAAGCACGAAGGCTGCCGTTTCCGCGAACGCTGCAGGTACAAAGACAAATGCCAGAACCTTCCGTTAGGTGAACAAGCCGCAGGACCGGGCAGGATATACCGCTGCGCTCTTTCTGAAGCGAAACTGCGTGAATTGTACAAATCGGACCCGGATCTCAAGTCAAACAAGTCCGGTATGGAATCCGGCGCAAAAAACGAGGCGTTAAAATGAACGAAGTAAAAAAAACCGGCGAAGTATTTATGACCGGAAAAAATCTGACCAGAGTATTCGGCGGCAAGAACAACAAAACGGTCGCGGTAGACAACGTGGATTTTGAATTCCGCCGCGGCGAAATTGTCTCCATTGTAGGGGAAAGCGGCAGCGGCAAAACTACTTTAGCCAAGATAATTCTCGGTCTTCTTAATCCGACACAGGGCGAAATCTTTTATGAGGGAAGGCCGCGCGACATTTCAACTCACGCCAAACGCAAGCTTTACTGGCAGAATATTCAGGCAATCTTTCAGGACCCCTACTCCACCTATAATATTTTCAACAGGGTTGATTCTGTGCTTCTTGACTGCATAAGGCTGCAGGGCGGCGCGAATTTAAGCAAAGAGAAAAAATACGAAAAAATGAATGAGGCCTGCAAGTTTGTCAATTTGAAATTCGAGGAACTTTCCAACAAATACCCGTTTGAACTTTCAGGCGGACAGATGCAGCGCCTTATGATAGCGCGTATTTTCATGCTCAATCCCCGGCTGCTGGTTGCAGATGAGCCGACCTCCATGATAGACGCGTGTTCGCGCGCGACCATACTGGACATGCTTCTGAAACTGCGGGGCGAGATAAACATGACCATAGTTTTTATCACGCATGACATAGGGCTGGCGTATTATATCTCGGACACGGTTTACATAATGGAAAAGGGCATCATCGTGGAAAGGGGAACCGCCGACGAAGCTATTCTTAATCCCAAATCGGATTACACCAAACGGCTGCTTGGAGACGTGCCTAAAATCTACGAACCATGGGATTTCAGCAAAGCCGGGTGACAGTTTAATGTATTCGCAAAAGCCCGCTCTCTTAACCACCGGAAACCCCGCAAAACGTATTATTGTCTTTGCCCTTCCCCTTTTGGCAGGGGAGCTCCTGCATATTTTTTACAGCATGACGGACGCCTTTATCGTAGGCCGCTGGCTGGGATTAAACGGCCTTGCCGCGCTGGGAGCCAGCCAGAGCCTTGTATGGTTTGTAACCGGTTTTATCATCGGTCTTACAGGCGGCTTTATTATCATAACAACCCAGCGCGTGGGCGCCGGCGACGAACAGGGGATAAGGAACAGCGTCGCGGCGGGCTTGATACTCAGCATGGCGGCGACGGTTATATTAATGCTGATACTCCTTCCCCTGAACCGTCCCATTCTTTCGGCTATGCGGACACCGTCTGAAATTATAGACGGAGCGTCCGGTTACGCGACGATTATGTTCATAGGCATTGCCGCATTCATGTTTACCAATTTTTTTATCGGTATTATCCACGCTATGGGCGACAGCCTTACGCCGATGATTTTTATGGTAATCGCGACTGTCTGCAACATTGTTCTTGACATACTCTTTGTTGTGGTTATCCCATGGGGAGTAAGGGGAGCGGCGGCGGCCACGGTAATTTCGGAGATCGTTGCCGGTATCCTGTCCATCGCTTTTTTATTAAGGAAGTTCCGCCGCTTCCTTCCCGAAAGACGCGATTGGCGCGCCGGATGGAAAGACACAGGTCATCATCTCTCGCTTGGGATTGCCATGGCTCTGCAAAGATCAATCGTAGAGGCAGGCAACATCCTCGTACAGGCCGCCATGAACAGCCTTGGCGCTTTAACCATCGCGGCGGTCTCCGCCGCACAGCGCGTCCGCGGACTTAACATGATGCCTATGTTTGCGGTTTCCCGCGCCCTTGCAACATATACTGCGCAGAACTTTGGCGCGAAAAGAATGGACAGGGTCTACAAAGGAATTTTTCAAACATGCCTGATAAGCCTTGCCTTAAGCGTCTTTATGGCGCTTCTAAATCAATTTACCGGCGCCCCGATTGTCTCGCTCTTTTTAACAGACAACCCCGAAGCGGTCGCGCTGGCAACACAGTACGTTCTCTTTACGGGCTACACGGTCTTTATCCTTGGGATCATGCTGGTTTTCCGAAGCGCCCTGCAGGGACTGGGAATGAAAACAGCCCCCATTCTCTGCGGCATAATGGAAACAGTCATGAGTATTCTCGCGGCGTTTTTCCTGATTCCACAACTGGGCTTTATCGGCGTCTGCCTTGTGAATCCTCTCTCGTGGCTGGCATCGGGCATTCCTCTTTACATCGCGTTTGGCATTTACAGGAAGAAAATCTTATTTTAGCCCAACTTGCATATACCGATCTGTTAGGCGACGTTATTATTACTTTGTCAATACTTTTTTGCAAAATAGGTATATAATGTTAACTATGGCGAAAAAAATATTTCTTGCGCTTTTGTTTTTTCATTTTACATTTGCCTTTGCCTGCGATTTGCCGGGGCATTTTGATTTTGATGTTTCAAACGACGAGGAAATACTCTACTCAGGCTGTTATGACGCGGTTAATTTGGGACCGCATATAATAGAGTATATTTTAACAAAAGAACGCGCGGAAGCTGCAGGGACAAGGCGTCCGTCCGCGATGTTCACGCAGAATAGGGACGGAGGCGCGCTGCGGGAATTACTGGCTGAAAACGGCTATACCATGCCCCGTCACCGCGATTATACCAATTCAGGCTACGACAGAGGTCACATGGCTCCTAACGCGGATTTTAACGACACTTATGGAAACGCGCTGATGACTTTTTTTATCGCCAATATCTGGCCGCAGACTCCAGAAATAAACAGAGGTCAATGGCTCATAACAGAAAATGAAACAAGAAGGCTGGCATCGCAGTATTCGTTTGTAATGGTCGTTATTATCGTGGATGAATTCAGCGAAGAAAAAGTGGGAAATATTCAGGTTCCTTCGTGTTTCAAGAAAAGGGTCTACGATTTATATTCAGGCGAATTGATTTACGAAATTGACGTTTATCAATTTGAAAAAACCGTGGACTATTAATTAATTTCCTAATCAATCCTGAACATCGCGTAATGTCCCGGCATCAGGTACACTTCAAAGACGCTCTCGTTTTCATCGGCGCGTACTTTTTCAACAGGCATACTTCTCACCTTTATTCCCGTAAGCGGCACAAGCGAGGCGCCGCTTTTGCCGACACGGACGCGCACGCGTTCCGGCCTGTCCAAAAACGACTGCAAAATGAAAGCGCCGTTGTCATACTGGAACAAACTCACACGGCCGCCGCATTCAAGCGTTACGGGCAAATTCATTTCCCCGCGAATCGCCGCAAGCGTCTGTGCCGGCAGTTTGTACAAATCAGCCGGAGCATCGGGGATTGTCAGCACGTAAAGACTGCCCTTGCCGTACGCGCCGCACAACAGCAGCGAATGGCTTGAATAGGGAGTAAGAGCCGATGAAAGCACCCACAGATCGTTTTCATTATACGCGACATGGGGTATTGTTACGGGGCCGTCGGCTTTTATATAACCGCAGTTGCCGCGTCCGAAAGCGCTGTTTGTAAATGTGTCGGCGGTTATTTTTCTACTGGTAATCTCAACGGGCAGAATGTCTTCAATCCCCTTGCCCGAAAGTTTTTCGTACAGGCCGCTTGTAACAAAAACTTTACTTCCGTTCAATAAACTTTTTTTTATCTTTGCGACAATTTCCCCATCCCACGCGGCGTCAGCGGTCAGCAGCACTACCGGCGCGTCTTTCGGGTAATAGGGATACGGGTCAAGCGGTATACCCGCCATGCCCAAAAATTCATGGAGAAGCCTTTCTCCGTACGAGTGATACGGCTTATAACAGGCAACGCCTACAGGCTCTCCTGTCTGTCCGATGAAAGCGTCCGCTTCGTCGTAGAACGCGCCGACAGCCGCCGCGTAGGAAGGAGCGTTGACAAGCAGCGGAAAACAGAACAGCATCTGCTCGCGGCACTTGGCAAAAAGAGTCAGATACGCCTGTTGCACATAGTCTTCCAGGCTGCAATCAAACAGGTCGTACCAGCCGCCTCCGTTCTTGCCCGGTTTGATATGTTCAAGAAGACGCGGCAGAAAGTAACTCAAATAACGCGGCAGGTTTTGATGCGTGTAATGAGGATCGCGCGTTTCGGTGCCGGTGTAAATCATGTCAAACATTTTTGGCTCGTCTTCCAGATTATAGCCGTTAGCCTGAAAACTGTCGTACCAATTTGGAAATTTTATGATAACGTTAACCTTTGGATTGGCGGCTTTCGCGTTTTTGATAATCACGTTTTCGGAAATGTCGTTCATCAGCGCGAGGCGGAAGGAGGCCCAATCACGATCACCTTTTGCTTTGATACAGGATTCGCATCGGCAGTTGGTAAAATAAAAATCATCCAGTATCACTTCATCGAAAAGCTGAGCGGTGTAAGCGGCAATCTCGCTCAGCCTTTTGCGGTTTTCGGGGTCGGTAAAACACATACTGCCCATCAATGTTTTTTTTACCGTGGTCGTAATTCCGCCTGAAACCGCAAAGCCCTTTTCGATAAACAGCGCCTTAATCGCTTCCATTTTTTCGCGTTCAACAAGAATTTCCGAGCGGTACGTTTCAAGATATATCTTGTCAAGTTTTATGTACCTGCCGGCTTTTTCAATGTCGGCCTTGATCTGTTCAATAGAGTTATCATATAAATAACCGGCAGGCGCGTAAGTGACGGTTAAAAAATTCCTGTAATGCACAAATACCCCCTAAGCATGAAATAAATTCTTATTCATATAATTTATTATACCATATTGAACGGCGAATGTTAGAGGGCAATTTTGAGATGAATTTGTGTGTTTTTGGCTAAATCATGTCTGACACCGTTGGCGCTACCTGTTATTCAAAAACTTATCAATTACCGTCCCAGTACGCGAATTTTCCGTCTGCAGCTATCGCAACAAATTTATCGTTGCCATAGGCGATGCTCACGGTGCCGTCGTAATATTCTCTCCCGAATACGGTTTCCGCTGCGACTGTCCATGTTGAACCGTCAGATGAAACCGCGGTCTTTCCGCCATAACTTACGGCAACAAACTTTCCATTGCCATAGGCAACTGCCCAGATATTGGCGGCTGAATCGGCAAATACGATATATTCGTCGTCTTCAAGGGTGTAGGGGTAGTAGAATGGATTTTTTGTTTCGGCTACGGCTGTCCATGTTATGCCGTCAGATGAATACGCCATTTTGCCGCCATTTTGCCATTGACCAAAGCCCACGGCGACAAATTTTCCATTATCATAGGCGATTGAGTTGACGGTAATAAAATTGGAGAATGGGCTGTTCGCTACGGCTGACCATGTTACACCGTCCGGTGAATATGCCATTTTGCCGTTGTCCGACCCGGCGACAAACTTCCCATTGCCATAAGCGATGGCTTGGATGGGAGTCGTACCGAATGCGCTGTTCGATATGGCTGTCCATGTTACGCCGTCGTCAATCGAATACGCCATTTTACCGCTATTACCTACGACGACAAATTTGTCATTGCCATAGACGATTGCGTTAATGTTGTTGGAGGATGTGCCGAATTTGCTGTCCCCTACGGCTGCCCATGTTATGCCATCAGATGAAGTTGCCATTTTGCCGTCATTGCCCCCAGCGATAAGCTTGTTGTTGCCATAGGATGTTGCGCGGATTCGACTGGTGCCGAATTTGCTGTCCCCTACGGCTATCCATGTTATGCCGTCAGTCGAATATGCCATTGAGCCGCGCTCACCTCCCGCGATAAACTTTCCGTTGCCATAACCGATGGTGTAGGCAGAGTCGTCGTAAAAGAGCGCAGAGGTATTTCCCGCTACGGCTGTCCAAACAGTACCGCCGCCACCAATGCCGGGGCCAGTACCCGGACCTGTACCGGGACCTGTGCCGGGGCCTTCGCCACCGCCACCGCCACCACTGGAATCGCAGACGATCATTGTAAACCCGATTATCGATATAATTGCGATAACTGCTAACAGTTTGATTGTGTTTTTCATAAATACTCCTCAAAAATGATTTGGCGCGTTAAATTACCTGAATTTATCCCAAAAATAGCAAAAAACCCAATATTATCGCACCATATACGATAATACTTAATATGAGACAATAAGTCAACTACCCAAAAACAAGTATTATTATATGAGGGTTGAAAAACACCAAATTAATGATAGACATAAAAGAGATATTTGCTGAAAATCTCAGAAAAATACGCCGAGAAAAGGGTTTAACTCAGGAAAAACTGGCTGAAAAGGCCAATATGTCGCTCCAATATCTTGCGCTTTTGGAAATTGGCCGTAAATTTCCTTCCGGCGAAATGCTGGAACGCCTTGCAAACGCCCTCGATATTGAGACTTATGAACTTTTAGCGGTTGCTCCTTCTGCCAATAATGAACTTGAACTTTTGCGGAATGATATTATCCGCGAAGTTAAAACGCTGAACGAATCTTTTGCAAAAAATATTGATCAGGTGGTCGCCGAAGCGGTGGAAAAAGCCATTTCCGCTCAAAGTAAGGGGAAGGAGTAATTGCCTTCCCAAAACCTTAAAAATACGGTATATTATAGTTAGGAGTAATTGTCTCCGCTTCGTTTAAGGAGATAAAAAATGCTGGGAAACATGGAAAAAGCCGATTATTGTGTCAAGGATACAGAAAAAGTCGTTTACTCAGAAGCTAATATCTCAAAAAACGGCGTTGTTTATTTTCCTTTTAATGAAGAAAAAGAAACCATTGACTGGATTGATGATATGGTAGGCCAGTGGTGGGATGATGAAACGATTTGACATTTATACGACTACCGGCGGAACATATTCTACAAAGCCTCGCCCTGCGGTAATAATACAGGCTCTTGCATTTGATGATTTTGATTCTTTAACCGTTATTCCAATGACTACGATTAAAAAATCTGGATTGGGAGAATATATAGGGCATACTGAAAATAAATATATTGACAAAATAGAAAATGCCTTGCTAAAATTTATTGGAATTAAATAGAGACAGTAGACAAAGTGAACCAAAATTTGGAGTGTAACAGCCAATGAGAACCTTAATCAAGAGGGAAAGTGTAATCTCCCGTTACGCTACTTGGCGTGATCTTCCTTCCACTTGACAAGCGCGTTTACTTATTCTGCGGAATGTCGGGAATCGATGCAAAACCACGCTGGAGATCGGCATCGCTGGGGATTTGATCGCTCATCGTTTTGTTGTTATACGACATATAGGCGGTCATGTCGAAATAACCGGTTCCAGTCAACCCGAACAGGATAACTTTTTTTTCACCTTTCTTTTTGCACTCAACGGCTTCGTCAATGGCGGCTTTGATCGCGTGCGAGGATTCTGGCGCGGGAAGTATGCCTTCCGCCTTCATAAAGCGGACGGCGGCGTCAAAAACTTCCGTCTGCGTTTCGGCGCGCGCTTCCAAAAGACCGTCATGGTAGAGTTTCGACAGCGTAGAATTCATGCCATGATAGCGCAAGCCGCCGGCGTGATTTGCCGATGGGATAAAACCCGAACCGAGAGTCTGCATCCGAATAAGCGGAGTTGTCTGCGCCGTGTCGCCGAAATCGTAGGCATAGCGGCCTCTTGTAAACGACGGACAGGAAGCCGGCTCAATCGCGATAAAGCGGGTGTTTGATTTTCCCGCGAGCTTGTCTCCCATGAACGGAGCGATAAGGCCGCCAAGATTTGAACCGCCGCCCGCACAGCCGATGATAATATCGGGTTTTATTTTGTACTTGTCCAGAGCTATTTTTGTTTCCTGCCCGATGATCGACTGGTGCAGAAGAACGTGATTAAGAACACTGCCTAGCACATAACGGCACTTGTCTGTCTTGACTGCCGTTTCAATCGCTTCGGAAATGGCGCAGCCAAGAGAGCCTGTGGTATTGGGATCGGTCTCTAAAATTTTCCGTCCTGTTTCCGTTGTATTGGACGGAGACGGAATCAGAGCCGCGCCGTATGCTTCCATAAGCGCCTTGCGGTATGGTTTCTGCTCGGAACTGATCTTTACCATATAAACCGTCAACTCAAGATCGTAAAACGCGCAGGCCATTGCCATCGCTGTCCCCCACTGCCCCGCTCCGGTTTCCGTGGTAAGGGATGTAAGCCCCTCCTCTTTCGCGTAATACGCCTGCGCTCCCGCCGAATTGAGTTTGTGCGAGCCGGAAGTATTGGTTCCTTCAAACTTGTAATAGATTTCCGCCGGTGTTTCCAGAAGCTTTTCCAGATAATACGCGCGGATCAGCGGCGACGGACGGTACGCTTTATAAAATTCCTGAATACCGTCGGGAATAGGAACAAGGCGTGTAGTCTCGTCCATTTCCTGCTTAACCGGCTCTTTGCAGAATATCTGTTCCAGTTCAGGAGCGGTTATCGGCTGCAAAGTCCCCGGATGCAGAATAGGGTCCGGCTTTTCTTTCATTGCCGCCCTCAGGTTGTACCAGAACTTGGGCATCTCGTCTTCCGAAAGGTAGATACGTGTAGGTATCTTTTTTGACATAATTTTTCTCCTTTTAGCGTATTTAATTTTAGCCTAATACAACGATAACCTGATGAGTCTTCCCGTCGCCAAAGGCGGGCAATACCCTGCCATCAAACTGACTGCCGTCCAGCATAATCGACTTTATTCCTTTTTCAACGCCGGCGCTGTTGTCTACCGTTATGTGATAATCCGCGCCCCGGAAATGGCGTGTAACAGCATAACCCTTCATGGCTGAAGGAATACACGGGTCTATAAGGAGGCCGTCGAAAACAGGGCGCACGCCGAGGATGTACTGCGAAATACTGACAAACGTCCATGCCGCGGTTCCCGTAAGCCATGAGTTTTTCGCCTCTCCGTGGCGCACCGCGTCCTTGCCGGCGACCATTTGCGCGTACACATAAGGCTCCATGCGGCGCAGATCGCTGTCGTCTTCGCGGTAAGCCGGGCATATTTTCGCATATGTTTCAAACGCGCGGTTTCCGCGTCCAAGTATTGTTTCAGCTATCGTAACCCAGGGGTTGTTGTGGCAGAAAATACCGGCGTTTTCCTTGTAACCCGGCGGATAGGAAGAAACTTCACCTAACTCAAGGTGATAATCTTTGTACGCCGGCTGCAGCAGGACAATGCCGTACGGCGTATCCAGATGTTCCTTTACAGAATCAAGCGCCTTTTGCGCGCGTCCGTCTTCAAGCCCGATACCTGCCATTACCGCAAAGCCGTTTGATTCGATAAATATTTTGCCGTCATCGCATTCGCGGCTGCCGATTTTCTTGCCGTGCGCGTCATAGGCGCGAAGGAACCAGTCCCCGTCCCACCCGTGCCGGTTAACCGCCTCGATCATAGACGCGATTGTCTTTTCGGCATTTTCCGCTTCTTCACCCCGTCCCGTGCGGCGGCAAATTTCTACATAATCCGGGCCTGTAAATACGAAAATCGCCGCGATTAAAACCGACTCGGCTACGCCGCTTTCAAAATTAGCCGTGGTCTGAAAAGATTCACCGGGCGTGCTTGAAAAGCAGTTAAGGTTCAAACAATCGTTCCAGTCGGCGCGGCCAATCAACGGCAGCCCGTGAGGGCCTGTATGCGTTACGGTGTAATCGAAAGAGCGCTTCAGGTGAACAAATAAAGTGTCAGCTAACGTCTCGTTGTTGTCGAACGGCACTTTTTCGTTAAGTATGCCGTAATCGCCCGTTTCTTTAATGTACGCCGCAACGCCGCAGATGAGCCACAGGGGGTCGTCGTTAAAGCCGGAGCCGATTTCGTTGTTGCCTCTCTTGGTCAGCGGCTGGTACTGATGATATGCGCTTCCGTCAGGGAACTGCGTCGCGGCGATATCAAGGATTCGCGCGCGGGCGCGTTCGGGAACAAGATGCACAAAACCCAAAAGGTCCTGATTTGAATCGCGGAAACCCATGCCGCGCCCGATGCCCGATTCAAAATAGGACGCGCTACGCGACATGTTAAACGTTACCATACACTGGTACTGGTTCCACACGCTCGCCATACGCGCCATGCGTTTGTCTTCGGCGTCCACGGTGAAACGTCCCAGCAGGTTTTTCCAGTATTCGTTAAGCGCGGCAAGCGCCCTGTCAGCCGCTTCCGGCGCACCGTACTTTTCAAGAAGCGCGTTTGCCGGCGCTTTGTTGATTACTCCGGCCCTCTCCCATTTCTGATCTTCGGGATTTTCGCAGTAACCAAGCACAAACACAAACGCTTTTGACTCGCCTGAGGAAAGACGCGCCTTGATGTGGTGAGAGCCGATCGGCGCCCAGCCGGAAGCGACAGAGTTGTTCGCCTCCCCATTAAACACGGCTTGCGGATGATCAAAACCGTTGTAAAGACCCAAGAAAGTCTGCCTGTCAGTGTCAAAACCCGCCACGGGTACGTTGACCGCCCACACCGCGTAATGATTGCGCCGTTCGCGGTATTCCGTTTTATGGTAAATGCGCGAACCTTCAATTTCAACTTCGCCGATACTGAAATTGCGCTGGAAATTCGTCATGTCGTCATTCGCGTTCCACAGACAGAATTCGACAAAGGAAAAAATATCAATATATTTATCAACATTCGATTCGTTAGTAAGCGTAACTTTGTGAATTTCGCAGGTGTCGCGTAACGGCACAAATGAAACCTGCGAAAAGACAAGCCCGTTACGCGATGAGGAAATGCACGAATAGCCCATCCCGTGGCGGCACTCGTAGCGGTCCAGCGCGGATTTCATCGGCATCCACGAGGGAGTCCACACATCGCCTGAATCGCGCAGGTAAAAATAACGCCCTCCCGCGTCGGCCGGCACATTGTTGTAGCGGTAGCGTGTCAGCCGCAGCATACGCGCGTCGCGGTAAAAACAGTAGCCGCCCGACGTATTGGAAAAAAGCCC
>JGI24698J34947_10000731_pt1 | contig 16170 bp, 10 predicted proteins | sample TergutMp193P3_FD_34947 | JGI IMG/M metagenome (IMG submission 34947) | reverse complement strand
TATCCCGAAGCCAAGCGTTTTGCGGAAAATTTATGTTCGTGTTATTTTCATGAATACGGAGTTAACGCCAAAATAGCAAGGTTGGCGCAAACTTTCGGCGCTGGAATTGATATTAAAAACGATAACCGCGTATTTGCGCAGTTCGCGCGTTCCGCTATGGAAAAGAAAGACATCGTTTTGCGGACAAAAGGCGATACCGTGCGGAATTATTGCCATACAACGGATGCCGTAACCGCGATGCTGTGGATTCTCGCGAAGGGAAAAAACGGAGAGTCTTATGACGTAGCGAGTAAGAATACCGAAATTTCTATTCGCGGTATGGCGGAGTGTTTTGGAGAAGTCGTTTTTGATATTGCGGAAGACGCTGAAAAGTTGGGTTATCTGCCGACGGTGAAGATAGTTTTGGATACGGCGAAACTTGAAAAGCTGGGTTGGGAGCCGGATAAAAATATTGAAACGGGCGGGATTAAAGAGATGGTCAGGAGGGTAATTGAATGATTGATGAAAGAGTCCCGTTTGTTTTTGAAACGGCCGTTCTTAAATACCGGGAAGAAACAAAAGGTTTGGTGTCTGTAATAATTCCGATATACAACGGCGAACTTTATATGAGAGACGCGCTGGACAGCGTTATCGCTCAAACTTTTGAAAACTGGGAGGCGGTTTTAGTAGACGACGGTTCTACTGATAAAACTTCGGAAATATGCGCAGAATATGTAAAAAAAGATTCAAGATTCAAATACGTTCGAAAAGAAAACAATGAGGGATTGCTTTTGGCGAGGAAAACCGGTTTGGAAAATTCCAAAGGAGAATTTATAGCGAACTTAGACCACGATGATGTCTACCCAACTCAATTTTTGGAAAGAATGTTTACCAAAATGAAAGCCGGAGAAAATGATTTTGTTTGGTGCAATTTCGAAGATTTGAACGGAAAAGAAAAAGTCCTGTATGGAAAAGATATCAAGGTAAAAGATTGCAAATTGGGCGAATGCAAACTGGAGAATTGCCGCAAGTATTTTGACTTCGGTAATGCTTTTTTATGGAATAAATTGATTAAACGATACATATATGCGAAAGTCTTATTCCCGCAAGTCAAACTCGTTCAGCATGAAGACATGATTCAACATTTGCAGATAGTATATCATAGCGAACGCGCGGAATTAGTCGACAATATTTCATACCGCCTCAGAATCAACAGTATTACTTCCACATCAAGAGCTTTCAGCGTGGTGTCAAAAGAAAACAGATATGTTTACGGCGTTATTTGCATGGTATCATTTTACTTAATTGCGGAACATCTTTTCGGAACGCAAGAAACTGAGAAAAACTTTGCCGATGAATTTGTATTTTTATTAGGCTATTATTTTCTGCCTGATAAAAAAACCTTCATTCGCCATAAAATGGAATACGCGCAGAATTTTATTCCGATGTTTTCAAAGAGTGTGACAAAAACCAAATGCAGAAATTTTCGTTGGGCGCTTTTAGTTTTGGCGTGCAAAGGGTTCCCACAGCCATTTAGAATTTACTGTGATGTGAAGCGAATGTTGAATAACGTAAAGGCAAGATTAAAGAGAAAAAAAATATAGATACAAAATCGGAAAAAACTGCCGGAAACAAATCAAGCCGTTACACGGTTTCGAGGGATTTCAAATACGAATCAGTGTAAATGTCCTCGTCAAATAATCCCTTTAATCCGATAGGGTTTACAGTAATAATTTTCGTATCGGGATAATGGAGGTTTTTGAAATCCCTGATATGGTGATAATTCTTAATTTTGGTATTACAGTACATTTCTTTTTGAGTATCATTAAGAAATTTATTCATATGTTCGGGTGTTTCTGTTTCGGCATAAATAAAATGCGTATTGCGATAAAGTTGACTGTATGTATCGCATCCTGCCAAATATATTTTTCTTGCTCTCCCAAATAAGGCAAATTGCAAAGCTATAATACTTATTGTGTTTGAATTCCAAAGCGGATTTTCATCTATGCGTATTGGAATCGGCCTCCATAGTCTGACATTTCCATCAGTAAAAAATTTACGGATGTTTTCTATCCCGTTAAAATACTCTTCGGGAATAAGATTCCACCTGTCATTTCCTATGAATTTAATACAGTTGTTGCCTTTATATGCAACGATGTTTTCCATAAAGTGCTTAATTCCTCTATAATCGTAAACAAAAAAATAATCAAACATAACGTTATTAAAAAGCAATGCCCTATTCACCGCAATATGAATTGCGTTTTCGATCGGTTCGTAGTAATTTAAAGTTGGACCGGCGCCGCATATTACAACATCTTTCCCATCGAATGCCCCTCGAAAATCGCCAAAAGTCTGTTTATGCAAAATTTTGACTTGCGGTAATATTTCTGCGCAATATTGCTTTGACGTATTAATTTTACAATTCCATTGACATGTTTCTTCAACCGGAGGCATCGGATAATGGTAATCGTTGCATATAGAACATGGAAAGACCTTATTTAGTCCGTGGTCTCTCATCTGGTAACGCAGCTGCGAGAATTTGTGACCTGCGTAAATATCGTATAGCGATTGCTCATTTACATTTCCCATAACCATATCTTTATGCTGCGGAACATCATGGCGGATAGCGCAGCACGGGGTTACGGAGCCGTCATAACCGATATAAATGTTTGTAAATGGAGAACGGCAAGGCGCCTCTCTATATTGCGCCCATTGTTCTTCTTTAAATAAATCAACGCTTCCCGCTCTGTTATTCACAAAAAGTTTTAAGTCTCTGCCCAGAAGCGTAATTTCCAATTTAGGATGAAACAACCGCAATTCCGATAAAGATATATTTTCATATTGTAAACCCAGCTTATTCGCAAAATCAGCGAGCGCTTTACTCTGCTCGTCTGCGGAAAAATCTTTTTCAACTTGCGGATAACGCATGATGTTTATGGTATTCATGCCGGCTTCCGCAAGTTCATCCAAATATTCTTTTGTTACAAAATCTCCGTTAGTGAAAGTATTAAGCGTGGCTTCCGGTAATTTTTCCCTCGCTTCGCGCAAACGTTCCAAAATTATCTTATCGGCTAACGGCTCATTATAGCGGCTATACCATATTGAACCGCTGAAGTTTACCTGTAAAAGTTCATCTATAACTTTACGGTATGTTTCCGGCGGCATGAATATATTTTCGCTATGCCTGTCAATGTAAGAATTCGGGCAAAATGCGCATCTGCGGTTACAATATGAAAATATTTCTATTTCAATAAAATTTACATACTGTCCGAAAAGTTCCATATTCATGCTGTTATAGCCGGCAAACGTTTTGGATGGGGTATTATACAAACGTTCGTCATTATAATATTTTTCACTGCCGTTCGCGTCGAAATTATGCTCAATAAATTTTGAAAATTCAAAATCTTCGTACAATTTAAATCCGGCGTCTTCCAGTTGCTTTGCTATTTCCCGTATGGCATGTTCATTTTGCACGGCAATTACCACCAGCGGCTTATCGCCATGTTCAGATAAAACATCGCAAGGTTCCAATACCGGCAATCCTAAATTCGTTTTTATTTGAGTTGCGTTTGTATCTATAAAAGCCTTAACCGTAAGACCTTTTTTCTCAAAATCCCGCGCCGTCAGGTTGCCGTAATACCCGGCACCCCAAATGTAGGTATCTCTATTCATGAGCATGTCTCCAATTCATGGTGAAGAGTATAAAAAATCTCGTTATAATATAAATTACAATATATCCGAGAATAAAGTCAAAAAAGTTATTGATATATATAATAAATTATAGTATATTATGTAGCGGTAAACCCAAACGACGGTCAAATAGCCGGTCTATAACCAGAGGTAAATATGCACAAAAGCTCTATGCTGAGAATGGAATGGTTCATACGTACTTACATACACACACCGGTAAGAGTCTTAGACGTAGGCAGTTTCAGGTTTGACGGCCACCGGTGTTACAGACCCCTTTTTACGGACATAAAAGCCGATTATGTCGGGCTTGATATGGCAGATGGCCCCAACGTGGATTTGGTTGTGGAAAACCCATACAAATGGGATGAATTGCAAAATGATTCTTTTGATGTAGTTATAAGCGGGCAGGCTTTTGAGCATATTGAGTTCCCCTGGCTGACGATGCAAGAGATTTCAAGAGTTTTAAAACCGAACGGGCTATGCTGCGTAATTGCTCCGAACGGAGGTTATCGCCACAGAACCCCAACGGATTGCCTGCGTTTTTTTGAAGACGGGATGCTTGCGCTTGCAAAATACGCGGGTTTTGAACCGCTGCATGTCTCGGTGAACAGCGCTCCGGCGAATGCTGCGGAAGCATGGTTTAACGCCACGTGGAAGGATTGTATTTTAGTCGCGAAAAAATCGGATAAACGTGAATTCACCTATTCGCCGAATATATATAACTTATATGAATTAAGTTCCGGTTTCCTATCTTTCTTGGAATGGAGATTGGCAAAGAGTAAACGCAAAATTTATGTGTGGGGAGCAGGAAAACGCGGAAAGGAAATAGTTAATTCTATGGAACACAAAGGGATATGCGTAGAGGGATTCTTGGATTCTGACGCAAAATTATGGCAAAAGAGTGAAAAACATGCCGTCTTGTCCCCGGACGAGATATTACCTAAGGTTAAAGACGATAACATGTACATAATTATATCCACAGCCGTTCAGGCCATTTCTAAAAAATGCCTTGACGCAGGGCTTAAACCTGAAAAAGATTTTTCTTCAGGATTAGAGATTGCCTGAGGCCGCTATTTCAGTGAGGAAAAATATTTTTCAAAAAATACTTGTATTGCAAAATAGAAAAATAGTATTTTATGTAATTAACGACCAAGCCACCCGACAAAAGGTAAAAAATTTTATGTATTCATTCGATGTTTTTGATACCGTAATCACTCGAAATACAGCGACGCCTGTAGGAATATTCGCGCTGGTAGAACGCGAATTATTGAAAAATTCATCTTATGCCGATATTTCGATACGGTATCGGGAAAACTTCTTTGTTCTGCGCCGCAACGCTGAAAAATTGGCCGGTGGGATTTATAAAGGAGCAGCCACAATCAATAACATTTACCAAGTGTTGGGTTGCAACAAAGATATTTCGGCGAGTCAGTTGGAACGAATTAAAAAACTTGAACTTGAAACCGAATATTCGAATAGTGTTCCGATAAATGAAAATATCGAAAAAATACGGCAATTACTACGAAACGGAGAAAAAGTTATATTCATTTCAGATATGTATTTGTCCTCCGAGTATATACGCGAACTGATTTGTAAACATGCGCCTGATTTTAAGGATATACCCGTCTATGTTTCATGCGAGCATGGATGCAATAAATACAGCGGAGAATTATTTAAAAAAGTAAAAGAATATGAAAAGATTCAATTTAGTGAGTGGATACATACCGGCGACAATTTGCGAGCGGATATTGAGGGAGCGAAAAAAAATGAAATTACAGCGCTGAAATATGATTATCTGTATCTTCATTCGTTTGAAAAAGAGTTATTAAAATATTACGAAAACGACGCCGCTTTGCATGTTGCCATTGGCATTGCCCGAAATGTCCGTATGAAAAAAGGTATTGCCGGCAATGAGTTCAATAATGAGTTTGTGTATGGCTGTTCATACGGCGCCCCTATGATATATTCTTATATTTCCTGGGTACTGACGCAATGTGCGGAAAAAGGGATAAAAAGGCTGTATTTTGTATCTCGTGATGGATATGTCCCTAAAATAGTGGCTGATTATTTGATTGATAGATATACATTTGATATTCAAACCAAATATATTTACGGTTCCCGTAAGGCATGGGTGCCGGCGGCATTTAATAAAGAACGTGACTTGTCGTATATTCATTTTAAGAAATTACGAGCTATAGCAAATTATTTTGACATTGCTATTGATGATATTAAAGCATATATTCCCGATATAGATTCTGAAGCGTTTTTGACGGTCGGACAATTGGAAGAAATCAACAAAAACATCAAATTTAAAGAATACCTTGCGGAAACGCAAAAAGATAAGTCTGCAATTACAACACAATATTTACTTCAGGAATTGGATTTTTCCGATGATAAATTTGCGTTTGTTGAGATATATGGCACGGGTTTATCAATGTCTCTTGTTGCTTCATTGCTGAAACCGTTTTATCAAGGTACATTTCGCTCTTTTTGGTTCTCTTGCCTCAACATACCCGAAATGCATAACTTTGATATGTTGATTTACCTGTACAAAGATGGTTTTGCATGGAGTTTTGAAGATATTTGCCGCGCTCCGCATGGCTTAATTATTGGTTATGAGGAAAAGGATGGGAAAATTGGTCCTGTTTTCGGAGACAAGGATTATGAAAAGTTTGATTTTGAGGCGTATATTGACGGTGTGAAATATTTTATTGCCGATTACACCAATCTCCACCACGGCGTAAAAGATAACATTAAAGTTTTTACGAAATATTTCAATGCCGTATTACAGCAAGAAGATAGCGAAGTGATGAATTTTCATTCAATTTTTTGTCACAATCAGGCGGAATTGGGTAATGGAGTCTATGCTATTGGTAAGGATATGTTTGTTCAAGATGTTGTGTCACGCGTCAACACAAAATTTAGCGGATTAAAAATTGCCGTTTACGGCGCGGGAAAAGCAGGTAAGGAATTCAGGCTTGAACTTGAAAACAGATGTGTAGCATGGTTTGATTTGGCTTATGAGAATTATCTTTCACAAGGTTATAATGTTCGCAGCCCATACGATATTAACGTAAATAGCAACCGCGATTTCGATGTAATAATTGTTGCTATCATTGACGAAAAAGTATTTGATGAAGTAAAGCTTTTTTTGATTTCCATGTCAGTTCCGGCAGAAAAAATATTATGGATAAAAAATGTTTAATAACAATATAAACGTAAATATCATTATAAAGGAGAAATACAATGATAATCACCCTCAACAATAAACTTGACGTTTTGTCATATGCGCAAACCGGTAAATTCATAATGTATGGAGCAGGACAGGTAGGAATTACTTTGTTGCGGCATCTTGCCGATAAGGATTTGATAGACAACGTATTGAGTTTTGCCGTCAGTGACGTTACAAAAGAACCGGAAGAGATAATGGGCGTGCCGGTGTATGGGGCAGAGGAATTACCGACAGATTCGCGGGTGTTAATTGCAACCCATCCCAAATTTCACGATGAAATTACCGCAACGCTAACGAAGTACGGTGTAATCGATATTACAGGTGTCAGTTGGGATTGTTATTTGCAGGTACGGCGTACCATCCATGATTTTTCTACGGAATTGTTCAGGCGAAAGGATTCAACTGGAAGAATGAATAGATTGTTAGAAGAAATCGCGCGGTTGCCGGAAATAGTCGCAACCAATACCGCCGCTTTCGCTGAGTATGAAAATGCTTTTGAAGGACGAGATGTAGTACTGCTTGGAACAGGGCCGTCATTAAGCAAATACAAACCTATTGACGGAGCGATTCACATAGGTGTAAACAGAGCTTATAAATTTGATAAAGTAAAATTGGATTTTTTATTTGTATGTGATTTTAACCCATATAATATTTCTGACATGTATGGAGAAACGGGGCTTCAAGATTATATTGATGATTTAAAAAAACTTGATTGTAAAAAGTTTGTAGGGAATTTTTTAGCCGAAATGTTCATACAATTACCTGAAAAATATTTTAAAGAAATAAATGCTGTAAGATATTTTTGCGCTTCACAATACAGTGAACGCATGTACTGTGATATCAAATATCATCCTCTGGCAAATTGGTGGTCAATAATTTTTTCTGCAATGAATTTCGCTCTTTTTTGCCATCCCACCAAAATTTTTATTGTTGGTTGTGATGGCTATAAACATGAACCTGCATCAGTGAACTATTTTTATCCGCATAAAGAATTAAAAGGAGAGTGGCTTCCGCATGGATACACAGATAGAATGATAATAGGTTGGAAAAAAGTCAAGAAATTTGCTCAAATCCACTATCCCGACGTTGAGATAATATCCATAAATCCCGGATATTTAAAGGGTTTGTTTAAAGATATGGAGATGTGAGGGGGAGTGGTACGGATTTTGGAATAAAATATAAAATTTTGTGTTGAAATGTACGCGCGGTATTTATATTTAATGATATATAGTATTACCCTTCGGCAAAAACGCTCTATTGGGAATACGCCATGTCTTATGCGGAAGTAAAACCATTACAGGGATTGGCAGGTTTGACCTATGTTTAAACGTTATTTCAATGTGGCCGGCCCTTGTGTACCCGGTAAGCACTATATGCTTGACCCATTGCGTGGAACCGGTGATGAGTTAATGGATTTAATAGACCGGGAGCAATATTTTGTCATGCACGCTGCACGACAAAGCGGGAAAACAACGCTGCTTTGGGGATTAGTTGACCGCATAAACGCAAAGGGCGATTATTACGCCCTATACTGCTCATTGGAAGCCATACAAGACTTGACCGAGCCGGAAAGGGGTATACCGGCAATAGTAAAAAGAATAAAATCCGCCCTAAGCGAATACGGTATGCCCGATGGATTCGCCGCGAACGCCGACTACGACGATTTTGCCAATGTACTGAGGTCATCGTTGGTCGCATATTGCAGAGCGCTAAGCAAACCGTTAGTCATATTTTTTGATGAAGCGGACTGCCTCTCCAACGGTACGCTGATAACCTTTTTGAGGCAGTTGCGGGACGGCTACGTATCCAGAGGCAGAGTACCGTTCGTGCATTCCGTCGCCCTCGTCGGGATGCGGAATATTCGGGACTACAAGGCGCGTATCCGGCCTGATTCCGAAACGCTCGGAAGTTCAAGCCCGTTCAATATTGTGACAAAAAGTTTTAATTTAAGAAATTTCACAAAAACGGAGGTCGCCGAACTATACACACAACACACGACCGAAACGGGGCAGGCGGTTGAGCCGCAGGCAGTTGACCACGTCTTTGAGCAGACGCTGGGGCAACCCTGGCTTGTGAACGCCATCGTCCGTGAGTGCGTTGAGAATATAACAGGAAAAGATTGCTCAATACCGATAACTAAGGACATGGCGGTGCGGGCTATACAGGACTTAATCCTCGCAAGAGGTACGCACTTCGACAGTTTGCTGGAGAGGCTGAAAGAATCTCGTGTCCGCAAAGTCATAGTCCCGCTTATTCTGGGCGACGACGTTATTGACAAACGTTCAGACGATTATCTGTACACTAAAGACCTTGGCCTTATATGGGAATTTGACGGCAAAACCGAGCCTGCAAATCCCATTTACGCAGAGGAGATTATTAGGACGTTGAATTGGAATGTCCAAGATTCAATAACAAATACACACAAAGAATACACCATCCCGCGCTACTTGAAAGACGGTAAAATAGACATGGATTTTCTAATAAGTGATTTTCAGGCATACTGGCGCGAGAACAGCGAGATTTGGAAAGACCGCTATAAAACGAATTTTTACGAGTACGATGAAGCCGCTACCCACTTGGTCATGCAGGCTTTTTTGCAGAGGGTCGTGAACGGCGGCGGACAGATTATCCGAGAAATGGCGTTGGGTACAAAACAGGCCGATTTGTGCGTTGTCTACGACGAACGGAAGTATCCAATCGAACTCAAAATTTTGCAAAACGAAAAAAGCCGCGCCAATAGTCTGGCGCAGATACGGGATTACACGGACAGAGTAGGCGCGAATACCGGCTGGCTCGTCGTTTTTGACCGTGACGATGGGAAATCGTGGAATGATAAGATTTACATGAAAAAAGAAAACGTGAACGGTAAAGAAATTACCGTGGCCGGATGTTGAATTGATGACAAAAAATAGTTGTGTTTCGTAATGATATGAATTTATATTAATGACAGGAGGGTTTCTATATGAAAATAATAGGCGTTATACCTGCGCGTTTTGCGAGTACTCGCTTTCCCGGCAAGCCGCTGGCGGATATACTTGGTAAACCAATGATTTGGTGGGTTTACAAGCGGGCGAAACAGGTAAGTGAGTTTGATAGGGTTGTTGTTGCAACAGATGACAAGAGAATAATGGCGGTTTGTGAAGAATTAGAAATAGAAGCAATTATGACTTCTGCCGGTCATCAGACGCATATTCATAGGTTGCATGAGGTTTCGCAGAAAATAAATTCCGAGCTTTATGTGTGTGTCTGCGGTGATGAACCGTTAACAAAGCCGGAAACAATAGCCAAAGTAATTCCGCAAAATCATCATGGTGATTTTGTTATACGTACACTTATGCGTGAGTTTAGTGACCCGGTAGAAGCGTTAGACCCAAGCAACATAAAGGTAGTGGTTAATGCTCAAAATGAGTGTTTGTTGCTTACGCGCAGTATGGTTCCGTTTCCGTATAAATCAGTGTCATATAAATTCAAAAAACTTGTTGGAATTGAGTGTTATTCGCAATCGGCGCTTGAATTTTTTGTTGAACAGCCTGCTGGTTTTCTTGAAAAAATAGAAGATATTACAATGCTGCGTTTTATTGAAAATCATAAACCTATTCAGTTAATTCCAATATCAAAATATCAACTTGGCGTTGATACGCCAAAAGACCTTGAGCGAGTATGTGAGATTATGCAATGCGCGATGGATAGGGGAGAATTGGATGTCGCTAAAATGTGAGGTCGTGATTTTTGGTTTTGACGGTGGCTGAAATTGCTGAAATAATTTTTGAAAGGAAACAAAATGTTGCTTGATTGTACCCTGCGTGACGGTGGATTTGTTAATGACTGGGAGTTCGGATATTCTTCCATCCGCAATATTGTAAGCCGCCTTGATAGTGCGGGTATTGAGATAGTAGAGGTTGGTTTTATTGACGCAAGACGTGAGTATGATAAAAACCGCTCAATTTTTCCTGATGCAACGTCTATAGGGCAAACATTACATGATATATCTGTTCGCCAAGCGATGCTTGTTGGAATGATAGATTTCGGAACTTGTCCTATAGAAAATGTAGTGCCTTATGATAAAAACATACTTGACGGTATACGTGTAATCTTTAAAAAACAAGATTCTGACGCAGCATTGGATTTTTGCTCAAAATTGAAAGAAAATGGATATCATGTGTTCGTCAACCCTGTATCGCTGACTTCATACAAAGATAGAGAAATACTTGATTTACTGGAAAAAATAAATGCCATTGAACCCTTTGCGGTATCAATAGTTGATACGTATGGACTTATGCTTCGAGATGAAATTTTACATTATGTTAACTTAGTTGATAAAAATCTTGCTTCCGGTATTTTTCTGGGGTATCATTCGCATAATAATCAACAGATGGCTTATGCAAATTGCTGTACTCTTCTTGACCATCGAAACAGGCACAATATTATTGTTGACGCTTCATTATTCGGTATAGGCAAGAGCGCCGGTAACGCCAATACAGAACTTGTGGCTTCCTACGCAAATAAAGTTCACGCCGGTAAATATAAAACGGAACAGCTTCTTGATTGTATTTATACGGATATAATGAAAATTTATAAAAAAACGCCGTGGGGCTATAATCTGCATTATTACTTGTCTGCGCTGAATGATTGTCATCCGAATTATATAGAATTTCTATTGGGAAAAAACACGCTTTCAGTACAGGGAATAGATGAAATAGTAGCGAAGATTCCGCAAGAACAAAAATTGACATATTCACAAACGCTTATTGATAAACTGTACATTGAATACCAATCAGTTGCTATTAACGACACGGAGGTTTATGGAAAATTGGAGAATTTTTCGACAAATAATAATATTCTGTTGGTATTTCCCGGCAGTACTATACTAACGCATGAGGCAGATGTAAATAAATATATTGAAAATAACAACCCTGTAATAATATCAGTAAATTTTATACCTCAGCATATTATAACAAATTATGTTTTTACCGGAAATAGAAAACGTTATGATAAATTATCGGATTCTTATTTTAGAACGGAAAAGAAACCCTGTGTTATTGCCACATCAAATATCCTTGAATCAAATGTACCTATTACATATAGGCTTAACTATGAATCTTTGATTACATCAGAGCATAATATTGCTGATAATAGCGCTGTATTATGTTTGAATTTTCTTAAAAAATTAGGTATAAAACAGGTTGCGATAGCCGGCATGGACGGTTTTTCAAAAAATATTGAAAAGAATTATGCCGACCCATTTATGGAGATGTACAGTGTTGGAGATAATTTATTACGAAGTAACTTGGAAATGGAAAAATTCGTTTCATTTATACGAACGGATATGGAACTCAATTTTATCACACCCAGCTATTTTTGAGGTTGATAAATGTTAGTGGTTTGATTTTTTACGGTATCATGCAAGAGTAATTTATAGTTATTTTCACATATAATAAGGAGCAGTTCATTATGATAGCGGAAAACCAAGGTTTGGAGGATTTCCAAGACGCCGTAAAAGGCAAAAAAGTCGTGCTGTTCGGTGCGGGTTATATTTGCATGAGGTTTATAAACAACTGTCTGCAAAACAGCGAACAGGCGGCTTATATTTGCGACAACGCACCGTCAAAACACGGGCGGACACTACTCGGTATAAAAATAGTTTCCCCTGATGTTTTGCAAACGGAAAGCAAAAAAGACACAATCGTTGTTCTTTGCACGGAAAAATTCAATTGGGAAATATCACAACAAGCGGAAGGGTTTGCGCAATTTGCTGCGGCAACGGTTATGAAAAAACCTTTTACCGACAGGGCGCATTATTTTGCCGCGCATAAAAAAGAATTTGCCCAAATAAGAGATTGGTGGTGCGATAACTATTCTAAAAATGTTTGGGATAAACTTAATATATACTTTCAGTATGGGATTACAGATTTTTCAGACATAATATCCAATCAACAGATGTATTTACCGAATTGCTTGTTTTCTTCCGCGTTAAGCGATAAGGAAATTGTCGTAAGCGCTGGGGTTCATAATGGTAAGACTACAAAACAATTCTGCGATTTTTTCGGAAAAAAGTTGGGAAAACTTTATGCCATTGAACCTATTGAGGCTTGTCTTAATTTGAGTAAAGAAAATTTAGCTACATATTACGCAAAAGGCTGTCCTGTAAACTTAATCAAATGTGCTTTGCTGGATGTGGAAGAACAAATAGAAGTTATTTTCTCAAGAAAAGAGTTGACCGGCGGTGGAATTTATGGTTTGAGAGACGCTTACTCTGACAACTTTGCAAATTATGAAAAAGAGACTGTTTCCGCCCGACCTCTTGACAATATAATTCCACTTGATGAAAAAGTTACCTACATAAAAATGGATATTGAGGGAGCGGAAACGAAAGGTTTGCTTGGAGCAAAACGTATTATACAAGAACATAAGCCCCGACTTGCAATTTGCGTTTACCACAATCCGGAGGATTACTTTAATATACCTATTTTGATTAAACAGTTTGTGCCGGAGTATAAATTTTATTTACGGCATCACGATAAAAGCGGCACAGTAGAAACAGTTCTCTACGCGACTTTGTAGTCGTTTGATGTTCGCAAGGCAAATTTTAGGTTGGCAAGCGCTTGAAGGCTTGATTTTGTCTTTGGGCATGTTGTAGGTGGTATTTGGTGTTTCAAAGCGGCCTTGCCTCCGCGTCCCCTTTGCCCTTGAACACCAGCGCCGCGAATTTTATGTCGTTTCTGTTTTTAAAGCGTTCGTCCTTTTTGTATTTCTCTATTTGGGCTTCCGCTTCGGCGAATTTGGCGGCTATTTCCGCTTCCGTCGCGCCGGTTTTGGCGTATTTTACTTCAAAAACATACTCGTATTTTATACCCGGTTTGGCGGGATGTTTTTGCAAGTATATGTCCGTATAGCCGTTTACGGTTTCGTCTTCAGAGACCGGAAGGTACACGCCGCTGATGAACATTGTTGACAACATCATAACCTTTATATACTTTTCGTCAAAATTCTGTAAATCCCTGTTGGAGAGGCGCTTGAGGAAATTCTCAACAAAATAGTCGACGTATGGTTTTATGTCTCCATCGTAAGCCATGTCCCTTATTGTATCGGACAGTTTCGAGGTGTTTATTTCCACGTTCTCCACGTCTTGCGCGTAGGACATGGCGTATTCCCAATAGAGCGTTTTTACCGAATAGTTGGGGATTATTAATCTTGTTACATCCCTCTCCGTTCCGCCAATGGTCAGCATACCCAGATAGAACAAGAGCGAAACGAAGTATTCCGACCTGTTTAATTCCTCTATCGAAAAACGTTCGATTATATCCGTCGCGACCGCCCCGTTTTTCATTATTTGCAGCAACATTTCTCTATTGCGTTCATTTTCCACCAAGCGGCGCAGTCTCCCGTAATCGGTTCGCAGGTTGGGGTCTACGATGTGCTCAGGCTGTCCGCCTAATTGCAGGATTTGGCAAAACAGATACAATACCATTTGTGAATTATATAATCTCTTTTCACTGTATTTGCTGAAAATGTAACCGTTGTAGTAGGTTTCCATATCGACTTTTATGAGATTTTCATCAACTCCGGTTTCCCGCATAAGCCACTCGACTTCTTCCCTCGTGAAGCCGAACATCTCGTTATATTTGGGAAATAGGCTGTAGTCGGTCGCCATGTTGAAGCCGCTTGTCATATCGTTCATCATCATGGGGCTGACGCCGGTAATAAATATGCGTTTAATCACCGACCCTGTTCCCGATTTCAGGGATTCATAAAAGGCGCGGACAAGTCCGCCGGCCTTGACCTCGTCCCTGTAGGTTTTTCCCATAGCTGTCAACTTGTTGGCGAAGTGGTCGTACTCGTCTATGATTACATAAATTGGGACGTCTGAGTTTCTGGCTGCAGTGTATGCAATATCTAAGGCGCTGATTCCCAAACCACTTTCCCTAACACGTTCCGTATTTGGAAAAAGATTTTTATATCTTTCCAAAAAATCTATCACGCGTTCCTGCACCTTGTTCGAAAAGGATTTTTTGAAAACTTCGTGGTTTTCTGTATCCAACCCTGAAAAGTCAAACCGCATAACTGCGTACTTACCCTGCTCCGGCGTCGGTTTTTTGCCGATGTAGAGATTACCGAACAGGGTATCAAACTTACCTTTCTTGTTTATATCGTAGTAATTTTCCAGTACTGAGAGGAAAAGGCTCTTGCCGAACCTGCGCGGACGAAGAAAAAACTGGTATGTATTGTTTTCGTCCTCCAATAATTCAACAAAAAGTGTTTTATCCACATATGCGTAATTCCGCTCAATCATAGCAGCGAAATCTGCTTGTCCATAAGGAAGTTTTTTCGGCATAGCGACTCTTTTTTATGGTTTAGGGTAATTCTATTATTATTAAATATAAATACCGCGCGTATATTTTAACAAAAAAAATTCCTAATTTTATTCTAAATCAGCTTAAAATAACTTAACTTTTAGATGGCTTGACTTTGCTCTTGGGCATACTGAGAAAATAATTTTTTGCATTCAGCTATCGGCTTGAATTATATTAATAATTAAGAATTTTACCTTTCAGGAGTATCCTTTAATATGGTTCATGGCATAGATTTAAAAGAACTCTCACAGAGAGAAAGCGAAGCCGTAGAATGGAAGGAAAACGGCGATGACATGAACATTGTGGTGAGTATTGTTAAGACCATTTCGGCTTTTGCGAATGATATTGCGAATTTCGGCGGGGGCTATGTGGTTTGCGGCGCGAAAGAAATAAGAGATGTGTATGGTTTTCCGAAACTTGTTTATACCGGTCTCTCCGCCACAAAATTAAAGGAAATTGAAGGGAGAGTTTTGCAGCATTGCAGGGATTACGTAAGCCCCGCCGTTGCGCCGCTTGTCCGGGAATTGAAAAATCCGGAAGATGACTCGACGCGGATTTTGGTATTTATTGTTACGGCCGATTCACAGGCGCATACCTACAGGGACGGCGAGTCGTCAAATTATTATGTGAGGATCGGCAGGGAAACAAGGGAGGCGAGAAACGGGATATTGCGGCAACTTTTGGAAAGTAAGCGGCAAACCGAGCCTTTTGATAAAAAACCGAATCCGAATCTTGATGAAACGGATATGGATTTGTTGCTTTTCAGGGATTGCGTTAATGAAATGGGGCTTTTGCGTCACGATACGCCGCTGGAAGGCTATCTTTCCGATAAGGAGCAGATAGCCGAGTTTATCCCGCCGCTTTTTGCCAAAAAATCCCTTGACGGTGGTTTTTGCCTGCGCAATTTCGCGCTGCTTG
>JGI24698J34947_10000730_pt1 | contig 16193 bp, 15 predicted proteins | sample TergutMp193P3_FD_34947 | JGI IMG/M metagenome (IMG submission 34947) | reverse complement strand
TTCGGTACACCTCACGCTTATCCCCGAAGTCGGCGAGGCTGAATTGAAAACCAAGCCCACACAGCACTCTGTTAAGGCCATACAGGAAATGGGAATCCAGCCGGATGTTCTCATCTGCCGATCCCCGGTTATGCTTGAAGACTCGACCCGCCGCAAAATAGCCCTTTTCACCAATATTGAAAACGACGCGGTCTTTACATCCGTAAATGTGAGTACTACAATTTATGAAGTACCCCTGATATTTTTTCAGCAAAAGCTGGATCAGGTGGTACTGAAAAAACTGGGTATCGCGAGCCGACATGCCAATATCGAGCCATGGAAAGCCGTATTGGAAAGGGCAACCTCCCAAAAGGGGAAAGTGCGGATCGGCATTGTTGGTAAGTACATTGAACTCCACGACGCGTATAAATGCGTCTACGAGTCCCTTTTCCACGCGGGCCTCGAATGCGGCGTGGAAGTGGAACTTGTCAAGATTGCCTCCACCCGGCTTGAAGAGGTCGAATCGGTAGATCAGATACTCGGAAAGAACGCACCGGGCGGCGGCGTGGACGGGGTTCTCGTTCCCGGCGGGTTCGGACGGCGGGGAATAAAGGGAATGATAGCGGCCTCGGCATGGGCAAGGGAGAATAAAATCCCCTACTTCGGTATCTGCCTGGGGATGCAGATTATGGTCATAGACTGGGGACGAAACGTGATGGGATGGGAGGATGCCGATTCAACCGAATTCGTCAAGGACACAAAGCATCCCGTTATAAGCCTTTTGGCGGAACAGATCGGGATCAAAGACTATGGGGGCACCATGCGCCTTGGGAAGTACATTGCTGTTGCGGAAGATGGAAGTAAATTCTTCGCGGCCTACGGGGAAAAGGAAATATCCGAGCGGCACAGGCATCGGTATGAATTTGCCAACCAGTACAGGGAGGAGATAGCCGGGAAGGGACTCATAATAAGCGCCCTTTATCCCGAGAAGGACCTCGTGGAATGTGTGGAATGGCCTGATCATCCCTGGGGTCTGGGGGTGCAGTTCCATCCGGAGTTCAAGTCCAGGCCAACAGCGGCTGGCCCGCTTTTCCGGGACTTCATCGCGGCCTCCCGTGATGTAAAGGCAAAGGGAAACCATGCGTAACCTGTTGGCACTTTCTTGCCTGCTATGCGCTTTCCTCCTGAATGCCTGTTCATTTGACTATGGCGCCGGGGACGGATCTGAAAGGGGCAGACCTGATATAGTAATGTCGAATATCGAGTATACCCGTGTCCGTGGTGGGGATGTCCTTGCGCGCTTCCGGGGTGAACACGCGGAACGGTGGGAAGACGCCCAGATCATGCGGATAACAAATTTCACGTTTGAACAGATGGAAGACAAAGGCGAAACCGTTAATGTCGAAGGTAGCGCGGGCGCCGCCGAAGTACAGCTCGAATCCGGCGACATCACCCTTTTCGGCGGGGTCACAATCAGGATTGAATCGGAAGACGTGATAATCAATACCGACAGGATCGAATGGAAGGACAAAGAGAAAACCATCACAGGCGGTGAAGGGGAAAGGGTTGAAATACGACGCTCTGACGGAACCAGTTTCACAGGCATGGGGGTTTTCGCCGATGTTCGACGCCGGACATGGGGCTTTTCGGGGGAAGTCAGGGGCACTTATGTGGAAGAGGATGAGGAAGAATGAGGATCTTTGGCGTTTTGTTCCTTTTCATCGTTGCTAACGTCTGGGGGGATGTTTTTACTTTCAGGGCCGATCGTATGTCCGGGGGTAGGGCAACCGGCAGGGAAGTGACGGTGCTTACCGGAAATGCGGAAGTGCGCTCCGATAAACTTTTGCTTCAGGCGGACAGGATCGAGATACATGGCAGCGACAACAGGTTTGTGGACTGCAGCGGAAATGTTCGGGGACATGAAGAAGACAAAAACATCCTTTTCATAACCGATCGTCTGCGCTACGACAGGACCCTGAAAATCGCTCGTTTGGAAGGGAATTCCACCATGGAAGACCGGAAGAACGAGCTTGTTGCGCGGGGCCGCTTCATCGAGTATGACGATGAAAACGAAATCGCCGTCATGCAGATCTCGGTCAGGCTTTTTAAGGACAACCTGGTGTGCCGCTCCGAATACGCGCTATACAACAGGGGGGAAGAGACCCTCGTCCTTTCCGGCTTTCCTGTTGTGTACAAGAAAGAGGATGAATACAGGGCGGACAGAATAAGGGTAGATCTCGACACCGATGACGTCGTTATGGAAGGTGACGTGAAAGGTTCCATAAGAAATTAAAACCATGGAACCGAGGTCTGTCCCTTTATTTAGGAAGTTTTTCCCTCCCCAACCCGCCGCGCCGGTGGCGGATAATGGCGATAGTAATGTCTATTCATTGACCGTAAAAGACCTCCACAAGAAATTCGGTCTTAAGGAAGTGGTCCGCGGGGTAAACTTCTCAATGCAAAACGGGGAAGTGGCCGGCCTTCTGGGGCCAAACGGGGCGGGTAAAACGACCATTTTCTACATGATTGTCGGTTTTTACAGACCAACCCAGGGGATAGTCACCATGAACGATGTGGATATTACCCCCATGCCCATGTTTCGCCGCGCCAGGCAGGGAATCGCGTACCTTCCGCAAGAGGCATCAATTTTCAGGAAGCTCACGGTGGAACAGAATATCTGGGCAATCCTGGAAAGCCGCACGGACATCAACAAGGGACAGATGAAGGAACGCCTTGAAGCCCTTCTTGAGGAATTCGGCATAATACGGATCAGGAAGCAGCTCGGTTATACCCTGTCGGGAGGCGAAAGGCGGCGTACGGAAATAGCCCGCTCCCTGGCCACGGAACCAAAGTTCCTCCTTTTGGACGAACCCTTCGCCGGGATAGACCCTAAAACGATTTATGAGATAAAGCAAATCGTACGCAGCCTTGCGGAAAAAGGCATTGGCATACTCATCACCGATCACAATGTGAGGGACACACTGGAGATTACCACCGAGGCGTTCATCATAAACGAAGGCACAATCGTTGCCCGCGGCAGCAGGGAGGAAATCCTCGCCGACGAAATGGTAAGGGAAATTTACCTGGGAAGCGAGTTCAGGATGTGAGGTTTCCAAAATTTCATCAGGTGTCAACTTCTATACATATTAGGCATGGATAGATATTCATAATAAGTATTTTACATAATAATGTTCTTTATGTAAAATAGGGTAAAGCAGATGATTTTTGCATCTGCTTAAAACCCATATTCAATGGAGAATTCAACATGATAACGATTTATGATTACGCGACCAACGCGGCTTGCCCGCAGAGACCCACTTGGCGGGTCTCTGCGGTTGGATACGAATGGGCCAGGGCCGTTTTCGGGGATTGTAAACAACACCGCACAAGCGATATAAAGAAAGGCATGGAAGCCGTGACGAAACTGAAAAAAACAAGGAGAAATATTCTTTTCATTTCTCACCGGCACGCCGGGAAATTATCGTGGATGTCCGTGTTCTGAAATACTTTCTCGCTGTCGCAAGGGAAGGAAATATCACAAAAGCCGCCGACGCGGTTTACGTCACGCAGCCGACCTTGAGCAGGCAGCTTATGGATTTGGAAGACGAATTGGGGGTCGAGCTGCTTGTTCGCGGTAAACGAAAGGTAACCCTGACCTCCAGCGGCGTTTTGTTCCAACAGCGCGCGCAGGAAATTGTCGCGCTTTTGGAGAAGACGCAGCGGGATATTGCGGAACATAACGATATGGTGGCAGGTGAGGTCACAATCGGCTGTGTTGAAACATCCGCGTCTTTTCTATTGCCCGACGCGCTTGAGGCGTTCGGCGCGCTGCACCCAATGGTGAAGTACGTAATTTACAGCGGGAACGGCGATGATATCCGTGATAAAATTGACTCTGGCTATCTGGATCTTGGCATTTTGGTAGAGCCGGTCGAAATAGCCAAATACGAATTTTTTCCCCTCGCCTTTCAGGATACCTGGGGCGTTCTGATGCGAAAAGACGATCCGCTCGCAAAAAAGGAAAGCCTCCGCACCCAGGATATAATCGGCTTGCCCTTTTTTCTGTCGCACCGGCGCATCGTGACGGACGAGATTGAAAGCTGGTTCGGGAAGATGGCAAAGAAACTTAACATAATCGGCTATCATAACCTGATTACTAATACCATGCTTTTAATTGAACGCGGCCTGTGCTACTCAATTACATTGCAGGGTGCGTGTTCAATCAGGTCAAATGGGAATCTTTGCTTTGTGCCATTATCGCCGGGCCGCAAGGCGGGTCATGTCCTGGCCTGGAAGAAGAACCGGATTTTCGGCCAGGCGACATCCATGTTTTTGGAGTATGTCAAAAATAATTTCAGGGCCCAATAGGAGGGAATCATAATGCTTTATAAACAATTCAGGGACAAGAAGATCTCCTGGCTCGGTATGGGCAACATGCGCCTGCCGAAAGTGGGCGAAAAGGGGCCCATCGACGAGGTCAAGGCGAGGGAGATCATCGAATACGCCTATGATCATGGCGTAAATTACTTTGACACAGCGTACCGGTATCACAGCGGGCAGTCTGAGACCTTCGTTTCCTCCGTACTGCGCCAATACCCAAGGGACACCTGGTATCTTGCGACAAAGATGCCTGGCCACATGATGCAGTACAGGGACGGCCGCATAGAGGGAATTGGCTATCTTGCCAACGAGACCATCGCTTCTCCGGAGCAGATTTTCGAGGATCAGCTCAAGCGATGCGGCGTGGATTATTTTGATTTTTACCTTTTGCATAACGTTTGCGAAACCGCCTGGGATTTCTACACCAATGAGGAACTCGGTGTAGTGGAATACCTTTTGGGGCGGAAGAAAGCCGGGTGCATCCGACACTTTGGTTTCTCCGCCCACGGCAGGCCGGAAACGATTGAGAAGTTCCTCCTGTGGATCGAGTCCCGTTTCCCTGAAGGGTGTTTTGAGATAGCGCAAATTCAGTTGAACTATCTTGACTGGATCTTGCAGGACGCCAAAACGAAGTATGAGGTTCTCACAAAACATGGGCTTCCTGTGGTGGCAATGGAGCCATGCCGTGGCGGCAAGCTGGCCTCTTTTGACGAAAAGACAAACGCCCTTTTCAGGGCTGCCCGCCCCAATGACAGCATCGCCTCCTGGGCTTTTCGTTACCTAAAAGCGCTTGCGAATGTGCAGGTAACCCTTTCCGGCATGAGCAGCCTTGAGCAGCTAAAGGACAACTTACAGGTATTTTCCGATCCCGCCTCCCTCACGGAAGAGGAGAACGAGGTCTTGCAAAAAGTCATTGCTTCCCTGGCGGATTTGATTCCCTGTACTGGCTGCCGTTACTGTAGTGACGAATGCCCGCAAAATCTGGACATCCCGAAACTCATCTCCATATACAACGAGGCAAAAAACGGGGATGATGGCGTCTGGGGACTGCTCAATTTTACGCTTAACGCCATGAAAGAGGATGAGCTGCCCTCCAGCTGTTCCGGCTGCGGCAACTGCAAAAAGGTCTGTCCCCAGGGCATCGACGTTCCCGATCTCATGCAAAAACTGGCTCTGGCGATAGACAACAGCAAGAGGAAATCCTGAGGTGGTATAGGGACATTCAAAAAAATTATTCAAAAGACAAAAAGGCAGCATTAAAGCGATGAATAGTAAAACCAATGAAGAAAATGAAATAACAAACTTCCGGGAAATATGTATGGGGAAAATTCCTTGCGGGCTGCTTTACAGGGGAAGCTTCCCTGTTTTTAAACTGGATCCCGACAGGGACAAGGCTTATGACAGGCTTGTTTCTGACGCAAAGATTAAATGCGTGATAAATCTGGCCGATAACGAGTCCGGCCTGGGGAGAATCGCGAATTCGGTTCCCTGGTATCGTGAACTAATGGAAAAGAACAGTATAATCGGGCTTGACATTCAGTTTCTGTTTGATTTTGAAAATAAAAATGAAAATGAAGTATTCAGAAATAAATTAAAACAGGGATTTATGTTCATGATCACGCATGATGGGCCTTATCTCATCCATTGCAATGCCGGCACCGACAGAACAGGTTTTGTCTCGGCAATAATTGAAGGCTTATTGGGCGCACGGATAGACGAGATATTGTATGACTATCTCCTTTCATACGGGAAAAACTTTGCGGATGAAAAAAGCGAATTAAACAAAAATACCGGGAAAATTATTTTGGGGCAATTAAACACGATTATCAATGGAAAAATAAAGGATGAAAGCAATTTTCAATCAAACATCGAAGAGTATTTTTTAAGGGGGATAGGTTTATCCGGAAAAGAACTTGAATTCTTAAAAGAAAAATTGACAAACAGCGGCAACGGGAAAAAAGGAGTGGCGGGAATGAGTAAAAATTTGTATAATAAACAAAAGAAAAAGGGGAGTATGCTGAATGATTAACAAAAATATCCAAAATCTCAAAACGTTATTGGCTTTGGGATTCTCGATTGCCGTCATAATATCAATTACGGGCTGCGCCCTGAAAGCCGAGGCGCAGCAGACTATTCGACCGACTGCCGTTCCTGAAGGCCAAATTGAGCCGGGACAGGCCGGCTCTCCAAAGGTGTATTTTACCGCCGACATAAGCCCCGCTGGATTGATGGCGGTCTACAATGCCCTTGGGCAACAGCCTGGCGGCAGGGTGGCTGTAAAAATATCCACCGGTGAACCGCCCAACAGCAATTACCTCAGGCCCGAATTGATAAAAGACCTGGTGCAATCCGTGAACGGCACCCTTGTAGAATCGAATACCGCCTACGGCGGCAGGAGGGCAAACACGGCGTTTCACAAGCAGGTCGCAAGGGATCACGGCTTTACCGCCATTGCGGCTGTGGATATACTCGACGAAAACGGGTCGATTAGCCTCCCTGTACTCGGGGGCACAAGGCTGCGGGAAAATTTCGTCGGCGCTCATTTTGCGAATTACGATTACTATATCGTCCTTTCCCATTTCAAGGGCCACTCGATGGGTGGTTTTGGCGGAGCAATCAAAAACATCTCCATCGGCATCGCTTCCTCAGAAGGGAAAAGCTGGATACACAGCGCGGGCAGAAGCAAGACCGGCGTATCCGGGAATCAGGACGCGTTTCTTGATTCCATGGCCGAGGCCGGAAAATCCGTTGTTGACAGTTTGAACGGCAATATCCTCTATATCAACGTGATGAACCGGCTGTCGGTGGATTGCGACTGCAACGGTAGGCCCGCCGCGCCGGACATGCACGACATCGGCATTCTTTCGTCCCTTGACCCGGTTGCGCTTGACAAGGCATGTGTAGATCTCGTGTATGCCGCGCCGGACGGGAGAAGCCTGATACAGCGCATGGAGTCACGGAACGGCATTCGCACAATCGACCACGGGGCGGCCATCGGCCTGGGCAGCAAGACATATGAACTCATAAGATTATAAAGACGGATGTAAGCGGCGAAGCGGGATGATCGAATTACTTGAAAGGGAATTGATTTACCTCTGGTACTACTTCTCGATCCAGTTTGAACAGATAGTCTGGTACTGGCTTTTGGGAATGGCGTTAGGCTCCCTGATTTCCGTGTTTGGCAAGGAAAAGATCCACGCCCTCTTTGTCAAAATGCGGGAAACGAAAATGGGAATTTTCGGCATCGTCCCGGCCTCTCTTCTGGGCATTGCCTCGCCGCTTTGCATGTACGGGACAATCCCGATTGCCGCTTCCTTTGCCGAGAAGGGCATGGCCGAAGACTGGATCGCCGCGTTTGTGATGAGCTCCATCCTCCTTAACCCGCAGTTGCTTTTCTACAGCGCCGCCCTTGGCGTACCGGCCCTTGTTATTCGTTTTGTCTGTTGCACCCTCTGCGGCGTAGCGGCAGGGATTTTCGTCCGGCTGTTTTTCAGCAAAAAGCCGTTTTTCAGTTTTGCTAAATTCGAAAACATGGTCAGCCGCGACACCGACCCAAACCCGTTCCTGCGCCTCCTCAAAAACTTCGGAAGGAACATCAAGGCGACAGGGCCGTATTTCCTTGTGGGCGTTGTCCTTTCCGCGATTTTTCAACGCTATGTCCCACAAGACGCTTTTATCAAATTATTCGGGCGCAACAGGGCCTTTGGCGTGTTGATGGCGGCGGCTGTCGGCGTTCCGCTTTACGCGTGCGGCGGTGGGACGATCCCGCTGCTTCTGGCGTGGATGCACAGCGGAATGTCGTTGGGATCGGCCTCGGCGTTTATGATCACCGGTCAAGCCATGAAAATAACCAACCTTGGGGCGGTAAAGATTGTTATGGGTATAAGGCATTTTATGTGTTACCTGTTGTTTACTGTATTGTTTGCCTTGTTAAGCGGGTTTGCGGTAGATTTTTTGCCGGGGAGTTATAATGGAATTTTTTAATGCCCATAATATAATACGACGATTGATTATTCTTGGCCTCATTTTGGCAGGTAGTATTGTTTTTGCCATTGGAATAATCAGGCCGAATGTTGAAGCCCAAAGTCTGCGGGATGAGATCGTGGAAGAAGCACTGCCGCCCGAGGCGCCACAGCCAAGCAGGGCGGAACTTACAATGAAGGCACTGGCCGCCGCTTATCCCTGGTGTATTGAAAGGGCAGAGTTTCTTAACGACGACTGGGCCGTACTGTTACGCGATACCTGGTATTACTATGCCGGGGGAAGGATGCTGCCGGAAGAATTACTGGACAAAGCCTCCGAGTACAGTACCGTTTTCGTCTCCTACAATTACCAGAGGGAATTACCGCCCTGGACAGAGCCCAACACCGAGCAGGCCGAACGTTATCGCGAAAGGAACAGAAACAACAATACTGAAATTATACCCAGGCCCCAGCTTCAGCGTTCTTTGGCTTTTCAGGAAGCCCTCTGGCAGTCGGGCAGCCGGAATGAATCATCACAGCGGGTAAAGCCTGTCAAATTTCTCGGAATCAGCGTGACCCTTCATTCGGACATTGTAGCGATCATTTCGCGGATTGAGGAACGCATTTTGGCCATCGCAAAAATCGATCCCGAGGTGCAGTCATGGGTAACCAATATCGGCGAACTGCACGGCTGGAACTGGCGGAATGTTGCCGGTAGCGCATCCAGATCCAACCACTCATACGGCATAGCCATCGACATCCTTCCCAAATCCCTTGGCGGCAAGGCGACGTACTGGCAATGGACGGCGAATTGGTGGACCATTCCGTATGAAGGCCGTTACCATCCGCCTGATGCGGTGGTAAAGACTTTTGAGGCGTACGGCTTTATTTGGGGCGGCAAATGGACATATTACGACACCATGCACTTCGAATACCGTCCCGAGGTTTTTATCTTAAGCGGCTTTGAGCTGGAACCTCTGTGATAGATTAATATGTTGCGTATTACACATTTTTGATTATCATATAAAATCTGTGCATTATAAAACTTATATATCCGGTTTTTTCAATTATGTCATTTATTATTTCCAGTTTTTTAAAGTACTTTTCAACTGTGAAGTCTTTTACCTGCCACGGTATGCATTTTAAATAATACACAAATGCACCTATATCCCTAAACTTCATTTTTCCAATATTTTCATTAAAATCCATTATTTCCATTTCAGCATTTTTGAAATATTCCATATTTTGTATTAAGCCCCATTCAATATGATCCATTGTTTTTGCTCCAAGTGCCATATTAATATCTATACCATTGAGACCGCCAACCTGCTGCGTAATAAAAATGCCATCTTTCCGTAAAGTCCTTTTTACTTCATTTACCCTATATGATCCATGTCTGTTTATTATTATGTCAAAATATTCATCATCAAATGGGATTTCACCATCATTTTTTATGGGCTGTAATCCAATACCTTTGCCTTTTAATTTCTTTTCAGCAATGGGAATATTTGGTTCATAACCTTCTGTTGCACATACATTCCTGGGTAAATTTGACAATGAGAGAAGAAATTCAGCTCCACCTGTATCCATGTCCAATAAGCTGTCTTTTCCATAAAAATTATTTTCCACTATATTTTTATAGTCCCAGGGGAGTTCATCTTCTGCCATACGTCCATTTAAGTATGAAAAGTCCCATCCGGCAAAATGTGCATTATATTCCTTAAGCAGATATTCATATAGATTATCCATATTAACCTCAATATTGAATCAACATCTTTTTCTTATATTTGTCAATTCCTCTATTAAGTAAATCGTAAGTTTGCGGGGACTTGCAGTATATTTATCAAAAATATTTTATTCGATTCTCCCATATAATGTTGCATATAGTTGCTCTAAGCCACATTTTTTATACAACGATATTCCACTGGTATTATTCACGGATGTAAAAACCGTATAATATTTTATTCCCTTTCGTTTAAAATATTCAATTCCCTTCATCATAAGTTTTGTTCCAATGCCATTATTCCTAAAATTTTTTGACACCATTAAGCCAGAAATATCCCCTATTTTCTTGATTTTCCAATAATTAGGTTGATTTCTTACAGCCAATGTAATATAACCAATAATTCTTTCCTCAATTATTGCAATATAAGCCATGGTATTTTCGTTTCCAATAAAATTTTGGAAATAGTTTCTTATGTCCATTTCAGCAATTGCATCAATTTGAAAGAAATCCTTATTATTATTCTCATATTCATAAAAGAAATCCTTTGATAGTTCCAATAGCCCAGGAAAACCATCAACCATTTTCAATTCTTTTATCAATAATACATCTTCATTCATAATCAATTATATCTCCTAAAGATTATTTCCTGATTACAATTTATATGATTTATGTATCGGTAAATCATGGTTTAAGGGTTTTTAACCAGCAAGCCCTCCCAAGGAAGCAGGGTTCCGTCCAATTCTGCGTGGCCGCTCGCGGATATTACCAGTGCGCCTGACAAAACAACTTTTTTCGGCAGCTTAACCTTCTTTGGCGAAAAGTTAAGCGCAACCGTATAAACCTCATTGCCAAGTCTGCGTTTATAGGACATAAGGCTGTCGTCGGCGTAGAGGGGTATAAACTCGCCGGACTTGAGGCAGTCGCTTTTTTGCCGCAGGGCTATGAGGGTCTTGTAAAAATTCAATACCGAGGCGTGATCGTTGATCTGTGAAGCGTAATTTATTCGCCTGTAATTGCCGTTAACGCCAAGCCATGGTTTCGCTTTGCTGAAACCCGCGTTTTTCGTGTCGTCCCACTGCATGGGTGTGCGGGCATTGTCACGGGAACTTTCTTTTATCCACTTCCAGCGCAAAAAACCGGGAATACGCATTTTCCTCATCAGTCTGTCAAGGCTGTGGCTTTCCACGTCATTGACCTCGTCAAGGCCCCTGAAATCGAAATTGGTCATTCCGATTTCCTGGCCCTGGTAAATGAAGACGGTACCACGAAGGGTCAATTCCAGAAGGGCGAGCATTTTCGCGCTGCGCTCCCAATAGGGGGAGGGCTCTCCGTCCGGGGAACAGGTTCCGTCACCGAAGTGGGACACGATTCGGCTCTGGTCGTGGTTTTCCAGGTACACCGCGTTCCACTCAAGGCCCCGCTGCCACTTGGCTAAAACCGCAAGAAGTTTTGAGGCGCGGAATTTTTTTGGGATAAACCTGACAAGGAGGCGGTCTATTTCAAGATGCTCAAAATAAAAGAGCATGTCCAGCTCCCTGCGATTTTCGCCGCAAAGGAGTTTCGCTTCATCAAGATCGACCATGACTGTTTCGCCGACGGTGAAACAGTCATAATTGTCCAGCACGTCACGCCGAAGCTCGCGAAGTATGGCGTGGTTTCCTTCCTGGGACTTGTAGTGCTCAATGCCCTGCACCGCCATGCTTTTCCTTCCGTCCTCAAGGCTGGTTTTATAAAGGATATTGATCACATCGCAGCGGAAACCCGCGGCTCCCTTTTCAAGCCAGAACCTGAGTATGTTTTTTACTTCCCCGATTACCTTCGGGTTTTTATAGTTCAGGTCGGGCTGTTTTTTATCAAAGAGATGCAGGTAATACTCGCCACTTTTTTCGTCATACTCCCAAACCTCTCCCATAAAAAATCCGGTCCAGTTGTTGGGAGGCAGGTTTCGTCCGTTAGGCGTTTTTTTAGGGGGCCTCCATATATAGTAATCCCGGTAGGGACTTGACGGGTCACGGCTCTTTTGAAACCACTCGTGCTCATCGGAAGTGTGGTTTATCACCAGATCCATGATGATCTTTATGTCGCGTTTTTTTGCTTCGGCGAAAAGCTTCTCCATGTCCGCCATGGTCCCGAATTTTGGATCAATCGAATAATAGTCGCTGATGTCGTAGCCGTTGTCCGCGTCCGGTGATTTGTACACAGGCGAAAGCCAGATAATTCCCGCCCCGAGAGCCCTGACCTCGTCCAGCCTGGAAATGATCCCCGGTATGTCGCCTGTGCCGTCGCCGTTGGAATCCTGAAAACTCCGGGGATAGATCTGATAGGCGACCCGGTCTTTCCACCAGTAGTTCCTTTCGGGAAGGCTCTCGAAAACTTCGGTAACCACAAGTTCCCCAACCGTCAAATTTATCCTGTCATGGCGTATAACGTTGTGCTTCCACTTGCCCGTAAAAAGGTAAACGATGATCACCAGAAGCACACCGGCGCTGGCCGCCGGCGCTCCAAAGCCGACTCCCCTCAGGCCCCAGTCCAGGGTGATGCCAAAGATGTAACATACTGGCACCCGAAGCAATACCGAAGCCATCACGCCATTTACCAGGGTAAAAAGAGTGTGCCCTCCGCCGATAAGGAAACCATTTATGCAGAATATAAAGGGAATGAGAAGAAAGTCAAACGCGAAGGAACGGAGGTAAGTAACCCCGTCATGAATCATCCCCGGGTCATTACCGAAAAGCATAAGGATCCGTTCGGGAAAAAACATTACAAGGGCAAAAAAAGCATAGCCTACACAAACTGAGAAAAAAGTCCCGATCCTGCACGCGGATACCGCCCTGTCGATCCTTCCCGCGCCGAAATTCTGGGCGCTCATGGCGGAAATTGAGGCGCTCATCGCCATAATGGGCATAAAGGCGAAACTGTTGAACTTCCCCACGGCGCCCACGCCGGCTGACGCACTCACGCCGCCGACGATATTCACGATAGTGGTGATGAACATAAACGAAAGGCTGGCGATGCTGTTCTGGATACAGGTGGGGAGGCCTATCTTGAAGATTAGGCGCAATTGCTCTCCGTCAATCCTGAAAGACCTGAGCTTAAAATCGAACTGGAAATTATTCCTCACCATGTAATTGATGCAGAGGAAAACGCTCAAGGCCTGGGATATGACCGTGGCAAGGGCGGCGCCAAAGGCCGCCCACTTGAAAACCGCCACGAAAACAAGGTCAAGGACAATGTTGGTAATACAGGCGGCTGTAACAAAGTATAGCGGCTGTTTGGAATTGCCCATGCCCCGCAGTATTGCTGCAAAGGCGTTGTAGCCGAAGATGAAAATAATTCCGGTAAGGGTCACGGTCAGGTAACGGTCGCTTTCAAGAAAAGATTCAGGCGGAGTATGGATAAGGTGCAGCACCGGTACCCTGAGGAACATCATGATTACGGTAATGCCCAGGGACAGCAGCACAAGGAGGGTAATGAGCGTGGCGGTCGCTTTTTTGAGGGCTGGCCTGTTTCCGGCGCCGAGGTACTGGCCGATAAGCACGGTTCCCCCCACGCAGAGCCCTATGACGGTGTTGGTGAGGATCAAGGTAACCTGCCCGCCTATGTTCACACCGGACATACTCTCGGCGCCGCAGAACCTCCCCACGATAAGCATGTCCGCCACATTGTAAAGCGACTGTATAAAATTGGAAATCAGGAAGGGAATCGAAAACCTTATCAGTTTTCCAAGTACGCTTCCCTTTGACATGTCATTTTCTATCATTACGGATACACTTCCACCTTTGGCATAACGTTTGTTGCGCCTAATGACACGGTCAATGCTTCGACAAGCATCGAGCGCAGGGAGGCGGCTCGCCTCTCAAGGAATTCCTCCGGCAGCGCAGTTGCCTTTGGGTCTTCCGGGCTGGGCCTGGCCTTGCCGTAAATCTGCACCTTCCTGATTGCCCTGCCAGGGTTTTTCGCCGCCGCGTTAACTGCCAGTTCAAGTACCAGCCTTTCCCACTCCCGCCCTTCCTCGGGCGGCGGGCCTTCGCCGTCAACGGCGCAGATCATGGTCTGAATCGTTACCGGGGTTTCGGCGGTGAATTCCTTAATCTTCTCTGTTATTTTCCCAAAGGGAAGGCAGGAGCGATTCATCTTTTTATACCACTCGGGAGTCCCCGCGTCAAGCTTGAGCCAGATGTCCAACCCGGGAAAACCCGCCGCCTCCCCAAGCAGGGAAAAGAGCCTCTCGTCCAGAAGCCCGGAACCGTTGGTAATGAGGACCAGTTCCGCAGTGTCAACCATTTCCAGCCGTACACGGTCTGCCCGCCTGAGGGCTTCCGGGAAATCAGGCGACATGGTCGGTTCGCCGTTCCCGGAGAAGCAGATGTCCCTGACAGGTATGTTCCGCTCCAGGGCGGCGGCAATCGCGGCGGCAAGATCCCCTTCCATTTGCGTGGGGGAAAATTCGGCGCAAGCTGAAAACGGAAACACCTCGCAATAGGGACAGTCGAAAGAGCAGAGCTTTTTATCCGGGAAGAGGTTTATCCCAATTGAAAGGCCGCCCGAGCGCCGGGAATATACGGGGTACACAAGGACGCCTTTTTCACGCCTCCGGTGATTCGCAATGGGAGCAACAGAAGAAAAACCTTTTTGAAACATATATCCGTAAATATACCAAATTTCCATAAAATTGTCTGCTTACCCAAAGGCCCGGATTTGAGTTGCATAATACTGAATACAGGTCTATAATGGCGGCACAGCAATAAAAGGAATGATAGTGATGAAACCGTATAAAACCATGTCCCGTGAGGAGCTATCACGGGAAAAAGAATCACTCTCGGCGGCTTTTGCCGCCTTCAGGGCCAGGGGGCTTTCGCTTAACATGGCCAGGGGCAAACCCGGCAAGGATCAGCTTGACCTGTCCATGTCCATGCTTGACACGCTGAATTCCTCCAGCGACGTTATGGCCGAAGGTGGTGTCGATTGCCGGAACTACGGGGAACTGACCGGCATCATGGACGCGAAGAAACTCTTTGGAGCTTACATGGGCGTCTCCACGGATGAGATCATTGTCGTGGGATCCGCTTCCCTCACCTTCATGCACGACTGCGTGGCCAGGGCGATGCTGACGGGCGTACTCGGCTCCGAGAGGCCGTGGGTCAGGGAAGAAAAGGTAAAGTTCCTCTGCCCGGTTCCCGGTTACGACCGCCACTTCTCGATCTGCCAGTTCCTCGGCATCGAGATGATCAATATTCCCACGTCCGCCCAGGGCCCGGACATGGATATGATCGAAAAGTTAGCCGCAAGCGATCCCCTGATAAAGGGCATATGGATCGTACCGAAATTTTCCAACCCATTGGGCATTACCTATTCGGACGAAATTATACGCGCTCTCGCGGCGCTTAAGCCTGCGGCGAAGGATTTCCGTATCTTCTGCGACAACGCCTACGCGACGCATTTGGTTTACCGTGACGTGCCGCTCCTTAACCCGCTTGAGGCATGCAAGAAGGCCGGTAATCCCGATATGATCTACCTGTTCGGATCTACCAACAAAATCACCTTTCCGGGCTCAGGGGTCGCCTTCTTCGCAGCATCCAGGGAGAACGTGGCGTTCACGGAGAAACAGCTTTCGATGCAGGCAATAAGCTGGGACAAGCTCAACATGCTGAGGCACGTCCGGTTTTTGAAAGACGTTCCGGGGATCTACGCCCAGATGGAGAGGCACGCCAAAATCCTGCGCCCCAAATTCGACGCCGTTATAAATAAACTGGAGAAAGAGCTTTCCGGCCCTGGCGCCGGGGAATGGGTCAAACCGGACGGCGGCTACTTCATTGCCTTCATCGCGGAAGCAGGTTGCGCCAAACGCATTGTTGCCCTCTGCAAGGAGGCGGGCGTCATCATGACAAGTGCGGGCGCGACCCACCCTTACGGCAAAGACCCCGAGGATCGCTACATCAGAATCGCGCCATCGTTCCCTTCGCTTTCGGAGCTGGAAAGCGCAATGGAGATCTTCTGCGCCGCCGCGAAACTCGCGACGGTAGAACGCGCACTGACTAAACTCTAATATATGGAACAGACCTAGCGGAGCGGCTAGTACGCTTTAGTTGGATACTGTGTAAGTCTTTGTCTCATAAAGAATTAGCNTTGNTGATTCTGTCTGACCT
>JGI24698J34947_10000729_pt1 | contig 16194 bp, 11 predicted proteins | sample TergutMp193P3_FD_34947 | JGI IMG/M metagenome (IMG submission 34947) | reverse complement strand
GGTAAATCGATGACCCGCATGGGGCTTTCATCATATTCAAGGATTCCGTTTTCACGGCGGACGCGGCACTCGCCGCATAGAAAAGATTGGTCGTCCGGATCGCATCCGAACTTACAGCCAAGTACCCGCTTTAGCGGCGGCAAAAGTTCCGCAAGGGCGCGAACCGCCGTTGATTTCGCCGTCCCTTTCTCGCCGCGTATTAATACCCCGCCAAGGTTCGGGTTAACCGCGTTCAGGACGAGGGCGGTTTTCATATCTTCCTGTCCGACTATCGCCGTAAAGCAATAGCCGCGTTTGTCCGAGGTTTCCAACTACATTCTCCCAAGCTGACCGCCTCGTTTTCTTCGCAAAAAAAAGTCCGCGATCGCTCGCGGACGGTAAAAATCAGACAATGGAAACACAGCTTGAGAAAAGCGTACATGTTTTCAATATCCAATACTCCGGAAGTCCGCGGAGCTGAATACGCCGCCAAACATTTCAGCGGTAAAGACATCGGCAAGTATCCGGCTTATCCGGCGCCAAAATTAAGAGGCGCCAAAATCACGGTAACGGCCTTGCGTGGGATTTTCACCCAGCTTCCTTTTTAACCGAAACGATAAAAACTACCGTTCGGACCCTGTCTTTCAGTTACATCTTGACAGATAGAGTCATATCACGTTACATAATTAATGTCAAGGTGGAAAATGAAAAAACAACCTATGCGTTCAAGCCCGGTAAAAGCCGGAATTTTATTTTTAGCGGCGCTGCTTGTTTTATTTGCTGTAACAGGCTGTACGCGGGATTCAGGCGCAGCAGAAGTCCAAAAAAATGAATTTAACAGGATCATTTCTGCGGCACCTTCAAACACAGAAATTATTACGGCGCTTGGAATGGCGGACCGCCTGATTGCGGTTGACAGATATTCAGCGGGAATCCCAGGCGTGCCTGGAGGCTTGCCTGAGATTGATTTTTTCTATCCCGATACCGAAGCCATTATCGGTCTTGAACCGGATCTCATCGTCGCCAACGAGATCAACAGTTACGGCGTAGCCGACAATCCGTTCAAACTTCTGGGCGATATGGGTATAAATGTGGTAGACATACCTGCCAGTGTGAGCATTGAAGGGATATGTAACGACATTATTACGATTGCCGAAGTCCTTGGGGTTAAGGAGCGGGGCGAGGCTCTGGCAGCTTCCATGAAAGATGAAATTACACAGATAGCCGCCGCGGCGGAAGCGTCCGAAAAGAAAACCGTTTATTTCGAAATCTCAGGCCCTCCCTTCATGTACAGTTTTGGCCGGGGCACATACCTGAACGAGATGATTGAAATTGCCGGGGGCAGGAATATCTTCGATGATCAGAACAGCTGGTTCAGCCCCAGCGCGGAGGAAATAATAACGAGGAATCCCGACATCATCTTTACCATGAATTACTCCTGGGAGGACACGGTTGCGGAAATGAAAAGCCGCATGGCATTTGATACCATCACCGCGATAAAGGAAAACCGGGTATACGCGATAGACGAGAATTCCGCGTCCCGGCCTTCCCAGAATATCATGCTGGCCCTCAGGCAGATGGCCCAGGGAATAAATTCCCCCTAACATGAAACCTGGCGTCAAGTTTATCGCCGCCGGCGCTTCCAGCCTGCTTATCCTCTGGGCCGGGATTTCCCTTGGAAGCTCCAACATTGCCTTCGGCGATACACTCAAAGCGCTGCTGGAGAAAATCTTCGGGATTTCCCTGGGTACAGAAATACGAATTGTTTCCATAGTCTGGAACCTGCGTTTTCCCCGGGCAATACTGGCCTTTATGGTCGGAGGGGCCCTTGCCGCAAGCGGCGCGGTGTTCCAGTCGGTGCTGAAAAATCCCCTCGCCTCTCCGTATATCCTGGGGGTCTCTTCCGGCGCTTCCCTCGGGGCAGGCCTCGTGATACTGACTGGCTTTTCGCTTCCATTGATCAGGGGTTTCACCCTGCCCCTTTCGGGTTTTATCTTCGGCATAGGCACCGTCTTTCTCGTGATCTGGTGTTCTTCCCGGCTGGACAAAACCATGTCGAATAACACGGTCATCCTCTTTGGCATGGTTTTTTCGCTTTTCGTCAACGCCATACTCACTACCCTCACAGCCCTGTACCGGGAGGAACTGCGGAACCTGCTTCACTGGCAGATGGGGAGCTTCTCAATGAGGGGCTGGTCCTATTCGGGCCTCCTGCTTCCCTTCCTTGTTGCCGGGTCTCTGGTGATTTTTCGCTACAGCCGGGAAATGGACATCCTGAGCTTTGGGGACGATGACGCGCAAAGCATGGGAGTGGACAGCACGAGGGTGCGCAGGATACTCCTGACATGTTCGGCGGCCCTGACCGGCGCGGCGGTAGCCCTGTGCGGGGTCATAGGTTTTGTGGACCTTATCGCCCCCCACCTGGCCCGGAAAATCACAGGCTCGCGTCATTGTTATGTGCTGCCCATGGCGTTTCTCCTGGGCGGTTCCCTGCTTGTGGTCACCGACCTCGTTGCGCGTACCGCCGTGAGCCCTTCGGAATTACCCGTAGGAGCTGTAACCGCGCTTATAGGCGGGCCCTTCTTTGCCTGGCTTTACTTCAAAAAGCGCTGAGGTGAAAATGTTAGACGTAAAAAACTTGTTCAGCGGATACGGCGGAGTTGACATCATAAAGGACATAGGCTTTAGCGCCCAACGCGGTGAAATCCTGGCGGTAATCGGCCCCAACGGCTGCGGTAAGACAACCCTTCTAAAAACCCTCGCCCGGCTCCTCCCTTACAGGGGCGCCATCACCCTGGAAGGCAGTGAAATATCAGACCTCTCCCGAAAGAACCTCGCGCGGAAGATTGCGCTTCTGGCCCAGACCGCCGGAATCTACTTTCCGTACACCGTTTATGATACCGCGGCGCTGGGCCGTTTCGCCTACTCTTCGTCGGTCCTAAAAAACCTTTCCGGCGAAGACAGGGAAATAATACACGGGATTCTGGAGAAGCTTGAACTCTGGGACATTAAGGACAGTCTGATAAACGAGCTTTCGGGCGGCCAGCTTCAGCGGGTTTTTCTCGCGCGCACCATGGTTCAGAATCCCGACCTCATCCTCCTTGACGAACCCACCAACCACCTGGATCTGAAACACCAGATTGAGCTTCTGGAGTACCTTTCCATCTGGGCAAAAGAGAACAACCGGACAGTCATCGCGGTGCTGCACGATCTCAACATGGCCCGCCGCTTTGCCGAGAGGGCGTTCCTCCTGAGCCGTGGATTGCTGGTTTCATCCGGTACCTGCGATTCGGTTCTGTCAAGTGAAATTTTAAAAGAAACCTACGGCCTTGACATAAAGGCGTTTATGGTGGAATCGCTTGGGAAATGGCAGGAGTAAAAAGTTTTTCGGAAAGAGCCTCCTCCAGCGCCTCAATCCTGCTCACTTCCAGTGTAACCGCCCCCTGATCATCCGTCACGCGCCCATATACGAGTAAAGGCTGTTGGTCAAAAAGCAATTTACTGTATTGGGTATAGACATCCGGGAAAATCACCGTTTCGTATAACGCCGTCTCATCTTCCAGACTCAAAAAACACATGGTCAAACCGTCTTTTGTCCATACGTCCTTTTGGGTAACAGGCCACCCTATCATTTTCACATTTCGACCAATATAGTCGCCAATACGCAGCGCCTTTGTCCGGTATTTGACTGCCACAACATCATCTTTCCATAACGCCAGCGGATGTAGTCTCCGTAAAAATCCCAACGCGCGGTACTCTTCCCATAGATACATTTCGTTTTTTTTCAGCCTGCTGTTCGGCGCAATAACATAAGAGCCGCTGTTGATTTCAAATAATTCCCCGTTCTTGTTTCCCGTCTCTTCGCTACGCATCCCCAAAAGTTTCCGCGCCTGTAATACCCTGGGCAAACCGCCCGCGATAGTGTCAAACACCCCGGCGGGGCAAAGCGCGATGATATCATCGCGGTTAAGTCTTATACGCCGGGAAAAATCCTCAAGGTTTTTATACTCCCCTCCCCTCTCCCTTTCTTCCAAAATTGCCTCGGCGCCGGAAAAGGAGAGTCCCTTAACCGCCATCAAACCGATAACCACGTCCCGCCCTTTGCCGTAATACCGCCAGCGTGAGGCGTTAATATCCGGTCCTGCCGTAAAAAGCCCCATGCGCCGGGCTTCCGCTATATAAGCGTGGGGGCGATAATAGCCTCCCTGATTGGACAGAACAGCCGCCATGAATTCGGCGGGATGGTGAACACGAAGGTATGCCGATTGAAAAGACACCATAGCGTAACTCGCGCTGTGGGGCTTGCAAAATGAATAGCCGTCGAAGGACAGCATCATTTCCCATATCTTCTGTATGGTTTCTTCACAGACGTTGTTTTTCCGGCATCCGTCAAAAAACTGGTTTTCATATGCCGCGAGTTTCGTGCCGCCCATTTTTTTTGCTATCACCTTACGCAGCCTGTCGGCATCGACTTCGTTAAAGCCCGCGAGGGCAACTGCCGCTTTGCTGACATCCTCCTGATAGCACAAAATACCGTATGACTCATCCAGTATTTTATCCAGCAGGGGATGAAGCGGTTCCCATGCGGCGCCTTTGAGACGCCGGACATACTCGGATATAAACTTGTTGGCCGCGGGCCGGATTATGCTCGAATGGATAACAATATGGTCAAAATCCCCGGCATTGGTTTTTTTCTGCAGCTGCCGCATGGCGGGAGACTCAATGTAAAAAACCCCAATGCTATCGCCCCGCGCCAGGGCCTCTATTGTTGGTTTGTCATCGATAGGACGCCATGTGTGGGGATCTATCACAATACCCTGCTCCTCAAGGTTTTTCAGAGTGTCGCGGATAACGGCAAGGCTTCGATTGCCAAGCAGGTCAATTTTAACGAATCCGGCGGCCTCCGTCCCTTCCTTTTCCCAGGCAAGAAGCGGATATCCCTCCGCCGACTTCTCTACTGGCGCATAACGGTTAACAGGTTCCGGAGTAATAACAAGCCCGCCGCAGTGCATTCCCAAACCACGGGGCAGCCCTTCAATCCGGGTGGCAATGGAAAAAATCTCCTTCCAAAGCGAATCTTCTTTTATTGTTGGATCGTCATTTCGCATTTCCAGTTTTCTTTCTATTCCCGATATTTCAGCGTCGCCGAATCCGTACGCCTTCGCGGTCTCACGCAGGGCCGATCGGCTGCGGAACATATTATGGTTGGCGACGCGGGCGCAATGATCGGGGCCGAACTTTTCGATTACCGCCTTAATCAAGTCGTCCCTCTCGTCCCATGCGAAATCAATGTCCAGATCCGGCGGATCCGGACGGGCAGGATTCAAAAAGCGTTCGAAATACAGGTTATGCCGGAGCGGTTCAACATTCGTGATACCCAGGGCATAAGAAACTATTGAAGCGGCGCCGGAACCCCGGCCGCAGGTCCGGGAAGCCATTTTTACGATGTCATCAATAACCAAAAAATACGGCGCGAAACCCTTTCCATTAATTATGCTTAATTCATGATCAATCTGACGTTTTTCATTATCGCCCAATTTGCCATAACGCAGCTTCGCCCCTTCATAGACCCGCCGCCGCAATTCCTCTTTCGGATTGTTTCCGTACCCAGGAAAAATCCAGTCGTCAAATAAATCGTTGAAAGTACAAATTGACGCGATTTCTTCGGTTCCCTTGATTGCCTCCGGCCATGACGCAAGCCGGCGGCGGAGTTCTTTTGCGGGACGTAGAATCCGTTCAGGTGCCGCCGTATCCCCCGGTGACAAATTGCCTATGGTTTTAAGCAGTCCGATTGCGCGTAACACCCGGTGGACAGTAAAATCCTCCGGCTCCAAAAAAAGAGAATCATCAAGGAACGCAAGGGGAAGATTAAAACGCCGTCCATGCCCCGCGGCGCTGATGTCGTTAGGCGTGATCGCCGCGTAAAGGCGCTTGACACGCCCGGACAGGTATTCAAGCGTTGTTGTACCGGTAGAGGCCAAAACCAGTCCCTCGGCGTTTTCCCGCAAATAAGGCAATGGATCAAAATGTTCTTTGTCTTTGTTTCGTATTGTCAGTATTTCACATAAGCGTCCAAACCCATCCCTATTCTCTACAAAGCAATAGAGCGCCGTTGTGGTACTTTTCCCATTGGTGAGAGCCGCTCCGATTATAGGCCGTATATTTCGCTCTTTTGCCGCCTCAATAAAAGAATGAACACCATATAGATTGTCCAAGTCGCAAATAGCTATCGTTTTAATTCCGAAGGAAACTGCCTTGTCTAGAAGTTTATCTGGCTTATGAACCCCGTAAAGAAAGGAGAAGGCGGAAATCAATCCTAGCCTTGTCTGCATTCCTAATTCCTCCTTCCTCATTCCTGCTTTTTGCAGCCGCCAATACCACCCCACGCATAACCGCACCCGCTCCGTAGCGGATTTGTATCTTGTCTACCGCCTCCTGTAATTGATGATTCTTGACATCATTCTCAATTTCAAATAAATCCGGCTCATATCCCAACGGCATTAAGTCTTCCAAAGAGAGACAGATTGAACGTACCCTTATACGCCTTGTCACGGTTTTCCTGTACACCCTCCCGGCCGCCGCCAATATTTCACTATCCAGCACAAAGGGCCGTTTCCCCTTTTCAAAGCCGCTTGTCACTACGCCGTCAGAGTACACGGCGGCGAACCGGATAAAACCGGTCCCTAATTTCTCCTTCCGCATTTCCAGTCCCCCATTTTCAACGAGGGCGGCCAAAGCGCCCATGGTAATCGTTTCATCTATCACGTCCTCGGCAAAATCCGCTTTTCGCTCTATTGCTCGTGCCCCGGTTCCCATCGTGACCGGAGTGTTGTCAATGCCCCTCGCGGCATCGCGCAAGAGTATCCCCTTCTTTCCGAATAACGCCGCCGCTTCTCCGTCGGTAAGGGCCGCCAGTTCTCCGGCTTCCCGAAAACCAGTCACCCGGATAGTTCGCAAAAGAGAAGGCCCCATGCCCGGCAGCAGGATAATATCCTGATGGGCTATAAACGCCGCCTCGTCTCCCTGCCGTACCTCTATCAGCCCTTCGGGCCGGATTGCCCGGCTTGCCACCTTGCAAACCAGTTTGTTGCTTGCCGTTGCCGCGGCCGCCTCGATGCCGGTTTCCGTGTTGATTTCATTCTGGATATGGCAAACGCAATCGGCAGGGGAGCCAAAAAGCCGCCTTGTTCCGCTTAGGTCCATGTAAATATTACCGGCGCCGTCGTTCTGCCAGGCGGGAGCGTACCGGATAACGATTTTTTCAAGAGCGGCGTTGACCTTGTCGTATGCCGCGGGGTCGGGGGCCACAACCGCCAGCTCCTTCACCATCCGCTGCGCCGCCGCCAAAGCGATCCCCGGCGTTATTCCTTCTTTCATGGCTTCAGGCGATACGTCCAGGGCCACCGCACGGCCCCCACTTCCCCCGGCTATGACGTAAGGACGGCCGCGTAGATCCCGATCAACAAGGGCAGCCACCGCCGCCTTATACCCAATGATGTTAAGATGGGCTATCGACCGTGGTAAACTCCCCATTTTGCGTTTCCTTTGCTATTGGTAACCCGGCTTTCTCGAGTATCTTTTTTAGGGTGATGGCGTTCCTGATGGCCTTTCCGAACACATGATTGTTAAAGAAGATCAATAACCTATCCACTTTTGACAATATATGTTTTATCCGTTCGACAGCCCCTTCCAGCTCGGCGTCGCTGTAGAGGTAGTCGTAGCGTTCCCTGCTGTCCGGCGATTTCCACCACGCGTCGGCGTTGCGGCCATGCAAGCGGAAATAAGCAAAAGTCGAGGTTGGCACATCCAAAACCGGCGGCAATCCTTTCAGATCCGGCAAATCCAAAGAAGCGTAGGCTATCCCGCGGTTCTTAAGCCCCTCGAAAACACGATTATTGTTCCAATCGGTGTTCCTGAACTCCACAACAGAAGGAATGCCGGCAAACCCTTTCAATAAACTGTCCAGGTGCTTTCGGTTGTTGTCATTATAATGGAAGGAGTAAGGAAATTGGAATAAAACCGCCTCAAGCCGCCCATCCTGAAGCATTGGTTCAATTGCCGTCAAGTAGGTTTTCGCCTCGTCGCGCCATTTATTGGGGTCGATTTTGTGTGTCAGCGTATCCGTTGCCTTTATAGCAAAGGTGAGGGACGGCCCCGCCGCCTCCATCATGCGCCGCAGATTATCCGCCGCAGGCATACGGTAATAGGTATAATCAATCTCGACTATTTGAAACTGGCCGGCATAATACCGCAAATAGTCGTCAGCTTTAGTACCTTCCGGGTAAAAGGGCCCTACCCACTCTTTGTACGAGTATCCACAAGTGCCGATTAAGATTTCCGCCATAGTCGCTTCTTCCTCGTAAGGAAGAGTATATACTATACAAATGTTTAGTGTCAAGAAGGGACTTTAACTTTTCTGGCGTCAAATGCTGATTTTTACCATGAACGTCTAAAAAGGCCCGAAACCGATCTTCACCGCGAAGGCAAGAAACGCCGAGGTGACGGCGAGGATCACGAGCTGCAGCTTCCATGTCCAGCGCATCCACTTGGTGTAACTCACCACGGAAAACGACAGGGCTATGAGGAGCAGCGCGTTGGTGGGGAATATCATGTTGGAAAAACCGTCGCCAAAATCGAATGCCAGTACCGCGGTCTGCCGGGTGATGCCCACAAGGTCAGCGAGGGGGGTAAGCAGGGGCATCATCAGAAACGCTTTGGCGCTGGCGGAACCTATGAAGAAGTTCATTACCAGGGTTGTGGCGTATACCAGAAACGCCGCCGCCATTGGCGGTGAGTTGAGGATCAGCTCCGCGGCCCGGTAAAGGATCGTGTCCATGATCATGCCGCTCGTGATGATGTGCTTGACGCTGTAGGCCATAAGCACGAGGACTATGCCGGGGAGTATGTTGAGCGCTCCCTTTCTGAACGCGCCGCCGATTTCGCCGATCCTGAGCCCCGCGAAAGCGCCGCCGCCGGTTCCTCCGATCAGGAACATCACCGTCATGAGGGGAAAGGCAAGATTTGAAAGAACGGGGCTCCGGGCGGTAACGATAACGAGCAGCATCGCGAAGGCGATCCACGATACAAACCAGATCAGCGCCCGCCATTGACCTTTGGTGATGCTCTTTTTTACCGCGCCCGGCCCCGAGCTTTCCGCTACCCTTAATTTCTGGCGCAGGACTTCGTCTTCCTTAAAACAGATGGAACTCTGCGGATTCAGCTCAACCTTTTTCGCGTGGCGTATAACAAAAAAATTAACGAGGCATACTACCGTCAGGAAAAAGACGATCCGCAGGGGCGCTCCCGAAAAGAGGGGAAGGTCGGCGATTTTTTGGGCTACCGCGATGGTAAAGGGATTTGTCACCGCCGAGGCGAAACCAAAGGCCAGGGGCAGGAGGCTCATCCCCAGACCTGTCAGGGAATCCCAGCCCAGGGATATGGCAATGGGAATGATGAAGATAATCATGGGAACCATTCCCTCGTATATCCCCACAAAACTTGAGACGATCATAAAGAAAGAGATCATCGCGACGATCAGGAGGTATTTTCTTTTGGCAAAACGAACCACGAGGAAATTGATCAGCGCTTCCATTACTCCGGCGTATTCCAGGATCGCGATGGAACCGCCCACGGCCGTAATGAAGATGATGAGCACAATGAGGGTGAGGTTATCCTGCCCGAAGAGAACTTCAACGGGAGCGGTAAACCAGCGCCAGAAGGCATACGCCGGCCTGGGTATTTCCCTGTAGCTCCCGTTTACCACGAGGGTACGGCCTTCGGAAACGACCCGGTCAAATTGGCCGGCCGGAAGAACCCTGGTAAGCACGCCGGAAACAATCATCAGTGCAAGGATGATTCCCGCGGAAAGGAGAAACGCCTTGCCGCCGATTTTAATCGCGCTGCTTTTTGAGGCTTCGGTGTTCTGCGATGCCGATGAATTTTTTTCGGTATCTTTCATAACGCTCCCAATAAAGTGGTATAGAATTTCAAACCCCGCAGGAGGTTCTCTTCGGAGATCCGCTCGTCATGGCCGTGTATTCCGCTCAAATCTTCAGGCGTCAATTTATACGGGCTGAAGCGGATTATGTTGTCCGCGAGATCCTTGTAATGGCGGGAGTCGGTAGTGGCGACCATGATGAAGGGCAGCATGGGAATATTGGGCCACGCTTCGGCCAGGGCGGCCCGGATCTCCTGCCAGCCCGAACGCCGATAATCATGGCTTGCCGCGACAGGGCCGGTCCCCAGGCCGTGAACGCCGATACGCACCCGCTCGTCATAGACAGCCTTTTTGATAAATTCTATGGCGTTTTCCACGGTCCACGGCGAAAGCAGCCTGAGGTTTATTACGGCGCGAACTTCAGATGGAAGCACATTGTCGGCGGCGCTGCCCTCGAGCTGGGTCATGGCGACTGTGGTCCGCAGCATGGACGCCATTGCCGGATTGGACGCGGCGAGCTTGAAAAAGAGCGGGCCAAGGGCGCGGGCGTGACGCATGGCAAAACCCTGGATGCCCGGCATGAGCGGCGAAACATCGGCAAAAAAACGTTCCACAATCGGACTTAGCTTGCAGGGGAAGGGCCTGGCCGCAATCCTGCACAAAGCGCGGCCAAGTACCGCCGCGGCCTGGGTGCGGGGCGGCCGTGAGGCGTGTCCCGGTTCCTGCGTCACGGTCAGATCAAGGCTGAGGAACCCTTTTTCCTCCACACTGACCAGTGCCAGGGGCGAATCTATGCCTTTGATCTGGTTTTCCCCGACCGGTGTGCCTTCATCAAGGATCCAGGAAAAACGCTGCCCCTGTTGGGCAAACCACTTGGCCGCCTCCATCGCCCCCAGAATGCCGGCCCTCTCCTCATCGCCCCCAAAGGCAAACCAGATATCCCGCCTGGGCTTGAAGCCCGCGAGGCAGAGGGTTTCCGCTCCCTCCATGATATTGATCAGGATATTTTTCATATCCAAACTGCCCCGGCCGTAGATAAAGCCGTCCTTTATCTCCGCGCCAAAGGGATCGACCTTCCATTTTTCCGTTTCCGCGGGTACCACGTCGTAATGGGCCAGGAAGAGTACCGCGTCATTATTGGCAACGTCATTTTTGACGACGCCATTGGTTTCGCCCTCGTGGCCTGCGCCAGGCCAGCGGTACAACACCGAGTAGGGGCTCAGCACATGGCGTTCCGCCGCCGCGTGGAAAGCGGGATAGTTCTCCACAAGGAATTCCTGAAAGCGCCGCAGAACGGCCTCCGCCGCCTCATCGTTCGGCGGTGTGCCCGGCGGCCACCATGTGGGAATTTTCAGTGCAGCACGGAAGCGATCAATAATATCCATGGAAGTAGTATGGCTGAAATCCGCTATATTGTAAACCAACCTGGATTAACATAATATCCAAACCCTACGTGTACTTTCATATCGATATACTTTCGCTTTGCCTCTTCGCAAACAGAGCTGTCCAGGCTTCGGCTATGAGCTTGTGGCCCTCATCCGTAGGGTGAACACCATCTACCGCCAAAAAGGCATACCCCTTTTCAGCCGCCGCCTGGGCAAAAATACCGTCGAGGGGGACAAAGCCGCATTTGAGATCCACGGCTATCCTGCGCGCGGCGTGGATCTTCGGGTCCAAATCCTCACGCCACCTGATCATATTTTCCGTTACCGGCAGCATGAACGGCTCCATGATTATTATTTCGATGCCCGGAACGGCAGAACAGGCGCGGCTGATTATTTCGCGGTAGGTTTTTTCGAAGTCTTCTACCGTGGTCGGGTCGTTGCTGTCGAATCTTCTCCAGCAGTCGTTTATTCCTATCAATATCGTAAGGAGCTTCGGTTCTAGCCGCAGACAATCTTCCTCCCACCGGGCCGCCAAATCACTAATCCTGTTACCGCCTACGCCGCGATTAAGGATCGTCGCGCCGGTATCGGGATACTTTTCCCGCAAGATGTCCGCGATCCTTTTCACATACCCGCCGCCCAAAGAACTCATGTCGCCGCGATCCCATCCGCAATCGGTTACACTGTCTCCCTGAAACAAATAAATCAAAATATCACTCCTTACCTTAATTCAACGCCGACAGCCGTACATGGTTTTTTTTATTAATAAATGTATACAATTCTATAGTTGTACTATATAATACATACCATGAACGATCAATATCCATTCCTTGATACATCCCTGCCCCTAAAAAAACGGGTAGCGGACCTTATTTCCAGGCTTACGCTTGAAGAAAAAGCGGGCTTTATACCGACTTTCAACTATCCCGTGGAACGGCTCGGCGTACCGGGCTTTGGCTTTGGCGCGGAAGGCGCCCACGGTTTTGTGGACCGCCGGGGGCACAACACCACATTCCCTCAAACCATCGGGCTTGCCTCGGGGTGGGACAGAGGCTTGCTGCGCCGGATAGGCGAGGTTACCGGTATAGAAGCCCGCGTCTTCTATAAAAAACACGAAAACAGAGGGGGGCTTGGCATCTGGGCGCCTACAATAGACATGGAGCGCGACCCCCGTTGGGGGCGCACCGAGGAAGGATACGGGGAAGACCCCTTCCTTACGGGAGAGCTTTCCTCCGCCTATATACGCGGCGTACAGGGAGACGACCCGTTCTATCTTCGGGCAAGCTGCGGGCCCAAACACTTCTTCGCGAACAACAATGAAAAAGACAGGGTGAACTGCACATGCTCGGTACCGCTCCGCTGTATGCGCGAATACTACCTTGCGCCGTTCAAGGCCGCCATTAAAGACGCAAGGGCGACATCACTGATGACCGCCTACAACGAGGTAAACGGCATACCGATGATGCTCCACCCGATACTGAAGGATATTGTGAAAAAGGAATGGGGTATCGAGGGGAACCTTGTAACCGACGGCGGCGACTTTCTGCAGACAGTCACCATGCACCACTATTTTGATACCCATGCCGAGTCCGTTGCGGCGGCGCTTAAGAACGGCGCAGACTCGATGACCGATAGAGCCGAGAACGTGGTTACCGCGATGAAGGAAGCCCTGGAGAAAGGACTGCTAACCGAAGCGGAACTGGATGAACACCTCGAATATGTTTTAACAAATCGGTTCCGGTTTGGCCAATTTGACCCGCCCGGCAAGTGCCCCTACGAGGCGATTGGCGAAAACGACTTCATGAAGGACGAGTACCGCGAACTGGCGCGGGAAGCCGTGAGGAAATCGGTAGTACTATTAAAGAACGACAGCTTACTTCCACTGCGTCCCGATGCAAACGCCAATGGCAAAATTGCCGTAATAGGCCCGTTATCCAATACGGTTGAGCTTGACTGGTACGCAGGCTTTCCGACCTATGTTTGTACGCCGCTTGACGGCCTGCGCGAATTGTACGGCAAGGAAAGGATCATTCACGCGGACTGGCGCGACCTCGTATCCTTTAGCACCGCGGACGGCAGGCCTCTGGTACTGGTTGACGCCGGCAATCCCAAGGGCAAGCTGCTCTCCATCGGCAAGCCGGGCGAGGCGCCTGCCCGCTTCTATAAGGAAGACTGGGGCTGGGGCGCCCAAACGCTTACCGACGCGGAAAGCGGCCTGCTTCTGGAATCCGCAGCCTGGCGGCGTGAACCCGGCGCTTCCATCGAGAGTCCAGAGGGCGTCGTTACAGCCAGCGGAAAAAGCACGCTCTCCTGGCTTACGTTCTCTGTTTTCAACCTGGTTCCACAGGAGGGCGGCCTCTTATTGAGAACATTCGATAACAGGCGCTTTTTGGCGCCGAAAGAAGCGGGGCCGGTGCTGTTGCAAGACGATCCCGTTTCATGCCCGAATGAGTTGTTCAAAATGAAGATTGAGCGGGAAGGCATTGTTGACGCGGCGGAAGCTGCCGCAAAAGCCGATCACGTTATCTTCATCGGGGGAAGCAACCCGATGATCAACGGACGCGAATGCATAGACCGTCCGGGCCTGGACCTTCCTCCATGTCAGGAAGAAATGATCAACCGCCTGTACGCCGTTAATCAGAAAATCGCGCTTGTGATGATCTCCGGTTACCCCTTTACCTGCAAGGACCTTCTCGACAAGATCCCCGCGGTACTCTGGATGGCGCCGGGCATTCAGGAGACAGGGCACGGCCTCGCCGATATCATCGGCGGCAGCCATTCGCCGGCGGGCAGGCTTTCCCTTACATGGTACGAAGATGAAAAACAGCTCCCCTCGATAATGGAATATGACATTATTTCCGCAGGTACAACGTATCAGTATTTTTCCGGGAAGGTACTGCGGCCGTTTGGTTACGGTCTGAGTTACAGCAGTTTCGAATATTCGGAACTAAAGATCGATAAAGCCGCTGCGGGTGAAAACGATACTGTCGCCGTTTCTTTCAAGCTGAAGAACTCAGGTTCCATTAACGCCGAAGAAGTACCCCAGATGTATGTGACTGTTTCCGGCTCTGTTTTCAAGAGGCCCATAAAAACCCTGAAAGGTTTCGACAGGATTCTACTTGCCGCCGGTGAGGAACGTACCGTCCGCTTTGACCTGCCGGTAAAAGAGCTGGCAGTTTGGGACAGTTACGGCAGCCGTTTCTGCGTTGAGTCGGGCCGCTGCACCGTTTCAATTGGCGCTTCCTCGGCTGATGTCCGGCTTTCAGGCAGCTTTGACGTCAAAGGCGATAACCCGCTCCCAAGAAAAATCTCAGGCTCCATTTACGCAGAACGTTTTGACGATTACGCGAATTGCTATCTGCATGAAAAACGCGGCAGCGGCATTGCCGCCGTGTTTAACACTGCGGACGACGCATGGATACATTATACCGCTCTGGATTTTTCAGGCGGGGTGTCCCATTGTTCGGCAATCGTGCAGGGGGGTGTAACGGGCAGCCGCATTGAGATACGCCTGGACGCGCCGGACGGAATTCTTGCGGGAACCATCGAAATCCCAAACACCGGTGATATTTGTTCCTATGATCTGCCGCCTCCTCACAGCCCCAGAGGGCTGCCTGTCTGGGCATTTCTCGAAACAGCAACAGAGAAAATAGCCGGGGTGCACGATCTCTATCTTGTTATGTATGGAAAGACCGGCCTATGGCGTATTGATTTTACATAGTCCTTCACGGGATAGGAGAAAACGGTAATGCTTACCTTGCCGTGGAAGACCAAAGGCATCGTGCTTAACGCGCCGATGCCGGATGAACTGGATCTGTTCGAGGAATTTGTGGAGACAGTACTCGCGCCGGGCGGCTGTAATCTCATCGTGATGCTAATTCGTTACCGCTATCAATTCAAATCTCATCCCGAGTGCCAAAGCCCCAACAATCCGCTTGGCGCGACTGACGCGGAACGTATCGCGGCCCTGTGCGCCAGGCACAGCATACGTCTCATCCCCAAGATGAATCTGCTGGGCCACCAGTCGGAAAAAACAGCGGACTCAAGAGACGGACTTCTCCGGGGGCATCCGGAGCTGGATGAAACACCGGATATGGCCGAGGTGTTTTATTGCCGCAGCCTGTGTCCGCGCCACCCGGACGTAAAACCAATAGTATACGGACTTATGGATGAGATAGTGTGCGCGTTTAAATCCGATGGCATACATATCGGAATGGACGAAGTATTCGATATAGGTAAATGCGACCGGTGCAAGGATACGCCCACGTATAAGCTGTTCACGGAATGGACGAATTCGCTGGCCTCGCATAATAAGGAACGGGGAGTTCAAACGCTTATGTGGGGCGACCGTTTTTTAAACGGGCTTGAGACGGGTTATGGCGCATGGGAAGCGTCGGGCAACTTTACCGATCCGGCTATCGGGTTGATCGAAAAGGACATATTGATCTGCGACTGGCATTATGAAGACAGGGCCGCATACCCTTCCGTGGATATATTCGCGAAAGCCGGGCTGCGCATGCTTGTGTGCCCGTGGCGTTACCGCGCGAACGCCGAAAAATTCATTGAATACGCAAAGGTTCACGACGCCGGGCATATCGAGGGGCTGCTGGCGACCACATGGACGAACGCCGGGGATGTTATGCGCTATATGCTCAGGGGCGAATGCCGTAATGAGAAACGCCGCGATACCGTGGCGGCGCTTAGCGCTACCTTGAACTGGTTCTTCAGGTGATATGATTAAGACCGCGATGGCCAGGGAAAGAGAAGTTGACGTTTATTAAAGTTTAAAGTAAACTACAGGCACAAGCCCAGATGGTGGAATTGGTAGACACGCTGGTTTCAGGTACCAGTGCCGTTAAAAGCATGGAAGTTCGAGTCTTCTTCTGGGCAATA
>JGI24698J34947_10000728_pt1 | contig 16226 bp, 21 predicted proteins | sample TergutMp193P3_FD_34947 | JGI IMG/M metagenome (IMG submission 34947) | reverse complement strand
GGAACTGAACGCCGGGAAGACCCAGGAGGAAATCGACCTGGAAGACGAGATGGCGGCGCAAATCGCGGCCCCGCTGGTCAACGCGCTGGACAGCATCAGCGACATCCTGAACAACGCAACCTTGAAGGTCATGGAAATGACCGCCGAACAGACAAAAGGAGAGTAGTCTAATATGACAGAGGCTAACAATCAAACGACAGGGACAGGGGAACTCATGATCCAAAACGAGGCGAGTTCCGGCATCACAGGCGATCCAGAGCTTGACGATTTTCTTGACAGGGTGTCCATCCTGGGAAATAACCCGGTAGGGGACGCATTCAGGCGTATGATGGCAATAATTCGGCCTGCTTCCGTGTTTGTCGATGACGAAGACGAGGATGAAAATGATTAAAGTTACTGATGATCTTGTAGCGGAACTCAAGCGATTCATAAAGGAACGCTACAAGCTCGTCTCATTTGACGGCTTGTTCCCTGGCAAGGGAAACAAACGCCAAGACCTTTCTGAAAAAGCCGGGGGTATTAAGCCTAAATCATTCAGCGAAGTTTCGGACCTCATGTCAGGCTTCATCAAAGAGAACCGCGACTATAAAAGTTTTCCCTTTGTTCTGGATAAGCTCCGTGAGGAAAAGGGCTTGAGCCCGGCAGACCTTTATAAAGCCGCCTGGGTTGACAAACGCCTTTATTCGAAAATAACGGGCACCCCTAAATACCGCCCTTCAAAGAACACGGCAATCGCTTTCGGCCTTGCGTTAAAACTTGAAGCCAAAGAGTTTGAAGATTTTCTGCGGAACGCCGGTTTTGCCTTGAGCGACAGTTCGGTATTTGACCTTGTGATACGTTTTTGCGTCGAGCGCGAGATTTTTGACCTGCACGATGTGAACGCCTTGTTATTACAGGCGGACCAGAAATCGTTGGTGAAAGAGGTGGCGTGATGTATGCGTCAGAAATTCAGGAATATAAGACGATCAACGAAAAGCTGCAAGCCTATTCCTCGTTCTTTGCTGACTCAACCGCAGGTTTTTCAGAAATAGATAAAATATTCGAGCGTCTTGTTACCAGGGCTGTGCAACTGTTGGAAAAATATGGGAACCTTGACGAGGATGACGAGGCCGGGGAGGCGGAGAACGCCCAATTAGCGCAACTGCGTATTCTGGAACGGGACTTCTCCGGCTATTTGAAAAACTACGCTGCTTCTATTGGCGCTTTGCGTGATGAATTAGATAAGAAAATTGAATTCGGGGAAGCAATAATTAAAGCGATGGAGGAAGGACGGTGACAATTCCAGGAAAGGATGATTTTTTTGATCCGCTTAAACACGTAATCCCGCCCGGTCCCGGTCAGACCGGGCATTACGTTTGCCGTGTTTGTGGAGAACGCTTTGCCCGCATAATCCCTTTCTTTTTTGGTTTTGTCAGATGCCCCAAGTGCGGGAGCTTTTGGGTGGGCAGGGACTGGATGGTGGTGCATTGAGGGAATTAATCACAGAGGAATAAAGTATGAAAAACTGTGTTGAATGTAATGAACCATTGGAAGATGATGCGAAATTTTGCTCAAATTGCGGGGGAAAACAGCCTGAAAGACAGATAGAACCGGAAAACCTGCCAACAGAAGAAAGCCTTAAACCCAAGAAAGCTAAACCAGAGCCGGTTTTTTTCGTCCTTCCTCCTGACAACGCGATTGAAGTGGACAGCGCCGCGATAGGTTGGGATGGGAAATATCTTGCCCTGAAAAATAGGGACGAGGTAAAAATTATAGACACATCTTCATGGGAAATAGTCCGTACCTTGCGTGAAGGTAACGGGGACGTAACGTCCGTCAGTCCTGACGGCAACTATGTCGTAATCGCGCAGGGGACTCGTTCCGCTTATGTGATTAATGTGCAGACCGGTGAAACTGATGATCTTGGAACTTGCACCCATCCGGGATCTTTTGCTTACGGTGACGGCAGTATCGCAAAAAGGTTGAAAAACTTGGGCAGCACTGATTTCGTCACGTTCAGCCATGATAGCAGGTATCTTGTGACTGGGGCTGATAAAGAAGCGAGCCTTTATGACCTTCGTGACGGCAGCCACCTTTTTGATTTTGTCGATGAAAATAATTCCCGTCATTTTCCCGGTTATTGTTCCGCCGCTTTCAGCCATGATGGAAGACGCGTGGTAACGAGTGCATATGACACTTCAATAACGTTCTGGGATGCCAGAGATGGGGAGAAGCAGGATTATGGCAACACCTTTCACTTGAAAAGCCTTCATAAATCATTTATCCGTTTCAGCCCCGACGATAAATTTATCGTTGTCGGTTATCCCAATCGTTATCCGTATGAAGGCGGGAAAATCGAAATATCCAATACCGCAGGCGGAGAATACTACCATAAAGGATTTGAAGGCAGCGGCAAAGGCATTGAATGGGTGTCTTTTACCCCGGACGGGCAGAGACTCATTTCCTATGACGGCAGTCATGTAAGAATCAGGTTTTGTGAAGAGCAAATACAGCAGTAGAAGGAGGTTTTATTATGATGGAAGCCAAGAAAAAAATCAACGACTGGTGCGAGGCCTTATCTGAAAAGGTAAAACTCGCCGGTATTCCCGGGGGTACAACAGAAAAAATCACCGCCCTGGCGGAAGACGCCCGTGAACGCCAGCTTGTGGTTCCCGTTGTTGGCGAGTTCAGCGCGGGCAAGTCAAGCATGATCAACAGCCTGCTTGGGGAAAACGTTTTGACCGAGGATATAAGGCCCGAAACCGCTCTTGCGACGGAGCTTCATTATTCGCCCAACGCTTTTATTGAAGCGGTGAAAAGCGACGGCAAAATTGATAAATATAAAATCGAGGATATCGACAAGGTAAAAGAAAAAGCCGAAGCGGAAGAATACCAGTACGCGCGGGTTTATTTGAACAACAGCCGGCTTCGTGAAATAGAACCGCTTGTGTTGGTGGATATGCCCGGCTTTAGTTCCCCGCCCAAACAGCATAACAAGGCAATAGCGGCGTACCTTGACCGGGGCTGCTATTACATCGTGCTTTCTTCCAGCACTGAGGAAGGCGCGATTTCAGATTCCCTGAAACGCCGCCTGAAGGAAATCGAAGGCTGGGGAAGGGAATTCACGTTCTTCCTTTCCAAGGCGAATTTGCGCCACAAAGATGATATTGATGAACTTATTACGTATTATCAGAAACAGCTTGAAGATGGTTTTGAAAGCCCCGCGAAAGTTACGCCCCTTGAGAACAATTCGGGCGACAAGGTTTTGCAATGCCTTAAAAACATAAACATAAACCGGGTATTCGGCAGCATCTATCGAGGAACCCTGCTTGATGTATGCGACGATATAATCACCGCCATTAACCTCCAGGTCAACGCATCCAGGAAGGACGCCGCCAAAAACATGGAAGCCATCAGGGAAATGAAGGAAAGCAAAGAGAAACTCCGTAAGAAAGCCGCGGCGGAACAGGAGGAAATGAAGCGGCGGTATTCCGGCGCCTTTTTAACCGATGTTTTAGCCGATGTCGGCAGGGCCCTTGATAATTCGATTGACGAACTGACCGGGCTTGCGGCTTCAGGAAACCAGGGAGGAATAGAGCGGACACTAAATGACATTGTCCGTTCCGCGTTGACAGTCTCGCTCAAGGATAAAATGGAAGGCTTGACCAATGAAATATCCGTTGATCTTTCCGAATCCCTGCGGGGACTTGACAAGGTGATGAAAGACCTTGATCTGAACACAAACTTCATGCAAGACATGGCAGGAAAAGTGGGAAACGCTTTGCAGGGGGAATTGTTGTCAAAGCTGCCCGGCGGAAAAGATGCGCTTAACATGGGCTTCAAAGCGCTTGCGGGCGCGGGGCTTGCCGCGACAGTTATCAATCCCATCATCGGTATAATAATAGTATTTCTTCCCGACTTAATCAGTGCCTTTATGAAACTTTTCGGCGGGGACTCAAAAGATAGCCAAAGGGAAAAAATCCGCTCCGAATTAACAGGCCGTGTATTTCCCGAGATAAAGCGAAATCTCCGTGCTGAAATCTCCAAGAACCTTGACGCACAGTTGGATGCAATAATTAAAGGCGTCGGCGAGAAACTAGATGAGCAGATCAAACAACAGGAGGAGATCATCGAAGCCCAGGTCGCCGAGAAGAACGAAAGTAAAGAGGCCATCGAAGCGAAGCAGAAACAGCTTGAAGCCATCCGCGACGATGTGAAGCGGATAAGAAGTGAAATCCTGGATGGGGGAAATGATGCATGAAGATATTATTGAGCGGCTTACAAATGTTGAAAACGTTATAGCCCAGTTTGACGACGAGATCGGGAACGATGCCGGTTACATACGCAAGGAATGCGCTGTCGTTTCGCCGGACACAATACGCGCCAAGTTTGCCGGTCTTGAGGATGAATATCGTCTGCTCAGCATCGGGATAGTCGGCAGGATGAAGGCCGGCAAGTCTTCCCTTCTAAATTCCATTTTCTTTGAAAGCAAACCTGTGCTCCCCAAGGCGGCGACTCCCAAGACCGCTTCCCTTACGATCATGACTCACGGCGATACTTTTTCGGTAACCGTGGAATATTTCAGCGATGAAGATATAAAAGCCATAAAGAAGGATCACGACGCCTATGAAGCGGAACGGAATAGAAGATACGTGGTAGAAGAAAAAGCCGATGAAGATCGTGCAAAGAGTCGTCGTATAGCCAACCCGGATTGGAAGCCGGACAGGGAGAAAATTAGGAATAGAGTTAATAAAGACATGGAGGAACACCCGAAGCATGCCTTATACCTCCAATACGAGGAAATGAGAGGCATCCAAGCTCCTAAAGAATCGCCCCAGACCCTGACCGCAAATACCATAGACGAACTAATGGGAAAACTCAACGAATACGTCGGGTCGGGCGGCAGGATGACAGCCTATACCAAGAGCGTTGAAATATGCCTTACCGGCGAGGACGCTTTGCGGGATATTCGTGTTGTGGACACCCCGGGCATTGACGATCCGGTAAAGTCCCGGGAGGCGCGCACCGAGGAATACCTCAACGAATGTAACGTGGTATTTATTATTAGCCCTTCGGGCGCTTTCATCAAAGACGTAGACCTGGGCCTCATGGACAAGCTTACCACCAAAAAAGGAGTCGATGAACTCTACCTGGTCGCGTCCAAGGCCGATACCCAGTTTTACGGAAGCGAAAAGAAGGACACACCGGACGCAACCATTCAACAGGTAAGAGGCAAAATGTTTTCCCAGGCAAAGGAGACTCTCTCCAATTTGGTAAGAGACCAACCCGAAGCGGCCAAACAATTTGACAAGCTTATTAATGGCGGCAAAGAGCGGGTAATGATAACGTCGGCGACTTGCCACGATATGTACACCCGGTTTGACGATCGTGATTCCTGGGACAAAGGCATGAACAAAACATGGGAATTGCTCTGTGATGCTTTCCCCGACCATTTTAGCAGCCCCGAAAGCGCGAAGACAAACCTGGAACAATTGAGCGGCATAAAAGAAGTGAAAGAAAAAATTGATCTTGCCCGGAGTAAAAGAAAAGAAATCCTGGCCGAAAACATGGTAAAATCCGCAGAGGCCCAGCTTAAAACCATAAACGATTTTTCACAAAAGCTGAAGGAAAGAGTCAAGGCCAGGATTGTACAGGTGGAAAACACCGATATTGAAGAAGTCAGAAACCGGAAGAAAGAGAACGAAACCCTCATTTCCAGGGGGGCGGAGGCCATTGACGGCACTTTTGAAGACTGTGTGGATGACTTTAAGTCGAAAATCCGCAGCATGGTTTCTGAAAAAAGCAGAACCTTGTTTCAGGCGGTAAAAAACGATAACGCCAATCAGGAGCAATCACAAACAAAAACAGGAAGCAGGACAAAATATGTTTTTTTTGATCTTATTCCGTGGGGTTCGGAAAGTTATTCTTATGAAGTTCGTACCCTTCGAACCGGGATTGTAAAATCAAATTTGAACGATCTTGTCGCCAACTTGCAGGATCTTCTTGTCGATTCCGCGGAAGAGGCAAAAAAGGAATGGAAGGTAAGCGTTCAAGGGAGGGTTACAAACGCGCTTACCGAGGCAGTGGGGGATAGGGATAACCTTATTGATTTTGGCATGCTGAAAACGGCATTGAGGCGGCTCGTAAGCAATATGGAACTGCCAAACCTTGATATAGGCTCAAACAGGTTCAGCAGCTCGTTCAGTGGAACCATTGAAGACGAGGACATAGACAGGTTTGATGACGAATGGCGAGGATTTTTAGCAAACCTTCAAAACATTTTCATCAAAGCCAGGGACGAATTCCTGTCCACAATGGAAAAAACGGCAAAACGGGAAAAGATTTCGGGTATGATTTTTACGGACATCCAAGAACAGCTTGATAAACTTGAAAAAGATATTAAACAAAAGAAATACACTTTGGAAAAGCTGAAAAAATGCCTTTCCGCGCTGGAAAAAACGGCGTAATGGGCAATTTCCTTGGTGCGATCAAAGACAATTTTTTAAACGGTTTTGCCTCAAAAAAGGTTCGTTTGCTTGAGGAGACGTTACAAACTGTGGAGGAAGCGTTACGGGTTATGGAAAACGAAAGAGATACCCTCATCAGGGAAAATGAGGAACACCGGGAAAAAATCCGAAATTTCGATCTGGTAAGCGAAGCGCTTAAAGCAAAACCGGTAGAAAACAAGTTCGTCAGGGATTTTTACTTCCTGAAAGAAAACGATTACAAAAAGGATTTCTGCGATATCGAGAAGGGAAGCAATGACGCTGAAAATTTACGGAGACTGGATAATATCCATAAGGAAATGGAGCTTATCGCCAACTGTCCCCAGCTCCACAGCAAAAACATCGGCGCGGTAGGGGGCGGGTTTTCAAGCGGGAAGTCATCATTTCTCAACAGTTTTATTACTGGCGCCAAAGTAAAACTTGCCGAAGGCATAAATCCTGTTACCGTCATTCCCAGCTATGTTTTGTGCGACGATGATTCGAAAGTACACGGTGTCTCGTTCAGGGGCGGGCTTTTTGAGATAGACCTTGATTTATACAAGGAAATCTCGCATGAGTTTATGAAATCTTTTGACTTTGATTTGAAAGAAGTAATTATTTACACCACGGTCCTGGCTCCCATGGAACGCAAATATTTCGGGAACCTCTGCATCATTGACACGCCGGGCTATAACTCTCCCGGTTCGGCTGATAAAAGGCAAGACCGGGAAACCGCGCAGGAGTATATCCAAAAGGCAAATTTCCTTATATGGACTATTGGCCTTGACAGCGAAGGAACAATATCCAGGGGGGACATTGATTTTCTGAATGAAATGAATCTTTTTGGCCTTAATCCGGAAAAGCAGTTATATATCGTTGCCAATAAAGCACAGCTAATAGCAACAAAAGACGATATTGAAAGCATATTGGACAGCATTGAAGGAACTCTTGACGATTACGATCTGGAGTATGCAGGCATATCGGCATACAATTCTCTTAAAAGTGAATTACTCGCTTCCCGGAAAAACAATATATTCGAATTCCTGGAATCTCAAAACAGGCCCAGCAAAAAATACGCCGAATTAAAGGGCATGCTGGATGATGTTTTCAGGGGGTATTTCAGGGAAGCGCACGAAGATAATACCAGAATGGAAGAAAAGCGAAAGGAGGTCTGGAATCTGATAAAAGACGCGTTTGCGTACGGAAAAATCAGCATGGACGATGACGAAGGTTCAGTCAAACTGGAAGAGGGTTTGAATAAGCTGCTTCATTATTTCCAGCCGAAAGAGCAAAAGGAAGAACGCCGGAAGCGCATAGAGATTCTCAGGGACAAATTTCTGGATTGTCTTAACGATTTTTGCGATGAACTCGGATTTGACTGTACTGTAGAAACGATTTGCCAGTATTGCGGATCGCCGCTAAAAGACGGGAAAAAGGTGTGTCCAAAATGCGCGGCCAAATTCGGACCGGGTGTAAAATTTTGTCCCACGTGCGGCAAAAAACTGGAAGCGAAAGCGAAATTCTGTACCGAGTGCGGGTCAGATGTATAAGGAGTAAAACAACATGAAAAACTGTGTCGAATGCAACAAATCATTGGAAGATGACGCGAAATACTGTTCAAACTGCAAAGCAAAACAACCTGAACGAAAGGTTGAGCCGGAAGTAGTACAAATGCCAAAAAAAGCAAACTTTGCTATTTACAAAAACAAGAAGGGAGAGTTCCGGTTTAGGCTAAAGGCCGCCAATGGGGAGATCCTTGCCACAAGTGAGTGTTGCCCGACCAAGGCAGCGGTGATGAATGGGATTAAGTTAATGCAAAAAAACGCGCCAATAGCGGAGATCGAGGACTGCACGGAGGAGAAAGTGGTAAAAAAGTCCGATTTTCAGGAGAAGAAACAGGCGATTTACGAAATGACAGCTCAGGATAATTGCGGGGAATGTGAATGCGCGAACTGTATGTCATTTGCCATGCAAGCGGCGTCTCCCAAGAACAGCATGGAACTAAGTGACTGCNCCTATATTGATGAGGACGAAGCTGAAGAGTTTTATAATCAATTTCTTGATGAAACTGATAATTCATTATCAATCTCAACACTTAAAAAGGCAGTCGCTAAACATGGTATTATGGATGATCCCGAATTGGATAAATTTGCTGGTGTAGCATTTGCTCCATCTATACGAGCAATAGCTGGATTCCAAAAACTTATGGGGCGTGGGGTGGCAGAAAGTCAAAATAAGCCAAGTGTGGTGAAACCCAAAAAAAAGAAGTAAAACAACATGAAATACTGCATTGCATGTAATGAACTATTGGAAGACGACGCAAAGTTCTGTTCAAATTGCCGTGCAAAACAGCCTGAAAAAACTGTCGAACCGGTTGAACTGCAAGAAACAATAATGGCCCAAGAAGGCGAAACAAGTATCCACTGTGAAAAATGCGGGAAGGAATTACAGAAAGAATGGATGGCTTGCCCGTTTTGCTTAACGCCGGTACTGAAGCCTGATGAAACGCTCCCAATTTCTACGATTGTTCGCATATTGGAAAAAACAATAGAAGAATTAAGTCCTTCAATAACAAAAAATACAATTGGATATATAGTATCAGATGCTTGCGCAAATTGTGGAGCCTGTGATTCTGAATGTCCGGTTGATGCCATTTCTGAAAAAGACGGGAAACGCTGGATTGATCCTGAAAGATGTGTAAGTTGTGGCGCTTGTGTCGGAGCGTGTCCAGTCGATGCAATAAACGAATAACATGAAAAACTGTAATTCCTCTGATACTGAAAGAAGTTTTAAAGAAGAACTACCGGAAACATTCAATAATGTACTAATCACTATCAAAGCCAAGTTGTCTGAATCCTCCGAAAATGCTAAAAAGCTGAAAAATCTAGTCGGCAGCATGGAAAGAATCCAGGCCATTAATGTGAAAAACTGGCTTTCTGATGGAGTAGTTGCTTTAAGTGATTTTTGTAATACCGTGAAAGACTTGAAAGATATTATGAACATTGAAGAAGAACTGGATGATGTTGATGGCTTACTGGATACAATCAAAAGTATCCAGGAAGATGTTAAAAATGGAAAGGTATCGTCATTTAGTGACTTAATGGACGCTATTCTACCTGTAATGAGTATTTTGATGCCATTGATTGAATATGGATTAGAAAAAGTCGCCCCATAAGCGACCTTTTCTCTGTCTAAAGTAGTTATAATGTAAATACATGGACGATGTTACAATGAAATATATTGATTCGTTTAAAGCCGGTGACATTATTGTCTGCGACCGTTTCTTCTATAAGCATTACGGTATCTACGCGGGTAATGGCCGTGTTATTCATTACGCGGCAAATAATGGAGATTTTGGAGCTGATGTCAGGGTTCGGGAAACAAGTCTTGAGAACTTTGCTGGTGAAGGAAATTGTACTCTCCTCTCCCCTATTATGGGCCGCGCTGGGACAAATCGGTTTTCTCCGGTAGAAATTGTCAGTCGCGCCCGTTCACGGCTTGGGGAAAAGGCTTACAATCTTCTGTTCAATAACTGTGAACACTTTGCTCTGTGGTGTAAATACGGAACAAGTAAATCTGTTCAGGTCGAAAAGGCGATAACTACGGCTGTAGTATTAGGCGTTGTAGCAGCAATCACATATATGGCGGTAGAATCAGACAATGAGGGATGAAAACATGAATTGCAGGTATTGTGGACGCGAAGTAAGAATGACGGCTGGAAGATTGACCTATAACGGAAGTCCTGACTGTAAAGCATCTCCAACTGGCAACCATGTTTCCTTGCCTGTCCCAGGGTGCTGCGTCTATTGCGGAAGGCAGGTAAAACCCGGTGCGGGAGGGACGTTGATATTTAATGGCAGCCCCATGTGTATTGCTTCCCCTACGAAAAAACATAGTCTGATGTGAGGGACAGATGAAAACGAGAACGAAATTGGAGTTTATATGGCAGTAATTATTCGAGATGTAGTAAAGAAAATTGTTCCCCTTAAACTGAGAAAACGTGTTAAAAAAAGCAAAATCTATGACAACAAATCGTTACAATTTCAAGATTGGTTTATGTCGGGAGATGCGTTGGCTTTCAACTGTGTATACAATGATAATGCAAAACTTTTTTGGCTTTATTACGGTTTCATAAGAGAGCCAGAAACTAAAGAATATNACTTTTGTGCGATGATGATANGTAATACTGGTACACCCAAAAAAGGAACATGGGGGCGAAATACTTTCGAAGACAATGATTTTGAAGGTATTATTCAGACTCTTTCAGAAAACGAACATACTCCGCCTGATGCACAAAAACTTATTAGGTATTTTAAACTCAAAAAATATTCTATAGGTGGTGGTATATTGACTTTAAGCCAGTATCGTATCTTTGGAAAATTGATAGAACAGAAAAGCAAAACCGGGAGTAAATCATAAAAAATATAGACAAATTACAGACAAAAGCAAAACAAGGCGATGTTGATGCCCAATTTAACTTAGGCTTTTATTATTACAAAGCTAAAGATACCCAAAAGAACTTAAATAAGGCCGTATACTGGTGGACAAAGGCGGCGGCTCAGGGCGACGCCGAGGCCCGGTTTCATCTGGGCGTTTGTTATATAGATGGTGAGGGTGTGCGAAAAAATATAGAGAAGGCGGTATACTGGTGGATTAAAGCGGCTAAACAGGGCCATGCTTCTGCTCAGTGTAATCTTGGGAATTGTTATTATGACGGGGAAGGCGTAACTTGGAGCTTTAAGAAAGCAGCATTCTGGTACGCAAAGGCTGCAGAACAAGGGGTCGCAGGGGCGCAATTTAACCTTGCGCTTTTGTATGATAGCGGCAGAGGTGTTATTAAAGATATAAAAAAAGCAGTATACTGGCATACCAAGGCTGCGGAGCAAGGCATTCCACAATCGCAATTTCTCCTCTGGTGGTATTATATAAGCGGACTTGAGGTACGAAAAAACACGAAGAAGGCTGTTTACTGGCTAACTAAGGCAGCAGAACAGGGCTACAGAGATGCAAAAGAAATATTAGCCAGACGTAATTCCAGGTTAAAATCCGAAGGGAAATAACTATGAATTGCCTATATTACGGGTGTGAGATAAAACAACGACTTGAAGATAGATAAATAAGATGAGGATATTACCGTGGTTTAGAAAACTACTTGATAGAAAAAATCAAAGTAAAATTAATTTTTTAAAACGTCAATTAAATGATAGAAGTATACTTCCAACTTCTACTTTTTTAATGACTAAAGATGATTTAGTTTTGTCTACAAAACTTGACTTTAGTCAATTTTTAAAAAATAATAAACTTATCTCTAAGATAATGGATGTTATGTTTTTACTTTCCATTGGGATATATGAACCGGAACTTGAACAAGTTACTTTTTTCTTTATTGGAATGAATGAACCACAAACATATGGTTTAAAAGAAATGGAAAAAGGTAAGAAAGACGACAATGCTGATTTATTTGAGGCGTTGGCGAATATGAGTAGGAGGATGTAAATGGGGGTGTTTGATTTTTTTTTCTTCCCTTATTGGAAACGTTGACGATAAGTCTATCAAAAAGCGTTACGAAGAAGCCAATAGGAAGTTCGGGAGCGCTAAAGATAATGAACTAAAAAAAGAAATTGCCACAAATAAAGTATACAGTAAAGGGATGAAGTTTCTTTATAATACTTTAACTTCAATTAAAAGTGGCAATAATTCTGAAAGTAAGCTTTATTTTCAAGCCCTTGAAAAGACAATGGGAGATTATGATAAAAGAGAATCTAAGATAACAAAGCATGTTGAAAAGATTGTTTCTAGCACTCATAAATACTTAACTGATAAAAAATACAATAATGAGTTTTTTAAGTATAGTTTAATCGGTATTTATCATGAGTCTCACGATATTCTTACAGCTGCAAAATACAAAGCGATGTTTAAAAAAGCGTGTGAGATTGCACAAAAGAAAGGGGATAGTAATACTTCTGTCACTATATTTAAATTAGCATATTTTGCACTCGCGTTCTTTACAGAGATGTCTACTATTCATTTAATGGATTTTGAACTTGACGTGATAAATGGAATGGGACCAGAGAGAGCCATGGAAAACCTCCACAATACCTATAGGGCATTTATGAAAAACGTAGCAATGAATATAATTCCAGTAAATGAGTTTTTTAAGACTATGACTGGAAACCCATCTTCTATAATAACAAAGCTATCAAGTGAAGAAGATAAACTTGCAAAAGCTATGAGTAAAGAATCGTTGGATTATTCTAGTGACGCTAAAATGTCAGTTGAAGCTGAAGATGATTTTAAACAATTTTTAGCTGGCGGATTAATTACAACAACTGGTATAGTTGGAGTTTTAACTGTTCCAGTAATGGGTGTATCACTTTTTGTGGTTGTTATAGGACTTGTTGTATTAACAATTCCTTTAATCAGGTACATTATTTACTGGATAAGTACAATGAAAATTGATATGGGTAAATCATTAGAACTAAAAGCTGAAATGCTTGACAATAACATTGCTTCTTTAAGAGAAAGACTTGAACAAGAAACAGACCCAAAAGAAAAAGCTCGCCTAGAATCTGTAATGAAAAAACAACAACAATATGTTGATAAGTGGCAAACAAAAGCAGAAAAACTATTAAAAGATGAAAATGAAGCAAGTTATGTAGTTATGGAAACTATTCAAAAAGAAGACAATGCTCCAGAACCTACTACTTCTGGAAACGATGAACTTATTTTATAAAAGGAAGTAATATGAGTAACGTATATGAGATGATAGATAATATTTATGCTGAAGAAGGTTTAAAAGAAAAAATAAAAAAGCTAGACAAAAAAGTTGAAAAAGCAACTAATGGAAAATTTACTCTAATTGGAAGTAAAAAAGATCATAAAGACTTAGCTAAAAAAGGCGGTTATGGATTAGTTGGTAAAGCCATAGTTAAAAAAAAGAAAAAGAAAACTATAAAAAAGAAATAGTTTAAGAAAAAATATAAAAAAGAAACCACCCGAAGGTGGCTCTTTTTCTAGAAGAAACGAGCCCGCAATTTGCGAACCCAACCGATTACTATCATTGTCGCCCTAATGGTGATAGCAATAACAAAGATAATGTGAATAATATTTCCCAGCATAACACACCTCCTTTATTAGCTCGTAAACCACTTCAAAGAAGTGTAATGTTTACGATACTTTTAGTTGTTGTTATATACTATATAATATCTTGCGGAACATAGCCGTTGTTACGGGTACATAGAAACATGAAAAAAAGACCCGCTTTAAAGCGGGTCTTTCTGATTCTTTTAAATCAGTAAGCGTCGATATTCTTTCTTGGTTGTTGTTTCGGCTTTTTCTTGGTTTTGACGACAATCTTTTTTGCAGGAGCTGGTGTTTCGTTTTGCCTACGTTTTGGTTGTTGTCCGATATCAGAGTGTCGCCTAAACTTCACAAGCTGTTCTTTAAGCAACGCATTTTCCGCTATAAGCGCTTCAGCTAACTCCTCACCAGCCTGTTTTTTGCTTGGTGGAACATATTCAAAATCCACGTCGTGTTGAAACTGTGGAATTTCCTTGTTCCACCTTTTATGGCTACTCATCTGATATGAAGTAACCACAAACGGGTTGGTTAAATCATTCATGGCTTGTATGATATCAACTGGAGAAGCGTCGCTTAATCGATATGGATTTCCTCCATTGAAATCTTTATTACCGTTATCCCAAACCCAGTCTGGAATTTCAACATGAATGGTACACTTTTCCCCACGTTCGATATTCGGCAAAAGATTCCGTGTTGCCATAGCAATGAACCCGAGGAACGTTAACTCTTGACCGTAATAAACAATATGAGCTGGAGTTAGAATATTGCGCTTTGTGAGCCAAAGACGTACTCCTTTCATAGTCTTTGTATCAAAGTCATTCCCCAACATTATTTTGGTTCCAGGATTAGTTTTACCATGAACTGTAATGTCATAGTCGTACATACCTTGCCACATGTTTGGGTTTTCTTTTGCAGGATAATCGAGTTTGAGACGTTTGCAAATTTCCGTTTGGATTTTTGTATTAGTCTCAAACTCCACGGCGCTAATACCCATAGCAATCCTTGCTTGATTAATTCTATGAGCATTAGTGTGACGAATTTTTCGATTAACAATATCCTGTATCTTGCTCATCGATTTTACTTCGTCACTAGACAGAACTCTAGGTTCTGCCGATTGAACAACATTTGGCATATTGTCCTCCTGTGTGATTACTATATAATATTTAGTAGTTAGACTGTATATATACAACATATTAATCTCTAGAGGAACATACTCTTTGTTACGTTATAAAGAAACAATTCGTTTAAGAAGACGACACAGAATATTATTAAAGCAATGACTCGACAAATACATACATTTTTATGAGTATGTTAATATTTGTTTTCTATTGACAATTTCAACTAAATATTGTATAGTACACTAAGAGTAAGGAGTATTTTATGACTGAAAAAGAAGAAGTATCATTAGAAAGCCTTCACGAAGAGTTTAAAGACAAAAACATATTCGATATGGTTGATGCAATGTTTAGTACGGAATCTGAAGTAATTGGTGATCGATTAAAACTTTTTGTACCATCTTATTTATTAGATAAAGTTAAAAAATTAGTTGCGAATAAGGATTGTTTTGATGACGATCGTCACTGGTTTGTTAACGAGAACTCACTTAAAAGACTTAATGATAAATTAGTATTTTCTCAATACTATATAAGTGATTATGGTCTTTTTAGAGTGTTTTTTGGTTTTACAAGAGGTGGTAGAGATATATTTAACCCAAAAGAACCAAAAAAAATCTCTGATATTGACCCTTTTGAATTTTCTACGATTTTTATAGATAACCCTATACCTAATTTAAACAAAATAGGAACTTGGGGACGGAACACTTTTAAAGACACTGATTTTGAACACGCAGCAGAAGTACTTTTTGTGAACAAAAAATCTATTTATTCTATTCCAAAAATTATAGATATTTATGGAATGGAAAAATATAATGGCGGTTCTGCACTCACTTTATGCGGAGATAGAGTAAGTGGAACTCTAATAGGTTCAAAAGAAGACTTTGTTACAACAAAGTAACATTCAAAAACCTGCTCATAATCGGGCAGGTTTATTTTTCTATTAATTATTTCAATTATATATTAATTAATATCACACTGTAGGAGGAATACTATGATTGAAGTATTCGCTGGTACAAGAAACAATAATCTTTCTGGCGATATTATGTATCCGGAATTGGATGTTGAGGTTGTAGATCTTGAAAAATTTCTACTATCGAAAATTGAAGAGTATAATAACAATGTAAAAATTGTTACATACTCTGAGATCGTTATTGCAGCATTACGCGTAATATACAGTCGATCAATACTTTATAACAAAAAGGTTATTAATATGGTAGTTCGTCAATATAGTGGAGGGAAACACATCAACGATGTCAAATTTACAAAATATGGCGGAATGTCAGACATGACAGAAAATAGTTGCATAGCAGCTCGAAGTTATTTTGATGATATCATGATTGACATGATGAATGGCTTGTATCGCCATACTGGTGATGATGATTAGTAATCATCAAGAAAAAACTGCCTACACCACAGACAGTTTTTTCTTCTCATATTCAAACATTTTAATTATTTTCTTGTTACGACTCATATATACAACATATTAATGAATGTAATTCTCTCTGGTATTGTCTACTTCCACACTTCAAGGCAGTATCATTATGAGGATTCGCGCGAATTCTTATTC
>JGI24698J34947_10000727_pt1 | contig 16239 bp, 4 predicted proteins | sample TergutMp193P3_FD_34947 | JGI IMG/M metagenome (IMG submission 34947) | reverse complement strand
GACTGCCGCGCCGCAAACCCCTCGCTCACCGACGCCTGGGCAATAATAGCCGCCACCGAAAGCACCCCCTGCCCGCCAACCCCCGCAAGAATAACATCGCACTTCATAAGGTTCATTGTCGCTTTTTTAAGGAGTTTCATCAAGGGGCTTTTCATGGGAAAAAACATCGGCGGTTTTTATTATCACTTTCAAATGAATGTTCACACCCTTTCTTATGTAAGTATTATTATTACATTTGAAACTTTATGAAAATATTATTAATAATAAATTTTATTTGTATATTTTTTGTGGTATAATAGTATTATAAACCGTGATTCCTCTCACGGAAATTTTTTTTAAGGAAGGTTCTAAAATGAACAATTTAACCGCACGTATCCTCTCTCTTTTCGGCATTGCCCTGCTTGCAGCGTCAATGACAATCATTTTTACCGCCTGCCCAGTCGAGCTGGACCCTGAAATACCGTCGGAACTGCAAAACACTACATGGACGCATAAATCCGGCGATAAAATATCATTTACCAAAAATTCTGTAACCATAAAACCGTCCGGCGGTCAGGAAAAAACATATAAACTGGTGGATACTTCCTCAATTTCACAAGGCGGTATCGAACAGACTGTTTTGTTTTTTAAAAACAACCAATCGACTGACGATGCCATTACCTGCCAAAACGGTAAAATTAAGATGGTCAATTTTAATATCATAGATACTCTTAACAGAGCAAACGATTGGAGCAAAGGTAGCGGCAGTGGTAGTAGCGACAATGATTTTATATACAATGTTGTGGGCTCAACCATAACAATTACCGGCTTTACCGGAAGCGAAGACATTAACAATGTTACCATACCGGAAACAATAGATGGTAAACCTGTCGTCGCTATTGGTAAATCTGCTTTTAGAGGGAAAAATATCCACTATGTTACCATTCCCGACAGCGTTACTTCCATCGGGAACTACGCGTTTTACTCCAACGGCCTGTACAGCGTTACCATTCCCGACAGCGTCACTTCCATCGGAGACTACGCGTTTAGCCATAACCACATAGACATCGTTACCATTGGCAACAGCGTCACTCACATTGGGTACGATGCATTTTACCGCAACGCACTGAGCAGCGTTACCATTCCTGACAGCGTTACTTCCATTGGGGACTATGCGTTTTACCAGAATTACCAACTGACCAGCGTTACCATTGGGGCAAATGTTATGCTTAACGACGCGTTTGGTCAAGCCAGCAACTGTAACGATTGTGTCAGCTTTAAAACTGCCTATACCAACGCAAATAAAGCAGCAGGAACTTATACCGCGACCCGGAGTGATATGGTTATGACTTGGTCTAAACGGTGAGGCAGGACAATATACACTGGTGTGGCGCCATGAGGGGTAATGGGTGCAATCCGGCCTTAAATGGCCGGATTTTAATTTAATTTTTTTTCTTTTTCATATAATATGTTCACCATTACAATGTTTATTCTAATGATGGTAATTTTACATACTTTAATATAGGCCATTTATCAGAATCCTCATTCAATTCAGAAAATGTTGTTATATTACCTTTTAATTCTACATTTAATGAATTGTTAGTAACAGTAGTTACATGATCGTCATCATGTTTTAATGAATAATTTGGGCTATTCGTTATAAAACAGTTCATATGAGAAGGTCTAACAACGCATGCTACATAAATATATATTTCCTTATCTTTATCTTTTTTTTCAACTGCGCTATATCTTGAATAATTTACTTTTATCCTGACAAATCTCATACTATCATATATAGGTTTTCTATTTATTGAAGGCATAGGCATTGCTTTCTTTGAATCATCATTCGGAAATAAATTATCCCCGTCATTAACATAAATAAGCTGTTTCATTTCCTTTTTATCATTTCCATCATTATCTTTTAATGTGCCTTCAAAACGATAAGGGAATCTGTTAAAAAACTTTGCCGGTACAATATATTTAATATTGTTACTATTATTGTAACTTACATCCCATTCTGCCCTATGAGTAACATAAACAGGCGTAAAATATGCGCCCTTACCAAGAGGGGTTTCTCTTGATATTCCCACATATAATTTTGGGCTCCAAATATCAATACCGCCATATTTAACAGAATCATCAGTATTTTTAGGAAATATATGTAAGCTTTTCTCAGAATTACGATGACCTACCTCAGTATATTTGTTTTTAGTATTATTATTATAAGTTTCACTTATAAAAGCGCTTCGATGAGGAATATTATAATAATTAGTATTGATTCTCCCGCCTTGGGTAAAACCATCATTTAAATCATAAATTGAGCCATCAAAAAAAGTATAATCGTGAGGAGCCGTAAGTGGTATATTTGTATTTACCCCTATATTATTAATATCTCCATAGTTTAGCATTCTTCTATTATTATAATCATAATTAAACCACGATGCTGATAAATCAGTCCTAACATTTTCATATTTGGCAAAAACAACACCATCTGAAATAGAAAGGTTATCGTTATTATATTCATATTCTTTTGGAGTAACTTCTTTTAATTTTGGGTAAACAACAGAATTAGAACTATAAGTAGAAGTTTTAGGATCGCGGTTGTTACCATAAGCATAACTATTTGTCATTAAATTATAATGATGATATATATCTGTACCTCCAGATAATGGTTGCGTGTTTTTTCTTACATCATAGAGCGAATATACATAGCGGGTTATATCAATGTTATGACCCGGAACTGTATATTGATTTCTAAAAATATAACCATCTATTATTTGATTAGGTGTCAAAGCAAGATTCCCTTCAATAATATTATACCTGTATATCGTAATTGGTCCATAAGAATGCCCATTATCACTATAACTACAATTATCGTATCTTTCTTTATAAAGCTGTACACCTTCGGTACCTCCTGAACCGTTATCAGTAAAACTAGTTTTAGTTTGGGTAGATATAAACAATCTATTATGTAAAAGCACACGGTTATAATACATATAATCTTTACCGCCCGATAACTTAAGCGCTTTATATGTTACTCCGTCAACAGATAAATCAACTAATTGTACAGTAAACTTTGTGCTTTTTCCGCTTGTAATATAATCAGGATCGTTTGGAAAAGGATTAAATTCATATATAGTGCCGTCTGACGGTAAATCATTACTATTTGTATGACTGGTATTTTCTCTAATATTTGCTTCAATACCTTTAATATTAAATACGGCGCTATCATATAATTTATCAAATATTATATAATGTTCTTCGCCGTCACCCAGCGTCATATATCTGTTTGAATATGATTTGTTTACCGTTTCTCCGTTAGGTATATCCCTGTCATTATTCAAATATTGCTTTTTAATAATTTTTTCTTTAAATTTATCTTCGCTATAATTATATGCTTCTTCAAAATCAACGCTGTTTGCCAAATTTGAATAGTATCCGACACCTCTTATGAATACCGGTACAAGTTCCATATTTTCATCTTTATAATAATAAAGCACTCTTAAATCACATTTTGATACTTTCCCCTTTACCTCAGAAAAAGGCTCTTCTGCCAAAGTATTAGAATTATGACGGTAAAGTTCTACTTTAATTACTTCATTCATTTCTTTTAATCCGGTTAATATAATATACCCTCCATATATAGCGCGCCTCTTGCTGTCATATCCGGTAAAACGCGGAGTGGTAATTTCCACAGAAAGTCCGTCTGGCATATCTTTAGTCATTAACTTAACAAACGCGTTTCCCGGATATACCGTATAACTAACTCTTATTTTTCCGTCATGGGATTCATATCGACCTCTCTTATTTATGGTATATTTTGGTTCCGGTCTTTCATAATTACATGCTAAAACCTCATTAGTTACAATATTTCCGTCTATTCTAAATTCAAAATCATCTAAAACTGTAATGTTTATTACGGCGGGTTTTCCCTGAAACGGCATACCGATTAATTGGGCATTTCCTTCTTTTAACGCCGTAACTCTCAACATTCTTGTTATATTGCCCGCGCCTCCGGGAGCGGAACCGGCAATCTCGTTAAATACAATAACCGGGCCTGTATCAGCAGGATTATATAACCATGTAACATTATTACTTTCCGGGTATACCTCATAATACATATCACGCTCTTCGCCCGGATACATCAATTCATTGGTATTGGTAATATTGAAATAATAATCCTCTACGCATTCCACAGTAACTTCTTTCATTATACCGTTATAAAAAGCATAAACTTCAGTTTCGCCGTTGTTTACCGGCATTAATAACACTTCTCTTCCCGAACCCATTATGCGTACTACTTCTATTAAAGAACCGTCCCACCTCTGCTGCATTTTTGCAACCCAGCGCACCTGTTCATAATTCTTGTTTGTTCCTCCAATAATATTAACCGAAAGAGTCTGCATGGGATGCGATTTGTTAATTTGAATCGGGCCTTTTTCCACAATAGTAAATCGTTCGTCTATTTCCCCTATAATAATATATATGTCTTTCCAATAATCCTTCGTTACTTTGGGATGTTTCACTTTTATTACCGCGTTTCCAATGTTTTTAGGTGTAATTTGTACTTTTCTTCCGGTCGATTTTAAGGTTGAAGACGAATCATTTTCAGGATATATGCTTAAAAACGGTTTTTTGTTATTTACATCATCCTCTTCGTAATTGCGCGTTATCTCCCATTGAATATTATCAAGATCAATGTCAGTTATCCCCGGCCCGGTAATGTCCGCGTTTAACGTATGTTGCCCTGAAATGTCGCTCATAATATACAGGTTTTTGCCGACAACAATACGATTAATATTGGGACTGTAACTTTCAAATACCGATACGGTCATTTCCGCATTGCCTTCCTTACCCTCAACCTCAGCCTTAATTACAGCATTGCCTGTTTTTATCCCCTGAATCATTACAACTTTATTAGTGTAATATACATTTATTACATCAGTTGAACCGCCTCTCAAATCCTCAGCCCATACTCTCGCTTTATCTTTTAATCTCTCGTAAGTAGGCAGTTGAAGATCAACAATTTCAAATTCACTCATTACTATATCTTTATGCTGCACTCCAAATCTTATTTCTTTAATATGGCTGACATATATTGTTATAATAAGCGGTAAATCGACTTTTCCCGCGCATTCAACCCTTATATATGCTACCCCGACGTTTACCGCGTTAATATAGCATTTTTCGTTACTGCTCACTATGTTAATAACGTTTCCTTCTTCGGCAATAACATTCGTTTCAGAAGGTATTTGACTATATACATTCCACGTAATCCGGTTAAAATCTTTCGATTCTCCGTTAACCAAATCAACGTTTATTAAACAATTTTCCTCCCCCGGAGACATCCATATCAAATTACTCTTAGTGGTAATATATACATTACTACCGGTGGATTTGCGCACGACAACAACAATGTTCAAAGGATAAGAAGATTCCTGATTTGTAGCTGTTATTTTAGCGGAACCTTCATTGTGTACCGTAAAGCGCGCCGAATATCCGCCATTATGATCCAAGCTAACGATGCCTGCATTGTCAACAGTCCACTCTATTTTTGATTTTTTGGGGTCTCCGCCCACTTTTTGAATATAAATTATTTCCTCGGACGCGCCTTCCACCGTTTCAATGACGTTTCTCTGCGTCGTCAGATATACCACATTTTCTTTTGATTTGTCCTTTACAATCTTTACATTAATAGACAGGGGGTAAACGGCTTTATATTCGTCATTCCTGTCATGCGTAATATTTATAACCACGCTGCCTTCGGCAACTCCGTAAACCTGTCCGACCAGCCCGTTTCCTGCCAACTGCACTATATTGTGCGGACTGCTGCTGCTTAAACTCCACTTTATTTTACCGCTGTCAATTTCATCGTAACCTATTAAGTCAATGCTTATGTTGCGTAATTCTCCTATTGACGCAATAACAAAATTCTCGCTGGTCGTAAAATAAATATTGCCTGCATTAAGGTTTTCTTTGACTAATACAAATACATCCTTCTTAAGATCATTATACTTTATTTCAAAACGATTAATACCGGTATTAACCGCCTCTATATTAAAAATGCCGTTATCCACATCATGAGTAACCCGGATGCCGCTTCCGGCAACATTAAAAGTAATGTTCTTCATTTCAATATTGTCAACATTAACAATACTGTACGGTATTGATAAATTACCGCTTCCTTTTACCGTCTCAAAAACGTCTTTTGCCACATATATATACGGAATCTTGCCTGAATCAATTACATACCTGTCTCCGACAATAATCGTAATTTCAAGCGTATTGCCGCACATTTGATTCTGTACTTTTATCTTGGTTTCGCCTTCTTTGATTCCTTTTACCAGAGCGCTTCTTCCCATCGCATTAACCGAAATAATATTTTCATCATATCCTTTCCATTCCCAAGACGAATCACCATAAAAATTTTCTTGCGGCAATACGCTTACCTGCATATATACTTCCCGCATTTCGGAACTCAAAATATACAAGGTTTTTTCCGCCGTTATATAATGCCCCTGCTCATTTATTATTGTTATCCCCTCATTTGCCGGATATACTTCGACATACACCACCATATCGCTGTTATAGAAACTATTGGTTATTTTTATAACCGCCGTCCCTTCGTTGATGCCTTTTACGCTTATCTTGCCGTTTTCTGTTTTATTTACCGCCAAAACATTGCCATATGGCGCGCTATACCGGTAATAATCCTCAAATATGGTCTCCCCTTCCACTTTTCCCTGATAACTGTGAAGATTAACCGTTACATCCATTCCCTTGGGGATTTTATACTTGCGCTGCTCTATATTAATCGCATTATACGTTTTCAAGTCTTCTTGTGTATTTACTACAAAAACCAAAATATACCGTTCAATGTCTCCGCGTTTTACCGTTAATATCGTCTCGCCCGCATTGTTAGCTTTCAACAACGCCTTTTTTCCATCCAATTCTACGATAGATATTCCCTCTTCAAATTCTATGGGTCTTTCAATAATTTCGCATATATCACTATTTGCGCTTATCCATTCAATACCCCAGTTGGTATCAATATCTATCCGTGTTTCATAAATCTGCCCTATTACCAACCCGATAATACTTTCAGTTACCATGTATCCGGCATTTAGCCCGTATCCTTTTCCCATTACTGATACATATACCCGCTGCACCACATTCGCGTTATAATATATCAATATAACTTCGCTTCCTTCTTTTTCCGCGCTAACCGCTATCTCTTTCTTATTGCGCTCCTGAATGCTTAAAACGCCGTTGTTTTTCTCCAAACCGTAATTGATATTGGCCAGCTTGTTCGAATTATCGTCAACCGTCTGCACTTTTACATTAAAAGCATCTCCCTTCGCAGCCATATAATTGGTCTTTTCCACCATTATCGGGAACGCGTTAGCCAGACCGCTTTCAGTCAGCGACGTGTATATCAATATCTTGCCGTCTTCCGCCAAATCGTGCGTAATAGATATATAACTTTGCCCTTCTTTTCCCGGCTTCGCAAAAACGCGTACCCCGCCTTCATTTCCTTCCACTCTGATAATATCGCTGTTTTCAACCGTATATTCTATACCGCTTACGTTGTATACCTCATTTGCCCCGTTAAAGACTCTAACTTTTATATAAGCATCATTTCCTGCCAGCATTCCCTTTATACGATCATTATTATCAATGCTGAAAGAATATTTACCTGCTTTTCCGGGTTCCTGCACCGCTATCTCAATTTCAATATTGTTTCCGTAATTGTCCGCCGCCTTTATTTTCCAAAAACCCGCGGCGAGACCTTTAACGCCGGCCGTTTTCCCGCTGCCTGTTAATTCGATCTTTGAACCATCATTGGTAGTCCATCGTATATTCGGCAAATCATGTTCAGAATACCCCTTTATGCCGAACACAAGTCCGATATTGACAATGTCTCCCTTGTTGATAACATACCGGCTCTGCTCGCCTGCGAATATATACGTATTTGCCATCTCATCCGCATTATTATATACACGCAGTACTATGTCTTTAACAAAACCCGGATACCTTACCTCAATAACCGTCTTCCCGCCCTTAAATGCCGTAACCGTACATTTATCACCATTCCCGTACGCTTTGGCTATGCTTTCATCCTGAGAAGCCCAATTAATGTCATAGGTATTATATACATTGTTTGTTACCGCTTTTATCGTAATGGTCTGCCCCGCTATCATTTCCACAATAGAAGGCGTGTTTATATAAGCCAATTCAGACGAAGGACTAACCACCGACACGTATATCACAAACGGCGACTGATTCCCATATCCTACCGTTACCGTCGCATTACCTAACGTAACGCCGTCAATAAACGCGCTTTTTTTATCGCCGTTTACCCTCAAGCCTATTATATTTGCATTCTCATTTCCCCACCTAAAATCATTTTGCCCGTCAGCCGCATCGGTAATAACCGAAATAAAGCGCGTCTCGCCCAGACGCAGCAGTATATTCTGTTCGGGTACATGCACCACTACTTTGCTCTTTAATTCCGCGTCAGAAAGCACAACATATATAACAATTTCCACATCCTGATTCTGAGCTTGATAATGGCTTGCTTTCAAAACAGTCTGACCTTCATTTTTTCCGGTAATAATACATTTCTTGCCGTTTCCTTTTATACCCGCTATATTTTCATCATTTATTTCCCAGCCGATATTTTTTTCATTAACCGCTATCCCGCCTACCAGATCAACTTGTATTTCAATACTGTTTCCCTTTACCATACCGTATATGTATTTTTCCGGGCGCAGATAATAGGGCACATCAGGAGTAAGCGCGTAATCTTCCACCATTACGGTTACTTTCAGCATATTGAGCCCCTCCCCGCTGATGATAATTTCGCCTTCCCCAAAAGACAGCCCTCTTACCGTTACATTATTACGGTATGAAAACACCTCCAGCTTGTCGTTTGAATTATTAACTACGCTTAAATTTTTAATATCATTATCCAATACATTAACGCAATTAACTCTAAACGAAATCATACGGTCTTTTATAAGCGTCATATACGGGTTGTTTACATATATATATGGTTTTTCATCAAAATAATCATTATTTCCCACAATAACTACAGCCGAAAATTCGCCTTTAAGATTATCGCCCTTTACCGTCAATATCGCAATTCCATACCCCCTTCCTTTTAATACGCCCGTCAATGCGGTGTTGCTTTCTACCGTAAATACCGATGCATCGCTGCTTTCCCACCGCGCATTGGTAAAATTCCTTTCTAAACCGGTTGCAATACTCAGAATAACATTTAAGATTTTCCCGGTTTCAATTTTATATACGCCGTTTCCGTTAATAATTATCGGCACAACGCCAAGAACATTCTGCTTGTATACCTTAACGATTACTTGGAAACTGTTGCGCGCTTTAGGATTTTCCAGCGTTATGGTCGTTGTCCCTATCTTTTTAGCCCTTATCAAAGCTGTCGCTTCAAATCTTTCTTCCGTAATGTCAGCTAACGACCGGTTTTTATATCTTACGCTCCCATGTTGGTTTGCCACTTCAATAATACTGCCGTCGTCTACCGTCCATACAAAATTATTCGCGTCAGCCGAATTTCCTCCGACCAGCGTCATCTTCAATGTTGCTTCACCGTTTACTTCCGTTGTAATAACATTCTGATTGGTTGTTATATACTTTTCCTGATCAATTAAAGTTTCTATGCCATTTACAATAATTAATATTTCTTTATCAAAGTCAACATATTCATTTTTTATTTTAATAATACTTTTACCTTTTTTTAACGCTTTAATGCTGATAATATTTTGCGAATGACTTACTTCAATAACATTTTTATCTTCATTTACATAATCAAATTTCTCAACATAGTTGTCCGGCACTTCTCCGACAACATTCACCCTCACCATTCTAAATTCGCCTTCATCCATTATGATAACCGTATCTTCTGTATCAATGTATTTAATTTCAATGGGTTCGTTGACAATAACCACAATTTCTACGGGATAATCCGCGTCCTGATGGCTTACTCTTATTTTCGCAATGCCTGCCGATTTCGGCTTGATAGTTCCCACATTATTCCTATATTGTAATCCAATTACATTGCTTTCTTTTACTATTTCATCGTCTACATCAATAATATCGTGCCTGAACAAATGATAATTATTATCGTTGCCAATAATATTTTTCCCGAATAAATTAACCGAATATTCCTTCATCTCTTCATTTATTCTCATACTTATAACGTTATTGCCGGTGGAAATATATACCGGTATTTCGCCTTTTTCCCTTACAAACACCAGCGTGCTGACCTCGAACAACGCTTTTTTATGGCTTACGGTAACAACGCTGTCCCCAACATTAAACGTATCTATAACCGCTACATTATTGTTTGCGACTAGATTAATAACATTCTTGTTCTGCCCGGTATAACTCCACTCAAAATCACTGTTGTCTGACGGATAGCCGCCTATCAACGATGCTATAATCTGATGGTTTTTCCCTGTCTCGCTTTCTATTACGTAATCAGATACTACAATATACGGAATGAGTGTGCCGTTACTGCTGATAACCGTAACGTCGCAGAAAATATCCATCCCGTTTACTGACGCTTTGATAATTCCCTGTCCCTGTTTCAGGCCCCTGAAAACAACGTAATCGTTATTTGATTCGGGCAGTATTTCTATTAAGCTGTTGTCGCTTGTCCAATATTTTATTTTATCATGCTTCTTTGCTTCGATTGGCTGCGCCGTAACCGTTATTTTAACGGTATCGCCTTCAATAAACGTTTTATTTTCTGTTTCAAATTCTATTTTTTCTATACGCGGACGATTATCCTCCTCGTTACGGCATGAAAAAAATACCGACAAAATACCGAATAATACTAATACTTTAATCATTTTTTTCATGCCGCTCCTCCTCATTATCTCCAATACGTTCCGCTGGGCATAACGATAAATCCGTCCATTATAGAACTTACCTCTATACGGTTACGGGAATATCCATATAACGGCAGGCATACCGCCAGTTCGGGAACCGCCTCGTTGTTAAACATTACGCCGTCTATTAACACATACCCTTCCTTATGCGGGTTTTTACGAATATACAGGCAGTCGCTGCTGGCAGCCTTGACTTCAATAGGGAACTTCCCGTAAATCTGGCAGTTATCCTTGCCGCTGTATCTGCCCTCATCACTGGATATTTCTATAACGCCTTCCTGCGTTTTGATTTTTATGATTGAATTGCCGTTTCTAAACGTCCCGTTGTTCAGCGTATACAACACGTCCTCAACTTTAACCGACTTGGCATTGTATTTTTCGGTCGTAAAATCAAAATACTCCTGATTGTCAATAACCGTCCGCTGACTTCTCTTGCTTTTTTTTACTTCCCCGTCGCTTGAGCGCGCGGAAGATAAACCGTCATTGCAGGACATTATTAAAATGCCCGCCAAAACACTCCAAATTACCCATTTCGCTTTCTTCATAATTTTCTCCTTCCTTGCTAATTATCTAAACTCTGCTGTTAATAATTTCTTGTAGTCCACTGTTCAAAATATAATAAAAATTTTTTAGAAGTTTCTCTTTTATTTAAACCTCCATTTGAATATTTGTATTTAACTTCTAAAACACCCATATACTCTATCTTTTCAATAATGGCGCTCCAGCAATTATTTAAGTCAAAATTTGCGCTTTTAACATCATTTACTAAAAATACCAATCCATACATACTTCTATAATAATCATCCAAATCCCCCCATCTTTCTGTGAAACCTATCCTTAAATATTCATCATCCTCTTTACCAATTGCTATACTGTTATCAATACCCAATTCACCATTACCAAAATAAGCATCATATTCGTCTTTTTTAATCTTTTTTGCAAAATCAGATACATTATCAAAATTATTTGATCCCGTAAAACTTATGCTTTCAACTTCTAAATCATCTCCTCTATATCCAAAAATAGGCAAACCATTCCAATTTTCTCTTTCTATTTTAATATAAAATGGATAACCGGTATTTGCAAAATATATAGCATTTGACAACCCGTCCAGTCTTGATTTTCGTAGCGCGTCATTTCCGGTTGCTGAAACCCAATTTAAATCCATCTTTTCATAATAGATATATACCGGTATTTCCAGCGGTTTTGCAAACTTTTCGGCATAAAAATCATTCTTAAAAAACAACTTTGTGTATCCGCATTTTAATAATTGAATTCTTATTTCCTGATTTGCAAAATCAATAGATTTTACTTCAACTAATTTTTCGCTTCCTTCTCCTGTAAAAGGATTATTTCCCATTAATGTATATCCGTTATTTTCCACTCCCTTTATTCCGGCTCCCTGCGGCATTATTTCATATTTAATTACTATCTCATCATTATATGAATTCGATCTGCTCGGCTGTTCTCTTATTTCCGTTACCTGTTTTATTTCCCTCGTATTTTGATCTACTATCCCTACCATTCTAAAAGAATAATCATTACTGTTATGTACCGAAATAACGCGCTCTATATTATTGTGCGTTATCTTTATCGTATTATAACCTTCTACCTGCGTTCCGCGTAATACCAACACCGCATTAAATTTTCTTCCTAACCCTTCAGGATCAATAAAATTATTTAACCTGTTTTGTACCGCAGTATTAAATTCACTTCTTATGTTGTAACGCCTCTCCTGATTATATTCGCCATAATATACTCCCTCCACCGGAAGCCATTCGGAGTGTAATCTTCCATTTTCATCCCTTATCGGACCGCAATATCCTATCTCTGCCATAAAATGGTTTTTATTTTCTTTTATTGTTATCCACGTGTCTTTGGGACCGTTTTCAGCCCCTTTTATTAAAGGCTCGTGATACAGCCCTATAAACATTGTCGTATCGGGTATTATCTTAAAAAACGTTTCGTCAAAGATTTCCAGCGCCTTGTCTTTTTCAATATAAACAATAGACTCAACTTCCCGTCCTTCATATATCGCTTTCAGTTTGTATACACCGTCTTTCTCTGCAAGAATTTTTACCCTGTCCATTCCCGCTTTACCCGTTCTTTCGTAATCGGTGTCTCCTGCCGCTTTTTCAGAAAACCTTATACCGTATTCTTCTTTTTCATTTGACATAATCCTCCATGTTACGTTCCTATATTCGCTGCTGTCTATTTTACCGGTAATACTAACCGTAAAATCATTCTGATCTCTTATCTGCATACTCTTAAAAGTCGGCAGCATCTTAAAATTAGTATCATACGGCATAACATTGACGTATATTTTCTTGCCGTAACCCGGCATTTCAGGATGCGTGGCCGTTATTTCCGCAGTTCCCGTTTTCTTGGCGGCTATGCTCGCTGTTTTTCCTGTGGTCTTTGTTTTTTGCGCGTCAGATGCCAAATCAAACTCTATAAACTGGCTTCCGCTAGTTATGTTCCATTCCAACGCTGAACTATCGGCTTCAACAAATACGCCTCCTCCCGCCTTCTCTCCAACCGTAATTCCCGACACCATCGCCCGGTTCGACGGGTTTTGCCAGTCCAGCATGTTGAATATCGTGTCGTTGGTTTGTATGTACTGCACCGACTTGTTAACTACCGGATTGACCGTTACCAGCATTTCGTCGGTCAGCGGTTTTTCTACCGAAGCCGCCGTTATCTTTACTGTTGTCATCGTAGTAACATTCAAAGCCGTTATAACCAAGAATCCTGAACTCGTCGGCCCTACGTCAGAAAGCCTGATAATATTTGGCTTGTCTACCACATACCGCACGGTCGTGTTCGGCGGCATTGTCACGCGCACTATTTTTTCTTCCCCGGCATTCATGGTTATTTGTTCTGCGTCAAACTCAACTTTGTTGTATTCCTGCACGTATATTTTTAAATCAATGGTGTAACTTGTTTTCCTGTGCGATACCCGTATTGTCGCGTCTCCCTCGCTTACAGCGCGTATAATTATTTTGTCAGTACCCATTGCCGCCGTATCTATATTGACAACCTTCGTGTTCTTTACAGCCGGGTTTGCAGTAAATACTTCCCAGCTAAAACCCGCCTCGTCCCCTATAACACCGCCGACCAGCCGTACCGAAATCTGGCGCGTGTCGCCCGGCTTCATTTGCACAAGCCCGTCGCTTGAAGTTATATAGATTCCATCGCTGGTGTTGTCTTTTTCCACAATAACGATAAATTCTATTATTTTATTAACTGTTAGATCGTAACGTGCCTGAATGGTCGTCATCCCTAAATGACTGCCTATCACAAATGCCTGCGGCCCCGTCCCCATGACATCCGCAACATCTTTATTAAGCGTACTCCAGCTTATCATCGATTCTTCGCCCGGCAGCCCGTTTACCAGTTCCGCCGTCAGATACGTGCTGCGCCCCTCGTAAACCGTCACGACATTCTGCGCCGTTGTCAAATACATCGTGTTAAAGAAATTATCCGAAATGCGCACATACATCGTCAGCGCGAATAGATCGTCTACCAGCGTGTTTTTTACTTTAATTTTTACTGTCTGCCCCGCACCCTTTTCCAACCCTTCAACTTGCGCTTGCCTGCCGGTATATGACAGCTTTAAATATTGCTTGTCCTCTTCTTCCGCTATTTCCCATTCATACTTGCTCTCGCTGGGATTGGCGATACCGACCATATCGACGCTTATGGTTTTTGTTTCCCCTATTTTTACCTGCGTAAAATTGTCGCGCGTTGTCAGATAAACCAGCCCGTCTGTATTCGTCGTCACCAGCACCGCCACGTCTTTATAATGCGCCTCGTTGACTGTCGGCGCGCAGGTAATACGTAGCACCGCCTGACCCGACGCTATTCCTTCTATCTCAAGCACGTTTTTAGTGAATTTTGCGTTTACATAGCTAGAACCGCTGCCCATAACCTGTACCACAAACTGATTCAAATCATAACTTCCCGTCTCGGCGACATCATAAATAACGTTTGTTTTTTGAGTTAACCCGACCACAACCGTATCCTCGCCGACAATGTGCGGGAAACCTACAAGCCCAGTCCTCGACACCACTATCTTTATTGGCAGTTGATTGTCCGTCTTTGACGCGATTATTTCCGCTGTCCCTTCTCTGCCAACCGGATTAACCCGCACGCGGCATTCCGTCCCATTTGGATATATGCTGATTAAACTTCCCGATTTCCCGTTGTCGTCCGCCAAAGCCCACGTCACATTCCGCTTTTCTTCCTCTGAATAACCTACGGGCGTTACCACTAAATTCAATTCCTCGTCCCTGTTGTCAGGATTCATGACGTATATCGTTTTCGACATGGTTAAATAACGCCCTATGGACGGCTTGGGAGTCCCGTTATACCTTTTCGACGCTTCGACATATATGCGCAGCACATGGCTTTGATCGTTCAGCCCCGTGTTTCTCGCTTCCAGTACCGCCACGCCTTCGTTTATTGACGTAACATCTATTTTTGATCCGTTTTCTTTTGATTCAAGCTGCACAACTTCGTTGCGGTATACATCAGACCATATCGTCGCAACGGTTGATTTTACCGGCGCGAAATATACCGGCAGCGCAATGGTTTCCCCAATGCCTATGCGGTAATACTGATTTTCTATATTCATAGCTTTATAGTTTTTTATGTCCTCGCTTGCAGGCCGCACGTATACCCGTATATGCCGCTTGAGCCATGAACCGTATGAAACCGTTACATACGCCTCGCCTGTCCCTACCGCACTCAATGTCGCATTTTCACCGCTTCCCGATACCGTTACTTTTGTTTTATCAAGGCTATCCCATACTACGCCGGATACTTCGCTGCCCAAATTATGGAATATTCTGGTTGTTACTTGTGTTCCCGCCTTCATCCCTATAACATTTTCCGTAACGATGTATTTGGTATAATCTATATCTTCATTGTTAACTACCGTTACAAAAATGTGCGTCTTGGTTTGTGTCGTTCCCTTATCAGTATAATTAACACTGATAATGCACTGCCCCGGCGACTTACCTTTAATTGCAAATTCTTTTTTGCCGGCCGTATCCACATTCTCAATGAAATTCGCGCCTTCTATCCCCCAGCTTACCTTGCTGAAATTCGCCGTGTCTTTTTCCGCCATCGTCTCGATCTTGACGACCGCGCTTTCCCCTACCTGTAACAAATAGTTCTTTTTTTCAACCAATATCGGATAATAATGGGCAAGGTCATCTTCGTTCAAAGCGGTGTATACCAATATCCGCGCGCTTGCTTCTTTGTACCGCACCGTTATATACGACTCGCCGACTGCCGTCGCCTCGATGTCCAGTATCTGGCCCGCAGGGTC
>JGI24698J34947_10000726_pt1 | contig 16241 bp, 9 predicted proteins | sample TergutMp193P3_FD_34947 | JGI IMG/M metagenome (IMG submission 34947) | reverse complement strand
TAGGAATTGGGGCGAGGCATTGCACCAGTTTGCGATCATTTACGGGGACAGAGTCCCGTTATGATATTTTGCGTTTTACACAAAAAATGTTATGGGCTCTTGTTTCCATGTATGCCCAAAGAAAAGTCCGAACAAGTCAATTGATATATTCATTTAATATTTCTTTTGAATTATATGTCTCCTTTATTTGCTCAATTAATTTATCATAAAATAATTGTGCATATTCTTTTTGTGTTTTTGCTGTTTCTTCTGCTTCTTTTGTATAAAATTTATTGTACAGGTTTTTAAATTTTACGTTGTATTCTTTAAAAAATGTTTCTTCATCATTTTTGTTTTCTCCAAAACAAACTTTTCCGTTTTTTATTTCATATAACGTTCCGCCGACTGTGCCTTTATACATTAATGTTCTGGCTATTCCTAAACAGCCTGTAACGTCCAGTTTATCTGAATCAAATAATTTTTTTGCCTCCAATGTTTCTGGAACGTTGTTTCCTCTAACCTATGGGATGAAATACATTTATTAACGTGTTCTGTGTCTTTTTCAGACCAGCCGTTTTTCAATAAATATTCTTTAGCCATTTTTCCGCCAATTTCCGCATGACAGATGTTTTGATTTCTGAATTGTTCTTCCCTTCCAATATCATGTAATAAACATGAGGCGATTAATACGTCGTACAATCATACATAAAATTTTCGATGGTTTTGTACATTGATTTTTTCATACTTATATAGTAAAATAATTGAAGATATAGGGGAAGGAAACGGGCTCTTGGGGGAGGGTTTTCTTCAAAAAATATTGGAAAGAAATGAAAAATAATGCCATTTGGGGGCACTTTTCAGCTTTTAGGAGCAATAACCCTGCCGAACCGCAGATTTGCTCTACGGCGGGGGGTTGCTGTCATTTTATGGTACATTGGTCAATTTTCTAAAAAACGCAGAAAAGCCCTTGACAAAACTTGCAAAAATTTGTAAGTTGTTAGGTACGACGCAGGATAGAGCAGTTGGCAGCTCGTCGGGCTCATAACCCGGAGGTCGCAGGTTCGAGTCCTGCTCCTGCTATTCAGAGAAAGTCCCTAAAAGGGGCTTATTCGAAAGTCTGGTTTAATACCCCATCGAACCTTCGGTTCGCGCTCTGCTCTGCGGAGGCTTATTCCGCCCATTTTAACAGCATTTTGGTCAACTGGGGGACGGGTATGGACATGCTGGTTTTCAGCCAGTGCTGGATCAGGCCGATGTAGCCGTTTATCAGAAAAATAGAGTAATAGGTTTTTGTTTCGTCGTCTTGCTGTTTTTCCGAGAAATACTTGGTTACCAGGTTATGGTTGGTAAAGTGTTCGAACAGCTTCTTCTGAAAGGATATGTCGCCGTTTTCGCTTAACAGTACCTGAATGGAATTGCCGTTATTCGCAATGTAGGTCAGCATCTCTTCAACCATTTGAGCGGTTTCCTTTTCACTGTGTTTGTCCTTGTACCTGTTCAGCATATCCTCAAAATACGCGAGGGTTTCTTGTTCAATTTGTTTCAGCAGATTGTATTGGTCTTTATAATGGGCGTAAAAAGTTGAACGGCTTATGTCGGCGAGTTCGCAAATATCCTTGACCGAAACATGCAGAATCGGCTTGGTTTTCATAATCTCCATCAGGCTGTCCCGTATTACCATTTTGGTATAGCGGATTTTGCGGTTTTCAACCGGACGATTTTCCTTTTGTTCCATAAAAACCCCCTGCATTTTTACAAAAAATATATTGAACTGGACAAAAACATGGCGTTTTGTACAGTACAATACACGTTTAAATGAACCGTATGTTGCATTTAATTCTAAGTGTTGTATACTATCTCTAAAGAGTCAAGTTTTATGGATAAACTGTTTAAGCATCCGGCGATAATTACCGGCGTTATCACAATAATAACTGTGTTTTTAGGGTTCCAGCTTCCGCGGGCGGAACTGGATAACAATAACATCCGCTTCCTGCCTGACAATAACGAGGCGAAGGTTATCTCGGAATATATCGACGAAACTTTTGGCGGGCAGGTGATGATTCTTATCGGCCTTGAGCGTCCCTATCGAACTGTTTTTGAAAAAGATTTTCTTGAGCGAATTCGTGAATTCTCGCTTGCCGCCGAAAATATTGACATGGTTAAATCCGTAAACTCAATTATGTCAACGCAGTACATTACAGGCGACGGCGACAGTATTATTGTCTCGGATTTGGTTCCTGAGGATTTTTCGGGTACTCAGGATGAGATCGATGAACTTAGACGGCGTATCGCGTCATGGGATTTGTTCCGGGGCTCCCTTGTTTCCGATGATCTTTCCGCCGCCCAAATTCTTGTTACCCTTGATGTGTTGACAGAAAATATGGGAAGCCCGGAAGTAAGCCGTAGTTATTTTGAAATCCGGGAAGCGGCGGAAAAAGTTTTTTCTGATACGGCGCAGGTTTATTTTACCGGAATGCCGGTTATGAATGCGACTATCAATAGATCGATAATTGCCGATAATCTTCTTTTGATACCGCTTGTTGTTATTGTAGTGCTGGCTCTGCTTTTTTTCTCGTTCAGGCGTTTTACCTTTGTTATCCTGCCGCTTTTAACAGTCATCATTGCGGTTGTCTGGACTATCGGAATGGCCGCTCTGTTCGGGATAAAACTTTCAGTGCTTACGACCATTCTGCCGGTAATTCTTGTCGCGGTCGGCAGTGCGTATGGTATTCATATAGTTACCCATTACGCGCAGGATACGCGGAATAAAATTTTATCTATTGAAGAACACCGCGCTCTTGTTATTGAGCTTGTCAGAAAATTGATCAAGCCGGTAGCTCTGGCGGCGCTTACAACATTGGCCGGGTTTGTTTCATTTTGTTTTACGCCGATTGTCCCGATGATGGAGTTCGGTTATTGCGCGGGGTTTGGCGTGCTGGCGGCTTTTCTAATCGCTGTTTTGTTTATTCCGTCAATGTTTCTGCTTCGCGGTCCGCGGGTGTTAAATGACACGCCGAAAGAACAAACCGGTAACGATCAATTCAGCAATGCAATTTCCCGCGTTTTTCTCGGTATCGCGCAGAAAAAAAGGCTTGTTCTCTCCTGTGCGGCGCTGGCCGCTGTCATTTCAGTATACGGTCTTTCAAAAGTTATTATTGATAACGCGGTGATTGAATTTTTTCAGAAAGAAACCGATATGAGCCGTTCTGACCGTTTTATCCGCGATTATTTCGGCGGTTCAAAGGATATAAATCTTGTGGTCGAAACCAATACCCCGGAAGAAATTCTTCACCCCGGCGTTTTGCGGGCGGTGGATGAGCTTTCCGGTTATCTGACAGAAAATGTTCCAATAGTCGGCAAAGTTATCGGGTTTACGGATATTATCAAGCGGATCAATCAGGTGTTCAATGTCGGCGAAAGTCCCGATGGACTGCGCCCGGCAGTGTCGTATAACGAAACAGGCGGTTTTGGTTTTGGCGGTTTCGATGACTTCGGTTTCGGTGAATTTGGCTTCGGTAGTTTCGACGACATCGATTTTGATTCTGATTTTGTTCCTGAAGGACCCCCGACCGCTTACAGTTGGCCAAGTCACGACATGGCTCAGTATACTGTGGCTGACCTTTTGCGGTTTTTCGACAGTGCCGCCGGAAAGTCTCACACATTAAGCGGGAGTGATTTGGTGCGTGAGGTGAAACGCCTGACCAATTATGACGGCATGGCGTATTATGAAATACCGGTAAATCCCAAACGTTACGGAAAAGAGACGGAGGAAGATCTTGGGCGGCTGATAGCGAATTATCTTGTTTTGCTTGCCGGGGATGATGAAATGCTTTACTCCAACGATCCTTATGAGCCTACGGTGATCAGAACCATGATACAGCTTCGCGCTACAGGAAGCCAGGAAATACTGGATGTTATTGATATTATAAACGAATATGTTAATGTCAATTTTCCCAAAAATGTGCGCGTAATGATTGGAGGCGGCGCTATACAGGAAATAGCCATTACGGAATTGATATTTAATTCTCAGATAATTTCAATTTTTATTTCCGTATTTATGGTGTTTCTTATTGTAGCGTTTTCCAACAAATCGCCGATTGCGGGAATCATCGGAGCGGCTCCTCTGGCTTTGGCTATCCTGTGCAATTTCGCAGTGATGGGTTTTTTGGGTATCAAACTCAATCTGGGAACCGCTCTTATTTCGAGCCTTGCGGTGGGTATCGGTATTGATTACACCATCCATTTTATCGAATTTTTCAAGCGCGAGTACAGGCTTGAAAAGAACGATTTTCTTCGCAGGACTTTTCTTGGCTGCGGTAAGGCGATTATTATCAACGCTTTGTCGGTAGGAGCCGGTTTTGGAGTGCTTGCGTTTTCACAGTTCAAAATCATCGCGGAACTTGGAATGCTTATCGCCCTTAGTATGCTGATAACCGCCCTTGTAAGCCTTACGGTGATACCGGCGCTGCTTATGGTTATAAAACCTAAATTTATTTTTGACATAGATAATAAGGAGTATTTCCATGACAATAAATAGTCATGGAATTCCGATATATGCGTTTGTCAGTCAACGGTGTTGCCTGACAAACAAAATCTAAGGAGTAAACTATGAAAAGAATTTCCGTGAAAAGAATTTCTGTATTTGCAATTCTGCTATTAGGCGCAACATTCTTAAATGCGCAGGATGCGGCATCCATTGTGAATTCTTCGAGAAACCGGATTCAGAGCGATACGATTTCTTCGCGCTCACGCATGGTGATTACAGCGAGGAACGGAAACACATCGGAGCGGGTTATCGATCAGTATTCAAAGGACGGTCCCAACGGCGGGCGTACAGTGATAGTGTTCCAGAGTCCGTCCAATGTAGCCGGGACGCGATTCCTTACAATGGACACTGCTTCGGGAGGTACGGATCAGTGGATATTCCTGCCCGAACTCGGCAGGGTACGCCGTATTGCCGCATCGGAAAGCAGCGGAAGTTTTATGGGTACTGACTTTTCGTATGACGACATTTCGGCTGTTGACAGAGAGGCTTCTCTGGATAACCACAGGCTGTTACGTGAAGAAACGTTGAACGGAAGAGCGTGTTATGTTATTGAATCAACCCCAAAGGACAGTTCTTTTCAGTATTCAAAAACAATTTCGTGGATCGAGAAAGAGAGGTATCTGAGCTACAAGGTTGAACTGTATAACCGCCGGGGAGAGCTGGTAAAAATAATGGAAATGTCCGATTTCAGGGACGTACAGGGCCGTCTGACTCCCATGCAGACGAAAATATCCACGGTTGGAGCGGGAACGTTTACGACAATTTATATGGAAATTATCAGGTACAATGATGCGATTCCCGAAAGAGTTTTTACTACCGCGTATCTTGAAACAGGGAGAGTAAATTGATGAGAGGGCGAATAATCATTCTTTTTTTGGTTTTGTTGATTGCCGTATCGTTATCTGCTCAGGATTTTGGCTTTGGGTTTGGATTTGATGATGAGGAAACCTCAGGCGGCGGTGCGGGCGGCGGCGGTTTAAGCGTATCCGTAGGCGGTGAAATTTCCGCCTCTATGGTTGGCTTTTTTGACGATTTTTCCGAAGGCGCTGACAGCATACGGTTAGGTGATATTTTTGCGGGAAGCCTGTACTTTACCGCGAGCTCATCCATTGCCGAAGGCGTTATCAATCTGAATTTACAGCCAACATACTTTATTCCTCTGGCAGGTGGTTTATTGATAGACAATTTATCTCCTCCACCATCGTATGTATCAAGTCGTTTTTCGTTAGATCTTCCATCCTCGCCTATCAGTATTGACGAAGCGTATCTTCGCGCATATTTGGGCGGATTTGATATTACGGCAGGTTTGAGGAAACTAACTTGGGGCAAGGCTGACAGTTTCGGTCCTCTTGATGTGATTAACCCCTTGGATTCTACGCAAATATACACCGAAATGGCGGATAGCAGCAGTTTAATGGGCGTGAAAATAGCGCGTCCTCTTGTACACATTTCGTTCCGTTTCGGACAGTTTTCAAAAATTGAGGGAGTGTTTGTTCCCAATTTTGAACCTTATAGTATTGCCACAGAGGGAAGATGGATGCCCGCGCAGATGAAAGATTTACCGGAAATGTTGGCGCTTGCATCGACGTATGGTATTACTGTACCTGAATCGATACCGTATCCAGATACAACAACAATTGATTACGCGCAAGCGGGACTTAGGTTTACAACTACCATCGGTCCGGTGGATTTAGGTTTGCAGTATTACTATGGGCGACTGCCTCAACCATCCGTAAAAGTTAATTTGAATTATACCACGCCGCCTTTTCCGCCTTCTTCCGTGGATGTTTCGTATTTGTATAATCCCTATCACCAGATCGGGCTTGACTACGCTCAGGTGCTGTTTGGTTTTAACGTACGCGCTGAATTTGCAGCTAACATAACCAAAGATTTAAAAGGCGACGACGGCTCTATTTACAATCCGTCATTAGCCTGGTCTTTCGGGTTTGACCGCAATCTTTTTCTTGGTATCAATTTGAATCTTCAGATAAATGAAAGTATCCGTCTTATGCACGACCAACTCGGCAGTACTGATATGACAACCGTAATGATGAAAAACAATTTCGACATTGAAGGCGGTTCCCGGCTGACTTCAACCCGGCTCACTGCAACGCTTTCCAGAAAATTCCTGCGCGATGAACTGGAATTCCGTACTGCGGTTGTTTGGGGCATAGAAGACAAAGATTGCCTCATCATGCCGGCTCTTGTTTGGACGAAGGACGATCTTCGGTTTGCGTTTGCAGGCGGTGTTTTTGCCGGATCCAAAGAGGGACAGCTTGGTCAGTACCGGGATAACAACTTTCTAAAAATTTCTTTAACTTATACGTTTTAGCTGAACTGCCCGCGAAGCCGGTTACTTTGCGGGCAGATTTTTTTCTGTTTTTTTATTTAGCGATTCTATCATAAATATTTTTATGAGTAGCACTATTCCCAAAAATACCGGGAAAATATTGAAACTTATGCGCGAGGCAAGAAACCCGAAAATCGGAGGCATTATTGAAGTTCCGATGTATGCGCTTCCCATCTGTAATCCTATTATTGCCTGTGAATATTCTTCTCCGAAATTTTTGGGCGTTTGGTGTATCAGGCTGGGGTATATCGGAGCACAGCCAAGGCCAATCAAAAAAAATCCCGGCAGTAAAGTAATGTTTCCAAACGGTAAAACCAAAACTATTATTCCGGCTCCTATAATTAATTGACCCAAACGGATCATTTGCCTGTTGTTTAACTTTATGGTAACAAAACCGGAAAAAAAACGCCCCAAAGTTATTCCGAAATAATACAGTGCTATCCATTGGGCGGCTGTTTCCTTTGATATTCCCCTTACCGTTACGAGAAAACTTGCCCCCCATAATCCTGCTATCGTTTCGATTGTGCAATAACAAAAAAAAGCCAACAGAACTTGTTTTACTCCGGCGATATGAAACAGTTCCGAAAATTTGACAGATTTATGTTGAGTCTGGTTTTCCGCAGGTTTATTTTTTCCCCATAGAGACAGAGAGACGAATAATATGAAGACAAGGCAAAATTGAATTATGCCGATAGCCATGTATCCCAAATTCCATGAATTTTTGCGTATTAAATAGGAAGCCATTATTATTGGACCGACAGAGGCCCCAACTCCCCAAAAACAGTGAAGCCAGCTCATGTGCCTTGCTTTATAGTTTAGCGCGACATAATTATTTAGAGCGGCATCAACAGAACCGGCTCCAAGACCCAGCGGGATTGCAAACAGGCACAGAGACAGGAATGTATGCGAAAACGAAAAACCCATAAGAGCGACGGCGGTCATCAGTACGCTCACTGCCGTAACAGTACCCGTACTGAAACGCCGGATAATTTTTGCGCTGGAAATGCTTGAAACAACTGTCCCGCCGGCGATAATCATGGAAATAATTCCCGCGTAATGTAACGGGACATTTAACGTGCTGTGCATTGAAGGCCATGCGGAACCAAGCAGAGAATCAGGCAGTCCCAAACTTATAAAAGAAAGATAAATTATTATCAGAAGCAAAAAACTATGCATACGTTGTGTCATTCAAAGAATTCTGCCGACAGCCAACCATAAAAAAATGGACCGCCCCCATCTGTCGGTTCGCCGCTTGTAAAATCAACAAGCGTGTAATACCAAACTACATCATCAATTGTTATTTCTGCAAGTTTTACAGCAGTTGCTCCTGTTGCTTTTCCACCATAATAATCATCTTCAAAAATATTTATTGATGATGTGTCTGGTAATCCATACAAAAGACCATTTGTATTAATTTTCCCGCTTTCCCATGTTTTCACACAATAATATTGATACATCCTGACAATATCGCCATTGTTTGGTCTTTGAGAACCATTCGCTGAAAATACGACAGTTTCATCATCGCTTCTTAGAACAGGAGCGCCCTCAAAATGAATCTCATTGGAATAATGTAGTTCGGCAACGATAAATTCCCTGGCAAACCTGACAACTTTTATTGGCGGAGAAAAATTTATTGTATTGTCCGTTAGCGTATAACGGCCATAGATATTACCATCCGAAGGATCCATTTTTGCATAATTACCCTCTTGAGAAAAATGTAAAATTGTATCATATCTTTGCCAGGAACAGGATTGTAAATCATCCAGTGTAATATTTTCTACGGGATATAGGCTTCCGAAATAACTCCTCCAGGATTTTCCTGTAAATTCATCCGGTTTTTCAGGAATTGCAGGAGTAGAGTCTTCACTAATAACCCCAATAAATTCCCTTGACCTTTCAGAAGTTGCAGGAACAAAGTCTTTACCAAAAACCCAAACGGCAGTGTTTTCAGTACCAGTATGTTCTGTTGTTTCAGTTTTAGCCGTTTCTTTTGAACATGAAACAAAACAGAAAAACATTATTAAAAGGAAAATTGCTGTTAATTCTCTTTTCTTCATTTTTATCTCCTTGCTGTTGCCAGGCAATAGTGTTTCAGGATTTACAAATTGTCTGACATAAACACTATTATATGGGAGTGATCTTGTCATGTCAATATGAATGTATACTCCAGAACTGTTGCCATACATGCAACCCTATTCAAAATATTTTAAAGAGGATAAAACATCATCTTCAATTCCTGATAACAAACCAAGCATGGTATCAATATTCATGTTATTTTCTCCATTTTCCGTTAAGTATGTTTTTAAGTGTTCCACAAATATTTTATGGTTAAATGATGATACAGGCTGAGAAAAATACATGGGAGCGGTAACAACATAGGGCTGCATTTTTTCAAAGTATTCCCAAAGAGTATTTGCTCTTGCGGATTTATAAATATACATGTTGTAATAATACGGGACAGGACGATTGGGGTTGTCAGAAAAAATGTCGCAATAAATAATGAAGTCATTGCCGTTTTTTTCGTAACTGATTGCAATGCCGTCTTTTCTTATTTCAACTTTTTCGCCAACTCTTGGCCTTGGAATGGGAGGTCTGTTTTTCGCTTCTTCCAATACTTGGGCTTTTCTTTGTTCGGGATCGAGCATTAAATTACCTTCATTTCTGGACAGCAGATCAATAATAATATCCGCATCCCCTTCGGTTTCGTTATTATTTAGCAGGAATTCTTTTAAATGCCCCAGAAATATTCCGTAATCAAATAACGATGAAATGGCCTGATAACGCCTCGTTGGGTTAGTCTCTTCGTCGAATGCTTCTTTTTTAAAGTATTCGGTAAAAAAGTCATAGTTTACGGAGATATAAACAGTGTAATGGTATGTAACAGGAGGAGTATCATGGTAAATATTACAATAGAAAATAAAACTGCTGTCTTCGTCCCTTATGTAATCTATTACAATGCCGTTACCCCATAATAACCCCTGTCTTCTTCTTTCTGTTACGTCAGATATATTTACAAAATCAAATGTGTTTGCAGAATCAGGCATAACGGCATTTACGATGCCGGATACATTTTTTTTGCCGCATGAGGCAAATTGAAGAACGGCACACAGAATCAATATTACATTCATCGTAGTTTTCATTTCTTTCCTTCCTTTAGGTTTTTTAGTTGATCATGATCAGCGGGGCAATACGCCCCTCTTCGGCGGGTACGTTGAATAACGGCGTAAGCAGAATCATATTCCTGTTCCCTTCGGTTCGTAACTCAAGGCGTAAAAAGCCGTCAGAAAACGAAGATACTGTTTCAAAAACTCTGTCTCCTGTCTGTTTTAGAAGATATGTTCCTCCACGGACCGCCCAGTTGGGGATGTTTCTGTCAATTTCCATATAGTACACACATTCGTCAGGGGAAATCAGGCGGTATTCACTTTGACTGGGTAAATTACCCCAAACGCCAACAAGCGGGTATTCAGAATTTCTCTGTTGGCCTATCCTGAGATAGCGTCCATAAGTAAATGTTCCTCTTTTCAATAATAATAATGAATTATTTTCTCCATATTCCGCATCAAGGACTTGAGTGATTAATGCGGAGCCAAGCGGAATAAGCCTGCTTCGTTCTTCTGTATGATACAGAAAATAAAACAGTTCCTTTCTGAGCCGTATCTGGTATAATACGGTATTTTGCGGTAACTCAATCTTGTGAAATGTTACCCTCGGGATTTGGTTTCCCACCCAATATACATGATCAGCCGATGGGTCCAGAAAATCCCTGCCGTCTTCAAGATACCAGGTGTGTTCTGTAATCCAGTCATGATTTTCCAATGCCCCAAGAGACAGGGAAAATACCGCCATTAAAATTGACAAAAATGTCTTCTTCATACATTTATTCTCCTTTGTTTTTTATTGAAAAACAGGCAGTCCAGAAAATAAAATTTCTGAACTGCCGTATTTTCTTGTTTCCCCTTACCTGCCGCCGAACCACCAATATGTAAGTAAGGACGACTTATTAGCATTCGAGCTAGTGTTGTTAGAAAATGGAGATATGCTATATTGTGTTCTGATAGGAGTTACGCTAAAAGCATCCCAACGTACGATTTCGTCCATTGTGTAGGTTTGTTTTCCATAAAAAGCATCTCTATTCAATGGATTTGCAACATGAACAGCGGATATCCCAATAGGAATTTTGTTCTCGTCATAAATAAATTCAATACCGGAAACCATTACTGAATGAACAAGAGTGCCTCCCGGTTTTCGTACCCTCAGGTGCATAACGTACATGGTTTCTGATTGTATCATATCATGGATCTGTTGCACACTTGGTGAACCTGAACGACTATCAACAGTAACATCAAACAGCCCATGCGAGAGCCGTGTCATGACTTTAGCCATCATATCCCTGGAGAGATCATCTTCCAAATAATCGGAGGGCGAGTCCTCTGTGGTTTTAATAAAAAAACCGTTACTTGTAAGATAGTTGTTAAACCAGATCGTGTTAATCTGATCCCCAGAAATTGCTTCCACGGCGTACTTGAGTGACATGAACATACATCCAACTTTGTAAATCGTTTCGTAATTTATTGGGTTATATCCATGTTCCCGTTGCAGTCCGCTATTACTGTTGAACTCTTCCCTAAGTAATGGATCGTCCCATTCTTCTTCTGGCCGTGTTAATTTGTATCTTTCAAAAGCAGCGTCAAGTCTTTCTCCGTTTATTGCATTGGCTCTGTTTTCCGAGTTTAAGAGAGGTATCTGATAATTATCCTGAAAATCTCCCCTGGTGAATGCCGAACGTAAAAAATTGTCTTTGTCATTTTCGTATGTTAAAAGCAAAAAAGCTTCAAAGTCCGAATAGTCTCCGGTTTCTTCCGCATTTTTAAGCAAAGCGTACTCGAACTCAAGGTAAGTGTCGCTGAAAATGCCATAGTCTTCACTGATCCGGCCTTTCATTGCCAGCCTTGCTATTGAAGCGGTTTTGAGTTCATCAAAACTGCTTCCCGCAGTTATCAGATTACCCTGCGCATCTGTCTCTCCGTCTATAGAACCGTCCCTGTACGCTTCATGTCCAAGTATTACCGCAAGAAGTTTTTTTTGCTCTATGTCCATATCTGACTGGTATCCTGAAAAAGTTATTATCCGTTTTCCACCAATGGTATCGGTTTCTGCGGAAAGCTCACCTTCGGTATCGGTCCTGATTTCCGCCCTTCCCATAAGTATATCCCATAATTGGTCCTTTTGTTTATCGTTTCCATAACCGTATTGAAAGCGTAAAACAGAGGCATCAAAACCATTCTTTTTTGTGTTAATACTTATGCGGGCATTGACATCCCAGACCGACACGCCCCTTAAAGATGAGGCTAAATTTTCAAGGCTGACGTTAGCGCCGCCGGTGCCTATGTTCATTGTTGGCGAACCGTCGCGTCCAAGGTGCAGTTCGAGTAAACCGCTGTTTATTTTTCCGCAGGTGAATAAACCGAGGTTGAGGATATTCAGGGTGAAATCGTTTTCCAGGGCATAGTTTACTCCCTGAGCGGCGAGCGATCCTGCAAGATTGTTGAATGTTTTAATATCGGAAATGTTTGTTGGATTAAAACCTTCCAGTTTTTCCAGTGAAATGCCGCTGTTGACAGCTTGTAATGTTACTGTTGTAAAAGCGCTTGTCATTGACGTTAATGAATTTTTTAACGCTCCTTTCATCCCGGACATAAATATGTCGCTTGAATAGCCAAGGCCGTCTTTCTGATTGTAGGTAATTCCGCTGATGGCGCTGGTAACAAGTCCGGTTGTGATAGTTTCCGCTCCTGTCATAACCGTTTGCGTAATTACCTTGCTTACCGTACCGTTTGCTGTTTTCATTGCCGCATTTGTAAGTCCCTGACCGATAATACTGTCGCCGGCACCCGCAATTCCGTTGAATATTCCCGATGTAAGACTGCTTGCGGTATTAATCAGCAATGATTTGCCAATATCAAAAGCGGCTTCTCCGACTGACTTATATCCAAAGGTTGCGTCAAGAGTTCCAAATAACACGTCACTGACTGAATTTATCCCGGCAATAATAAACGGCATTCCGACAATACCTGCGCCGCTTGTTACTATTGATACTACTGTTGATAATACTGTCCCTACCACCGCTCCGGCGATTTGACCTGTTGAGCGAAGAGAGGGCGCTTTAAAGAAACTGTCCTCGTCATTCCATATTCGTCTGTCCCAGGGAGCCATTTTAATTTCCGTATTTCCGATAGACTCAATAACAGACCAATAGATGTAGTCGGATAGAAGCCGTCCCAGTTCTCCCCCGCCCTCATTATAAAAAACAGAATTTCTTGATCTGCTAAAATCTTCAGGCGGTTTTACAGACGGCTCATGTCCAATGTGTGCGGCAAATTTTCCGGGGGATTTATCGCCGTTTCCAAAAATTTCCGCAGTGTAGGTTTCTACCTCTTTATACACATCCTGTATCAGTCCCATTATAACAATGGAATCCAAACCGGTAAGATAATTTTCGTCAATGTTTGTTTGCAATGATATTGATCCAACCGTGTAATTTCGATATCCGGTAACGGTAACGGTTTTTGTAATGACAGGCTGAAAAAGAGTGGAACCTGTTATTATTTCCTTAACATAATTATTTCCACTCTTGCTCCATAAACCGCTCAAAATAAATTGATTGTTCATGGTTTCTTCAAAGCCTTTATTGGCTAAATTGACATTGTTTAACAAAGCCTGTATCGCTTCATCTGCGGCATTACGTGCGTTACGCGCCAGTTTTCTTGATTCGGCGTTCGCAATTTCAGCATTGGTTTTTTTTGCAAGTTCGGAAGCCGCTGTTTTGGTGAGCGCGGCATCCCATACTGAGATGCCTCCCATCCCGCGTTTTACGAGAGGAGACATTCCGGTAAAATTGTTCAGGGAACTGAACATGTTGACCATATTGACAATTCCCGATGACTGTAAAAGTTCGGACATCAATGTTTCAGCTTCGGGTATTGCGCCGCGTATACCGAGAGGTTCTCTTATATCCATAAAACGCGACAGCCGTTCGGCTTCCGTGCCGACAAGCGAAAGTAAAGATTCTGCGGACGCGTTATAAGCGACGACAGCGGCTTGATCCAGCCACCTTTCCTTGTCTTCAAGACCCGCAAGGTATGCCTGCGCCCATTCAGCACTGACACGGTCGTATTCGCTTTGGAAATTATTTTTCCATTGCCTGTAAGCCTCTTCCATTTTTTGGACGCTCGTATTCCAGTCCATTCTGCCGTTTTCCAGTATTTCCGCCGAAGAATCCAGCCATTCATTGTATTTTTCCAACAGATCCCTGCGCATTTGATTCCATTCGGTCTCTCTTGCAGTAAGTTCCGCATAGTACCTGTTCTCAATAGTTGTCGCGGTTAAAAATATAATATTGTTTCCCAAAGCGCTAAATTCGGAATTAAAATTATTTCTGGTATCCAGATACAATGAAAGATCGTCTAACGTGGATGTGTGCAATTTTTCAAAATGATTTATCCATGAGGACGCTTTTTTCCCATACGCATTTTCAGCGGCAATTTTTAGGGATTCTATACCGATAGTTCCATCAAGGAAAGCTTCTTCCGCTGTTTTGTAATTGTGTTCATAATTTTGCCTGATATTTTCATCAGCGATCCATTTTTCATCCAGTTTCCTTAAATTCATGTTTTCTGTGTTTCTTGCCCATTGAAGCAAACCAAAAAGCGCCTCTTGAATGCTTTGAAACTCTCCTCCGGCTTCCATGTGCATTCTTTCCCAGTAAGTTTTTATATCTTCGATATCACTGCTTTTCATTGAGCTAATGGACAGGAAAGCATTATTCAGATCATTCCAGGTGATTACCTGTCCGTTTTCTTTTTCCGCTTCCAGTGCGCTGAGTCTGTTACATGACGCGATATATGCCGAAGCATAATTTTGAATGGACTTTAAATTGTCGTTTAATCCGTTAATCCACCCTTGTACGTTGCTGTTTGTCCATGATAAAGCCGATCCAACACGATTAACAGCATTTTTGTTAATGTCCACCATTTCATTAAAAAACCATAACGCGTACCATTGGTTTTTTTTGCTCTTCGCGTAAGAATAATTACTGTAAGCATAATCATACACATACTGATAAACGGAAAGAGTGTACATTTGTGAAAAACCGGAAACGTTACTTTGATTTCCAGATAAAGTAAGAATGACATAGAATTCCAGATCGGCTTTTTCTTCGGCGCTTAATCCGTTCCATGCGTAAAAGCATTCTCCGTTAAGATTCCCTAAAAGATTAGAATCGCTTAAAACACCGTATAGATCGACCAAACAATCATCAAAAAGCTTAAGATCAGTCTTTACTATCACTGAGCCTATTGAACCGCCGCTCCTGGCTTCTCCCGCTCCTGTAACACAGTTTCTTAAAAAATTTATGCTTCCGTTGGCATTGATCAACGAGTTTATCAGGTACTCTCTTGCCATACTCCATTGCCTGAACTTGCCGAAATTGGAAAAATAACCTGACATTCTTTGGGCTAAATCCTTTACAGCCGATTCATAAAGACTGATTTCATGTAACTCTCCATCCAGAGTTACGGTTGAGTTGAAATAATTTTCAAGGTCATTGGCTTTTATATCATCTATGCCAAAGAGCGTCATGGATGATTCATTTTTTGAAAAAACAAGCCGTCCGTCTCTTACGGTAATTATATCCTTGATTGTCCAGCCTGATTTAGAAACCGGTGATGTGTAATCATAATAATCCTGATTAACAGGTCCAAAAGCGTTAAGAGTATTTTTGTAATTAGCCATGATGTTTTCGTTGTTGATCTGTTCCTGCGCGGTTTCCGACATTACCGTTTCCAATGCTTCCATGATTTTCAGTTTCCTGCTGAAACTCTGTTCGTATTCCGAATATAGCGCGTTGTATTCAGGGTCGTTGTATGGACGGCGGTTTTCGTTATTGTAAAGATCAGACAGAACTGCTAAAACAGTCCGCGCCTGCGCCAGTTTGTTTTTATACTCATCGGGAACGATATTCCCGGTATCCAAATAGGCGGTACTCGCCCATCTTTGTATGGCATCCTGTTTTTCGTATTCATGACGTTTAACATTTGTTTCGTCATACGCAATTTTTAAAATTCCGTACTGTTCATCGTAAGATATTCCGGTATTAAGAAAATTTTCGGCTTCCAGAAGATATTCGCTTCTCAGAGAATTTAAAATGAATTCCTGGGCCTCAATTTCTGCTAACAGGACTTTTTGCATCGCTGTTGCTTCATTTAAGGGCAGTCTTGATATTTCATAAATTTTGCCCAGTTGAACAAATTCGCCATGATGAACTTTTAATGAATCCAGTTCATTGTCCATCTTTAAAACTTCTTC
>JGI24698J34947_10000725_pt1 | contig 16245 bp, 17 predicted proteins | sample TergutMp193P3_FD_34947 | JGI IMG/M metagenome (IMG submission 34947) | reverse complement strand
CGGCCAAGGGCCGCGGCCGGGGACCAGGATTTGTTGGCCTTGCCAAGGCCGGCCCCTGGTCTTATTTTTAGCACAGGCGGAAACGACAATCTCAAGCGTGAATTGCCATAAACCATCAAGACCGGCCGGCGGCCGGCGCGGATAAACATGGTCAAGCCCGACGCCCTTCCCGGCGGCCTCTCCGAACATCCCGGCCAGGACCGGCTGTGGAACTGGAATTTCCTGAAATTCCTGCTCATCAACCTGTTCATTTTCCTGGGCTTCGATATCCTTCTGCCCACCCTGAGCCTCTACCTGGAGAGCTTCGGGGCCACGGAAGCGGACATAGGGCGCATTTACAGCGTCTTCGTCATCTCCTCCATCTTCATGCGCATGAACGCCGACCGCCTGGCCGCCGGCCGTTCGGCCCTGGCCCTGGCCCGCCTGGGGCTCCTGGCCTGCGTCCTGACGGTCATCATGTATTACTGGGCCACCAACACCTATCTGGCCATGGGCGTCCGGCTAATGCAGGGGGCCGGCCTGGGCCTGGCCACTACCCTGTTGACCGCCCTGGCCTCCCAGGTCATCCCTCCCTCCCGCATGGGCGAAGGCATGGGCTACCTGGGCCTGGGCACCACCCTGGCCCTGGCCCTGGGACCCTTCTTCGGGGTCTGGCTGATGAACACCTGGGGCTTCCTGACCCTTTTCCTGGTGGTGGCCCTATGCTACACGGCCTCCATAGGGGTGGCCTGGACCATCCGGGACGTGAAACTACCCCCGCCCCAGGCCGACCGCCCGCGGCCAGGCCTGGTGCTGTTCAGCCGCCTGGTCTGGCCCCAATCGCTTTTGATGTTCATCATGGGCCTGATCTTCAACACCGTCATAGTCTATATGGCCCTATTCTGCAAGGAACGGGGCCTGGCCCACGCCGACGCCTTTTTCGTGCTCTCCACCGTGGGCATACTGATTTCCAGGCTGAAGGCCGGCCGCCTCTACGACAGCCTGGGCCACAGGTTCGTCATCCTGCCCGCGGCCGGGCTGCTCCTGGTCACCATGTTTCTTCTGTATCAGGCCCACAGTCCCCGGCTCCTGTTCGCCTCCTCCCTCTTATACGGACTGTCCACCGGGGCTCTTTTCCCCTGCCTCCAGGCCCTGACCCTGGGCGGCGTGCCCCTGGACCGGCGCACCGAAGCCACGGCTTCCTTCATGAACTCCTATGACCTGGGTTTCGGCCTGGGCTCTTTCCTCATGGGCCAACTGGCCTTCCTGACCCATCGCTACGCCACGGTTTACCTGGCCGCCGCCGGGGCCACCCTGCTCTTACTGGCCTTCTACCTGGGCTATTACATCATCCGGCCGCGGTTCCGGCCTTAGCCAGGGCCCGGGCGAATCCGGGCAACGCGCGTTCGATGACCTCTTCCGGCGTGCAGAAGCAGAGGCGGAAATGGCCCGGGCCGGCGAAGCCCCGGCCGGGCACGGCCAGTATTTTCTCCTCTTTCAGGAGGGAGACGAAGGCCTCGTCATCGGCCAGGGGGCTTTCGGGAAACAGGTAGAAGGCTCCGGCCGGCTCGTCAAGCCGGTAGCCGACGGACCTGAGGCCCTGAACGAAAAGGTCGCGTCGGCGCTGGTAGCGGCCCAGGTCCGCGGTCACGCCCTGAAGCTCGGCCAGGGCCCGTTGCATCAGGGACGGGGCATTGACAAAGCCCAGCACCCGGTTGGCCAGGGCCAGGGACTGGAAGAGTTCCGGGCCGCCCTCGGGCAGGTCCGGGTTGATCGCCGCGTAGCCTATGCGCTCGCCGGGGATGGACAGATCCTTGGAATGGGAATGGACCACGATGGAATAAGGATGGGCCGGGAAGATCGAAGGCGCCTGCCGGCCGTCGTAGGCCAGCTTGCGGTAGGGCTCGTCGGCGATGAGGAAAATCGGGCGGCCCCAGTGGGCGCCGGCTTCGGCCAGGAGGCGGCCCAAGACCGCCAGGTGCTCAGCCGGATAAATGACCCCGGTGGGATTGTGGGGCGAGTTGAGGAGGACGGCCCTGGTGGCCGGGTTCAGCCTGGCCGCCAGAGCCTTAAGGTCCAGGCTGAAGCCCGGGCCCGGCTCGGCCGGAACCAGCCGGGCGCCGTGGTTGTCGGCGTAGAAACCGTATTCCATGAAATAGGGCCTCGGGGTCACGACCTCGTCGCCGGGATCCAGAATGGCCTTGAAGACCACGTTCAGGCCGCCGGCCGCCCCCGCGGTCATGATCACCTGATCGGCGGTGAAGGGCCTGGCCAGGCCGGCCCCCTGCTCGACATTCAGGTATTCGGCCACCCGCTCCCGCACCTGGGGCCAGCCGGCATTGGGCATGTAGCCGTGGACGCCGGGGGCGTCATCCCGCGCCAGACGGACCAGGGTCTCCTTGAAGGCCGGCGGCGGCGGCAGGTCTGGATTGCCCAGGGAAAAATCAAAGACGTTCCCGGCCCCGAAACGGGCCTTCAAGCTGAGCCCCTCCTCGAACATGCGGCGCACCAGGGAGGCCCCGGCCAGGGCCGCGCCCATTTTACGGCTGACCAGGCTCATGGCCGCCCCTCCCTCCCCCGGCCCGGGACGGAAACCTGGGGTTGATCCTGGGCTTCGTAGGAGCCTATGAGATAGAAATGCTCGGATGACTTTTTCAGGTCGTCCAGGGCCCGGGCCACCTGGTCATCGCTGAAATGCCCGTCAACCTCCAGGAAGAAGCGGTAGGCCCAGGGCTGGCCCGGGTAGGGGCGGCTGTGGAGGCGGGTCATGTTGACCCCGCTGCCGGCCAGGGGCTCAAGGCAGGCGTAAAGGCTGCCGGAGCGGTGGGGGGCGGAGAACCAGCACAAGGTCCTGTCGTGGCCGCTGGAGGTGCTGTGCTTAAGGCCCATGACCAGAAAGAAGGTCTGGTTGTGGGGCTGGTCCTCGATGTTCTCGGCCACGATGCCCAGGTTGTTGGAATCGGCCAGGAAGGGATGGCCGATGATGGCCACGGTCCCTGCGTCGTCCAGAAGGGTGGCGGCCGCGGCCGTGGAGGCGGCGGCGATCAATTCAACCCCGGGCAGGTTCAGATTCAGCCAGAACCGGGCCTGGGCCAGGGCCTGGGGGTGGGAGGCCACCTTTTTGACCGCGGCCAGGTCCGGGCCCCGAGACATCAGGGCCAGGGAAATTTTCAGCGTGACCATGCTCCGGGCTTTCAGGCCGGTATCTCCCAAGAGGTCCAGGGTCTGGCCGACTATGCCCTCGATGGAGTTCTCAAAAGGCACCACGCCCAGGTCCGCCCGGCCCTCCTCAACTTCCCTGAAAATGTCCCCCAGGTCTTCCTGGGGCTGGTAGATGCCCTGGGTGCCGAACTGGTTCAAGGCCGCGGCGTGGCTGAAGGTGCCGGCGGGGCCCAGGAAAGCCACCCGGACCGGGGCCTGGGCCGCCCGGCAGGCCCGGATAATGGTCGAGTAAATCTCCCGGACCGCCGGGCCTTTCAGGGGCTGGCCCTGGGACTTCACCATGAGCCGCTCGAAAACCGCCTTTTCCCGGGGCCGGTCGACCACGGGCAGGGCGTGGCGCTTTTTGACCTGGCCGATTTCAATGGCCACGGCCGCCCGCTTCTGAATGAGTTCCAGGATTTCGTCGTCCAGCCCGTCTATCAGGGCGCGCAGGTCCTTCAGAACCTCGGCTTTGCCGGTCATTGACCCACCGCCTGGGCTTGGGGCGGCGCCGCGGCCGTGGTCAGGCTCCGTCCGAAGTGGGGGGCCAGGGCGGCCAATTCCGTCATCAGGGTTTGGAATTGCGCGGGGTTGAGGGATTCGTCGCCGTCGCAGAGGGCCGTCTCAGGCCGGCAGTGGACCTCGATCATCAGGCCGTCGGCCCCCACGGCCAGGGCCGCCTTGGCCAGGGGCGGCACGAAGGAGGCCCGGCCGCTGGCGTGGCTGGGATCGACGATGACCGGCAGATGGCTGCGTTCCTTTATGGCCAGCACGGCCGAGAGATCAAGAGTGTTGCGGGTGCTGGGCTCGAAGGTGCGGATGCCGCGTTCGCAGAGGATGACCTTTTCATTGCCGCCGGCCAGGATGTATTCGGCCGAGCCGAGGAATTCATCCACGGTGTTCATCAGCCCCCGCTTGAGGAGCACGGGTTTCCGGGCTTGGCCCAGGCGCTTGAGGAGGGAAAAATTCTGAGCGTTTCTGGCCCCCACCTGGAGAACGTCCGCGTAGGCTTCCACCAGGTCCACATCCGAGGAATCCATCACTTCGGTGACCACGGCCAGGCCGGTCAGTTCCCGGGCCTTGGCCAGCATCTTAAGCCCCTCTTCGGCCAGGCCCTGGAAGCTGTAGGGCGAGCTGCGGGGCTTGAAGGCCCCCCCCCGCAGAAGGTGGGCTCCGGCCAGCTTGACGTCCCAGGCCGTGCCCAGCATCTGCGGGTCGGCCTCCACCGAGCAGGGGCCGGCCATGACGATAAATTCCCGCCCCCCCAGGCTGACCCCCCGGCCCAAATCAAATATCGAAGGCTGGGAGCGGCCGATCAGGCTGGCCAGCTTATAGGGCGGCGCCTTGGGTTTAGAGGCTCCTTCCTTGTCATCGCCCTTGTTTTCTGTTTTCTCCGCCGCGCTCATGTTGGCTCCTTCCACGATTTAGGTCAAAAAAAACCGCCGGCCCCTCTTTCAGGTTCGCCGGCGGCGGGATTGAATCGGACGTCCCCAGGCCTCAGGCGAACCCTCCGTTAAAGTAATAAAAAAAGCCGGAGCCTTCCTCGGAAACGCCGATGAAGGCGGACGGCAGGGGGGCTGAAACCTGAAAAGGGAACATGGGCTCCCACCACGACTTAATGAGATATCACCGCAACAATCAAGTATTATACCCCGGCCCGGCCCCTTTGTCAAGCCTGGGTGTCTCCAGCCCCGCCCCGTACACCCTTTCCCGCCCAAAAATTTCTGCTATGAGCCTCTGGCGATTCCCTGATTAATGAAAAAATGCCCTGGCGTTGCAAAGCGAAGCGTTAGAGCGCCAGCGAGATTGCCGCAGGCGGGCTACGCTCGCCGTAAAACGGCGGTCTCAAGCGTAAATTGCTATAGAGCATCAGAATGATGCTCTAAAATTTTATTTGCAGCGAAAGGTATCCGCCCACTTTACCATTTACGGAGATGGCCGGGCCTGATTGAACCGAAAAATTGCGCTCTTCCGCGTCACTCCAGATCAGCCCGGCAACTTCAGAAATCGGGTCCATAAGCCAGGCGGCTGTTATGCCGAGAAAATGGGAATCGAGCAGGCGGTAGTCGTTCTCCACGATACTGCGTTTTGCCAGGTAAAAGCCTTCGCCCACGATGGCCCCGGCCACCGGCGTGACGATCAAGTCCTGTATGGACGGCCTTTCGGCGAAAGCTTCAATGCCGTACTCCCAGAAGAACGTGGAAAGGGCGAAGGAATAGGCCAAGGAATATCCCGCCCCGGCTCCGGCGGACCTGGCGCCCATATAATATATGCCCCCGCAGTATGGGTGGGTGATGTAGTTCAGCCACCAGTCATCCTTATCCCAGACAGGCGTGCGCGAGACGTTGCGCCACCATGCGTTGAGCGGGCTTTTGACGGCGTCGTGTTCCCACCCACTCACTGAGGGCGTTACGTACAATATGCCCATGGCGCCGATGTTGACGCCGAACATAAGCGCGGACTTGCGCTTGAGGGCCGGTTCATCGATCCGGCTTTCCCAGAGGGAGTACGGGCGAGCATATATGGACGACGGCTCGGGCGGCCCGGCAAGGGGGTCTTCGTTTTGCGCCGCCGCCTCAATNACCGGCAATACGAGAAGACAAACGGCCAGCGCGAAGGCCGCCGGAAAAATCGTCTTAGAAGGCGCGGAGTCGAAGTTCATTGGGCAGGTTCCAGCCGAATCGCGCCTCAATGCTTGCCGAAGCCTGCGTAAAAGGGCTTCCGAGGCTTGTTGCAACACGAGGCAACACATCCCAGTTCCAGCCGCCCCGGGCGCTCGGGCCGATTAGGCCGGCGGCGATTTCCAGGGTGTCCATGCGGCCGTCTTGCAGCCAATGCTTGGCAAACGTAGCGAAGAAATAGCCGGCGTGTGACCATAGCATATGCATTAGAGTATATACATAATCATTTCCTCGGTCAAGGCGGCCCGGTGAGGTGTCAACGCGAAATGAAAGTGTCCCACGCCGTACGCTCAACAACCTTGAAAACAGCTGCGATATCACCTTTATACGATCTCTGTCCCTCTGATTCATCACTAGAAACATCCCTTATACCCCCATTGGGGGAATTTTAAGACATTTCCACTTTGCTCATTTAGGAGATTATCACTTTGCTACGACAGCCAGGGGTCTCGGCCCAGCGGCCGGTCTTGACAAAACCGCGCCAATACCTATAATAACCTCGAGATGCGGATGTGACGCCATTCCTCAGTAGCTCAGTCGGCAGAGCAAGTGGCTGTTAACCACTGGGTCGGCGGTTCGAATCCGTCCTGAGGAGCCAATAAACCAAGGGGTTAAGTCAGGTTTTTGACTTAGCCCCTTGGTCGTTTTCGAGGCCGGGAATCACCGGGGAATCGCCAATACGCCGGCCTTTTCTCGGCCAGTTCAATCACCTGCTGCCTGGTCAGGCCGTCTCTGCTGAGGTCATAGGCGCTTATGTATCATAATTCTTCCCTTAACTCAACAGCAGCCGCCAGTCGGTATTCAGAACCTTGGCCAGGCGCTTGGCCATTTCCTTCCCGATGGGCCGGCGGCCATGCTCCATGGCGCTGATGTTCTGGACACTGACGCCGGTGAGCTTGGACAACTGGCGTTGGCTGACGTCCTCCCGATACCTGGCCCCTCGCAAACTATGACCGGCTCCAAAGCCCGGGAAAACCTCTTCGGGGGTCATCCATTCCCGTTCGACGGAGGGTTCAACATTGGCCGCCGTCTCTTGCCTGACGACACACTCAAACGGCTTCAAGGCCGCCTTGATTTTGGGCAGCCTGGCCTTGTCGCAGATCACGCTCAGTATGATTTTCTCAGTAGGGCGCTTTTTCGTGGGTTCCAACATAAATCACCTCAATGGTCCGTTCTTCCGCTTTGACTTCCCGCCAGATAGCCACATATGTTGGGCGGCCTTTTTTTACGTGGCAGTGGTGGCGATCCTGGTCCAGCTTCGAGTAATTGGGCCAATTCCCGGCCACCGGACCTTTTAGCCTTAGATCGCCGACCAGGAGCCAGAGCGCGGTCTGAACCGGCAGGGGGAGAGTCTGGGCCGCCTTTCCGGCCTTGGTTGAAAATCTGACCATCCACATATCATTTAATCAACCTCAATTATATTGTATGCTTTTATATATGCCTGTCAATACCTGACAAGCGGTCTCATCACCCGCCCGCCTGCCGTGGCCGGAAGGGAGTTATCCCGCCGTTGTTGGCCGGGGCTTTATTCCAGGCCGCGGCTATTTTGGCGGCCGCTTCTTCCGCCGCAATGCGGGCCGGATATCTGTTTTACCCCTGGGGCGGCCATGCCCTCATCCCTTGGCGTCCATTTTCGTCCCGCCCAGACCCTCTTTGACGCGCTTCCGAAACCATAGCGTATCATGACTATCTCCAGGAGACGGACGGCTTTATATTATTGGCTACGCAATCGGCCAAGTATGAATTGATCAAAGTCTGGTAAGGAATATTCATCTGCTCTGCCAGATCTTTGAAGTATCTCACCGTCTCCTGGTCCAAGCGAATCGTGACGGTCGTCTTGGTAGGCTTTACATAAGGAGCCTTAACACCTTTGGAAAAATCGTATTCTTCGCGCATGTCTATTTCCTTTCCTCGTATGTCGCCGCCTCTTTATTTAGTGGCTTTCCGGGCCGATATGATTCTGATTTGTTCATCATCCTCCCGATAGCAATGACAGACCACCAGAACACGGAACAAAGAACTCAACCCAAGCAGCACGAAACGCTCTTCCGCCCCGGAATGATCTGGATCGTATATTCTCAGCGCATCGCAATCATTGAAAACGGTTTGCGCTTCTTCAAAGGAAATGCCGTGTTTTATCCGATTAGCGGCTGCTTTTTCTTTATTCCAGTCAAAATCCATCAGGGCAGTCTCCTTATTTAAGAACATCATATTTACAGCGTAAATTTTTGTCAATACATTTCTGGCTCGGCAAATTTCTCCCTCAGGCTGTCACCCCAAGGCCGGCGCCGGCCGCTGAAGGATAGGGCTTTCCCTCCGGTCTTGGGCTACAAGCAACCGCCTCGCTATGCTATCGGCGCTTGGCACGGTTACAAAGTCAAGTTATGATATAATCAGGTAAAACTCCAGAGCCGGCCCGTCCATCATTCCGGGCCCGACGGGTTCGCCTCACAACTGTCGCAAGGCGGAAAAACGTGAAGATAAAAGACAGTTTTCACCTCTATGCGATCATTACGATTGTGTTCTGGTCCCTGGCCTATGTTTTCACCCGCCTGGCGCTGAAACATTTTTCCGCCTATTCGTTGGGCTTTTTACGATATTTCGTCGCCTCCTGCGCCCTGGCCGTCGTCGTGGCGGCCACAAAAATGAAGCCGTTGGAAAAAGCGGACCTCAAATGGTTCATCATGGGGGGCGCGGCGGGGTTTTTCCTCTACATGATCGCTTTCAACAAGGGCTGCGAAACCGTCACGGCCTCGACCAGCAGCGTGATCATAGCGACCGTTCCCATCATCACGGCCTTACTGGCCAGCCTTATCCACAAAGAACGGCTAAGGCCCTTCCAATGGCTGGCCATTTTTGTTTCCTTCTCCGGCGTCGTCGCCCTGACCCTCTTGAACGGAGTGCTCACGATCAACAAAGGGCTGGCCTGGCTGTTTTCAGCGGCTATTCTTCTGAGTTCCTACAACCTTTTGCAGCGCCGGCTGACCAGGACATATTCGGCCCTGCAAACATCAGCTTTCAGTATTTTCGCGGGCACGGTCATGCTTTCCATATTCTCCCCGGCTTCCTGGCCGGAAGTGAAAAGCGCCCCGGGCCTGCAATTGTTTTACGTGGCCGTAATGGGGGTGTTTTCAAGCGCCGTCGCTTACCTGTCGTGGTCGCGGGCCCTGGCGAAAGCCGAATATACATCGTCCGTAAGCAACTACATGTTCGTCACCCCGTTCCTGACCACCCTTCTGGGATTGCTTATGGCCGGGGAAAAGCCGGATTTCGCCACCCTGGCGGGAGGCGCGATAATTTTGACCGGCTTGTTGATATTCAATTACGGAGGCAAATTCCAGGTCCGTTCTTAAAATAAGGCGGCATCGCGACTTGAAAATTATTGACCTTAAACCAAACCGCTCGAAAACCATTGACTTTATTAAATTTTATTGTATAATCGTTTCCATATCGCAAGCTTCATCTCCGAACCGCCGCCCCGACGGGGGGCGGCCATGCGAACAACTCATAAACAAAGGGTTTGCCTTATGCTTATGCTATGGAACGACAACCTGAAGACCGGCCTGCCCAGGATCGACGAGCAGCACAAGGAACTGTTCCGCCAGGTCGAGGCGCTTATGGATAAGAGCAAGGCCGACCGCATTCCGGCGGCCCTCAAGTTCCTGGGCGATTATGTGGTCAAGCATTTCAACGACGAGATGGCCCTTCAAGTCTCTGTCCGCTATCCCAAGGCCGAGGCCCACAAGAAGCTCCACAGCGCCTTTGCGGCCAAGTTCAAGGAACTGAAAAAGAAGTTTGAAGACTCCGGCGACAAGCTCAGGTTCCAGGTGGTGACGGAAATCAACCGCACCGCGATCAGTTGGCTCAAGGAGCACATCATGGTCCAGGACAAGGATTTTGCGGAGTTCTACAAAAAATTCCACCGGTCGGCCTGAGCCGGGCAGCCATTACGGACCCGGCCGGGAAAGCAGGTCAAGGCCTGGATTTGAAGTTTAGGGCCGGCTGAAGAGCCGGCGGGCGACGCCCAGGGCCTTGAGAGGGCGGCCCAGTTGGTGGGCGGCCAGGCCCTCGAAAAAGGCTTCGGCTTCGGCCAGCTCGCCCGGGCCCAGAACGGGGGCCGTTTCTCCCGGGCGAAGGATGCCGGGGGGCACCGGGCGGCCGGGGCCGGGGCAGTTGGGGCAGTAGAGACCGCCGGCCGCCGGGTGCCAGCGCCAGCCGAGGGCTTCCGGTTCGGCCGGGGCGCCGCAGACCAGGCAGGAGGTCAGGCTGGGGCCGAAACCGGCCAGGTGCAGGTATCTGGCGGAAAAATCCAGGGTCGCCCGGCGGGCGGTCTCTTCGTCCGGGCCCAGGGCCAGGCGGCTTAAGTGCCGGGCCAGGAGGCTGAAGCTGGCCTCGGCCGGGTTCTGGGGCGTCTCGAAGCCCCGGACCAATTCCAGGGCGAAGGCGGCCAGGGCCTGGATGACCGGGTCGGGCGGCAGGCGGCGGACCCGGGGGTTTTCCTCGGCTTTTTCCACGAAAGCCAGGGTGGACTGGGGTTTCAGGGTGAAGTCATACCAGGCCATGGCCCCCGGCGACAACAGCCCGCCGCCGAAGCGCCGTCGGCTGCGCCGGCCATAGCGGGCCAGGGCGTTCAAGAGGCCCAGTTCCCTGGTCAGGAAGGTTACTATGAGGTCGGCCTCGCCGTAATTGACGCCGGCCAGCACGACGCCGGCCAGTTTCCGGCGGGGGGCCCTTTCAGCATATGGAGGCAGGTTTCCGGCTCCTTGGGGGGGTGCGGCCTTTTAAGCCGCTAGCCGGACCTCGGAACAGGCGGCGGCCCGGATTTTAAGTTGAAAAAACAGGTTGATTGTCGTATATATATAGTTTCCTACCCCGTTCGGCCCGACCGGGCCCGGCGGGAGCGGGCCGCTTTCCCTTCCAACGGGCGGCCGAGCCTTAGGGGAGGCTAACCCCGCCTGAGAGGCCGTTTTGAGCAATTTTTCCAAAAACCTGCTCATCTGGGTGATGATCGGCGTGACCGTTTTCGGGGCGATGAATTTTTTCAGGCCCGTGGAGCCGGCCAATAAAAAGAGTTATTCCGACATCTGGCGGGCCGTTTCAGAGGGCCGGGTGGCCTCGGTTTCCCTGACCGATTCGGAAATTGTAGCCCAAATGAACGACGGCGGCAAGTGGACGGCCGATTACAACCGCTTCGATCCGGGCCTTCTGCCCTTTCTTCGGGAAAACGAAGTCGTCATCAATATGTCGCCCCAGACCTCATCCTTCTGGATGAGCCTGGGCAGCGCCCTTTTGCAGATAGTCTTCCTGGTGGCCATCTGGATGTTTTTCATGCGCCAGATGCAGGGCGGCGGCAAGGCCATGACCTTTGCCAAAAGCCGGGCCCGGCTGCTGACCGAGGACCAGAAGCGCGTAACTTTCGCCGATGTGGCCGGCATAGACGAGGCCAAGGGCGAATTGTCGGAGATAGTAGATTTTTTGCGGCAGCCGAAAAAGTTCGTCCGGCTGGGCGGCCGCATTCCCAAGGGAGTGCTGTTGATGGGTTCCCCCGGCACGGGCAAGACCCTTCTGGCCCGGGCCATCGCCGGGGAGGCCGGGGTGCCCTTCTTTTCCATCAGCGGCTCCGATTTCGTGGAAATGTTCGTGGGCGTGGGCGCCTCCCGGGTGCGGGACATGTTCATGCAGGGCAAGAAAGCCGCGCCCTGCATAATGTTCATTGACGAAATAGACGCCGTGGGCCGCCACCGGGGCGCGGGGCTGGGCGGGGGGCACGACGAGCGCGAGCAGACCCTGAACCAGCTTCTGGTGGAGATGGACGGCTTTGAGCCCAATGACGGGCTTATCCTCATCGCCGCCACCAACCGGCCCGATGTCTTGGATCCGGCCCTTCTGCGGCCCGGCCGCTTCGACCGCCAGGTGGTGGTCCCGGTGCCGGACCTGAAAGGCCGGGAACAGATTCTGGGGGTTCACAGCCGCCGCATACCCCTGGCGGACGATGTGAACCTGACCGTGGTGGCCCGGGGCACGCCCGGATTTTCCGGGGCCGACCTGGAGAACCTCATCAACGAAGCCGCCCTCTTGGCCGCCCGCTTCGACAAGGAAAAGGTCGAGGCGGCCGATTTCGACACGGCCCGGGACAAAATCATGATGGGCGTGGAGCGCAAGAGCCTCATCATGAGCGAAGAGGAAAAGCGCACCACGGCCTGGCACGAGGCCGGCCACGCCCTGGTTTCGGTTCTCCTGCCGGGGCTGGACCCTCTGCACAAGGTCAGCATCATTCCCCGCGGCCGGGCCCTGGGGGTGACGGTGGCCCTGCCGGCCGAAGACCGCTACAACTACAGCCGGGATTATTTCAAGGCCCGCCTGGCCATGCTCATGGGCGGGCGGGTGGCGGAAGAGGTGGCCCTGAGCCAGATGACCACCGGCGCCGGCAACGATATTGAGCGGGCCACCGACCTGGCCCGCAACATGGTCTGCAAGTGGGGCATGAGCGAGGCCCTGGGCCCCCAGGCCTTCGGCAAAAAGGAAGAGCAGATATTCCTGGGCCGGGAGATAGCCCAGCACAGCGACTATTCCGAGGCCACGGCCCAGCGCATCGACCAGGAAGTGGCCGAACTGATGAGCGGCGCCCACCAGAGAGCCCGGGAAATCATCACCCGGCACCGGGACACGCTGGCCGGCCTGGCCGAGGGGCTGTTGGATAAAGAGACCCTGGAGGCCGAGGAGGTCCTGGACATCTGCGCCGAGGCCTTGAAGGCCGAGGGACTGCCCCGCCCGAACTGGGCGGACCGCTACAAAAAGCCGGCCGCCGGGCCCGAGGCCGGCCCCGAAGCCGGGGAAACGCGGCCCGAAGACGGGACAGGAGAAGCCCGCGATGCCTGACCTTGTGACCTGGCGGACCAGGGCCGGGGCCTGGACCCTGGATTTCAGCCGGCCCCTTTTGATGTCCATCATCAACCTGACCCCGGATTCCTTTTCCGACGGCGGCCGCTTTAAAAGCCCGGACGAGGCGGTGGAGGCGGCCCTGGCCGAGGAGGCCGACGGCGCCGACCTGTTCGACTTGGGCGCGGAATCGACCCGGCCCGGTTCCCGCCAGGTGGACGAGGACGAGGAATGGGCCCGCCTGGAGCCGGTGCTGACCGCCCTGGCGAAAAGGACCAGCCGGCCCATATCCATAGACACCAACAAGGCCGGCGTGGCCGAAAAAGCCCTGGCGGCCGGGGCGGCCGTCATCAATGACATTTATGCCGGCCGGAAAGACCCCCGCCTCCTGGCCGTGGCCGCCGAGTGGCGGGTGCCGCTTATACTTATGCACATGCAGGGCGAACCGGCCACCATGCAGATCGACCCCCGCTACGACGACCTGGTGCGGGAGATTCACGATTTCCTCCTGGAACGGGCTCTGGCCGCCGAGGCCGCCGGGGTGCCCCGGGAACTGGTTTGGCTGGACCCGGGGATCGGCTTCGGCAAGACCGTGGCCCACAACCTTTCCCTTATCAAGCATTTCGACCGGGTTCTGCCCCGGGGTTACCGCCGGGTCATGGCCCTTTCCAGGAAGGGTTTTTTCCGGTCCATCCTGGGAGGTGGGCCGCCCGTGGCCCGCGACGACCTCACGGCGGTGGCCGATGCCCTTTCCGTGCTGAAAGGCGCTGAAATTCTGCGCGTGCACCGGGCCGCCCCCAACCGGCCGGCCGTGGACCTGGCCCTGGCCGTCCGCTCGGCCGCCTGAAGGGTTCCGGATTTGCAAAGGACTGGATGTTGACCTGATGTTTGAAATAGGCTCCATATGGCCGGCGGTGAAAGCCATGCGCTGGGAAGACGCGGTGGACATCTTCCTGGTGGGGCTTTTGATATTCTATGTCATCCGCCTGGTCCGGGGCACCCGCAGCGGCCAGGTCTTCCTGGGCCTGGGCCTGGTCATGGCCGCCTATTTCCTGGCCGCCTACTTCGAGTTCCTGACCCTGCGCTATATCATCTCGTCTTTTGCCACCAACCTCATACTGGTCGTGGTGGTGCTGTTTTCCTCCGACATCCGGCGGGGCCTGGCCCGCCTGGCCCGCCTCTCCTTCAGCCGGGCCAGCCACCAGACCACGGAAGTGGTCAATGAAGTGGTGCGGGCCGCCTTCTTCATGGCCGAAAAGCGCATCGGCGCCTTGATCGCCTTCGAGCGCGGGGTGAACCTGGGGGAATACATTGAAATCGGCTGCTCCATCGGGGCTGAGGTCAGCGACCGGCTGCTCCTGGCCGTGTTCCATACCTCCTCGCCCCTCCACGACGGGGCGGTGCTTATCCAGGAAGGCCGCCTGGCCGCCGCCGGCTGCTTCCTGCCCCTTCTGCCCGCCGAGGACAATGTCAGCCGTTTCTTCGGCACCCGGCACCGGGCGGCCATAGGCCTGTCCCGGGAGACCGACGCCCTGGTGGTGGTGGTTTCCGAGGAACGGGGCCTGGTCTCCCTGGTCAAGGACGGGGAAGTGATGGTCATGATGGGCGCGGCCACTCTGCGCGACCGCCTGGTGGCCTACTTGAACCTGGCCCCCCAGACGGCGGCCCCCCAAGGCCGTCAGGCCGCCAACTGACCGGGAGTTAAGATGCAAGGGCGGATATCATCCCTGGCGGTTTCCCTGGCCCTGGCCTTTTTTCTCTGGCTCAGCCTGGCCGGCCAGGACACCAGCCTCTTGGACCTGACCGTGGGGCTGCAGTTGCATTCCCTGCCGGAACACCTGTCCATCAAGGGCGAGCCCCCCAAGGAAGTGACCCTGCTGATCCGGGCCAACGCCGCCCAAGTGCGCTTTCTCTCTGATCGGAAATTGAGCCTGCCCCTGGACCTCTCCCAGGCCCAGGAAGGCTACAACGTATTTCCGGTGCTTCTGGACCCTCTGCAGCTGCCCCGGGGCGTCGAGGTCTCCGGGGTCAACCCTGAAAAGATAGAGTTCGAGGCTCTTTACCTGCCCCAAAAAGAAGTGCCGGTCAGGCCCAACCTGGAGGGCGAGCCAGACCCCTTATTCCGCCTGGAGGGCCTGGTCCTGGAACCGGAATCCGTGACCATAGAAGGGCCGCCGGAGGCCCTGGCCCAGGTGGACTACCTCGAAACCACGCCCATGTCCGTGGACGGCCTGACCCAGGACGCCACCTTCACCGTCAACCTGGTCCTGCCGCCCGAGGGGGCCGTGACCGTCATCGGCCCCACTGAAATCCAGGCCCTGGCCAACATCGCGGAAATCCGCACCCAGGCCGTCTTCTCCGACATCCCAGTGGAAATAGAAACCGGCAACCGGCCATACGGCCGCCACCGCGGCCCCGGCCGGCAGCCTTCCGGCGAACCAGATTCCCCGGCCGGGGACGAGACGGCTTCCTTCATCGCCCGTCCGGCCCGGGTCAGAATCACGATCTCCTGGCCCTCTTCCCGCAGCCAGCCCGTCAACGCCGACGAGGTCCGGGCCCTGGTCAGCCTTGACGGCGAACAGTTGAAGGCCGAGGGCCGGATAACCGTGCCCGTGGTGGCCGTGCCGCCCGCCGGGGCCACGGTGACGGCCATAAACCCGGCCACGGTCGATATTTCCTATGTGCCCGCCAAAGCCGGGAAACCATGACCGCCGCCCGCCGCCGGCTCTTCGGCACCGACGGAGTCCGGGGCGTGGTCAACCAATACCCCATGACCGCCGAATTCGCCCTGGCCCTGGGCCGGGCCGTGGCCCAGTATTTAAGGGGCGAGAAAAAGAACCGGCGTCCCCGGGTGCTGGTGGGCAAGGACACCCGCCTGTCGGGATATATGCTGGAAGAGGCCTTTTGTTCCGGCCTCATGAGCCAGGGGGCGGATGTCTTTCTGGCCGGGCCGCTGCCCACGCCGGGCCTGGCCTTTCTCACCACCAGCCTCAGGGCCGATGCCGGGGTGGTCATCAGCGCCTCCCATAATCCATACCACGACAACGGCCTGAAGATATTCGCCGCCGACGGCTTCAAGCTGCCCGACGAGGCGGAAGCCACCCTGGAGAACTATGTGGCCGACTCCGCCTTCCTGGACCGGCACCGTCCCCGGCCCGACGGCGTGGGCCGGGCCGAGCGCCTGGTGGACGCCGTGGGCCGCTACGTGGTCTTTTTAAAGAGTTCCCTGCCCCGGAACCTGAGTCTGGAGGGCCTGAACCTGGTTCTGGACTGCGCCCACGGCGCGGCCTACCGCACGGCGCCCCTGGTCTTCGAGGAACTGGGGGCCAAGGTCCATCTCTTCGGCGCCCGGCCGGATGGGGTCAACATAAACCTGGGCGTCGGCTCCCTGCAACCGGAACTGTGCGTCAAGCAGGTCGCCCAGACCGGGGCCGACCTGGGCCTGGCCCTGGACGGCGACGCCGACCGGGCCATTTTCGTGGACGGGCGGGGCCGGCTGGTGGAC
>JGI24698J34947_10000723_pt1 | contig 16260 bp, 12 predicted proteins | sample TergutMp193P3_FD_34947 | JGI IMG/M metagenome (IMG submission 34947) | reverse complement strand
TATACGCTTTCTGCTTCAATATGGCCGTCCATCATATCAACCAACGCTTTGGCAATTGACAAGCCGAGCCCGGTTCCCTTTATATCGCGGTTTTCTATTGAGTCAATTTGTTTGAAAGCCTCAAATAGATCCGATAAATTTTCCTCCCGTATCCCCCTTCCCGTGTCTTCCACGGTAAAGCGAAGTTCGGTATCGGTAACGTCAAGGTGTAAGTGCACATAACCGGCTTTTGTAAATTTTACCGCATTGCCCAAAATGTTCAAAAGTATCTGCCTGAGCCTGACATCATCCCCGTAAAGGCACCTGGGGATATCGCCCTGCATGGATATGTTAAACGCAATGCCCTTGTCATGTATCAGGAAATGAACCATGGAATCAATATTTTCCATGAGCGATGTGAAATCGTAATGAACCGGGACAAGGGTCATCTTCCCGGACTGAATTTTGGAAACATCCAGGATCTCATTGATGATATCAAGCAGTACTATCGCCGATGTCTTGATGTCTTCGGCATAACCCCTCTGGCGCTTGTTTAGGTTTTCGGAAAGCAGAAGCTCCGACATTCCAAGGACGGCATTCATGGGCGTACGTATTTCATGGGACATTTTGGCCAGGAACAGGCTCTTGGCNTCGGACGCTGCCTGGGCCGCCTCTTTCTGAACGCTCANTATNCGGCTTTGCATNTCGCTTTCATGGGCCTTCTTTTTTGCCCTTTCCACTTCCTCAAACATGAAAATAGCTTTCAGGGAATTACTGATCATCGAACGGATTTCCTCAAAAATGATCCCGTCATTCCCCGATACTGTGTGAATGAGGTATCCCAGGTATTGGTTTTCAATGAACAGGGGCTGCACCATGAAGATGCCCCCGGAAAATTGCTCCTTAAGGGGCGCAGGAATAAGCAGCCTGCCGGGGAAAGATAGTTCCTTCACCGGGCTTATGCCCTCCGGGGAAAAACTTCCAACCCAGACGGATGTCCTGGCATCTTCATACAGGGCAAGGCCCGCAGTCTTTATCCCTATTTTTGGCAAATGCATCGCCAGGCTTTTGACAAGGGAATTTCTGTCCCTGATTCCCAGAATCTCATACATAAAGATATTGAGGGCCCTGTTCTGATTTTCCTTTAAGGATTGCGTATAGATCACGTGCTGTTCCCTGACCTTGATAATTGTTCGCAATATAGAGGGTTCCAGCATCCTGAATATACCGGAGGAAATGAGATTCGTATTTAATATTTTCTTCAATAAAATTAAAAGCGGTTCCGCGTCCTTGTTGATGTTGAAATACCGGCTTAGGGCTCTTTCAAGGTGGCTAAAAAAAAGTTCGAGGGAAAAGGGCATAATGGCTTCTGACTGGTATTCATTGGTAAGCCTATACCATGAGCGGACAAGGGGCATCACAAAAACCCTTTCTTCGCCTTCGGTGAGTTTTAAATAAGCCGTGATCATCATGGACAGCATCCACATTAGGGATTTTTCATCGCCTTTATGAACCTGTACTTTGGGAGGGGCCTCTTCCCTGTCATGGGCGTTAATGTAATGCAGGTCTATGCAGCCGCATGACTGGCGTATAACAGGTTCCGGGGCCAGGGGGACAGTCTTAATAAATTCCCCCTGACGCGAATCGGGATTTGCCGCTGTAATTGCCGGCCTTTCCGCTTCCCTGCTTATCAGCATATCCAAAATACGGAATGACTCGCTGCACAGCCCTGAATATGGGGTTTCCACGGTGGAAAGCGGACATTCGGTAAGGCGGCTCTCCAGGGAATTGTCGAACCCCAGTGCGTGGTAATCCTCCGGCACATAATAGCCTTTTTCATTAAAATAATTGATGGCCAGTAATACCATGCGATCGCTTGATCCCACAATGGTATCGAAATCTTTTCCCGGTATGAGTTTGCGTTCCTCGAAAAGCTGGGCCGCCGCCAGGGCGCCGTCTTCCCAGATAAAGTGCCCGGTCACCAGGGGGCCATCCTCGTCAAAGGGAAGGCCCGCTTGCAGAAGCGCGTCTTTATAACCATTAAACCGTTCCTGTACGGATGGATTAAAATTTGGCCCCTTGATAAAGGCGATCTTTTTTGCGCCATGAACTTTTATGCTGTGGGTTACCAGCTTTTTCATTCCCGCGTAGGAATCAAAATTCACGGAGTAGTGGCCGGGGATTTTAGTTTCCAACGTGACGTAAGGGAGGGGGTCAAAGTCCCGATGAAACTTCTCAAAAGCCTCCGTTAAATCTTCGTGTACGATACTCGCGCTCCAGCTAATCAAGCCGTCCAGGTTATCACTATTGGCCAGGGAATAAATGGGATTACGGAGATATGCCGAATTCCTCGGGTCATTAAGCCGTCCGCCGGGGAAAATAAAGAGGCTCTTCTTTTCCACAAGCGCTGTTCTGACAAACGAAGGCCAGACATCCAGCGCCCATCCTGTGTCGATGTTACAGATAATAAAGCCTATCTTGTTCTTTTCTTCTCCCATGCTTTATCTTAACCCGGAATTTAGGGTATGGCAAGAAAATCTTGAAAAGGGGGAGTTGGGAATTACTGTATTATCCATTACACGGCTGGACGCTTGGATTGGATTTGCATAGGCGGGAGAGCGGGGAGCAGCTTAGTACACTTGCTAATTGAAAAAACCGCCTAAACACTTTATAATAAAGCCGTGGAAATGAACGCCAAATATAAGGACAGCGTATTCTCTTTTCTCTTCAGCGACACCGGTGCATTGCGTGAGCTTTACTGTGCCATTGAGGATATAACCTTGCCGCCGGACACGCCCATCGACATAAACACCCTTACCGACATCATCTACATGGATCAGATCAACGATATTTCCTTCACCATCGACAACCGCCTTGTAGTGTTAATCGAACACCAGTCTACGATCAACCGCAACATGCCCCTCAGGCTGCTTTTATACATAGCGCGGGTATGTGGACAAGATACGCGAAAACGAGAAGACGATGCCCCGTGAAGAGGCAATGAAAGCGGCAATCAAGTATTGCATAGAAAACAACATACTTAAACGGTTTTTGGAAACCCATAGTTCGGAGGTATTCAATATGCTATTAACTGAATGGAACACCGAGGAAGCAAAAGTAGTCTGGCGCGAGGAAGCTCAAGAAGAAAAGGCTATGGAAATAGCCCGAAACGCACTGGCCGAAGGAGCTTCTGTTGAGTTTGTCAATAAGATAACCGGCCTTGATATTGAAACTATCAAGGATCTCCAGGCAAGGGGGCAATGAGGTGGACATTACCAACTGGAACCTTGACGAAGCAAAAATTGTATGGTTCGGAGACCATATTGATAATGCAAGAAGACCTGTTAGATGCTAAACGGTAAAAGTACGACTGACACTATTATCTTTCCGGCATCAGCCCTCACCCAAAACTCAGCGAGTTTAGCACAAAACGCCCGCTTTCCGCTTTAACGGCGATCCTGCTTTCCGTCGCTGCGTGAAGGTTAAACGACACTTTGTCCCCGGCCTTGAACTGCACGCTTCCCAAAAGCCTGTCGTCCTGCGTTACGGTGACTGTCCCGTTTTCCCTGACTGTGAGGTTGAGGGCCAGTTTTGTGCCTTCCGCAGTTTGGTGGATCGAGTATACGGCGAATTCCCCGGCGCAGAGTTCCACGCTGTAAATCCCCCAGCGGGCCCAGCCGTTATTCGCCATGGGATCCTGCCCTTCTTCAACACGTATCGCCATGCCGGTTCCGCCTTGATAGAAAAATGAATTTTCCTCCCGCGTCCCGCTGTAGCTCATGCCCTTTCCGGGCAAGGGATCGAAGTCCACGCCCCGTAACGTGACAGGCGGGCGGCGGAATAAAGCGGCTGTTACTTCAGGGTTTTCGAGGCAGTTCTCGATTTTCATATTGACAAGGTACTCGTCAAGCATTGCAATGGCTTCTTCCTTTGAAGGTTTCGGCCCGCCTTTGGTATAATCAAGAAGAGCATCCCAGCCTGCGGGTTTTTTTACCGACCAGGGGGAATTGGTGCATTCCATCTTTTTCCAGGGCCAGACATTTATGCCTATGTCAAGCTTAAGGGCAAGGGTAAACATGGCTGCATACCACTGGTTATTGTTTTCCCCGGTCTCGCCAAGCCAAAGGGGCATATCGAGTTTTTCCCGAAGATCCGTGAACTCCTTATAGGCCGCCATGTCAGGAGGGCAGCCGTAACGGTGAAAGTGTACCGCCATGTTGTCGTCGTACTTTTTCCAGAACACAGCCGGATCGGCTGACCAGTGGTGCCCCTCGATTGACAGGAGATGGGCTTTGTCAATTTCCCGGATGGCAGCAATCGCTTCATCGTAGAACAGGGAGAGCTTTGGCAGCAAATAATCCACGTTGGGATAATCATAACGAACAGTGCGGATTGGCTCATTGAGCAGGTCGTATCCGCCCACAATCCAGCGGTCTTTGTATCTGTGTGCCAGTTCCCGCCACAAGGCGATGCCCTTGTCCCAGTAGTCCCTGTCCATAAAAAGCCTTGGCATGTTGTCCCTGGTATCGTCAATATTATCCCCGGTCTGCCCACCCGGCGCGCCGTGGAGGTCAAGGAACGCGTAAACACTGTATTCCTCGCACCAGGCAAGGCAGGAGTCCAGCAGGCTGAAGCCTTCTTCGATAAACGAGATTTCACCCGGCTCGTCCTTCATAAAGAGCCGCCAGTTGAAAGGTATCCGCACCGAGTTATAGCCAAGTTCCGCCATTTTGGCGATATCCTTGCGCGTGACATAGTTAGAGCGGAAAGTTTTCCAGAATTTTTCCACATAAGCGGAACCTGCAAGATCACGCAGGGTTTCCTCAATGTTTCTGGGACGATCGAATCTCCGGTTATCGCGGGCCATCCACATATAGCCTTCACAAAGTAGCCAGTTTCCCAGGCCCCAGCCCGCAAGGAGAATCTCCTCCCCGTCGCCGTTGACGATTTTCTTTCCGCTTGCCTTCAAAAACCCTTTAACCAGTTTTCGATCCAGTTTTTCAATCATTTGCAGCTCCTTTTTATTTATGTTATTATATAGAAGAGGAAAAACATAGCTCTTTTTTCTGCTCTGTCACTCTATGACTGACCAACAAAGTATTCTTGTAAAAACAAGGAGAAACGACAATGAAGAAACCCAGAATCACCAATGAGGAAGAAGCCCTGGCGGCGGTGAAGCTAAACGGCGAGGCGCTCAAATTTGTGTCTTGGGGACAGTTAAAACTAACTTTCCCTGCAATGGCGGAAGTCTGCCTTGAAGCGGCAAAGCAGAACGGCCTCGCGCTCCGGTTCGTACCCGATGAACTTAAGACCGCTGAGATGTGCGCTGAAGCTGTGGCGCAGGACGGGCGGGCGCTGCGGTTCGTGCCGAAAAAGTTCAAATCCGAGGAACTGTGCGTTAAGGCGTTGAAGGAGGACAGCCTGGTGCTTGAATACGTGCCTATAAAGCTAAGAACCCCTGAGACCTGCCTTGAGGCGGTGAAGCGGAACGGCGTGGCGCTTCGGGGCGTTCCACCTGAATTCAAGACCAATGAACTCTGCCTTGAGGCGGTGAAGCAGAACTCCTGGGCGCTTCATTACCTGCCTCGTGAACTCGATACGGTTGAAGTGGCGGAACTCTATCATGAAGCGACGAATAACGAAATGCTGGAGAACCACTTCTGGGCGATTGACTATATTCTGCATCCCAAATTCAGGACAGGGGAATTCTACCTTGAAGCTGTGAAGAGACGCTACCTGGAGCTTTATAATGTGCCCGACGCACTCAAGACCGTGGAACTGTGCCTTGAAGCGGTGAAGGTGGACGGCCTGGCGCTCCGGTACGTGCCTGACAACCTCAAGACCACGCAAGTGTGCCTTGAAGCGGTGAAGCAAAGCCACGGCTGGGCGCTTCGATTCGCCGATGTTTATCTCCACCAGACGCCGGAACTCTGCCTTGAAGCGGTAAAGCAGAGCCATGGCTGGGCGCTTGGCGACGTACGTTATGATTTCAGGACGGCGGAACTCTGCCTTGAGGCTGTGAGGGGGAACGGCCTGGCGCTTTACCATGTGCCTTGGGGACAGATAAATTTATCTGTCCCCGCAATGGTGGAGCTTTGCCTTGAAGCGGTGAAGCAAGACTGCGAGGCGCTGGCAGACGTGCCTGAAGCTCTGCGGGAGGAAGTGCGCCGCAGGATTGAAAACGGGGAGTGATCCCTTGGAAAGTTTCACACGGGGAGCACGGGGGCACAGGGGGCACGGAGGAATTCTAAGTGTCTTCTGTGACGCGAACCGAAGGTTCGATGTGTCCCTATGCGAGGAATTGGAAATTGGTATAGAAAGGAGGAAGTGTCCGCCATGCTCTCTAACCCTGAGCTCTAGTCCCCTTTTCCCGATCCCTTCCTATGTGAAATCCCGAATCCTTGATATTATAGGGCATTATGCCCTATAGTAATGCCTGGAACTGGAGCGAAGGGGAATGGATGGGAAAGTATGACAAGTTAATTATAAATATTCTCTCCGGTAGGAATGATCAATCAATAAGGTTTGTCGAACTTACACATTTATTACTTGCAATGGGGTTCAATGATCGTATTAACGGAGATCATCATATTTTCTACAGAGAGAATATTGAAGAAATACTTAATTTACAGCCAAAGGGATCGCAGGCAAAGGCATATCAGGTTAAACAGGTAAGGAATATCATTCTAAAATACCGCTTGGAGGTAACGAATGACCAATTATGAAATTATTGTGTATTGGAGCATCGAAGATAACGCGTTCATCGCGGAAGTACCGGAATTGGCAGGTTGCATGGCCGATGGCCGGTCGTATGTCGAAGCGGTAAAGAATGCCGAAATCGCGATTGCCGAATGGATTGAAACGGCGCGGCTTATGGGGCGCTCTATTCCTTCAGCACGGGGGAAGCTGGTTTACGCATAAACCTTTACGAACCAATAATCTGACATACCAAATTCACTGTGTCTCTGTGCCCCTGTGTGAGAATTTGCGAGTGATTCCCCACTCCTTTTTCTCACCTTGTGTCTTTGCAAAAATTCCTCTATTCTTGTCTAAAAGGACAAAGGAGTACCTATGGATACCAAAGTCATCACCGAAAGGGCAAAGGATTATATAGCCAGGGAGAAGGACGCCAGTTTCAGGAAGGAAGTGGAAGATCTCCTTGCGGCGGGGAACACCAAAGAACTTGAAGACAGGTTCTACCGGAACCTCGAGTTCGGCACTGGGGGGCTGCGCGGGGTAATCGGGGGCGGCTACAACCGCATGAATACTCTCGTAGTGAAAAGCGCCACCCAGGGGCTTGCAACATATTTACTGAAGGCGTTTCCCGAAAGGGCGCAGAAACCCGGCGGGCTTTCGGCGGTCATCGCCTTTGACAGCCGCCACTACTCGGCGGAGTTCGCCGAGGCGGCGGCGCTCATCTTCGCGGCGAACGGGATAAAGTGCTGGCTTTTCTCGGGGATGAGGCCCACGCCGGAACTCTCCTTCGCGATAAGGCGCCTGAACTGCGACACCGGCATTGTGGTCACCGCCAGCCACAACCCTCCCCAGTACAACGGCTACAAGGCCTACTGGGTCGGCGGCGCCCAGGTGATCCCGCCCCACGACAAGGGCATCATCGACGAGGTGGAAGCGGTCACGGAAATAAAAGAGATGGGCCGGAAAGAGGCCCTTGAAAAGGGGCTCCTGGCAGTCATCGACAAGGAGATAGACGAGCCCTACCAGGCTATGGTGAGGAGCCGCCTCTTCAGGCCGGAACTCATCAAGGAAAAAGGCGGGGAGGTGAAGATCGTCTACACCCCCCTGCACGGCACCGGGGCCTTCCATGTGGAGAGCGTGCTTGGGAGCCTTGGCCTCAAAGTCATCACCGTGCCTGAACAGCGGGAGGGGAACGGCGACTTCCCGACCGTATCCTTCCCGAACCCCGAGGAAGCCGCGGCCCTGGAAATGGCGATTAAGCTTGGCATCAAGGAGAAAGCCGACGTGGTCATGGCGACCGACCCGGACGCGGACCGTTTCGGCGTTGCCGTGCCGTCCGGCAAGGGTTCTTCGCAATTTACCCTCGTCACGGGCAACCAGATGGGCGCCCTCCTCGCGGACTATATCTTCCTCTCGCTCAAGGAAACCGGGAAGATGCCCCCCAACCCCGCGATGATCAACTCAATTGTGACCACCGGTATGCAGAAACGGGTCGCAGAGCATTACGGGGCCCGCTGTTTCGAATGTTTGACTGGCTTTAAATGGATTGCCGACGTGATGGCAATGTGCGAGAAAGACGGCTCGGCCTCGATTGTCTTCGGCACCGAGGAGAGCTACGGCTACCTTGTGGAGAACGAGGTGAGGGACAAGGACGGGGTTTCCGCCGCAGCCATGACCGCAGAAATGACGCTTTACTGGCGGAGCAAAGGCAAAACCCTATTGGACAGGCTAAACGAGCTTTACGAATTATGCGGCTATTGGGAAGAAATTGGCATCTCCAAGTATTTCCAGGGCCCCGAAGGCCCAGCCATCATGCAGGGTATCATGGAAGAATACCGGAAGAACCCGCCAAAGACCTTGGGCGGCATTGAGGTTGAGCGGGTCAGGGACCTCAAGCACGGCGCTGACGGGCTTCCGCCCAGTGACGTGCTTCAGTTCTTCCTCAAAGACGGAACCGTGGTCAGTGCGAGGCCCAGCGGCACAGAGCCCAAGATAAAGTTCTACGCCAGTTGTTGCGCCGATCTTGGCGGCGGCGGCCTTGCAGCCGCGAAAGCCGAGGCGGATAAGAAGCTTGGCGCGATCAAGAAGGATATACGGGGGAAGATAGGGGAATAGGGGGAAAGGGAAGGGGAGAAAGGGAGTAGGGGCGTTGTTAGTAATCTGTGCGTGATGCAACAAGATGAGATTTCTAATAACTGCCCTTACTCCCCTAACCCCCTACTCCCCTACTCCCTTGATTTTCTTGTTACAAATCCGGTTTAATTATGTTAGAATAATTTTAAGGGTAATTTTATGAAAAGAAGAAGAATTGGTTTTTTGGGTTTCCTCCTTATATTGCCGTTCCTGATGTCCTGTTCAATCAACAAGATGGCAATAAACGCGGTCTCCAACTTGCTTACGGGGTCCGGAAGCTCGGATGTGTTCACGAGGGACAATGACCCGGAACTGGTCGGGGATGCTCTTCCCTTCGCGATTAAGCTGTACGAGACCCTGCTCTCACAGAACCCTGATCACCAGGGGCTGTTGCTTACAACGGGATCACTTTTTGTGATGTACGCCAACGCCTTTGTCCAGACGCCTGCCGAGATGCTTGATCCTGTCGGTTACTACTATGAGCGTACCGAGGCCGTTGATAGGGCGAAGAACCTCTACCTCCGTGGAAACGCCCTCCTTAACACGGCCCTGGACAAAAAGTTCCCTGGCTTCAGTGCCGCCACGGTCGAGGACGGCTCCCTTGACGGTTTCCTGAATAAAAGCAAGAAAGAGGATGTGCCCCTGCTCTACTGGACAGTGGCCGGTGGAATCGCGGCTTACAGTCTTGATGTTTTCGATTTTGACCTCGGTTCCAATATTCCCGAATGGGACGCCATGCTCGCCAGGGCCTATGAACTGGATCCGGGGTTTAACAACGGGGCCATCGATGAGTTGTACATAATGTACTATGCCGCAATGCCGGAACACATTGGCGGGGACAAGGACAAGGCGGAGATGCACTTCAAGCGGGCCCTCGAAAGGTCAAATTACCTAAGCGCCGGGCCCTATGTCTCTTATGCAAAGTCGATCTGCATACCGGCCCAGGATTACGATGCCTTTGAGGAAAATCTCCAAAAAGCCCTGGCGATAGACCCCGACGCGGATCCCTCGGCAAGGCTGCTTAATGTAATTTCCCAGAGAAAGGCCAGGTATCTTCTGGATACGGCTGAGGATTATTTTACTTTTGAATAATATTCCGATGGTTAATTTACCCTGGAATAGCGAATAGGAAAGAAAAAAAGTTTAGGAGTTCTGAATGAAAAGAAAAACTGTTTTCGTGGTTTTTGTAATGGTGCTTCTGGTATTGGTCGCCGGAAACCTCTTTGCGCAGCGGGGAACATCTTCCCAGTCGGGATCGCTTGAGGTTAAGCTCGCGTCCCCCCTTCCCAGGGAATCGCCGTGGGGAAGGACCCTGGACAGGATCGCCTCCGAATGGAGCCGCATAACAAACGGACAGGTGCGCCTCAGCATACGCCACGGCGGAATCGAGGGCAGCGAAAGCAAGATGCTTCTTTCCCTTGCGAGCGACACGATTCAGGCCGGGATTTTCACCCCCTTTGGGCTCAGCGAGATCGATAAATCCATAATGACCTTGAGCGCCCCCTTCCTGATTCGTAATGACAGGGAATTGGACGCCGTGATGCGTGAAATGCAAAATGATCTGGAAGCCAGGATCAACAGGGGCAATTATTTNATGCTGGCATGGTCCAAATCGGGCTTTGTCCAAATATTTTCAAGGGACCCTGTTTACACGCCCGACGATCTGCGGAGGATGAGGATCGCCTCAAACGCCGAAGCTGCGGAGATGAACACGGCCTTCAAGACCATGAACTTCCAGATAGTCGAGTCGGATTGGACCGACGTTGGCAATAAGCTGAACGCCGGCACGGTTCAGGCAATATACCAGAACCCCGCCGCTGTTGCCGCCTTTCAGCTCCACTCTATTTTGAAGAATATGATGTCCACAAATATCGCGCCTGTTTTAGGCGGGATCGTTATGAACCAGCTCACGTGGCGCAAGATAGGCGATTTGAATCCCAGGTATCAACAGGACCTGCTCAGGGTCACCCGGAGCATCGCCACTGAATTTGACACATCCATACAGAAAACCGTAAGCGATGCCGTCCAGACAATGACCAGGGCCGGTCTCAAGGTTAACAACCCAACTGCCGCACAGGAACAGCTCTGGTACAGCGAGATTGAAAGGGTCACCCCAAGTCTTTTGGGAACCACCTATGACAGGGACCTCTACAACAGAATCAGCGGCATACTGACAAGGGTACGGGGACGATAGCGGGGATCGCAATATATGGATAAAACTGCCGGGTTCAAGACAATCGAAAACGTTGAGAAGGGCATTTGTTTCGCCGCCCTTATCCTGATGGCCCTTCTGCCGGTAGCGGACGCCGTATTAAGGCCTTTTAACATCTATATTTCCTATTCGCGTCTTCTCATGATACGCCTCTTCCTTGTATCGGGGCTTTTCGCGGCGATGCTCACCACGAAGGGGGGCGATCATATCTCCATAGCGTTAATGCAGTACGCGAAAAACGAGAAACTGAAGAATACCCTCTCCGGCATTACCTGCCTGATTTCGGCCTTCATCGCGACTGTCCTGTTTTGGGATTCAATTTCCTTTCTCAAGTACAGTTTCTCGGGCAGAACCACCAGCTTTGTTTCAGACATTGTCTTCGCCATTGCAATGCCCATTGCTTACTGTGTAATAGCAGTCCGGTTTGCATTACAGTCCGGAAATGTTGTGAAGACCACGGATGGCGCAGAAAAGCGGAATCCGCTATTCTCGTTTGGGCTCCCGGCCCTGGTGTTGCTGCTTGGGAGCGCCGCGGCCCTTCCGGCAATCGCCAAGGTCTTCTGGGGCTTTGANCCGCCNGAACCGTTCTTTACCTGGGTGAACCAGCTTTACGANNTGGCCTTTCACCTCAAGCTGCCCCTGATCATCTTTCTCATCGTGGCGGCTCTCGCGGGAACCCCCATTTTCGCGGCCATTGGCGGCATAGCCATGGTAATGCTCCAGGCCCTGGGCGGGGAGCCGGACGCGGCCCCCATACAGATCTACTCCGCGCTTACGGATGCGGATTTGGTTGCAATTCCCCTTTTCACGCTGACCGGCTTCTTCCTCTCCGAAAGCAAGGCCGGGGAAAGGCTCGTCGCTGCTTTCCGCAGCCTCTTTAGCTGGATGCCCGGCGGCCTGATTATCGCCACGGTGGTGATCTGCGCGTTCTTCACGTCCTTTACCGGCGCGTCAGGCGTTACGATTCTGGCGTTAGGCGGCATACTCCTGATAATCCTGCAGAAAGGCGGCGGTTCAAAGGGGAGCCCAGGGTACTCTGACAAGTTTTCGATAGGGCTTTTAACCTCCGCAGGGGGCATAGGCATCCTGTTTCCCCCAAGCCTCCCGATAATCCTCGTGGGGTCCACCACCAACAGCATACTCTTCTTCATGGGGGAAACCGTTAATTACAGCATCATTGACTTTTTCCTCGGCGCGATAATCCCTGGACTCATTCTGGTAGCGGTAACGATCATCTACGGGATCGCCGCATCCGTGAAGGTGAAGATCCCCCTGGAGCCCTTTAACCTAAAGGAGACCGGCATCGCAATCAAGGGATCGGCTTTTGAGATTTTCCTTCCGATCTTCCTCATGGCGGGGTATTTTTCCGGTGTCCTTTCGCTGGTAGAGGTGAGCGCAGTATCTGCGATCTACGTTTTCATAGTCGAAGTGTTAATCCACCGTGACATAGCTTTCAGGGACATACCCAAGGTGTTTCTCAAGGCCGTCCCGATAATAGGCGGGATACTTTCCATTTTCGCCATGGCCAAAGCGCTCTCCTACGCCATCATCGACTCGAATGTGCCCGAGAGCCTCGTCTTCTGGATGGAGCATACCATTGAATCTAAGTTCATCTTTTTATTGATACTCAACCTGATCCTCCTTGTGGTGGGCTGCCTCATGGACATCTTCTCCGCCATCATGGTGGTACTCCCCCTGATCATACCCCTTGGGCAGCTTTACGGNATCGACCCCGTCCACCTGGGCATCATCTTCATCGTCAACCTGGAAGCCGGCTTCCTCACCCCCCCAGTGGGAATGAACCTGTTCCTGGCAAGTTACCGCTTCAAGCGGCCCTTCGCGGAAATATGCCGTTATGTGCTACCCTTCCTCGCGGTACGTCTGGTGGTTGTGCTGCTGGTGACTTATATTCCGGCGTTGTCTACTTTCCTGACGGGGTTATTCGGGTAAACTCTAGTTAATCGTGCAGTTCCCTTATTTGTCTTCCCGAAACAAATACGATATATATGAACTGCACGATTAATTAACGCTTAAAACAACAGGGAATTCTGCATCTCACCCCGCAAGCGGGCATTTTTTATGTTTCCAAATCGCCGTAAGGGACATGACCATACTCCTTTTTATTATTCCATAAAAGTGTATACTTGTTCAGGACAAATCTATTTTCAGAGGAAAAAGATGAAAGAAGATGTGAAGGAAATAGCCATGCGTGTGCGGGCACTGAGGGAAATTGAGGAAATTTCCGCAGAAACACTGGCAGGTGAACTGGGTTTTGATCCGGCTGAATACAATGCCTGGGAATCGGGACAAAAAGATTTTTCCGTTGGTGCGCTGGTGGAGATAGCCGCCCGCTTTAAGGTGGATCTTTCAGAATTGATCAGCGGGGCAGCTTCCAAGCTGAAAACGTTCTGCCTTACAAGGGCAGGACAGGCGCCGGAAGTAAGCCGCAGGCCAATGTATGCATACTGGAATCTGGCCTACAATTTTCACCGCAAAAAAGCAGAACCTTTCCTGGTGGAGGCGGCTGCGGATACCGGTGAAAAGCCCATCAGCCTTAACACCCATCCGGGGCAGGAGTTTGATTACCTGCTTGAAGGCCGGTTGCTTATTTCCATCGGCGGCCATGAGATGGAGCTTTGCCCCGGCGATTGTGTGTATTTCGATTCCCATGAACCTCATGGGATGAAAGCCCTGGGCGGGAAACCAGCCCGTTTTTTGGGATTTGTGCTTTAGGAGTAATTGAATGGAACTGCTTCACAAGTATTTACCGAGAACTGAATTTGACTCTTACGATGATTTTTACAAAAATTTTTCCATCAATATTCCGGAAAATTTCAATTTTGCCTATGATGTGATGGATACGCTTGCAAAGGAAAAGGGAGGCGAGCGGGCGCTGGTNTGGTGCGACGAGAGAGGCGCCGAAGCGTCTTTTACCTGCGCCGAAATAAAANCCTTGTCGGACAAGGCGGCCAATGTGCTGCGCGAAGCGGGTATAGGCAAGGGCGACCCTGTAATGCTGATATTAAAGCGCCGCTGGGAATACTGGCCCGTGCTGCTGGCTCTGCACAAGTTGGGGGCAATCGCCATTCCCGCCACCCACCTGTTGACCACCAAGGACATTGTTTATCGCTGCAAAGCCGCCGATATTGCCGGCATTATCTGCGTGGACGATCCGGAACTAATGTGCAGGGTGAATGAGGCCGAAGCGAAACTGAAAGAGGGCGCGTCCGCTGCTCCCTGCCATCTGCGCCTCAAAGCCTTTGTCCGCTCTGTTCACAATCCCAAAGACGCTGACCCGGTAAAACAGGCGGCGGAACTCTTTGCCTCCCGTTCAACGTTATGTGCAACTGGAACCGTGGCGGAAACCAACCTGCCCTGGATCGATTTTTCCCCTCTCATGGAAAATGCCTCGCCGGAATTTAAGCGGCCCACACAGAAGACCGCCAACAGCGATATTATGCTGCTGTATTTCACCTCCGGCACAACCGGCTTGCCTAAAATGGTTCTCCTTGATTATGCCTACCCGTTGGGGCACATCGCTACGGCAAAATATTGGCATCAGGCCGTACCCGGTGGATTGCACCTAACCGTTGCCGATACCGGCTGGGCCAAGGCCGCATGGGGAAAAATCTACGGCCAATGGCTCTGCGAAGCGGTGGTCTTTGTATATGACTACGACCGCTTTGTGCCTTCCGCCATGCTGGAAATTATCAGCAAGTACCGGCTTACCAGTTTTTGCGCCCCGCCCACGGTATACCGTTTCTTTGTAAAGGAAGATTTGTTCAAGTATGATTTTTCATCTCTTAAGAACTGTACGGTAGCAGGGGAACCGTTAAACCCGGAAATTTTCGAGAGTTTCCTTGCAGGTACAGGGCTCAAATTGCGGGAAGCTTACGGCCAGACCGAGCTTACCGTTACCCTCTGTACATGGCCCTGGCTGGAACCGAAGCCAGGCTCAATGGGAAAGCCTGCGCCGTCTTACGACATTGATCTGCTTCGCGATGACGGCTCTTCGTGCAGCATGGGCGAGGAAGGACAGATCGTTATACGCACGGACAGGCGTAAGCCCTGGGGAATGTTCGGCGGCTATTACAGGGATGATGCCCTTACAGGCAGTGTATGGAGCAACAATATCTATTACACCGGTGATGTCGCGTGGAAAGACGAAGACGGCTATTTCTGGTTTGTGGGCCGTTCTGACGACGTGATCAAAAGTTCCGGTTACCGTATTGGGCCTTTTGANGTTGAAAGCGCCCTTATGGAACANCCGGCNGTGCTGGAATGNGCCATCACCGGCGTTCCCGATCCCGACCGTGGCACTGTGGTAAAGGCAACGGTGGTACTCGCGAAAGGCTATGCCGCTTCAGAGGAACTCAAGCTGGAATTGCAGGGCCATGTGAAAAAAATAACCGCCCCTTACAAGTATCCCAGGATAGTGGAATTTGTTACAGAGCTTCCCAAAACCATCAGCGGCAAAATCCGCCGGGTGCAGTTNCGGGAAGAAGGGAATAGGGANTAGGAAAGAAGAAGATTTTTACCACGAACCACACAAACGACACGAACAGAAGAAGAAAACCACGGAGTTTCACGGAGGCACAGGGACTAAGAAGACCTCACACAGAGGCACAAAGGCACGGAGATTAAGAAAGCCTCACACGGAGGCACGGGGGCACGGAGATTAAGAAGGCTTCTCACGGAGGCACAGAGGGAAGACAAAGAGAAATTNTCTCACAGGGGCACAGAGGCACGGAGATTATGAAGGCATCTCACGGAGGCGCAAAGGCACGGAGATTAAGAAAGCCTCACACGGAGGCACTGAGGCACGGAGAAAGAAGAGAAAACCACGGAGGCACAAAGGCACGGAGTTTCACGGAGGCACGGAGATTAAGAAAGTCTCACACGGAGGCACAGAGGCACGGAGTATAAAATTCTGAAATCCGGATTATTATAATGAATATAATCAAATGCAATCAATTATATTATTAACAAATTTAATATTTACATCAGAAAAATGATTCATTAAATTATTGTCATTTGAAATACCATATAATTTTGTAAAATTATTTTTATTAATCAGTTTAATGGCACTATGATAAAAATCATAATCTATATTATCTTGAATTAATTCATTAAAATCTATAATAAAGATCACTGCTGTCCGGTTTAAGTAGAGAAAAAAGAAAAAACTTGTATTTCGATCTTTTTGATGGTATAAAGAAGTTGACCCAAATCCATATACC
>JGI24698J34947_10000722_pt1 | contig 16260 bp, 7 predicted proteins | sample TergutMp193P3_FD_34947 | JGI IMG/M metagenome (IMG submission 34947) | reverse complement strand
TGGAAGGGGTCGATGAGACCGGAGTCCGGCGTTTTAAGACCATGATGGATAACCTTATCTCCGTCGTCCAGCAGGGGGAGACCCCCTCGCGCGAGTACGTTGAGGCGCTGGCGGGGACGTTTAACTTTGAGGACGCCCCTTCTGCCGAAGGCGCGCTTTCAAATGAAAGCGACCCTATCCGCGACGCGGTGATACAAATACCCCACGGTTTCCGCCGGGTCTACCCCCGCAGCAAGGGGCAGGCGGCGTATATACAGGGGATGCGGGCGTGTGATATCGCCTTCTGCGTCGGCCCCGCGGGAACGGGCAAAACCTATCTGGCGGTAGCCGAGGCGCTCAGGCTGGTACTGTCGAAAAGTCTGCGTAAACTGGTGCTGACCCGCCCGGTGGTGGAGGCGGGCGAAAGCCTCGGCTTCCTGCCCGGCGACCTTGCCCAGAAAATAAACCCCTACCTGCGTCCCCTCTACGACGCGATGGAATCCATGGTTCCCTTTGAGACGCTCCGCCGCATGGAAGAAAACCGCACGATTGAGATCGCGCCCCTTGCCTATATGCGCGGGCGCAGTTTGAACGACTGCGCGGTGATTCTCGACGAGGCGCAGAATACCACCAAAGAACAGATGAAGATGTTTCTCACCCGCATAGGAACCGGGGCGCGCGCGGTGATTACCGGAGACGCGACCCAGATCGATCTTCCCCGCCGCGGCGAATCGGGATTGCTGCACGCGGTGGAGATACTCCGCCATGTCGAAGGGCTTCACTTTTCCTTTCTGCACACCGCCGACGTGGTGCGTAACCCGCTCATCAAAAAAATAATACAGGCCTACGATGAAAAAGACACTTGATATCGTTATGCGTCAATTCGGGCGGCTCAATCTGCCCCATTTGGGACTTGCCTCCGGTATGGTATGCCTCTGTTCGTTTTTGGCGACCGCTTTTGTTATTCTTACCAACATGGACTCAGGCGTTGAAGGGCTGGGGGACCTCAGCGATTTTGAAGTGGGGAAGGTTGCCGACCGGGACATTGTCATCGAATATCCGCTTTCGTATATTGATAAAGAGGCGACGCATCTGCGTATGGAAGCGCAGACGCAGTTGATTCCCGCCGTGTTCCGGTACGTGACCGGCGTCCGATCCGAAGTATTGCAGTCATGGAATATATTTTGCGACTTTGCCGATGAATTGGCGGGGAAAGGAGAGTCCGCGGCTTCGATACGCCTGGCGGTGCAGAGCGAATACCCCGGCCGTTTTTCCGCTGAGGTCATTAACGCTTATTTTGCCAATCCGTACCGCGCGGAATTCAGGAACTGCGGAACTGAAGTGCTGAACAGCGTTCTGGAGAAGAGAATATTCGCGCTGGATGCCGCGGAGATGAGCAGGCATAACCCCGACATGGTGGAACTGCTGGTGTTTCTGGGGGATCGCACCGAGCGGGAGCGCATCAGCTTTAGCAACATTGTTTCTCTGGACAACGTAGGGGAGGCGATTACGCTGGCGGCGGAAAATACGGAAGTGCCGATTGGCTTTACGGTCATCGCCCCGGCCCTGCTGAGTTCTTTCGTCAGGCAAAATGTGTTTTTTTCCCGCGAAGATACCGAACTGCGCATTACCGAGGCGATGGAACGCGTCTCCCCGGTGATAAAACATATCGAGAAGGGCAAGCGCATTATCAGAAAGGGCTTTGTCATCACCGATGAAGATATGCTCGATCTGCAGGTGCTCAGCGAGGCGATTCTCCAAAAAGACCCCCGCAGCGCCATCGCCCTGGTACTGCTGCTGGCGCTGCTGTATGTGCTGTTTATACTCTTTCAGAGCAAGTTGATCATCAGCCGGGATCTCTCTACCAGCGAGCGCTGTCTGCTCTTTGTGCTGGTCTGTCTGTACCTTGCCGGAGCGGGGCTGACGAGAAATCTGGTTCCCCCCTTGAGCAATTATCCGGTGTCGCTGTTTTTCCCCACCGCCCTGATCGTGATGATCCCGGCCGTTTTCTTCGGGCCGCTGATGGCGCTGGTTATGGCGCTGGCTCTCCCCCTAGGCGCCTGTTTTGCCGGGTTTTTTGACATTCCCGCGTATATCTTCGCCCTTATTTCCGGCATAGCCGCCTCCGTCGTACTGCGGGGCGCCGAAAAGCGCATGGATCTGATCAGGGGGGGGATGGCAATCGCCGCTATCAATTGTATCGCCGTGGTGGTGATTCTGCTGATGCGCGCCGCCGCCTTTGCCGACTATCCACGGATGCTGTTTTGGGCGGCTCTCAACGGCGTTGTGTCGGGAATGTTGATCCTCGGCGTACTGCCGCTTCTGGAACACGCCCTCAACGCGGCGACCACGTTCCGGCTCATTGAAATCTCGGACCTCAACGCGCCGACATTGCGCAAGCTCTTTACCACCGCGCCCGGAACTTACAGCCACTCGGTTATGGTGGCGAACCTCGCCGAACAGGCGTGTCAGGACATCGGGGCCAACCCCCTGCTTGCCCGCGTCGGCGCGTACTACCACGATATCGGCAAAATGGAAAACCCCGATTATTTTGTGGAGAATCAAACCGACTACAACCGGCACGACGATATCAACCCGCGGCTTTCCGTCACGGTGATACGCAGCCATGTCAAGCTGGGCATCGAAAAGGCGCGCAGTCTCGGCCTGCCCCCCGATGTGATCAATATCATCGCCGAACACCACGGTAACTCGATTATCCAGTTTTTTTACCGGAAAGCGGCCGAGCAGGAAGAACAGGTCAATATCGAAGATTTCAGCTATCCGGGCAACCCGCCCCGCTCGCGCGAATCGGCAGTGGTCATGCTCGCCGATGTTACCGAAGCCGCGGTCAGAACGCTGGTCAAGCCCACGGTGGCAAAGATGGAAAAATTTATTCAGCAGCTTATCGATGATAAGGTTGAGCACGGACAGCTTTCCCAGTCGGAACTGACGTTCCGCGATCTGGAAACGATAAAGAACGCCTTTGTCCGGCTGCTCGCCAGTTATTATCACTCCCGAATCGAGTACCCCAAACTCGGCCCCGACAAGGAAGAAACCAATGAACCGGGTTGAGATAAGCGCCGAGGAAGCGCCCGTACCGTTATGGTGTAACTCATTGAAAAACTACGCGCTTAAAGTGCTTAATCGTCTCGGCCGGGACAAGTGGGATCTGTCTATTCTGCTGTGCGGCGACCGGACGATCAGCGATCTCAATTCCCGCTACCGCGGAAAAGCGGAAGCGACCGATGTTCTTTCGTTTAACTTCAATGAAGGAGGGGAGGAGCCCTGCGCACATCGCGGGCGTTTCCTGCCCGGCGACATTGTTATTTCGCTTGATATGTTACGCGAAAACGCCGGCCGTTTTAACGTCAGCGAAGATGAAGAATTGCGCCGTTTGCTTATTCACGGTATTCTGCATCTGGACGGCATGGATCACTCGACCAATAAAGAAACCGAGCCGATGCTGCGGTTTCAGGAACAGATATTAACCGAACTTGCACAGGAGCGTATTATGGGGGGGAATGTATGAAAGGTCCCTTATCGGGCATTTTCAACAACAGGACTATCAAAGAACTTGAGGAAGATCAGCAGGAGATGATCCGGGGGGTGGTGGAACTTTCCGGCACGACGGTCAAGGAGGTGATGGTTCCCCGGACGGACACGGTTTTTATTTCGGTTGCCGCTTCCCGCGACGAGGTATTTGCCCACATCATCGAAAGCGGACATTCGCGCTTTCCCGTTTACGAGGAAACTATCGACAAGGTGATTGGGATTCTCCACGTTAAGGACGTGTTAAAGGTGTTAGTCGACAATGCCCCGCTTGATGTCAGGGCGTTGCTGCGCAAGCCGTTTTTTGTGCCCGTTACCAAACATATCGACGATTTGCTCACGGAGTTCCGCCGCAAGAAGGTGCATATCGCCGTGGTGGTGGACGAGTACGGGGGCGTATCGGGGGTCGTCTGCATGGAGGACATCATCGAGGAAATCGTCGGCGACATTCAGGATGAGTTTGATCACGAAATCGAGGATATTGTGACACTCGGGGAGGGGGCGTGGCTCTGCGATGCCCGCGTCAATCTGGAAGACCTGGCGGAGGAGACCGGGCTGGAGTTTCCCACCGATGATTTTGACACGCTGGGCGGCTTTGTATTTGACCTTTTTGGCAAAATTCCGGTTAAATATGAAAAGGCCGTGTACCAAGGGATCGATCTTATTGTGCAGGAAATGGACGGCCACAAGATCAAATCGGTGAAAATAGTCCGTCAATCTGCCGATATTTAAGTATAGAACTTGTTTTTTAGGGGGGGAATTGTTGAAATTTCCGTATATACTGTGCATATTGCTCATTTTCTGCGGATTGGGGCGTCTGGAAGCCCAGGGCAGGGACAGCCCCGCCCAGGCGGCGGCGCTCTACGAACAGGGCAGGGCTTTCATGGCGGAGGAGGACTGGTACTCCGCGTCAGAAGCCTTTCTTGACTGCCTGCGGTTGAACCCGGCCCACGCCGAGGGGACAGCCGCCCTTGCCGAATGTTACTACGAATTAGGCGAATTTGACGAAGCGCTCAGTTGGGTGCGCAAAGCGCGGGTTCTGGCGCGTAACAACGCCTCGGTCGCCAATCTGGAAGCGGTTTCGCTTATCGCGCTGGGACGGCTTGACGCGGCGTCGGCGGTTATCGCCGAGGTGCTGGGACGCGAGCCGTACAACCGCGAGGCGCTGTTTGCCGCCGGGGAACTTGACATCGCGCGGGGCAGGCCATCCGAAGCCCTGCTCCGTTACCGCGAAGCGGTGCGCCGTTACCCGGACGACCGGCGGCTGCTCATATCGCTCGCCCTGGTCTCCGGCTCCCTCGGCGACCGGGAAACGTCGCTTTCGTTTATTGACCGCGCCCTTTCCCTGCATCCCGATGATTACCGCGTATTTTATTACGCCGCCTATATCAACGCGCAGGCGGATCGTCTGCCCAATGCCATTTCCTACGCGGAGAAGGCCCTCAATTTGCGTCCCGGTTTCGGTCCCGCCCGTTCCCTTTTGGCGACCGCCCGCTACCGCAGCGGGCAGTATGTGGAAGCGGCGCGGCTTGCCGATGAATCCATCGCGGCGAACCGCAATGATATGGGGGCGTGGTATCTCAAGGGGCTTGCCTATATCCGTCTGGGCCGGACGACGGAAGCCCTGACCGTTTTGGGCAGCGCCGTTTCCATTGACCCCAACGATGAATTTATCCGCGCCTCCCTCGAAGATACCCTCATCGCCGTTACCAACCTTGAAGATCAGCGCCGGGGCCGGTGGGCCTCATGGCATTTTAACCGCGCGCGCGACTTCCGTTCCCGCAACCTTATCGAGCAGTCGCTGTTTGAATATAGGCGCGGTTTGCGGCTGAATCCCTACGCGGGCGACCGCCGCGAATACGCCGAATTATTACGGATACAGGGCTATCCCGCCCGGTATCTTGAAGAACTGCGTTTTCTGCAAGATCAGGGCGCTGCCGACCGCAGCCTTGTCGACGCGGTAGAAGCGTACCGCTCACTGCTTTCCGGGGCGCTCTTTCAGCGCTGGAAAGTTGATCCGTTTGAAATTGACGGACGGCACTGGAATGTAGCCGTTTTTTCCCTCGCCGGGCAGTCCAGCTACCGCCATGTGGATGCCGGGGCCGTCGCTGCCGCGTATATGCGGGACATTCTGGTTCATGACCGTTCCATTGTCCCCCTCAATCTGGAACTGCGTCAGCCGTCATTTTCCCAGGCGTTCAGGACGGCGCGGGAAGCCGGTGCGGATTATTTTATGATCGTCACCGCTATGGAAAACGAGCGCGACATTTCCCTCAAGGGGGAACTTTTTGTGGCGAGAACCGGCGCGTCGGCGGGGAACTTCTATACCTACCGTACCGGCGTAGACCGTCTGCGCAACGCCTCGCGCGGCATGGTCGATCAACTGGGGGCGGCGTTTCCCTTCCGGGGCAAACTGCTGCAGCGGCAGCAGGCGCAGGGTCTGATCGATAAGGGCAAGGTGGACGGGGTCAAAGCGGGCGCGGTTTACGACGTGGTCAAAAAAGACCGTTTCCAGCTTGTCCATGAGGGCATTGGATTACTCTACGCCGATGAGGATATTGTCGGTAAAATAACGATTGACAAGGTTGACGAGGAAGTGGCTTCCGGCATTTTGGCCCGTAACGGGTTTTTTGACCGCATTGAAGCGGGGGACGAGGTGATACTCAGGGTCGAAGGCGGTGCCCATACCCCGCCGGAAACGGCGGCAAACCCGGAACTGAGGGCTTTGCTGCGTACGCTGCGGTAATTTCCCTTTTTTCCCCGGATTTCGGCAAATTTCGCCCCTTTTCCCTCACTTTTTCCCTGCATTAGGTGAAAAAATATTGCTTGCTTTTCTGATATAATGTGTTATAATATAGTTAGAAGTTGATCGGGTAAATGAAACACGGAAAAGGCAGAGCCGCACGGAAGTTTAGCGCCTCAAAGGGCTTAAGCAGACGCGATCTCAGGCGTATTCTGTATGTTGGAGCCGCCGCCCTGGGTGTGGCCGTTGTTGTTGGTTTGGCGGTTTTTCTTACCCGCCCCAAACTGCTCTGGTATGTTGACGAGGACTATACCGCCGCCTGGAACCGGATTATCCGGGAAAGAACCCCGCCGTTCATACGCGCCGAAGTTGTCGCGCGCAATGATGACGCGCCCTTTCCCCAGGGGCGTTTTGGTTTTATTATCACCCGCAGCGGCCCGGAAGGGGAGCGTATCGAAGACGCGCCCATAGCCCTTTATCGCGATTTATCCCGCAGTAGAGAATACGACGGCTGGACGGTTTTGGCGCTTGATCCCTGGATGGTATTTCGCAAACATCAAGACCCGGAACCGGGTCGTTCTTTTTTGGAAATCGCCAATGAGCGGGGCAGTATTCTGCTGGCCGGCACCGATCAAGTCGCGGTACAGGCTTGGCTCTGTCAGCTTTTGCAGGAAGAACCGGGTATTTTTACGCCGGGAATCGCGTTGTGGCAGGAAAAAGGCCAGGCGCTGGTGCGGGAGTATCCTTTCCAGAACGGCGCTTTTACCTACTCATGGGTACAGGTTTGGCCCCTGCTGTTCCGCGGCGGGGCCGCTTCGATTTACGCTCCGCTGAGTCAGGCGCGGGCGCTGCCCCCGTACCGGGCCGGCCTGTTGGACGCCACCCGTTTTCCCGAGCCGGAACACTGGAACCGCTACGGCCTGCAGGCGGATATACTCTGGGCAAAGATGTACGGCGATGGCAGGCAGCAAAAAAAACTTGCCGCTACCGAACGATGGCTGAAGGATCCCAAAATCCAAACATATATAGCGAATACCCTCGAATGGATTCCCGCCCACCCGTCGGGAGTCCCCTACAATACCGTTTCATGGGAAAGCCAAATGGCATGGCTGCGAAGTTCATTTATTTGGCAAGGAGCTCACAATGCGCAAGATTCTTAGAGCCGGTGAAAACCGGTCCGGTTCATACCGGAACTGTTATCGGTTTCTCATGCTGTTTGTGGCTTTTGTATTTTTTCCCTCGGCCCTGTTTGCGGCAGGGAGCGGGCAGACGGTCACCAAAACCGCGGATGGTATTGATATATGGCAGCAGGAATTTGACGTTACCGGCAGGAAGAAGGGAACGTATAACATTATCATCACCGCCAGAGACGCGGCGGGTAACGAGGGCATAAGCGGCCCCTTTAACCTCAAAGTTGATCCTATGGCGGGGCTTCCCGAAGCGCGGGTTATTTACCCTGAAAACAACCAGGTTATACGCGAGGATGTCAGTATTGTCGGCGTTGCCTCCGCCCGTTACGGCGTCCAACAGGTTCTCGTCAAACTTGACAATGGGCAATATGAGGATTTGGGGGGCAACGAATACTGGAGTCTCTTTTGGAACGCGATGGATTTGGGAGAAGGCAAGCACACGGTATATGTCAAGGCGGTTGATAATCAGGGTCTGGTGGGGCCGGAAACCAAAATGAGTTTTATCCTGGACGTTATACCTCCCGACATACAGTTGATCAGCCATCAAATCGGCGATTTAATTGCCGGTAAAGTAACGGTAAAGGGAAGCGTTCAGGATGACAACGGGATACAGTCTCTGGCGATCAGTTTTGACGGAGAGAAGTTTTCCAAATTGAGTCTTTCCAGCGGCAAGCGGGGCGACGACAGCAAGTACTTCCAGTTTCCCATTAACACCAAAAAACAGGAAGACGGCCCGCTGATTTGTTATCTTCGGGCGATCAATAAAACCGGCAGTTCAGTTACCCGGCCGTATCTGTTCTTTGTGAATAATTTTCCGCCCCAGATTGAGATTATCTCGCCAAAGCCGGGAGAGGACCTCTACGGTAAAACGCAGGTTACCGGCAGAATTTCTACCGGCGTCGGCCTTACCGAGTTTTACTATGAGTGGGCCGGCGAAAAGGCCGAGATTCCCCTGCGTCCGGGCGATCCGTTCTGGTCGGTAACCGTCCCCATATCAATGGCGAATAACCGCGCCATTCCTTTTCGTATTACCGCGGTTGACCGGAGCGGCAACGCTACCACCATTGCGCAGCGCTTCCAGGATCTCCGTAAAAACAGAACGCCGACTCTGGTGATTGATTATCCTCCCATGCCCAGCGGTTTGGGCCGGATGGAATTGGCGCCGGATCAGCCGATTTACGGTCATATTCTGCCGGGCTTTTTCCCCTACGCCCTCATCATTGAAGGCGAGATTGAATACGTCATGGCGCAGCCGAGTTTTCGTATTGACCCGTCGATGATCCCTGAGGGCAGGAACACCATGCGGCTCTGGGCGATTGACGAAGAGGACGTAACCGGACAGGTTTTTACCCTGCGTATTAACAAGGCCGCGCCCCCCGAAGGTTATGAGTTTTCGGAATCGCCGATAGAGATTGAAAGCCCGGAGGAATATGACTGGTTCAACGAGACGGTTACCTTTAGGGGCTCGGTGGACGGTTATGCGCGCGATTATATTGTGGAATACCGCCTCGGTTGGAACGATAGCTGGCGGACAATCAGCGTGAATAGAACGGGCGCCTTTAGCGTGCAGATCAGCCTTGTCGATCTGCCGGAGGGCCCGGTGCCGATAGAGTTCCGCACGATCAGAAATGGCCAGCCCGATTACCCCATTTACTGGCCGGTAAATAAATTTGTCACCAAGCCTGTTATCAATTTTATGTCGCCGCTGGAAGAGTACGGCGCGATACATGGCGAAGTTACCACTACCGGAACCGTTGACTATTATGTGCCGTTACGCGACATCAGTTATTCGATAGACGGCTTTACCTGGGAGACCATGGACTATGTCGCCAAATACGGCAAAGCATGGTTTAGAAACAGTATTGATTATACGTCCCTGAAAAACAACGGCCAGACTCTGGTTGTACGCGCGGTTGACCGGGCGGGAAACCGGGTAACGGCAAGCCCCAGTTTTGTTTTTGACAACAGTACCGACTTCCCCACGCTTATGCTGAACGCCCCCGTTGAAGGGGAGGTGGTAACCGGAGATTTCGAAATATCGGGCCTTGCCTTTGACGACGACGGTTTTGTCCTGATCGGCTGGCGTCTGCTTTCTCCCTGGAACCCCTGGGACACGGTTGAACAGACCATACGCGGCAACCGCCACGTTGAATTTAACCGGGTTGACATTGAACAGAACTTCCTGTTCCCCATCAGCCTGTTTGAAGTGCGCGACGGCGAGAACGTCCTGGAAATTTACGCCGAGGATGTATACGGCGTAAGATGCGAATTGATACAGCGGGTGTTTAAGGTCAGTACCATGGCGCCGGTTACTATGGTTTCGGAGCCTGCCATGGATGTCTGGAACCGGGGTAACGTTTTGGTCTACGGTACTTCCTTTGACCTTAACGGCATCGCCGATGTCCGTGTTTCGATGGACAACGGAGTCAGCTATCAGCGGACGACTTTTGTCAGTAGTCAGGAAGAACCATCCTCCTGGCACATCAACCTGAACACCCAGGCATACGCGGACGGGGTATACTCCATGCTGATCCGCTCCGTTGACAAGTATGGGGTATCCTCGTTCTCCAACGGTATCATCAATATTGACAATACCCCGCCGGTCATTGATCTGGGTTCTCCCGCCAACGGCGATAAAATAGGCGTGGTTCTTCCCATTACCGGACAGGTTTATGACAATATCGACTTTACGCGCATTGCGATTCAACTGGTAAACATAGAGAACCCCAATTTGCAGAGGAGTTACGCACTGCCCCGGCAATTTGTCGTAATGGAATCGATGGATGTTTCCGCCTTTCCCGACGGCGATTATACCCTCACGGTTCTGGCTTACGACCAGGCGGATAATGAGACGTCCATAGTGCGCAACTTCAACATACTCAAGGCACGGGCCGCGTCTGAAGTAGCCCTGATAAATCCGCTGCCCGGCATAACCCACCACGGTCCTGTAGTCGTGAGCGGCAAAATTACGGGCGCGGTTGTCCCTGAACATGTCACGCTCATGTTAAACCGCCAGTCGTATACCAATATTGATGTGAACCGTTATGGGATATTCCGCCATGAACTGCCGGACGGCGTCATCACCACCGAAGACCCGGTTGTTTTCTCCGCGTTCTTCCTGACCCCCAGCGGTGAAGAGATTGTATCCCTTGAGCACCGGGTAACCGTAATTGGCGATCATGGGCCGATTATCATGATAGACAGCCACAAAGACGGCGACGTTATAACGAAGCGTCCGTATATTACCGGCAGGGCTTATTTCATTCCTTCCGGGGAGGAAGTTATACCGGAGGAACTGGGAGAATCTTCTTCACGAGCCGCCCGCAAAGCCGCCGCCGCTCTGACCAGCCCCTACGCCAGCAGAGTAGAGTTGAGTTTTGATAACGGACGCAGTTTTGTTTCGGCGGACGGCAGGGAAAACTGGAAGTTCCGCCTAGAAACCGGCCAGATGGAACGCGGCCCCATGCCCGTCATTATTAAAGCGAGTTTTTCCGATGGCAGCGTTGCCGTGCGGCGCATAATGCTTATCGTAGATACGCGTCCTCCGGTGGTCAATACCATAGGCCCTCCCGAAAACAGTTCCCATCGCAGCGAGGTGCTGGTGTACGGTTCCACCAGAGACGATTTTGATATGGATACGGTGGAGGTCAGCCTGCGCCCCGGCGACAAAATGTTTTACGAGGTTCCGGGCTTTATTCAGGGCCTGTACTTTGACGGGAGTTTCCTGGGCGGCCTTATATTTTCATCCGGTGTGGGGCTGACGTTCTTTGACGACAATGTCAAAGTGCAGTTTAACGTGGCTCAGGCGAGTCCGGGAACCCGTTATTCCGGCTTGGCGTTTGGCGGGAAAATTCTCGCTAATGTTTGGAAGAAAAATCTGGGCGAGTGGTTTGGCCCGGACTGGGATTTTTATACTACCAGCTTTGTTGTGGGGGCCCATTTCTCGTACTTCTACGGAATGTTGGCGGAAGGCGAGACCCCGGTGGTAATGGGACAGCTGCTTGGACAGTGGGAGATGATAAAAGCCGATATGTCCTTCTTCCTTCCCAAATGGAAGTATTTTAAATCGATATCATTGTATACGGAACCTGGCATTTGGTTCGCCCCTTCGGATGTTTCCGGTGACGAGAAGGCGTGGCGTATCAAATTTACCATTGGCTTTGGCGGGCGGATCAGCCTGTTCTAGGGGGAGGTTATCATGAAAGTAATTTTGAATAATAACCGGGTTTTGAAAATGCTCCTCCTGTTTGCCCTCTGCGGGCCTACGCTCTGGGCCGGAGGGTGGAAAGATCAGATTGAGACCGTCACCGCGGAAGGCGGTGAAATATGGGACAATGATTATGATGTTACCGAGCGCAAGAAAGGTATTTATAACTTTATTGTATACGCCCGCGACCGCGCGGGAAATGAGTCGATATCGGGTCCGTTTAATGTCAAGGTAGATCCTAATTCCGGCCTTCCCATCTCGCGGGTGTTGTACCCGGTAAACGACGCGATAATCCGGCAGAATATCAACGTGCTGGGCGTCGCTGCGGGACGCTACGGCGTATCGAAAGTAACGGCGCGTCTGGATAACGGTGAAAATGTCAGTGTCACCGGTACGGACTACTGGAGCCAGCTTCTTGATTTTGCGACCGTCGCCGATGGTAGACATACTCTGTATGTTCAGGCCACCGATTCCAAAGGGGTTCTTGGTCCCGAGCAAAAGATGACGTTTATTCTTGATACAACCGCGCCGGAGATAGATCTTTTTTCCCATAGTGTCGGCGATATTATAACCGGAACCGTAGGTTTCAAGGGACAGGCTGTCGATCCCAACGGCATAGCGTTAATTGAATACAGCGAGGATGGCAAAAAATTCAGCTCATTGTCCTCCGGAAAGCCAGGGGGTACGGCGCGGGGATTCAACCTGGCAATAAACACCAAAAAACTGCCGGACGGTCCATTGGTGTACTATCTGCGGGTTGTGGACACGACCGGCAGAGCTACGGTCAAGCCTTATTTGTTTTTTGTCAGCAATAACGGGCCTGAGCTTGATGTGTATACCCCCGCGGCGGGCGAGGATGTGTATGACACCTTCTTCCTGTCCGGCCGCGCTTATAACAAAATTGGTCTTTCAGCGCTGTACTATGATTGGGGCAAGGTCAGGGAAAGCATTGAAATGCGTTCCGGCGATCCCTTCTGGGACGTTCCGCTGAAGTTCGAAAAAAATGCGCCCAAATCCATCAAGGTGACCGCGGTTGATAAAGTCGGCAACAGCCGCAGCGTAACCGTTAAAATTGATGACCGCCGCAAGGTAAAAACTCCCATTTTGGTAATTGACTATCCGCCGGAGCCAATGCTGGCGGACATGAAAATGGGAATACCCGCGGATATGGCGGTATACGGCCATATCGCGGCGGGCATCGAGCCAAAGTCGGTATTGGTAAAAGGGGGCGGCGAGGTGGAAGCCTTTTCCGGTTTCCGTATCGATCCCTCCATGATCCTTCCCGGCAAGAGAGCCCAAACCCTCAACCTTACCCCCGTCGCCGCTGACGGCACCAAGGGATCGGCGATAAACCTGCGCTACCTTAAAACAGAATCCATGATAAAGGATGAAACCCTCATCAGCATCACCACGCCCGCGAAAAACAGCTGGCTGACGGGTACTTCCTTTGTATTGCGGGGCAATGTCCCCGGTTCGCCCAATGCGCAGCTTGAGTATCGTCTCGGTCCCCGGGAGCCCTGGCAGCAAATAAGGATGGATTTGTCGGGCGGTTTTTTTGCGGAAATCGATATGTCCAGGCAGGCTCACGGACCGGTGCATATGGAGTTGAGGACGGTTGTCCAGTATGGCGAAGAAAAGTACCCTTACTATCATCCCTTTAACTGGGTTAACGATTCGCCGGTAATTAAGATTCTTGCCCCGACAGGGGAACATTCGGTAGTTTACGGCAGCAAAACGGTTACCGGTTCTATTGAACATTCCGTACCAATTCAAAAGGTTACGGCTACTACTAACAACCAGACTTTTACCGATGTTCCTTTTTACGCGCGTCACGACAAGGCATGGTTCGAATATTTCTGCGATTTTAATACTCTGGAATACAATAACGGCCAGCTCATTTTTTATGTGGTTGATGTCAGCGGCGCGGAGTACAGCGTTTATCCTGAATATACCGTCAACCCGGATCCGCCCATCCCCGTTATCATTGTTAATACTCCGGTTGATCAGGAGGTCATTACTTCTCCCTTTGATATTTCGGGTTTGGCGTATTACGATGTTGACATTGCCGCCGTCTACTGGCGCATTTTGGGTCCCAAAATGGAATCCCTGTCAACGGGGCCGGCGGGTGAATACGCGCGCAGGCGGGCCGCTATTTATGAGGCCAATCCCGACGTGCCTTTCCGGCAATTACTGACCGATCAAAATTTTCAAATACCGGTTGATTTTTCGATAATCACCGACGGCGAATATATCGTTGAGGTATATGCCGCCGATCTCTACGGTATGCAGAGTGAAATAATCTCGCGTACGATTAAAGTCAGTACCGCGCCGCCCGAAACAGAAATCAGATGGCCGATCATCACGCGCTACAACCAGAAAACGATAATGGCAAGGGGTTTTTCCAGCGACGCCAACGCCATTGAAAGCGTTACTTTTTCGATGGACAACGGCAATACCTACCAGACGGTAGAATTGCACCCCGACGGCAACTGGGAACTGGCGCTTAACACCGCCGCATATACCGACGGGATTTATTCGGCGCTGGTACAAACGGTTGACCGGTACGGTATTACTACCTTATCCAACGCTATGGTCAATATTGACAATACGCCGCCGGAGTTGTACCTTACTTCCCCGGTAGACGGCCAGCGTGTCGGGACCGAGATGCAATTGATGGGCCGGGTAGCTGATAACATCACGCTGAAAAGCCTGACCTATCAGGTTATCAGCGCGGAAAACCCCCGGTACCGGCAGAATCTGAGGGCGGAGACGGGGCAGACCATTTTTGATACCATAAACCTGTCCAGTTTCCCCAGGGGCGCGTATATACTGCGGATTGTCGCGGTAGACCTTGCGGATAATGAAACGCTGATCTCGCGGAAGATATATTATGATCCGCGCGACGATAACGCCCAGATCGCCATTTTTAATCCCCTGCCCGGCGAACTTCATTCAGGCCCCATCCATGTTGTCGGTATCGTTACCGGAACATTCCAGCCGACTGAAGTCCGCCTGATGATGAACGGCACCGCGTTGGCGCAGGTTCCGGTAGAACGTTATGGCATATTCCGCTATGATATTCCCGAATCGATGTTGGCCGAAGAAGGGGAGTACCGGATAACGGCATCCTACAATGCCGAGGGAGGCGCCGTTATCCTCAGTCCTGAACATACCGTGTTTTATAACGCTTACGGCCCGATCCTCCTGATAGAAAGCCACCAGGACGGGGATGTCATAACGGCGCGTCCCTGGCTTACCGGCCGCGCGTGGATTGCCAGTCCCGAACCTGCCGAGGACGAAGAGCCCCTTACCCGCAAAGAAAAGGCGCAGCAGAAAACGGATACCAAAGTGGATAAAGTTACGGTCAGTTATGACAATGGCCGCATATTCCATTCGACCAGAGGCGACGAGGAATGGAAAGTCCGTCTTGAAACCAGCGAGCTCCCCCGCGGGCCGCAGCCGGTTTTGGTAAGGGCGGTATTTGCCAACGGCGAGGAAGCGGTTCGCCGTATAATGTTAAACGTTGATACGACGCTTCCTGAGGTGGAAACCATTTCTCCGCCGGAGGACAGCGTCCACCGTGATAATATCCATGTCTTTGGAACCGCCGGGGATAATTACGAACTTGCCGATGTGGAAATCAGCCTGCGTCCCTACGACAAATTCTTTTACTCGATTCCAGGCGCGATACAGGGTATGTACTTTGACATCAAGGGTCTGGGCGCTACCTACTTTGACGTTGGGCTGGGCTTAAGCCTCTTCGATGACAATGTGCGCCTGCAGTTCCAGTTTGGTCTTGCGCCGCCCGATGGGGTTAATGTCGGCCTCAATACCAAGAATTATATTTCCGTCGCCGAAGGCGGGCGTTATGTGGGCGAGGTGTACGGTATAAAATTACTGGCAAATATTTATCATCTGCCCTTTGCGTATTTATTTGGGCTTGACTGGGCGTTTTATTCGATGAACTTTGCGCTGGGAGCGAATTTTTCATGGTTTACCATGGACGAATGGCGGACGCCGTTGTACATGGGCGCCATAGTAGGGCAGTGGGATATAGCCAATATTAATTTCCAGTACTTTAAGCCTAACTGGAAGTATTTCAGGAACTATGCCCTGTACCTGGAGCCGGAATTGTGGTTTGCCTCTTCCGACGCGGATAAGTACATCAATCCGCAGACGGGAAGAGAGGAAAAATTACCGAAAATTATTTTCAGAATGACTATTGGTATAAGGATTAACTGGTTTTAGGAGTGTTATGTGATATTTAATCCCGCAGGCGAATGTCTGGAGATTCAAGCCAGGAAGAAACTCCAGCTTGCCAGCCTCAAAAACCTGGTGGAAACGCTGTACACCCATGTGCCGTTCTACCGGAACAAAATGGACGAGAAGGGAATAAAACCGGCGGATGTACATTCTCTGGACGATCTGCAAAAACTTCCCTTTACCACCAAAGACGATCTGCGGGATAATTACCCCCACGGCCTGCGGGCGTGCCCCGTTGACCGGATCGTGGAAGTGCACATGAGTTCCGGCACGACGGGAAAGCCGGTGGTGGATGAATACACCATGAAGGACATTGACATCTGGCGGGA
>JGI24698J34947_10000721_pt1 | contig 16261 bp, 15 predicted proteins | sample TergutMp193P3_FD_34947 | JGI IMG/M metagenome (IMG submission 34947) | reverse complement strand
TAAGCCAGTCGGGTCCAAACTCCGCCTCCGCTTCCGACAGGTTCCATCCGCCGTTTATAAGAAAATCCGCGCCTATTTTCTCTTTGGCGACCTTCGCCAAATACGGGGGCATTGGGGCAGTCTTTATAAGACGCATAGCTCCTTCTTCATCGCCGGCTTTCCTTAATGCTGCAGACCTGCACGCTATGTCAAGTTTTTCGTCTAAGGTCATGGTCTCAACTTTCGGCATAGGTTACTCCTTGTCTTTATTTTGTTACAGTACGTGCCTTACAGTATACAATACAAGCCGTCCGTGTTGCAATCCGAGCCGTGCGTGTTCACCCCAAAACCGCCCGAATTGGGTAGATTTGGGCGGAATTTAGGCGTTTTAGCCCAAATACTGCTTAAAAACCTCTGCCATAGCCAAATTGACGTTTTTGGTAATGTCTTCCGAAAGGCGGTTTATCATTGCCTTGCTGTCTTCGGGGACTAGATCAGCCCGAAAAAGCTCAAAAACCTCTACGTTCAGGCTTTTGGTGATCCGCGACAGGGTTTCAACTTTGGGGAACATTTTGCCACGCTCAATGTTGGACAAAAAAGTCACGGAAATGTCGGCTTTTTCGGCTAATGCGGACTGCGAAATCTGCTTGCGGAAGCGAAAATACTTGATATTTTTTCCTAAAAGGTCTTTGATCTCCTGAATTTCCATTCGGCTCGTGCCGTCCTTTGCGATTTTTAATGTTAACCCTTCCAAATTGGCTTGACTAACATCTACAAATTCAATACCATTCAATTACAAATTTAAGTTATCTATTTGTGTTTTATATTGATTGGCAGGAGTAAATTCTGCTTTTTTCGGAAAAACTGCCGGACGGCTTCACTTGGGGTTTCTGGCTGTTTATAGCCGTCCGTATGGGCGGGCAATTTTACATGATTCCCGCCGAAGATGTGGTGGGAATCAAAAAAGGAGTTCTTTATGAAGAAGAGAAACCTGTTTCTGTTGGGAATGCTGGTAATGGCTCTGGCATTTGGATTGTTTCTTTCTGGATGTGCAACAAGCGGTGGTTTTAGCCTTCCAGCAGGATCAAATGGTGTTACAACAAACAAAGGAACATCATTTGACAGGAAACGAATGCATTTAACCGATATGCCAAATTATACTGTTTTAGGCCCGGTAACTCTGGAAAAAGATTGGCATGGAATACTTGGTTTTTCTACTCCTGAAGTTGGACGTATATCTGGCATTGATATCTTCTATGTTTTCCAGTGGGGCGGGGTAACTTATGTTGATTTACTTGCAGAAGCAAGGAGGCGGTATCCGGACGCGGACGCGGTAATTGACATAAATATTGATAAATCAAGATCCAATTTCTTTATTTTTTATGCGAGAAGGACAAACATTGTTTCCGGTATCGCCATAAAATATTCACGGGATGAGGTAGGTTATTCTCCACCTGAAAAAGGCATCGTCCAATCGGTTATTGAAGACGTAGTCAGTGATCATTAACACAGGTGACAGTGATTGACGCCTTTTTTCTCCAAAAGGTGTCAATCACCATAAGCGTTGACAAAGCTGCCAGAAACAGCTTGACGAAGAAAAATAACTGGAATATTATAAAAAAGAGAGGTAAATGAATATGAAAATTACGACATTTCGCTTAGTATTGGCATTGGGACTCACGGCATTGCTGTCATCCTGTTTTAGTATTCCAAGAACATATACAATGGTTTTTAATGAGGAAAATCCCGTTGAACAAAATGCAACTGTTTCCTTCATCAGCGATATCAGTAACGGTTATTTTTATGTAAAGGCGTATAATGGAATCAGCATATTGGAAGGCATATACGGGGGGAAAGGCTGGAGAAGTAATGATAGAGTAAAACTGACTATTCCCGCCGGTGAAACCAGCATTACCTTGGATGTGCGTTATACGATTAGCACTCAATACAGTTCTTATACCTATAAAGCTGAGGATGTTACATTTAAGTATAATTTTGAAGCAGGAAAACAATATATGTTTAAGGGCAGACGCAAATTGGTTAGTTTATTGAAGGGGTATGATTTTTTTGTCGGTGTTTATGACGTTACAGATAAATCGATCTTATTACATGAATGGCAGATAGGAGAACCAAAATAATCTTTTACCTTTCCATTTCTCCGTGTTGCAACTCAAAAATCCTGCGGTAGCTGCCGCCCCGTTCCAGCAGTTCCGCATGGGGGCCGATGTCCTCTATGGTTCCGTTTTTAAGGACGAGAATTTTATCCGCCTGCATAAGGCTGGATATGCGGTGCGAAATGATGATGGCGGCGGCGTTGCTGACACGGCCGCGCAGGGCGGCGCGGATCTTCGCGTCGGTTTCGGTGTCTACTGCGGAAAGGCTGTCGTCAAAGATCATTACCGGGGCGCCGCCGGCAAGCATACGGGCTATGGCCACCCGCTGCTTCTGCCCGCCGGAAAGGGTAACGCCCCGCTCCCCGATGATAGTGCCGTACCCTTCGGCAAAACCGGTTATGGTTTCGTCTACCATGGCGACGGCGGCGGCGCTCCGCAGTTCGGCAAGTTCCATTTCCGGCTTTGTAACGGCGATATTTTCTTTAATGGTTTTTGAAAACAAAAACGGCTCCTGCAAACACAACCCTATGTGGCGGCGCAAATGGCGGCGGGCAATGCGGCGGATGTCGATACCGTCTATGGTGATAAGCCCCTCGTCATCCTTGAGATCGTAAAGGCGGCTTAACAGATGAACCAGGGTGGATTTTCCCGAACCGGTAGCCCCGAGTATCGCCATGCTTTCGCCGGGCTTCAATGTAAAAGAAATGCCGCGTAACACCGGCTCGCCGCTACCGTAACTGAACGAAACGTTTTGGAAACAAATCTCTCCTTTCAGTTCGGGCGTAAGGGCGTCGGGGGGATCGGTTTCCGGTTCGGCGGACAGTACTTCCTTAATCCGGCCTGCGGCCACCAGCGTTTTGGAAAGGTCCGCCAGCATACGCCCAAGCTGGCGCACCGGCCAGATCATCCAGTTGCAGTAGGTGTAAAAGGCGAGGAAGGTTCCCGGCGAAAGCTGCCCCTGTACGCTGCGCCACACGCCGGCGCCGACAATTATCGCAAGCTGCAGGCCGGAAAAAAAATCCCCCGCGCCCCAAAAAAGGCCGAGCATCTTCCCGATGCGGATCCAGATGTTCTGGTAGGTTTTTGTTTTTTCTGAAAATTTTTCCGTTTCGTAAGATTCCCTGCCAAAGGCGCGGACTACCCGCACGCCGGTATAGTTTTCCTGGGCCGCCGCCTGCATTGCCCCTTCGGCTTCATCGGCGCGGGCAAATTCACGGCCAACCCTGCGGAAGTACAGCATGGAAAAAAGCAGAATTACCGGAATAAGGGTCAGGGACATTAAGGACATAAAAATATCCATGGAGAACATCATTGCCAGGGCAACGATAAAAACGCAGAATGTCCGCATCATTTCGCTTAACTGGTTCTGAATAAAATTGCGGATGTTATCAACATCGGTTGTGCTGCGCTGGATGATGTCCCCGGTACTGCAACTTATGTGCCAGTCGTAGGACAGTTTCTGGATGTGCGCGTACAGGGTGTTATGGAGCCTCCACGCCACGGTTTCGCCGATTTCGGTACTGGTGTAACGGCGGATGATGTGGAAAAGGGCGGACAGCAGGGCCGCTCCCAGAATAAAGAGGCCGCAGATCCAGATGTTTTTTCGCAGTAACTCAATGCCCCCCATCTGTTCCACAAGGGCCTGCACAAAAGCGGGAGCGTCAAGCGGGGCGTTTCCCAGGCACGAGTCAACGGTGTAACGGATTATCTGGGGGGTGAAAAAGGAGAATGTTACGGCGGCCACAGTCGCGGCGCAGCAGATAAAAAACCGTATGTGCCGGCTCTTTGCGGCTGCGGCGATCAGGGCGAAGCGGCCGCCTTTCCAGGGAAGTTTCATTTTGGGCTTTGCGTATCCTGCGTTTCCGGCTTTTTTTGGCCGTCAAGCAGGGACAGAAATATTTCCAGTTTTTTGAGAAGCAGCGCGGCGATAAAAGGCTTGTTGATAAAATCAAGGGCGCCCAGATTCAGGCCCTCTACTTCTTCCGCCGGGTCGTTATGGGCGCTCAGGAAAATCAGGGGAATATTTTTGTACGCATCGCTGCCTTTTAGTTTCCGCGCCGCCTCGTACCCGTTCATTTCGGGCATTTCAACGTCAAGCAGAATAATATCCGGCGTGATGTGTTCCAGCAGATCAAACATCTTAGCCGCCGAGAGTACGGGGTACACGACATAGTAAGGCTTCAGGATTTCCTTGCTTGCCGTCAGGTTGGAGTTGTTATCGTCAACGACGATTATTATTTTTTGATCTTTGGTCATGGATACTCCGAAACCCTATGCGCCTACAGCCAGTTTTTCATGGACTAGATCGTTAAGTACCTGTATGGGGCTTTTATGAAACCTCTCCGCCTGTACACGCAAATATGCAAAAACTTCCTGATCCAACTCTCTTAATTGCAGGGTTTTATGGGCAAAACCCGGTTTTATGCCTAGTTTTAATAGATTTGGTCCGGGTTCATACGGGTTTTCAATAATGTGTTTGTCCCAATACTCGCACTCGGCATCGGTCATTCCCGTTTCTTTTTCAATTTCCGTCATAAACTCTCCTCTCTCTTGAATAGATTAAAAAATTGCTCGGTAACTCCCCATGCTTTAAGGCTGATTCACGAATTCTGAACCGCAAATCCATACCTATTATACTCCTTATCTGCCATACATACAAGAACGCCATATATGAAGAGAAGTAGCATTTTGCATTAGTCATTTGGAAAAAAGATGAAAGAAAAGCGAAAAAAGCCGATTTTTTGTGCTTGCCAACATTTTCATTTTATGAGAAGATAACCCCAATGAGCGAAAAAACCTGCTTGACAGACAAAAAAAGCCCCTTGCAATTCGGCGAAGCCGAATTGGGTGGAGTTTGCGGAGCAAACTCCACGCTGACCGCCGTAGGCGGTCAGCGCAACAGACAACCACGCTAGGGTGTCAGTCACCTTTTTTGAACGTTATTCTCAGGTAAAAACGGATTATACAAGGGTAAAAAATATATCTTTCGGAAGCATAGTATAAGGAAAGGAGGAACAAAATGAAAAAGATGCCGGACGGCTAGCGGTATACGGCCGTCAAAGCAGGCTGACTGCCGTGCAGACTGTGATTTCATGTGTTTGTAACAACCACAGCGGCGTAAAATACCATCTTAAGGATGGTATTTCCGGCCTGACGTTGTCAGGTCATTCAATGTCTGCGTATGCAGATATATTTTTGTAAGGAGTTTTGTTATGAGAAACAAATTTGTTCTTTTGGCGGCGCTTGCCGTGATTATTGGGCTGGTTATCGGGTGTGGTTCTTCATCCGCGGCTGTGTATTTTGAGAATAAGGGGACGTTTGGACAGCAGGTCCAAACTCCGGCAAAAGATTTTGAGTCCAAGGGGCTGGTGTTTGTTGAAGTTCAGTTCGTAACCACCGCCAAAAACATTGAAGGCGAGATATTTACATATCAAGCCCTGCTTAAGGAAGCCCAGAAGGTTGGGGCAGACGCCATTATCAACGTAGTAATTGATAAAAAGATTGAAGAGTCGACTTCAGGCTTAACCACAAACCAACAGGATACCTGGTACGGTTCAGCGCTGGCCATCAGGTTCACAACTACGCTAAAAAAATCAACTACGACCGTCAACAGCACCGGCACCACCACCACTACTACTACAGCGGAAGAAGTCTATCTTAACAGCGGCGGCAGCGCAGGACAGAGCAGCGGCGGCGCTTCAGCCTCCAATGAGCAAAGCGGCGGCGGCGGAGCGTTGGGCAGACTTTTCGCAAAAAAATAACTCTTTGGTTTTTTACCTTCACGGCTCAGGTAAATTTATTTGTCTGGGCCGGAGACTGGTCAGCCTCAACATTAATCATAAATTTAAGAAACAGGGTCAACAAGTCAACACTAGAACCGGAGGGCTTCGACCATATAGCGGATATCGTGCCCGTCTTCGGCAAGGAGTTTCATCTCAATGACAAAAATAAGGGAATTTCCGTCGGGAGAAATAAGCGCCTTTTTTATCCGGTAGGATAAAATAAGGGGGCGCCGGATTTCGGGTGTGCCTACTTTGTATGTTTTTTTTGTGCCGCCGTCAATGGAGCATTCCAGGTCGATATAAAACGAAGAACGTAGATTTACGCCGCTGCCGGTTAGAGTTTCTTTCAAAGCGGCGCGGTAGAAAACGCCTGAAATAAAGTCGCGAAACGTTATGGTTTCGCCTTCGTACGCGGGATCGCCTGTAAGGGCAATGTACAGCGGCAGCCCCTGATTGGGAAAAATTACCCCGTAACGCTCGGCGATGGCTGCGTTTTTCATTATGATATAGTTCAAAGCCCCCGATCCGTCCTGTCCGGCGCTGATGGGAGCGTCATGGGTATAGGAAATTCTGCCTTCCGGGGCAAAATCGTTGCGCGCTACGTTGACAACGAATAGATCCGCCCAGGGCCTGAGAACGCCGGATTTTACCCCGTACTGGGCAAACATATAGAATTTGCCGTCCAGAGAAAAACCCAGGTCCACAAAAGAGGCCGAATCCCCGGCCCAAAGAGCGGCGCCTGTCAGCAATAATGTCAATACGGATAAAACCCGTCTGAATATCATAATACCCCTCTTTACTATTATCGGATAATAAAAAAGAGTCTTGAGAAAATTAGCGGCAACGGATATGCTGAAAATATGACTTTGTCCGACAGAAACAATATCTTTAAGGCAGGCATAGTCCTGTCGGTTCTGTGCCTGGCGATCTGCGCCGCAGGCACAATAAAATTGATTCCCGCCTATGCGTCTATGGAGGAAGAAATTGCCCGCCGTTCCGGGGGTATTTTTCAGGCGCTTGTCGGAAAATACGCGGACGCGGCGCCGCTGTCGGCGCATTTCTGTATTTTTGCCCTTGTTCTCTATTCGTTTTTTTCGATTATTTTCATTTACTATTTTTTTGAAAAAACCCAGTCGCCCGAAATACTTTTTATGGTTTTCTTTGCCGTATCGTTTTCTGTCGAGTCGCTGAGGCTTGTCGTCCCCTTGGGGCATATCCGCGAGATTCCTTCGCTGTACCTGATTCTGTCGTCGCGGGCGATCCTTTTCGGCAGGTTTTTCGGTCTTTTTTCGCTGTTTGCCGCCAGCTTGTACGCCGTCGGCTATGAGGCGGAGCGGCAGCGCAACGTTATTTTGGTCAGCATTATTGTTGCGCTGGTAATGGCGCTGGGAGCCCCCGTCGATACCCAGACATGGGATTCCAGCCTCAATATGTCCAACGGCTTTACCTCCATGTTCAGGTTTATCGAAATCGGGGTATTGATAATAACGACAGTTAGTTTCTTTATCGCGGTCCGGCAGCGCGGCTCGCGCGAATTTGCCTTTATCGGCATAGGTTCCGTCCTAGCCTTTCTTGGCAGGAGCGTTCTTTTATACGCCGATACCTGGGCGGGGCTGCCGGCGGGGCTGGTTTTCCTTGCCGCCGGAACCTGGCTTATTTGCGCCAGGCTCCATAAAATTTATTTGTGGCTTTAGGGGCGGAGGCTATACCAAACCGCGAATTTGATATATCATAAGTCTAATGTTACGGAGGATGTTATGAAACGTTTTTTAGTTATTCCGATGATTTTAACCCTGTTGTTTTTTTCCTGCAAGAAAGACAGGGCGGCTTCAGGCGAAGCCGAAACAGCCGAAACAGGCGAAACAGACGCGGTTTTGGATGCCGCGGATGAGGTTATTCACACAGCGAATTACGGCTATGCCCTGCGGGTGGGCACATCGTTTTACGTCCTTGAATCCGACACTGGCGCCGAATCGGACAAAACAAAATGGGACGCGGCAATGGCTCTGGGAGAAGCTGTGTCGGTCGGCAGAGAGCGCCGCCTTACTTTTGCCGGAGACGGGTCGGTTTACACTTTTAGGGAAGTCCGCCGTGAAAACGGGAAAGAAGGGTTTGCCTTTGCCACTCAAATCGGCGTAGGCGGAAGTCTTGCCGTGGTCGTTGACGAGAGGGCCAACCTCTACGGAACGCCGCGGGCCGTTGATGTAACCGGCACTATCCTGCCGCGTAAGACCCTGGTTGTTTTTTATCCCGAAACCGAGCGCGACGGCATGGTGGAGATACGGGCCTACGATTCGACGGCCCAAAGGAATCGTAGTAACTATATACGCCGCTCATCCCTTTCGGAAAAAACATCCGATATACAATCTTCCATTTTGCTGCAAACCGCCGAGCCTCTGAAAAACGAGGGTACTGAAAAAACCCGCAAGGACGCCCTGCTGGAAACGGCGCTGCGGGATTATCCCGATTCGGCGTTCAGCGCGGATATTTCGGCTTTGGCGAACCCCGCCGCCGCTGTCGTTATTGAAACCGTAGCGGAAGACCGTCCTTTTATGATCGTCATTGACGATAATGTGAATGTTAGGGCTCTTCCCGATCCTGTTTCCGGCAAGGTAGTCGGCAAGCTGAACAAAAACGACGAAGTAACGGTCAGCGAACACACTAAAGCCGAGTCGGTGATTGATGGACAAAGCTCGTATTGGTTTCATATAACAGAACCGCTTGAAGGCTGGGTCTTCGGCGCGTTCCTAACCTTCCAGCGCATACGCGACGAATGACAACCTGAAAAAAAAGACGGGATTATGACTTGTAATAGGGACCTGGCTTAGTTAAGCGGGCATGCCAAGCATAACGACCGCGCCTACGGCAAGGGGCAGGGCTATGTTGTCGTAGTCTTCAAGGGGCAGGGCTTCTACGGCTGTCGCGGCAAGCGCGGCCGCCAGAGAAAGGCTTACGTTTTTTGAAACAAAAAGGGCTGAAAGGAAAGTCGCCGCGAAGCAGGCAAACGAGCCTTCTATGCTTTTTCCAAAGAGAAAGGCGGGCCGTATCTTGCCCAGTTTTCCGAAAAGGCCGGCAAAACCGTCGCCAAAGGCAAGGGCAAGAATGCCGATTACGGCCGCGTTAAAAGGAAACAGCAGCAGGGCGAGCAGGGCGCCAATCCCCAGAGTTACCGGGCCAAGCGCGAAACGCCCTGCGTCCCTTTGGCGCGAAGCCATGCTGGTCAGGGCCGAAACCAACGGCACGTTAACGCCGGAAAGCCGCAGCCCTTCCATAACCGAATAGGCCAGAACGCCGGCCGCCAGCGCCAGTATCGCCAGCGGATAGCTGAGCCTGGCAATGGCGGGCGCCAACGCAATGAGAAAGTGAAGGGATTTTCTTACGGCTTCCGTCGCTATGTCAGGAAGAATGGCCGCCGTCTGGACAGACCGGACGGCGGCGGGAGGAAAAATGGGAACTTTTTTAAAGCTGACTTTTTTCACTACATATCCTCTAGCAAATTCCATGCCAAGCTCCGGCCGGAATAAAATTTTTTTTGCCTGTTCAAACCGGCGCGTAAAGGCTCCAAAAAACCGGCAAATTTCCGCAATTTTGCGCGTGTTTTTGTCGTTTTCCCCACACTATAATTAACATACAAACTTGATAGAAAGATACAATATTTTTCAGGGTTAGGCAATACCCCGTAACGCAAAAGTGTATAAAAAAAGATACAATAAAAATTCTAAAAATGCTACTGTAATTTGATTGTGTGCCTCGCCCTTCTCATTCCCGTCCTTTAAATTCACTTTCAAAAAGGTATTCAGATAATCTTAAAATAGACGAGAATGAAGTAGACAGAATATTTTATAGGGAGGATTATTATGAAAAAATGGATAAGGTTAAGTATTGCTCTTATTTATTTGATCGGCACTTTGGGAGCGGCAATAATTATGGGAAGGGCTACTTTGAGAGCGGCAGAAATTGAGGAAAGGGCTACTTTGGAAGCAGCAAAAATTGCAAATCATCCGCAAAATAAACCGCCAGGACCTGACCAACCAATTGAAATTGCCCAAAATGATGCCGAGACACATTCCTTATATAATGTGTATGAAGCCCTCGGCGATCAATCTGTAGTAAACAACGATTTTTTGGGTGGGGTTGAACATTACACAAACGCTATTCAGTATCTGGAAAAAGCAATCAATGAGCAAGGCCAGTTCCTTCATGAGATTGATATTAATGAGGTAAAAAATTCGCTTTCGTTGGTGGAAAGGAAAAAAGAAAATTGTGAATACGTAGTTGAGTTCTTTACCAAATACTCTCTCGAAAATAAAAACAGCACTGACAGCAATTATCTTTATGACCTTGAAGTCATAGCAAGAAACTGGGCAGACTTAAAAATGTGGAAGAATGCCGTAATATGGAACTACTGCTTGTTCAACCAAAACACTATCGGCAGTCGCAGAGAGCGAATCATAAATGATTTACAGTATACTTTTAGAATGTGGCAAGCATCAGATGATTTTGAGCATGACATCTCTAACCAACCGATAATGGCTTTTGTAAATGACACAAACGTCCGCTTTAGGTGGGAACCGGTATTGGAAGATAATGTTATTAGACAATTTAACTTGTTTGAAAAAGTTCGTATTCTACAAAAAAGCGATTTCAAACAAAGTATAGATGGCGTAAATGCACATTGGTATAAAATTTCCTCCGAAGATGGCTCAGAAGAAGGATGGATTTTTGGGCAATATATAATGATTTCCCCATCCGTCTCTAACCAATCGGTAATGGCTGTTGTAAATGACACAAACGTCAACTTTAGGCGGGAACCTGTGTTGGAAAATAATGTTATCAGACAGTTTGAATTATATGAAACTGTTCAGGTTTTAGAAAAAAGTAATTTCAAGCAAAGTATAGAAGGCGCAAATGCGTATTGGTATAAAATTTCTTCTGAAGATGGTACTGTAGGATGGATTTTTGGGCAATATTTAATGTTCCTCCCGTAACACATTTTGTCATACAAAATGGAGGCATCAGATGCGGCGCATATTGTTAGTGGCCAGCAATGTCGTACACCTTAAACAGCAAGCTCCCTTCCTGACCGATAGTTTGTTTTTCAGAAATACGCTATAATTATCTTATGAGCTTTGATGACTATGAGATTACCCCAGGCAAGCCTATGCCGCTGGGGGCCGCTGTAACCGAGGGCGGAGTTAATTTCGCCGTTTTTTCCCGGAACGCCGTATCGATAACCCTTATCCTTTTTGAATCGACGCAGCCGGACAGCAGGTATGTTGAAATTCCTCTTGACAAAATGGGATGCAAAACCGGAGACATCTGGCATTGCACGGTGAAGGGGCTGACGGCGGGAGCCTGTTACTTGTACCGGGCGGACGGTCCTTATGATCCGGAAAAGGGGCAGCGCTTCAACCGGCGCAAGGCCCTGCTGGATCCCTACGCCAAAGCCCTCTCCAGCCTTGACAAATGGGACATGAGAAAATGCGAGGGTTTCGATGCCCGGTTTGACGATCTTGCAATTTCCGTTGAAGAAAATATTTCCGGCGTTCCCCGCTGCATTGTAGTTAACGACAATGATTTTGACTGGCAGGGGGATATGCCCCTGAACTATCCCCTGCGCTTCAGCGTGTTATACGAAACACATGTTAAGGGCTTAACCGCCCACCCCAATTCGGGGGTTCAGCATCCCGGAACCTATCTGGGCGTTATCGAAAAAATTCCGTATCTGAAAGAGCTGGACATAACAAGCATGGAAGTCCTGCCCATTCAGGAATTTTACGAGCATGAATATCCGAGGATCAATCCCAGAACCGGCAAGACGCTTGTCAATTACTGGGGTTACTCAACGGTGGCGTTTTTTGCCCCAAAGGAATCTTATGCCGCAAACCGAAGTCCGGGAGCGCAGGTAAATGAATTCAAGCTGATGGTGCGGGAACTGCACAAGGCGGGAATAGAGGTTATTCTGGACATCGTTTTTAACCATACCGGCGAAGGCAATGAAAGGGGCCCGACTTTTTCTTTCCGGGGGCTGGATAATTCGATTTACTATATTCTGGACGAGCATAAACGTTACTATCGGAATTATTCGGGCTGCGGCAATACGGTAAATTGCAACCATCCTGTGGTACGATCTTTTATTATAGATTGTCTTCATTACTGGGTAATTGAAATGCACGTCGATGGTTTCCGCTTTGATCTTGGGTCTATACTGGGGCGCGATCAGGACGGCAATCTTATGGAGTCTCCGCCCATGTTGGAACGCATTGCCGAAGACCCGGTTTTAAGGTCCACCAAAATAATTGCCGAGGCATGGGACGCCGGAGGCGCTTATCAGGTCGGCGGGTTTCCCGGCGGGCGCTGGGCCGAATGGAACGACCGTTACCGGGACGACGTGCGCAGGTACTGGCGGGGGGATCCCAAGGAGACCCGCCACCTCGCTACCAGGCTTTCGGGCAGCTCGGATTTGTATCTCCGCGACGGCCGCAAGCCTTTCCATTCGATTAACTTTATCACCAGCCATGACGGCTTTACCCTCAACGATTTGGTTTCCTATAACGGCAAGCACAATGAGGACAACGGCGAGGAAAACCGCGACGGAACCGAAAACAACAACAGTTACAATTACGGCAGCGAGGGGCTTACGGACGACCCGGTACTGTCAACTATTCGCGAACAGCAATTAAAAAATTTCTTCGGCACGATAATGGTTTCTCTGGGAACGCCCATGATCCTTGGCGGCGACGAGATTGCCCGTACTCAGAGGGGGAATAACAACGCTTACTGCCATGACGATGAGATTTCCTGGTACGACTGGTCTCTGTTTGAAAAAAACAAAGGGCTGTTCCGCTTTGTAAAGATGATGATAGCTTTCCGCCTGAAGCATCCCGGCTTTATGCGCCCGGAATTTTACACCGGACGCGGGGGCAGCTACAACGCGATACCTGACATTAACTGGTACAATGAAAAAGGGGTAAGCCCCGATTGGGAAAAGATAGGCTATAGCTTTGCGCTGCAGATTAACGGCCGCAGGGCGGACGTGACGAGGGACAAGGACGACAGCGACTTTTATATCATGTTTAACGCGGGACTTGATCAGGTGATTTTTTCGATACCGCCTGTAGTCGATCGTAAATCGTGGTTTAGGGTTGTGGACACAAGCATAAGATCCCCCAACGACATACTCCCGGCCGGCGACGAAAAAAAACTTGCGCCTCCGTCTAAATACAAGGTTAACGCCCGCAGCATGGCGATTCTTATTTCAAAAAGCGAAGGAATAAAAGAATAAATAAAGAGGCGTCGAAAAAGTATGAACAAAGATATTTTTATTCTTGGCGTTGATTTGGACGGCGTGGTAGGGGATTTTTATGGAGCGATACGGAAAATCGCCGCCGAATGGCTGGACAAGCCGATAGAAGCTCTCACCACCGACGTAACATTCGGCCTTGACGAATGGGGCCTTGCCGAGTTTGGAGGCTATACCCGCCTTCACCGTTTTGCCGTTACCCAAAGGGATATATTCCGGGACATGGAACCCATAAGCAACGCCCCCGCGATTTTACGGAAACTTTCCAGCCAGGACATTCGCATACGGATTATCACCCACAGGCTGTTCCTGAAATACTCGCACCGGAATTCAATAACCCAAACCGTTGACTGGCTGGATAAATATGACATCCCCTACTGGGACATCTGTTTTATGAACGACAAAGGCGCCGTAGGCGCTCATGTTTACATTGACGACGCCCCGGAAAATATTAACAACTTGCGCAAGCAGGGCTGCAAAACCATTGTTTTCAGCAATTCCACAAACAAAGAAATATCCGGCCCCCGCGCCAATAACTGGTTTGAGGTTGAAAAACTCGTCATGGAAGCCCGTGAGGAATGGAAAACGGGAACTATGGGTCTGTTTAAGGAATAATAAGGAACAATATAGAACGTTTCACGTGAAACATAGCTCATAAAGCCTGTGCGCGCTGCCTTAATGTTTCACGTGAAACATTAAGGTTTTCGTTGGCGGAGGCGTTTTGGCGATATTTGATATTCTTGTTTTTGGGTACGGGGTTGTTTTTGCCGCGCTGCAAACCTTGCTGATTGCCGGTTTGTTTATGGAATGGCTGCGGGATAGGCGCGCGAAAAATGGGCCGTCCGACCGCTCGCGAGCGGCAGGAACTCCGGCAGAACAGGTCTCGCTGATAATCCCCGTCCGTAACGAAAGCCGGCGTATGGTGGGGCTGCTTGAAAGCCTTTTGCGGCAAGATTGCCCCGCGGAAATTATTTTTGTCGATGATTGTTCAACCGACGAAAGCCCCGCCATGCTTGCCCAATTTGTCAAAGACGCGGCGCGGCGGGGCATAGAAAATTGCAGGGTTATCACCCTGACGGAGAATCCCGGGCCGAACCGCAAGCAGTACGCCCTGTCGGCGGGCATTAAAGAAGCAAAGGGGGATTTCTTTTTGTTCACGGACGGCGACTGTGAAGCGCCGCCGGGCTGGATCGGGGCAATGGTTTCCCGTATGCGCGATGCGTCAACCGGCGTTGTTATCGGCCCGGTGTTTAAGAAAAAACCGGGGAAGGGATTTTTCTTCCTGTATCAGTGTTACGATCATGTAATACGTTACAATTACCTTGCCGGGTCAATCGGGCTGGGCGCCGCCGGGGGAGGATTTGGAAACAATATCATCGTCCGGCGGGCGGCGCTGGATTCAGTCGGCGGCTACGACGCCGCGCCGCCTTCCCCTACCGAAGACGCGGCGTTGATCTCGCTGCTGCGCTCGCGGGGTAAATTCCGCGTCCGCGCCGCCGTCCTGCCCGACGCGGCGGTTGAAACCGCCGCCGAAAAAAACTGGCGCGGTTTTATCAACCAAACGCTTCGCTGGAATAACGGCGGCGTTTTCAGCCCCGAATTGGTAACCCGCGTCAACTACAACTTATGGATGCTGCTGATTGCCGCCGGAGTTCTTGCCGTACCGTTCTTGCCTTTTTTCCCCGGCCTTTGGCCCCTGCCCGCCGCCGTCCTTTTCGGAATGCTGGAAAACACCGCCGCCGTGTTCTGCCTTTTCCGCAAAAAACTCCCCAAAGGCGGTTTTTTGAATCTCGGCTACCTGTTGACCCTGCTGTTTACCCCGGCGTACTTTATCCTGATGACAATTATGGGCTACTGCCGCGTTAAGACAAGCTGGAAAGAAAAATAGCCGTTAAAACATTTGTGGGGTGATTGACACCTATATACTGTAACACCCCCCCCTACACCGGCAGCGTGTGTACTTCCACCCCCATCGCCGAGGCAGCCTGTTCCGCGTCCTTTGTTCCGGCGATGACGACGCGGTTGCCAATGTCTTGCGACGTAAGTTGAGACGCAAGGTTATCAAGGACGGCGGCAATGTCCCCTGTGGAAACCGCGATGAGCCGCTCCAGTTTCCGCCGGCGGGCGGCGTCGTCAACGCGGGAAAGAAAACGGAGAAGATCGACAAAGTTTTTTTCCGAGGGGGCAAAGGGGCGGGTTTCACGGGAGTAACAGCCGATTATCGTTTTTTCCAGTTCGTCTTCGTCGCGGAAATTGTCCGCGCCGGTTTTGAGTATGGCGGCAAATGTATCCAGAGAACGCAGCGGCGCGGGGTCGCGGTAGGTGGCAAGCGAAAAACAGCGCTCAAGGCCGTCGCTGGAAGCAAAGGCGCCGTAAGCGCCGCCTTTCATGCGAATATCTTCCCATAACGCGCCGGTGGAAAGCTGATGCGCCAATACCGTTTCGGCAGTATGCGCGGGAGTGTCAAAAGCCGCCGCCCGCAGGGACATGGCGGCAAAACCAACCTGCAACGACGGCGAGGCAAAAACTTCGGCGGCCAATGACGTTTGACGCTGCCGGCCGCCTGTGGGGTTAAGGGCAGGTTTGGGCGGCCCGAAACGGCTGAATCGTTGGGCAATTAAAGCGCCGCCGGATTTAAGCGCCTGGGCGGAACCGGCAAGGCTGGCAATAAGGCCGCCCGAGGCAATGGCTTCCCGCAGGCACTGGAGTTTGGCGGCTGTTTCGGCTGTGTCCATTTCGGCAAGGCGGTGGGCAAATTCAAGCTGGGTTACGCCGTGCCATGTTTCGCATACGCCGTTGGAAACCGATGAAAAACGGTCGGCGCGGCACGAGGCGTACTTATGCCCGCCGGGAGCAAGGCTGGAACGCAGATCGTTTTTCATCTCCAAAACCAAATCCCTAATCCGCTTAACGTCGGAAAAATCGGCTTCGCACAAGAGGCGCAGGACAATGTCAAGCGAAGGGGCGGTTTTTTCATCAAGGCATTTGAGGCGGTAGACGATCCAGTCGCGTCCCGCCAGATCAAATTCACCGGCGGGGGTTTGGATGCCGCCGTTGCCGCCGACGGCGCCGTCCCCAAGCGG
>JGI24698J34947_10000720_pt1 | contig 16261 bp, 12 predicted proteins | sample TergutMp193P3_FD_34947 | JGI IMG/M metagenome (IMG submission 34947) | reverse complement strand
CAACATGGAAGATATCCATTGCAAAAATCAGCAACGAGAGCTCTGTCAAATTGTTCAATATGTGCGCGAATATGGCGCCCGATGCCATACCTGTCGAGATGTTTGTTCGCGGGGCTGAAGTCCTGCCGAAACCGCTGCAAAGCGCCATATGCGACAATCTGCAAAGGGACGCGATACTCACCGACCTGAGACGGTATTCGCTGCTGCAATGCGAGAGGGACGAAAGCGTGCCTGGTGATGAGAAGCGCCTGCTCTACATTCACCGCTTGGTCCAGGAAGTAGTGCAGAAAAGCTTTGGCGAGGATTCAAGCTGGCTTGCCTATTGCCTCGATTTGATAAAGAGGACGTTNAACTGGCAATCCGGTGACAAGGGGTTAAAGGATACTTTCAGGACGGAATCCCCTCACGTAATCAAGGTTGCAGAAAAAGCATATAAAGTTTTTGCCGAAGACCACGAAAAATTGGAAGCCGTTTCCGGGATATTTTACGGCAGCAGCATAATTCATGGAAAGATGCTTTACCTGGATGCGGCGAAATCTTACTCCGACAGGTGCATAGGGCTATTCGAGCGGTTTTATGGTGAAACGAAAATTGCCGGCAACAACCTGTTTATGGCATACATGAACAGGGGCAGCATTTACACCCTTATGTTGGCATATGACAAAGCGGTTGCGGATTTTGACAGAAGCATTGCCATAGGGGAACAGCTACAAATCGATGGCATTCTGCATTTTCGTAGTGAATTGGCATCGGCTTACATGAAGAGGGGCATTGCATATGAATACATGAAATTGCATGACAAGGCTTTATCGGACAAAAACAGAAGCATTGAGATGAGCGAGAGGCTGTACAGGGCCGATCTCCTGTATGACGGAAACGAGTTGGCTTTAGCCTATATCAACAGGGCCGTAACTCATGAGTCAATGATGAAATACGATGAATCATTGTCGGATATCAATAAAGGCATTGAAATTTGGGAAAAACTTAAAAATGAAGGAAAGACCGTCAATGAAAATGATTTAGCCAATGCATATATAAACAGGAGCATTGTGGGTACAAAAACAACGTTTGAAAAAAACAAAGGGGAAGACCTTCGCAAGGCAAATGAAGGGGCGGAAAAATACAATCGCAGTTCTTCAGCCGCTTTGCTGAATTACCGTAAAAAACAAATGAAGCAGGGGAGGGAATAACAATGGAAGAACGGAATACGTTTTTGGAAGACATCAATGGGGCTATTTATCTGTTGAAAGAAAAGCAGGCAACTGGGGAATTGCTTGACGAAAGCCAATTGGCAACGGCATATTCGAGGAGGGGTATGCTTTATTTTGAAAACAATATGTTTGATGAGTCCATATTGGATTATGACAGGTGCATTGAAATTATGGAACGCCTTCGCGATGAAAGCAAATCCCCCAGTGCGAATGAATATGCAAAAGCCTGCGCCGGCAGGGGAATGACATATCACGTTGTCGGTGATTTTGAAAAATCATTTTCGGACATAACAAAGTGCATTGATATTTGGGAAGGTCTGCAAAGAGACGGGCAGCATATCGAGGAGAATTTGCTGTTTAGCATGTATATAATAAGAGGCGGTACGCTTACTTATATGAATGGCAATACGGACGATGCCATCTCGGATTATCGAAAAAGCATAATGATCGCTGAAAGACTCAGGACAGCGGGCAAGCCATTTGATGAAGACGGTTTGGCAGAGGCATATATGGGCATAGCACAAAGCTATGACCAAAAAGAAGAATTTGGCGAGGCAAACAAATACTATGACCAATGCATTGGCATTTGGGAACGACGAAAAAGTGAAGGACAACCTTTGTTAGACGAATCCAATTTGGGAACGGCTTATATGAACAGGGGCGCCAATTATTTTGCATTGAATGACAATGCCAGGGCGTTATCGGATCACAATAAAAATATCCGTATCAGGGAGCAATTGTTAAGTAATGGCATCAAAGATGATACATATATGGTATCAATATCATACAGGAACAGGGCGCTCTCACACAAAGCCGCAAGCGATACAACGTCGGCAGAAAAAGACTATATTTCCGCCCTTAGTGTTTTAAGGGCAGATTTTAATGAGCGCCCCGAACTGCAGGAAGTCTATTATGACATACTGGCAGAACTTGTTGTATTGCTTCGTACAGAAAACGAAAGGGCGCTTTTTGGTGTTCTGCAGGAATTTCTGTTTTCTATGCGTTCTGTGCCAAAGACAGAGGAAGCCGAAGAAGCGCAAAATAGCATCCTTGAACAGCTAAGTCTCCGTGACCTGGGTGGTATACTTTAACAATTTCCTCATTCCCCACCTCAGCGCCTCCGTGCGATGTCTTTTTTTAAAGTTCCCTTGCGCTTTTGCGCGTTTGTGTCGCCGTGTGAAGCTTTCTTCTCTTTTCCCTTAGCCCCTGTGCCCCCGTGCGGGGCCTTCTTTGAATTGGCGCTCTTTAGAATGCCCTTGTCAAACAGGATCATGAAGGCTTCTTCCGCGTTTTCGACAAAGTGGATGGTCAGGGCCTTTTTGATGTCCTCACTCAATTCTTCCCAGTCCTCCCTGTTGTCGGCAGGGAGCAGCACGCATTCCATGCCGTTTCTGACGGCGGCGAGGAGCTTCTCCTTGAGTCCGCCTATGGGAAGAACCCTGCCTGTCAGGGTTAGCTCGCCGGTCATGGCATAGCCCGGCTTGGGCGGGAGGCGGCAGAGGGTGGAGAGAAGGGAGGCGGCAAGGGCGACGCCTGCGGAAGGGCCGTCCTTGGGAATCGCGCCTTCAGGCACGTGGATGTGAAAGTCGGTTTTCCCTATGTCCTTTACCTGAAAATTGTAGCCTTCCTGGACACTGCGTAAATACGAAAGGGCGATGCGGGCGCTTTCCTTCATCACGTCCCCCAGGTTGCCGGTGATTAGGCATTCGCCTGAGCCGTCGAAACGGATTGTTTCCACGGGCAGCATGGTGCCCCCTGTTTCCGTCCACGCAAGGCCGTAGGAAACCCCTGTCCGCGCCTCCTTGTAGACCACGTCGTTTTTGTATTTGCGCCTTCCCAAAAGTTTTTCCAGGTCTTCAAGGCGTATGGTTTTCCTGAATTTGTCAATTGGCTTTTTCGAGTTTTTTCCGTATTCCTTGTTAACGGCTTCCTTTGCCACGCGCCTGACACAGCGGGCAATTTCCCTTTCAAGGCCGCGCACGCCGGATTCCATTGTCCAGTGGCGGATTATTTCCAGTATCGCGTCGTCCTGGAAAACTATCTTTGCGCGGGAAAGCCCGTTTTCGGCCAGTTCCTTTGGGACAAGGAACTTCTGGGCGATGGCCAGTTTTTCGTTTTCACCGTAGCCGGGAATCTCGATTATTTCCATCCTGTCAAGGAGGGCGTAGGGTATGTAGTGGAGCGAATTGGCTGTCGCGATGAACAGCACCCTGGAAAGGTCATAGGGGACTTCCATGTAGTGATCGGTGAAGGTGGAATTCTGTTCCGGGTCCAGGACCTCAAGAAGGGCTGAGGCCGGGTCGCCCCGGAAGTCATGGGAGAGTTTGTCTATTTCGTCCAGGAGGAAGACGGGGTTCATGGTTCCCGCCTTTCGCATGGATTGTATGATCTTTCCGGGCAGTGCGCCGACGTATGTTTTCCTGTGCCCGCGTATCTCCGCCTCGTCCCTGACGCCGCCAAGGGAGATACGCACAAATTTGCGCCCGAGGGCCCTGGCAACGGACTTGCCGAGGCTCGTCTTGCCCGTCCCCGGTGCGCCCACAAAGCAGAGTATGGGTCCCTTGATGCGGTGGGTCTCGTCAGGTTTAGCCTCGCCAGCTTCGTTTGCGGCATAGGCTTCGTTTGCAAAACTTTCACCTAACGTCACTGACGCCTGTTCAGCTATTTCCTCAGTCGGGTTTCCCTGGGAAACAAAGTTTCCCGGCGTATTCAAAGCCCTTACGGCAATAAACTCGATTATCCTTTCCTTGGCTTTGCGCATCTCGTAGTGGTCTTCGTTGAGTATCTTTTCCGCTTCGCCAAGGTTCTCCGAATCGACAGAGTACTCGCTCCATGGGAGGTCCTTTATCCATTCGAGGTAGGTCCTGAGCACGCCCGCCTCCGGGGAAAAGGGTTGGAGCTTTCTTAGCCTTGAAATTTCCTTGTCGGCTTTCGCGAGTACTTCCTCGCCGGGGCGGCGCTCCTTGATGCTGCGCTCCAGCTCCGCAAACTCATCGTCGGAAGCGTCCTTGCCCAGCTCCTTGTTGATCTCCTTGAGCTGCTCGTGGAGTATGTATTCCCGCTGGTTTCTATCCATCCTCGTCTTGACCTTGCCGGAAATGTTTTTTTGGATTCCGAATATCTCGTTTTCCATCTCTAAAGTTTCCAGGAGCTTTTCGAGCCTTTCCCTGGGTTCCGCGATTCGGAGGATTTCCACCTTCTTGTCGGTCTTTAATGCCGCCGCATTGGCGACGATATTGACGAGCTTTTCCGGGTTTTCAGTTTTTTCCATTGCGGTGAGAATTTCGGCGCCAATTTTTTTCGAGAACTCCGCGTACTGTGAAAAAGACTTTTGCACTGCCCGCATCAGGGCGGTAATTTCCCGTGCCGATTGCCCGTCGTCATCGGGTTTTTCCCAGCGGTCCGACATGATGGGCGCGACCCTTATAAGTGCTGAATCCTTCTTCAATGCAAAGGGCCTGCCCTGGGACGGGACAAGGAGGCCGCGGTATTCCCCCTGGAGGACAACACGGAAGGTGTTGTCGGGGAGCCGCAGGTTCTGGATAATGCGTACCACGGTTCCGGCATCCCAGACTGCGTACTGCAAATCCGTCGGTTTCTGCTCTTTTGGGATGGCCTCTTTCTGGCAGACCGCGAAGAGCTTGTAGTCCCTTTTCAGGGCCTCTTCCAGGGCAAAAATGCCCGCCTTGTAGGTAATATAGACCGACATTATGGTCTGGGGAAATATTACGATATCCCTCAATGGAAGGAGGGGGTATTCCTCGGTTTCCGTGGATTTTTGCCCTTTCAGGCCGCCGAAAGGTCCCATGTCTTTCTTTATGCGCTTTTCTGAAGCTGATGGATCTCGGGCGGCTCGGATTTCATGACGGTGTCATAGGTTATGACAACCTGCTTTTTTCCCTTCATCGAGGGGATTTCAAACATGATATCCGTCATCAGTTTTTCCACTATGGCCCTGAGCCCCCTGGCGCCGGTCTTTTGCTTAATCGCCGTGTCGGCGATCGCGTCGATTGCCTCCTCGGTAAATTCCAGTTTGACCTCGTCGATAGCAAGGGAAGCGGTATACTGTTTTATGATGGCGTTTTTGGGTTCCGTGATTATCCGCTTGAGGTCGTCCCTCTTTAGTTCCTCAAGGCTCACGACTATGGGAAGACGGCCGATAAACTCCGGGATCATCCCGAAGTGGATTAGATCGTCCGGGTGCAGGGCATCGTAGAGCTCTTTCAGGTTTTTCCCGGTGCGTTCCTTTATCTCCGCGCCAAACCCCAGGGGATGCTGCACTACCCGGCGTTCTATCAGTTTTTCGAGCCCCACAAAAGCGCCGCCGCAGATGAAGAGTATGTCCGTGGTGTCGATGCGTATCATCTCCTGGTTTGGGTGCTTGCGGCCTCCCTGTGGGGGGACGGCGGCAATGGTTCCCTCGATGATCTTTAGAAGGGCCTGCTGCACCCCCTCGCCTGAGACATCCCTGGTGATTGAAACGTTTTCCCCCTTCCTGGCGATCTTGTCTATTTCGTCTATGTAGACAATGCCGCGCTCGGCTGAAGCGATATTTCCCCCGGCGTTCTGGATGAGCTTGAGGAGTATGTTTTCGACATCCTCGCCAACGTAACCCGCTTCTGTAAGGGTTGTGGCATCCACAATAGCAAAGGGAACCTTCAGTTTCTTTGCCAGGGTCTTTGCCAATAGGGTCTTTCCCGTGCCTGTGGGGCCTATGAGGAGCACATTGGATTTTTCAATCTCAATGTCGTCCTGCTCCCTCGAGGGATTCGCGATACGCTTGTAATGGTTATAAACCGCCACTGAAAGGGCTTTTTTCGCCGCGTCCTGGCCAATGCAAAAATGGTCCAGGTAATCCTTTATCTCCCTGGGGGTGGGAATGTCCACGGTGAACTGGTTGGAAAGCTCGTTCTCCTCCTCCACGAGGATCTTCCTGCACACCTCAACGCATTCATCGCAAATGTAGACATCCCTCGGGCCCGCGATGAGACGCCTGGCCATGTCGGCGCTTTTCCCGCAAAAGGAGCAGGCCCGTTCGTAATCGTTATGTCCGTTGCGAAGTTTTGCCATTTCTTTCCCTCGTTAGAATTGAGTCTGCCACCCCGTAGGCAACCGCGTCTTCGGCGGACATATAGAAGTCCCTCTCCATGTCCTCGGCAACCTGGTCGAAACTTTTGCCCGTGTGTTTTGCGAAATAGCTGATCGTAAGTTTTTTCAGGCGGATTATTTCCTTTGATTGAATCCCTATGTCGCGGGCCTGCCCATGTGCGCCGCCCCAGGGCTGATGGATCAGCACCCTTGAAGACGGAAGCGCATAACGCTTTTTTTCGGAGCCGGCTGCGAGGATAAGGGCTGCCATGCTGGCAGCCTGGCCCACGCAAATGGTCTGTATGTCGCACTTGAGGTACTGCATAGTATCGTAGATGGCAAGGCCGGCCGTTACCGATCCGCCCGGTGAATTGATGTAGAGGTTTATGTCCTTTTCAGTATCCTGGCCGTCCAGGAAGAGCAACTGGGCTACCACCAGGTCCGCGTTGAGGTCGCCAATCTCCCCGTCGAGGAATACGATCCTGTCCTTGAGGAGGCGGGAAAAAATGTCGTAGGACCGTTCCCCCATGCCTGTCTGTTCCACCACGATTGGAACAAGGTTACTCATCTTTTCATTCATCTATGTCATCCTGCCCATGGTCGTGATCGTGTTCGTGATGGCGGCTGGAGACCAGTTCCAGGTAATTCGTCTTTTCCCCGGCTTTAATCACGTTTCTTTCCAGCAGGATATCGAAAAATTTTCGTTCCTTGATATCCTCCTCCAGGTATTCCCTCATCGTCTCTTCTTTATAGTATTTTCTGACTTCTTCCGGATCAGAGCTGCTTTCCAAAGCAATTCTTTCAATTTCTTTTTCAACATCCTCGTCCGTGGCTTCCAGTTTCAGCTCCTCAATGAGGGTTTCCACAATCAGCCTTGAATGCAGGGCCCTTGTGGCTTCCGGCTTCCAGCTCTCTATGATGGATTCGGCCTGCTCATTGGAGTTTCCCATCATCTTGTAGAGCCCGTCGGAATCCGTGTTGAACCGGCGCGCGAGGTTTCTCCAACGGGCGTCCAGCTCCATCCTCAACATTGATTCGGGGATTTCCACCGGGGTGTTTTCCATTATTTTTTCCAGCAGTCTGTTCTGCTTAATATTGCGAAGCCTGTTTTCGAGCTCATTGTTAAGCTTTTCCCTTATGCTGTTCTTTAGATCTTCCAGGGTTTCAAATTTTTCATCCACGTCCTGGGCGAGATCATCGTCGAGATCGGGGAGTTTTTTCTCTTTCAACGCCGTAAGGGTTATTTTTAGTTTTTTTGTCTTTCCCGCTAACGTTCTTTCGTCAAAGTCCCCGGGGTATGCCTTGGTAATCTCTTTGGTTTCCCCTTTCTTCATGCCGATGATTTCGTCGTCAAATTTATATATATTTAACCCCGACCCAATGGTGAAGGAAAAATCCTTTCTCTCGCTGTTTGCCAGTGCCTCCCCCTGGTCATCTACCTCACAGTAGTCCACGGTAACGACATCACCAGAGGCCGCGGCAGCCTCTTCTTCCTTGTCCAGCACTATGGAATTGCGGTCCCTTATTGCTTCCAGCTCCCTTGCAAGATCCTCTTCGCTTACTGAAACGTCGGGAACCTCGACTTCAATGCCTTCCCATTTCCCCACCTTGACCTCGGGAAGCACGTCGTAGATCACGGAAAATTTCAGGTCATTTTCCATGTCCAGCTTTGGCTCTTCCTCCACGCGGGGGGTGGAATAGGGTAGGGGCCGATCCCCCCTCGGGAGGCCCTCGTCACCAAAAATTTCACCTAACGATTTCTCAATGACCTTGTTCAGGGCTTCGCCTTTCAGCGCGTCCCCGAATTTTCTGACCAGCACGTCCTTGGGTACTTTTCCCTTTCTGAAGCCCGGAAGCTGAATCGACTTTGTATACTCCGTCAAGAGGGCATCGTAATCCGAGTGGACATCGTCTTTTCCCACGGTGACGCTCAGTTTTACGCTTGACTTCTCTAAACGGGTAATTTCTTTTGTAACGGTCACTTGGCGCCCTCTAAATGGAAAAATTCTGCGAGAGAAGGGACTTGAACCCTTATGCCTATGGCACCAGATCCTAAGTCTGGCGTGTCTGCCAATTCCACCACTCTCGCATGGCCTTGCCGCAATCCGGTAACTTAGGATAATCCCATTAAACTAAAGTGTACTAGAGCCGGGTAGCTGTGTCAATCGGTCTCGAAAGGAGGCCAGACAACAGGAAGCTCATCCATTAGTATTGCCCCCCTTACGCCCACCACGGCGGCTCCTGCCCTGTTCGCAAGGACGCAGGCTTCCTCCAGTTTTGCCCCGTTCTTGAGGCTTGCTATTAACGCGCCGCAGTGTGCGTCCCCTGCACCTACGGTGTCAACCACCTTTGCGTGGTGGGCCGGGACAAAGGAGCCTCTCGCGCCCGCTTTTTCAAGGCAATAGCAGCCGTTTTCCCCCATGGTAATGACCACGCTGTTCCCTGTTTTCAAGGCAAGGCACTCAGCCCCTTTCTCCACGCCAATTTCACCTGTAAAGTTAAACGCCTCTGACTCGTTTAAGTGCAGGAGCGGGCCCTTCCCCCATTTGTCACGGCGGGCGAGGAGCTTTTCCATCCTGTCAGGCGGGATATCCATGATCCTTGGCCCGGTGGCAAAGTACAGCCTGAGTTCAGGGTACCCATAAACGAATTCAACTATCTCATTCCCGGTCCCTTCCTCCACTTCCAGGCCGCATATAAAAATGCTGTCGATCTTTTCCATGTCTACGCCGTTCATCCAGGAACGGGAAAAAAGGTATTCCGCGCCGTGGTACGACAGGAAACTCCTTTCCCCGTCTGGCTCGATAAGGCAGTAACAGCAGCCGTTTTCCTTTTCCAAGGTCACGAAGGGTTTCAATCCCTCTTTTTCAAGCTGCTCCCTCACCATGCGGCCAAAAACGCCAGAACCCACCGGGGAGCAGAGCAGGGCAGGGCTGTCAAAGAGCGTCAGGGTTTTGTATACGTTGTAGGCGCAGCCGCCTATTCTGTATTCCGAAGCGGTGATATTGACGTCTTCCCCTGGCCGGGGGATAAAGGGGATGCTTAACAATATGTCCACGACCGTGGAACCTATTACTAAAGTCTGTTTCATTGCTCTTTATTCCCCTGCTCCCTTATTCCCCTATTCCCTTTTACTTGGTATAACTAGACATTATGATCATAAAACCCAGGGTTTTGAAAGGGTTCCGTGACTTCCTGCCGGAGGCGGAAATTGCCCGCCGGAACCTTTTGGAAAAGATAGAATCTTCCTTCCGTTCCTACGGCTTTGTCCCTATCGANACCCCGGCGCTGGANTACTCTGAAATTCTTTTCGGCAAGGGCGGCGGCGAGACCGAGAAACAGGTCTACCGCTTCAGGGATTCAGGCGACAGGGACGTGGCCCTTCGTTTTGACCTTACCGTGCCCTTTGCGCGTTTCCTCGCCGAGCACAGGGCGGAGCTGGCCTTCCCCTTCAAGCGCTACCACATCGCCAAGGTTTGGCGCGGCGAAAACACCCAGCGCGGGCGCTACCGCGAGTTTACCCAGTGCGATTTTGACATCATAGGGAGCGACACCGCCGCCGCCGACTTTGAGATACTCCACATCATGCGAAATTCCCTGCTTGCCATCTCCGGCGGAAGCGTAACCATACACGTTAACCACAGGGGGATATTCAACCGCTTCCTTTCAGGCATTGGCCTCTTCGACAAATCTGCCGAGATACTCAGGGCCGTGGACAAGCTCGCCAAGACAGGGCCCGAAGCCGTTATGCGCACCCTCTCCGATTTTACTGGGGAAGACAGGGCCGAAGGGATACTCAATTTTATCAAGGCAAAGGGCGGCTTCGACGAGACCCTCTCGGCTATGACAAGCGCCGCAGGCCCCTGTCCCGAGGCGGATAGGCTCGCCCTCTTGCGGCGCTTCATGCTGGACTCCGGTGTCGCGGACTCGTTTGTGCTCGACCCTTCCATCACACGGGGACTGGACTACTACACGGGTGTTGTATTCGAGTCCTTCCTCGCCGACCTGCCTGACATAGGCTCCGTCTGCTCAGGCGGCCGTTACGACAACCTCGTGGGGCTCTACTCAAAGGAGCCTTTGGCGGGTGTTGGCGCGAGTATCGGGATTGACAGGCTAATCGCGGGCCTTGAGGCCCTGGGCAGGATAAACGAGGAAAAGTCCTACGCCAAAATCGGCATCGCCAACATAAACGTTGGCGATGCCAATGTAGTTGGCGACGCCGGGGTCTGCCAGGCCCTGGCCGCAAAACTGCGGGAAAGGGGTATCCCCTGCGACGTTTTCCTTGAGGAAGAAAAACTCACCAAACAGTACCAGGCCGCTGAAAAAAAAGGCCTGCGCTGGCTCATCATCCCGGATAGCTCTTCCCCGCTGGAAGGCCCCCTTGTCCTCAGGGATCTGCAAAAGCGGGAAAACCTGGAGGGGCTGGGGATAGAGGGCATTGTGGAGATGGTGAGAAAAAAAACATGACAAATATCACTTTTATCGGGTAGAAACACGCCCCCACACAGTGTATAGTTATAAAAGGAGGTAACCACATGAGCACATTCAAGGTAAGTCTGACCGCCATCAACCCAAAAGACGAAAGTAAACGCACACCCCCGGTGGAAGCGATGGTCGATACGGGTTCGGAATATTCATGGCTGCCTAAAGCTTTGCTGCTTGACGCGGGAATAACGCCGAAAGGGAAAAGACGCTTTTACATGGCGAACCAGCAGCATATCGAGCGTGAATATGGCTATGCCCTACTGGCAGCCGCAGACCACGAAACGCCTGACCAGATCATCTTCGCGGAATCAAGTGATATGTCGCTTTTGGGTGTCCACACGATTGAGGGTTTCTGCGTCGCCGTTGACAACGTCGGCCAGCGGTTTATCGATATCCCTGCCGTCCCGACGCCGGCCAACGTCCTTGCGTAGGCCGCTATTCCCTTACCACTCTTCCATTGCCTTTTTAAATGCCGCCCCGGAAGATGAGATGATCTTCTCGTCCACGCAATAGGCAAAGCGCAGCCAGCCGGGCTTGCCGAAGGCCGAACCCGGAACCCCCAGGATGAGGTATTTTTTCAGGTGATCGACAAAGGCGCGATCATCGCCATCGGCTGGGACCTTGCAGAAAAGGTAGAACGCCCCTTCAGGTTTGGCATATTCAATTCCCGCTTCGTCAAGGATTTTGACGAAGGCGGCGAGGCGGCGGGCGTAAACGGCAATATCCACCCTTGCGTAGACGAGTTCGGCGACGACGCGCTGCATCAGGGCCGGCGCGTTTACAAAGCCCAGGATGCGGTTGGCGTAGGTCAGTGCGCCGACGAGGTTCTCTTTGTCTTCGACATCAGGGCCGACCGCTATGTAGCCGATTCGTTCCCCAGGCAGGGAAAGGTTCTTTGAATAGGAACTGACCACAATGGATTCCCTATATGCGGAAAGTACGGGCGGGACGGTTGCGCCTTCGTAGACAAGCTCCCGGTAGGGCTCGTCGGAAACCAGGTAGGGCGCACGGCTGCATTTTTTGCCGTGCTCATTCATGGCTTGAGCCAGGCGGGCGATGGTCTCGGCAGGGTATATGCGGCCCGTGGGGTTGTGCGGTGAATTGATAAGCACGGCCGCTGTTTTTGGGGAAAGCCTTGCCTTGACGGCTTCCACGTCGAGGCTAAAATCCGGCAAGGAGTCAACTTCAACAAGATGGCCCCCGTGGTTGGCTACATAGGAGCGGTATTCCATGAAATAGGGCCTGGAGACAATGACCTCGTCCCCGTCGTTTAGGATGGACTTGAAGACCACGTTTAACCCCCCTGCGGCGCCACAGGACATTACCAGGTGAGAGCCATCAATGGTCACCCCCTGTTCCGCCGAAGCCTTGCGCGCCAGGGTTTCCCGTACCTCCGGATAGCCCGCGTTTGGCATATAGCCATGGGAGCCTTTTTTGTCCTCTTTCGCGAGTTTCAGAAATACCCGGTGAAATGCGGGAGGCGGCTCAAGATCGGGGTTTCCGATGGAAAAATCGAAGACTTTATCGGCCCCATGCTGCCTTTTTAATGAAATGCCTTCCTCGAACATCTTCCGAACCATTGACTGAGAGCCAAGGGCCTCCCTAATTCGTTCCGCTACAGGCATGATAATCTCCTTATTTGACATAATATAACAAATGGATAAAAAAAACAAAAAAAATCCAAGTTTTTTTTGTTTTTTTGGAAAAAAGGGATATGTTTATTATTGTTAGATCTTTAACAATTACAAGCGAGGGCAGAAATGGCGGAAATACAGGATTTCATCAGATGGAACGGAAGCATGAAACTTGGCATCCCGATAATTGATGAACAGCATTCAAATCTATCGAGAATGGTGGACAATCTGCAACTGATATGCCACAAAGGGCCGGATTGTACCAATCAGCGTTTCATTGGCGCGGCAGGCGAGGCGATAGAGTATATGAAATACCACTTCGCGACCGAAGAAAAACTGATGAGGCTTTTGGAATACCCCAAATACCATGAGCACATGAAAGAACACAAGGACTGTCTCCTGGATATCTCAAACACCGCGAATCAATTTAAGACCGAGCAAAACCAGGACTTCCGGCAGTTTGTCATTTTTCTCAATGAATGGATGATGACCCATGTCTCCGATTCCGACAGGCACTTTGCCAATTATTTCTTTAATATGCAGCATCACAGCAAACTGAAAGTATTGGCTGTCGGTGGTTTGGCTTGATAAAAAAATAAATCAAGTTAAAGGGTGGGCAAGTGCCACGGTAAAACATTAGCCAGACAAGAGCATACAGGTCGCGAGCCGAGTAAGCCCCTTCGGGCAGCTCGATGGCGCAGGGGCTTTTTTGTCGGCTTAACCTGACCACTCAAAAAGGTGACAGTCACCTTTTTGAGTGGTCAGGTCACTCATGGCCTTTTTTGCGCCATAGCTGCCCTCAGAGCTTACTCGGCCTCGCATCTGTAAAATCTTGTCAAAGCATAATAGAAATGTTTTCTCCGCGTCACTTGCCCACCCATCCATAAAGATTATTTATTATCAATTATTCCAACTACACGCTAAATACACAGTTTTGAGATGGGGAAGAGAGCATTTTAAGTAATTCGATGTATATTAGCACCGGAAACGCAGAAAAATGCCCGTTTATCCAACTATTTACAGGTATCATCTTGATTACTATAATAACACACACTATAGGGGCTGGACAATACCCTAGCGAGAGCCTCTGGAATTCTCCGGCTCCGAAGACGAGCGGAATAAATATAACCTTAAAGGTGAGTATATGCCTGACCACCTAATTCTAACAGATTTCTCAAGATTGAAACTTTAGGTTTACCTGAAATGAAATTAGTGGTCAGGCGGCTTCGGCGCCGGGTTCTACAGGTAGCTCTCGCTAGGGCATTGCCCAGCCCGTTTCGTGTGTTTTTAAAAGGCTTCCATGAAAGATAATACCCGACATTACTTAGACTGGGCTGCCACCGCTATTCCCGACGAATCGATAGGGATGTCTAATGCGCCTGACATATTCGGCAACCCTTCAGCCCTCAATAAGGAGGGACGCCTCGCGAAAGAGGCTTTGGAAGGCGCACGATCCCGTTGCGCCGCCGTTTTGGGAGTAAAGCCCGAAAGGCTGTACTTCACTTCCGGAGGGACCGAATCCAACGCGCTCTTCCTGCACTCATTGCTTCTTCGAAAGGGAAGGGGAAGGCTGCTTTACTCCGGGGTTGAGCATCCGTCGGTAAGGGAGAACTGCCTCCGGCTGGAAAAAATGGGTTTTCCCACAAGAGCGATTGGTGTTGAAAGAGACGGCAGGGTAAGCGTTGAAACACTGTCAGCGGTGCTTGAGAAGGCGCCAGACACACGTTTTGTCGCGGTTATGGGCGTGAACAACGAAACAGGCAGCGTCATGGACATTAATGCCCTCATCGGCCTGGCCCGCTCCAATCGGGAAAAGACAGGCCTCCCCATCCACTTTCATTGCGATCTGGTCCAGGCAATAGGCAAAGTGCCCGTGGACCTTGGGGACCTGGATTCGGCTTCCTTTAGCGGCCATAAAATTGGGGGGCCAAGGGGCATAGGGCTCCTCTATCTGAAAAAGCCTCTTGAGCCCTTATATACCGGGGGTGGGCAGGAAAGCGGGGTGAGGCCGGGCACCGAGAACACCCTTGGCGCCCTTGCCCTGGCGGACGTGATTGAACGCAAGGCCAATCCCGAGACCGTAAGGCTGGAAGGGGAAAGAGCCGCCTCACGCCTTAAGTACCTCATTGAGAAATTAAAGGGAATCAAGCGCTGTGCCCTTATCCCGGAGGACAGGGGGGAGGATGACAGGCGTTTCTCCCCCTGGATTGTGCAGTTGCGGCTCCATGGCTTGCCTGGGGCCGTGGTGGTTCGGGCCCTGGACGAAGAGGGCATTGCGGTCTCAACCGGGTCCGCCTGTTCCTCCGCCTCCACCGAAAGGCCGGTACTGGCGGCGATGGGCGTGGACGAATCCGCAAGGCTTGAGGGCTTCAGGGTTTCACAGGGCTGGTCAAGTGAGCCCTCTGATTTTGACGCCCTCCTCATGGGCATTGAAAAAGCCCTCAAATTACTTTAATTTAGCTAGCATACTAGACCGCTATGATCCTATACCTTGTCAAACCCGGAGAGCTAACCCTCAAAGGGGGCAACCGGAAAGGCTTTGAAAATATCCTCCGCCGTAACCTTTCGGCCATGCTCAGGGGAACCGGCGCACAGGTGACCGTAACCAACGGGCGCTTTTTTCTTCACTGCGACGAGGGCATGACAGGGAAAGCCGAAGACGCACTTGACCGCCTCATGGGAATTTCGGGCTGGGCGAAAACAAGGACAGCGGAAAAGAAACCCGAGAATGTCATCGCCGCCTGCGTGGAAGAGGGGAGATCCCTTTTGGAGAGGGGGATTCGGACTTTCAAGGTCGAGGCCAGAAGAACGGACAAGAGTTTCCCGATTGATTCCTATCAAATCAACTGCCTTGCGGGGGAAGCGGTACTGAAAGAGGTTCCCGGCCTCAAAGTCGATGTTCATAAGCCCGAAGCCGTCATTGAGGTGGAAATCAGGGGCAAGGCGTATATTTTCGCCATGGCCCATGAGGGAAGGCGCGGCCTTCCCGTGGGAACGGCAGGCCGGGGCCTTCTCCTCCTTTCGGGCGGCATCGACTCGCCTGTGGCCGGCTACATGATGGCTTCACGTGGGATGGCCCTGGATGCCGTGTATTTTCACGCCTATCCCTACACATCCGATGAGGCTAGGGAAAAAACCGTGAAGCTCGCGAAAATCGTGGGCCGGTATACGCAAGGCATTACCTTGTTCGTAATCGGTTTTACGCAACTCCAGAAAAGGATAAAAGAGCGCGCGCCTGAAGCCTGGAGGACTGTGCTCCTGAGAATGGCAATGATGGAATGCGCCGAACGCCTGGCCCTTGACCGGGGTGACAAGTGCCTTATCACTGGGGAAAGCCTCTCCCAGGTCGCGAGCCAGACAATAGAAAACATTACCTGCACCCAAAAATCGCTAAAGCTGCCGGTGTTGCGGCCCCTCATCGGCATGGGCAAGGAAGATATTATCGCCAGGGCGGAAAAAATCGGGACATACGAAACCTCAATCCTTCCCTATGAGGACTGCTGCGTCCTTTTCAGCCCCCCTCATCCGGTGCTGAGGGGGGATCCCGATGAGGCGCATAAGATTTACGGGGAATTGGACGCAGGGCCCCTCATTGAAGAGGCTTTGGGAGAGGCTGAAAAGGAAAAATGCTCATTTCCAGAAAACAGGGGAGTAGGGGAGTAAGAAATTTTTTTACCACGAACTTCGCACCTTCTCTGACTTGCTCCCTATTATCACCATTCCCGCGGCGAGTATTCACCTATAGGTTCGGTAATATAAAAATCTTCCCCTGACGGTTCGATGACATAAAAACCTTTTTTCAGGGCATAGGTTTTTACACTTTCGCTCATTGCCATTCCCGCG
>JGI24698J34947_10000719_pt1 | contig 16289 bp, 10 predicted proteins | sample TergutMp193P3_FD_34947 | JGI IMG/M metagenome (IMG submission 34947) | reverse complement strand
CCAGCCGCTAAAAGCGTAGCCGTCCCGCGACAGGCCGTTCCCGCCGGGCAGCGTTATGGCGGAACCGGCGTTTGCCGTCTGCGCGGCGGGAGCGGCCCCGAATGTCGCGCCGTTGGCGCTAAACGTTACGGTATAGACGTGCGTCCACTTGGCGTACAAAGTAATACTGGCGGTAACTATATAAGAGTACCCGGCATCGTAGTTAGGCCCCGTGCCGGAGGCGCTGGCGCTCCAGCCGCTAAAAGCGTAGCCGTCCCGCGACAGGCCGTTCCCGCCGGGCAGCTTTATGGCTGAACCTGAATTTGCCATCTGCGCGGCGGGGGGCGTCCCGCTCCCGCCGTTGGCGTTAAATGTAACGAATGGTTTCTGCTCCACCCGTATGTCTCCGCCCAGGCTGCAGGCCGCGAATAGCAACGCGACAACGGCGCAGAACAGCAGCGCAATTCCGCTTCGTGAATATTTGTGTACTTTGTTGATTCTTCTCATTTCTCGCTCCTCATTGCTTTAGTCGCCATGGATGGCGATGTTTCCACTGCTTCAGTGCTAAAAATCATCAAGGTCATTGCCGGGCGCGTTAGCGCCCATTTAATCCTTCCTCTCAATGCGCGACCCGAAGGGAAGCTGATGATTTTTAGCCATCCCCAGTCCCCAATCCCTGATCCCCAGTCCCTGATCCCTATTCCCCACTCCCCAATCCCTAGTTCTTCTTTGATTTAAAACGGTACGAATAGCCGACGGCTATTTTGTTGCTTGCCGAGTCGAAATTAGTCCGCATGGTGTAGGAAACGGTAACGCCGCTCTTGAAGATAAAGCCCGTGTATATGTCGGCGGCGAAAATGGAATTGCTTATTTTCTCTCCGGCATTGTAGAGGTAGGTATTGGTCGCAATCATGCACCCCGCGCCGATCCCGATGTACCAGCCGCCGCCAATAAGCTTGGCGTCGGAAAACGGCGTAAACAGGCCGACGTGGGCAAAAGGGTACAGGGAAAAATGCTTTATATCCGAATACCCGCTTACCAGCCCCACATCCATGCCCAGTTCAAAAAACGAGCCTTTCCCCGGGGAGATAGTTCCCTGCGCCGTGGCGGTAAACGCGGGGGCAGCGAATGTCGTGCCCACGGAAGCGCCCAGGGTGTTCAGGCGTTCAGGCGGGCGGTAGCTAAACTTGATCTGCGCGGCCTTCGCGGACTTCACTGAGACCTTCTTTTTTTCGATCTTGCCGTCCTCGTAGCGCATGACCGCAAGATAATCCCCCTTGTTAAACTCCCCGACTGGCAGCTTGCTCCTGGCGGGTATTTCTACCGTCTCGTTCACGTCTTCCCCGGTTATTTCCAGAGTCCCGGCGGTAACGGCCACCACCTCCAGCGAGCCTTTCGCGGCAGGCGCGGCCGCGGGCGAGGCGCCAATCGGAGCGAGGCCCAAGAGGGAGGCAAGTATCGGGTCGCTTGGATTCACCACGCCCGAATACCGGGACTTTAGTTCCGCGTTCCCCGCGTCAAAGGCGGTAAAAATTATTTCGTACCCGCCGGATTCGCCGCGCTCTATTGAACCGCTTACCAGATACCGCGCCCCCAGCAGCCGCCCTATGCTCCGCACGGATTCCCCGCTAATTTCGCCCGCCTCGTTGAAACGCAGATCCCCGCGAATGCTTTGCCATTGCCTTTCATCGGGCTTAAGGGGCGTAAGCTTGCGGTTTCGTAATATGGCGCCGTGAAGTTCGTTAATCACGTAATCATTCAGCGTTTCCGTATCGGAACGAAAATGTATAACCGCGGCCGTAACGCCTGCCGGTAAGTCCGCGCTGATTTTCAGCGCGGCCCGTAGTACCGCCTCGTCAAGCGACTGCGCGTTCAGAGAAGCGCCGCATACGACAAACCCCGCCATAAGCAGAAAAAGTTTCTTTTTCATCTTTTTCATCTTTTTCATCTTTGAACCAACCCTTCAAGGTGCAACCGCTATCTTTTATATTTAATGGCGGTGCCGCGCATCACCCATATTACGCTGGTCTCTACGGACTGCGTATTTTTCAGAAAGAAAAAAAGCAAGTTTATCGGGAAATAACTCGTCGTTTTTTCCGTCGTCGTTGTTCTCTGCTCGGCCATAATATCGATCACGTAGTCGCAGTCGGGATACAAATCCCTGGCCGCTTTGAGCAGACCGATGTAGCCGGGGCGGTCACTGCTTTCATACAGCACTTCGCCCAGAATGGTAAATTCCGTTCTTTCATTGTTGGTATACAGAAGCGGAACCGTGGTGACGGTTACTTTTGTGCTGGTACAAGCCAAAACCGATAAGAGAAGCAAACAGGATACGCCAAAACAAAAAACCTTCTTCATAAAAACTCCTATACATAACGATTACGTACTATGCCCGCCGGCAGGCCGCCCCGCAACGCGGGACCGCTATTAAGACCCCGCCTTAACAATCGCCGTCCATAGCGATTGTTAAGGTTAGGTTTTTGCAACGCAAAAACCCAAGTAAAGCCCTTGGCTTTAGCCCAAAAACAGCGGCTCCATGCCGCCCCTTTAGGCAATTTTGCTGGGATAAAGAGAAAAACTAACTGTTTGGAAAATAAAACTATTAGATAGTTGACACGAATCTCATTGTATTCATGATATAATTGGGAGCTTTGCCCGATGCCCGATGCCCGATGCCCGATGCCCGATGCCCGATGGGGAGGTCTGTTTAAAAGTGGCGATGGTTTCGCTCATAGTGGATATTTTGTGTTAATTTGGCGGGGTGTGTCAAGTGCTTAAAATCATCAGCTTCCCTTCGGGTCGCGCATTGAGAGGAAGGATTAAATGGGCGCTATCGCGCCCGACAATGACCATGATGATTTTAAGCTGGGGAGTTTTGCCTACGGCAAAACTCCAGCTAAAGCATGGTAACAGCGGCAGCCGTGCGGCAGTGCCGGAACACTGTAATATAGAAAGTAAATGCAGGAGCGCTGGGAAGCCCCCTCCCCATTTCCCGCGTTTTATGCTAGTATCCATACAGGAGATTACAAGAATGCAAAAGATTCCCGTAGGCGTTTTGGGCGCGACCGGCATGGTGGGGCAGAATTACATCACCCTCCTCAATGCACATCCCTGGTTTGAGGTTCGGTATGCGGCGGCCTCCCCCCGGAGCGCGGGGAAAAAATACAGGGACGCGGTCTCAAACAGATGGCAGCTCAGCCAAGTCTATGCGCCCCATGTGGGCGACTTGACGGTAGAAGACGCCAATGACCTTGGCAGGGCGGCGCAGGCGTATAAGCGGGGCGATTTATCGTTCGTGTTTTCCGCGCTGGAAATGGACAAGGAGCAGACCCGCGCGCTGGAAGACTCCTATGCCGCCGCCGGCATTCCGGTCATCTCCAATTCATCGGCGCACCGCTGGACTGCCGACGTGCCCGTGCTTATCGCGGAAATAAACCACGCCCATACCGAGATAATTCCCGCGCAGCGGGAAAAGCGCGGCTGGACGCGGGGCTTTATCGCGGTAAAGCCGAATTGCTCGATTCAGAGTTACATGGCTCCGGTTTACGCGCTTATCAGGGCGGGGTATCCCGTTGAGCGGATTATCGTTAGCACCATGCAGGCGGTTTCGGGCGCGGGCTACCCCGGCGTTGCGAGCCTCGATATTGTTGATAATATCGTTCCCTACATAGGCGGCGAAGAGGAAAAATCGGAAAAAGAGCCATTGAAAATATTCGGCGCAATTGAAAACGGCGTCATTCAAAACGCGGGGCTGCCGAAAATTTCAGCGCACTGCAACCGCGTGCCGGTCACGGACGGGCACACTGCCTGCGTAAGCCTCGAATTCGGCGAAAAAAAGCCTTCGATAGGCGAAATCAAAAAAATCTGGGCCGATTTCAAAAGCATACCGCAGGAGTTGAATTTTCCCACGGCGCCGGTACAGCCAATCATCATCGCCGAGGAAAACGACCGCCCCCAGCCCCGCAAGGACCGCGACCGCGACAAGGCAATGGCTGTGGTTGTCGGCAGGATACGGCCCTGCAATGTTTTTGACATCAGGTTTACCGCGCTCTCCCATAACACCGTGCGCGGCGCAGCAGGCGGCGGCATACTCAACGCGGAACTCTTGCGGCACAAGGGCTATTTGGATTAGCCGGTGGCAGCGGTTTTTCGGCAGAGCGCGAGCCGCGATTCTCAAATTTTTCTTGCTTTTTTTGGCTATGGGCGCTATTATTAATTATGAAGAAAAACATAATACTATTGGCGACGTTGGTTGTCAGCCTGACGCTTTTCGCCTGCCCTGCTTCAAATAATGGGGGAGAAAACCAAGATACGGGCACAACGGTTACCGGCATTACGGTTATACCCGCAACGGCAAATGTAATCCGGGGCGGCAACGCAACATTCACGGCTAACGTGGCCGGCTCGAATAATCCCCCTCAAACCGTCACCTGGTCAATAGTCGAAACCGACAAAAAGGCCGCGACTACCATCACGGCCGGCGGCGTGCTGACTGTCGCCGTTGATGAAGCGGCGGAAAAAACCCTCACCATCAGGGCCAATTCCACATTGACAGGCTACACCGCCGTTTACGGAGACGCGACCGTTACCGTGAAAGACGCTACGGTCCCTTCTAATCAAAATCCAAAAGAAATGTACGGCAATTACTATGAAATTTTTGTCGGCTCTTTTTATGATTCAAACAACAACGGCATGGGAGACCTCAGTGGGATAATTCAAAAACTCGACTACCTCAATGACAACAACCCCGATTCCAATACCAGCCTGCACATCAACGGTATCTGGCTTATGCCGATTAATCCCTCTCCCTCCTATCACAAATACGACGTGAGCGATTACATGGCCATAGATCCCGCCTATGGAACCATGCAAGATTTTGAGGACCTTATAGCCGCGTGTAATCAACGGGGCATCAGGGTAATAATTGATTTGGTGGTAAACCATTCGTCAACCGCGCATCCGTGGTTTCAGGCGGCGCGCTCCGGTAACGCAGAGTATCAGGCGTATTACAATGTTGTAGACACCAAAATAAGCAATACGTATTATGCGCTGGGCAGCACGGGCAAGTTTTACGAAGCGGCGTTCTGGGATCAGATGCCGGATCTCAATTATGATAATCCGGCGCTTAAAACTGAATTTGAACACATTGTGGATTTCTGGATAGGCAAGGGCGTTGCCGGTTTCCGGCTGGACGCGGTAATGCATATCTACCACGAGAGGGAAAAGAATTTAGAATGGATCAGGTGGTTTACCGATTACTGTAGATCCAAAAAGAGCGACGTATACATTGTCGGCGAAGTGTGGCCGCCGGGGAGCGAACAGGTTATCCCGCTCTACTACGAACCAGGCGGCATCCCGTCGAATTTTAATTTTCCCGCCGCGCAAAATTACATTCCCACCTATGTAAGATACACCCCGGCAAATAATTTTGCCAATTTCGTTGTCACATGGAACGCAAGAATTAAGGAGAAAAACAGCGCTGCCATTGACGCGCCGTTCCTTACCAACCACGACATTGACCGTTTCGCCACCATCATAGGCGCCGACAGCGTCAAGCTGAAAATGGCTGTGTCCATGCTGCTCTTTATGCCCGGCAATCCCTTTATCTACTACGGCGAGGAACTCGGCATGACCGGCGATTTACCCAGGGACGAAAACGTCCGCGGCCCCATGGTCTGGTCAAAAAGCAATACCACGGGAAAAACAAACGGCCCGAGCGAGCACGATAAGCCTTACTGGAACGATTCCAGCGTGGAGGAGCAGCTTGCCGATTCCAATTCCATTTTGCGGTTTTACATTGACGCGCTCAAGCTCAAGAACCGCTACCCTTCGATCCACTGGGGAACGCCTTCAACGCTTAGCACAACGGAGCAGGATAGCATCGCGGCGTACAAGATAAACAGCGAAGACCAGGGGAGCGAGAAGTATCTGGCGATTGTGCATAACCTTTCAAATAACAGCCGGACAGTAACGGTCAGCGGCGCTACGGCGCTGGGCGGAACGCTCACCGCGACAGGGGCGGCTGCGGCAAAACCATCGCTTGCCGGCGCTACGCTGACAATGCCGGCTTATACCACTGCGGTAGTTGAATATTAGGGGATGGGTATGAAAAAATTAAGGAGGGCTGTTAAAAAACATATTTTTTTGAATATATGCGTTATCGCGTTATTTGTACTGTTTATGGGAAGCTGTTTTAACAATGCGCCACCCAATAATACAACCACGGTTTCGAAAGGGACGGGCTTTGTCCGTTTCAACTTGGGAATTGCCGGCGGAACGATCCTGCCTCAGGCCCCGGTCTTCGACGCCTTTGACATCACTTTCGCCCCGGCAACAGGGTCGGCGATAAGCAAAACAGGTTTAAGCGACCATACGCAAGAATTTGAAATTCCGGTCGGAACCTACGCCGTTGCTTTCTCTGGTTATGTCTCAGGGATACCGACGCCTGTCGCAACGGGCAGCGTTTCAGGTGTAGCCGTTACTGAGAATAGTACAAGCACTGTGGATATCATGCTGCAATTTACCGTGACCGCGGGCGAGGGAACCCTGACTTACACGATAAGCGCCCCCGGAAAAACGCTGAGTACGGCAACACTCACCATGGAAAACGGAAACGCCCCCCTTATCGAAATTGATATTTTAGAGGCCGGATTATCTGGAAACAGGGGAGGAATCCCCTCTGGCTCCTATGCGGCAACGGTAACCCTCATTACCGATGATGAAATAGCGGCGCGCAGCGAGATAGTGCATATCTATCCCGGACAGGCCGCCACCCTTTCATGGGTATTTGACGCGGATTCGTTTTCCGCCAGAGAGCCAATAAATCCGCCGGCACTATTTGACGTATGGCTGATAGGGGCTTCGGCTACGTGGAATATGCAGCCTCCATCTCTTCCGCCTGATCCTTACAAGATGACCCCAGAGTATGAAAACGGGGCATTTACCGGCGTATTTACCTGGACAGGTAATCTAATAATAACGCCAAGTGATGGGAATAAATATGAAGGCGTTTCGTTTATCAGCAATAGAACGGGCTCTGTCGGCTGGAGCGGCGCTGATTGGTTTGTCTCGACGGAATCAACTCTCGCAAACAGAACGGTTCAGAATAAAGGCGGGCAACAGTCATTTAATGTAGCGGACAATACATCTCAAGCCCCTATGTTCAGGATCGCGGCAGCGGGTAACTATACGATAACCCTTGATACGGAAGGCATGACGGCCATATTTGTAAAGAACGATTATGAAGGTCAGGCAGCAAAAGGGAAGTACGGCAACTACTACGAAATTTTTGTCGGTTCTTTTTACGATTCAGACAGTAATGGCATGGGTGATCTAAACGGGATAATTCAAAAACTCGACTACCTCAACGACGGCAGTCCCAATTCCGATACCAGCCTGCACATCGACGGTATCTGGCTTATGCCGATTAACCCTTCTCCCAGCTATCACAAGTACGATGTCACGGATTACAAAGCAATTGATTCCAACTACGGCACCATGGCGAATTTTGAGAATCTTATAACCGCGTGTAAGCAACGGGGTATCGGGGTAATAATCGACCTGGTGGTAAATCATTCGTCAACCGCGCACCCCTGGTTTATAGCGGCGCGCAGCGGCAGCGCAACATACCAGGCTTATTACAATGTCGCAAACACCCAGCTTAACAACCGTTATTATTCCCTCGGCAGCACGGGCAAATGGTACGAAGCGGTGTTCTGGGATCAGATGCCCGACCTCAATTATGATAATCCCGCAGTCAAGGCGGAAATGGAAAGCATCATTGATTTCTGGATAGGCAAGGGCGTTGCCGGTTTCCGGCTGGATGCGGTACAGCACGTGTACGAAACCGCTCCGGGACAGGGCCATACGGCAAAAAACGTTGAATGGCTCAAGTGGTTTACCGATTACTGCAAATCCAAAAAGGCCGATGTGTACATTGTCGGCGAAGTGGCAAACAATGACAGCACCGTCCAAGCCTACTACGCAAGCGGCATCCCGTCGAATTTTAATTTTGGCGCTTCGGATAACAATATTGTAAGAAATCTCCGAACTAATAATCCCCAAGCGGCAAGTAATTTTTCCACTTTTGTGGTTAATTATAACGCGGCTATAAGAACGAGTAACAGCGGGGCTATTGACGCGCCGTTTCTTACCAATCATGACCAGAACCGCCTTGCCACTAAAATAACAGGCGGCAATACCATGTTAAAAATGGCGGCATCTATGCTGCTCTTTATGCCCGGCAATCCCTTTATCTACTACGGCGATGAACTCGGCATGACCGGCCAGTTAGAGGGCCAAAAGGACGAAAATGTCCGGGGCCCCATGATCTGGTCAAGAAGCAATACAACGGGAAAAACAAACGGACCGACCGGCAATAACCAGCCTTACTGGAACGCTTCCAGCGTAGAAGAACAGCTTCCCAACGCCGATTCTATCCTACGTTTTTACATTGACGCGCTCAAGCTTAAAAACCGTTACCCTTCAATTCATTGGGGAACGCCCTCAATGTTTGGCACATCGACTGCTTCCATCGCTATGTATAGGATAAACGGCACTTATACAGGGGAAAAGGACCTGGTGATTGTACACAATACCAGCGGTACCAGCCAGTCGGTAACGGTCAGCGGCGCTGCCGTTCTGGGCGGAACGCTCACCGCGACAGGGGCGTCTGCGGTAAAACCATCGCTTGCCGGCGCTGCGCTGACAATGCCGGCTTATTCAAGCGCTGTGGTGGAGCTTGCCAATAATTAGCGCCTGTCCGACATCGCAACTATAGTAGTGTTATACGAATGACACGAGTCAACGAATAGCACGAATTATCACGAATAATTGCATTAGTTTTTGGTCTTTATTCGTTGATATTCGCGTAATTCGAAGCGGAAGCGATGTCTGCTAAACTCTGCGACTCAGCGAGAGTATTTAGGGATAAGTTTTAACAAGCCCCATGTCCTTCATCGTTTTTTTGAGCGCCGCTTCGCCGGCCTCTGAGAGTTTGCCCAGGGGAAGGCGGGCGGGGCCCGCCGGGAGGCCGGCCCAGGCCATTGCCTGCTTGATGGGCACGGGGTTGGTTTCGACAAACGCCGCCTTTATAAGGGGAAGGAGTTCAAAGTGAAGTTTGCGCGCCTCGTCAAAGTTCCCTGCAAGGCAGGCGGCGCACAGGGCTTTAACTTTTGCGGGCAGCAGGTTGGAGATGACCGAGATTACGCCGTCTCCGCCCAGGGCAATCAGGGGCAGGGTAAATGCGTCATCGCCCGACATGACGCTGAAATGCCCGCCGCCGGCTTTGCGGGGCATGGCAATGTCGCGTAACACATCGCCCATTTGGTTAATGTCCCCGGAAGATTCCTTAACGCCGGCAATGCCGGGTATGCGGGAAATTTTTTCCATCAACTGGGCGGGGATGTTCCTGCCGGTGCGTGACGCGATATTGTAAATAATTATGGGAATGCCCGTGCTTGCCGCCGCCTCGAAATGCCGGATAAGGCCGTCATCGTTGGGTTTGTTGTAATAGGGAGTTACGACTAACGCCGCGTCCGCGCCCATTCTTTTGGCGCGTTCCGTATACATACGCATATGCCGGGTGTCATTGGAGCCGGTGCCGACTATGACCGGGACTTTTCCCTTTGCCAGCCTCACCGCTATTTCAATAATCCTGTCTTCTTCGTCCTCGTCCAGCGTCGGGCTTTCGCCCGTGGTGCCCAGGGGAACAAGGCCGTCAATGCCTTGCGTTATCTGAAAATCGATCAGCCGCTCAAATCCATCGTAATCAACTTCGCCCGATTCCTTCATGGGCGTTATAAGCGCCGTATACGCGCCGCGAAACAAAGTCATGCAATTCTCCTCTATATTCCAAGTATGTCATTTAACATTTCATCTATGGTAAAAACGCCTTTTCGATTTTCTTCCCGTGTCAGCCACTCGGCGGCGAGTATCGCGCCTGAGGCGAATGCCTCGCGGCTGCGCGCGGTATGGGTTATCTCGATTGTATCCGCCGTTGAATCAAAAATCAAGCTGTGAATGCCGGGCACCGAGCCGACGCGCAGGCTGGGGTAGTGAAGCTCATCCGGCGCGGGCGCGCGGTTCAGCGTCTCCCACACCGCCGTTTTCTTGCGGCCTACCCGCGACAGAACGCCCTCTACCAGCGTCTGCGCCGTTCCCGATGGGCTGTCCATTTTTTTATTGTGATGCGATTCAAAGCCGCCTATGTCGTATTCGGGAAATGTATTGAAAAGCTGCGCGGCATACCACGCGATACGGTTAAATATATTAACGCCCGGCGAAAAATTCGACGCCCACAGCAGGGACGCGCCCGCATCATCAATTATGTTCTTTACTTCATCGAGTTTATCGTACCAGCCGGTTGTGCCTATTATGGCGGGAATTTTTAACGCCGCAAGCGCCCTGATGTTGGGCATCGCCGTAGCGGGTACGGTGAATTCAATAGCCGCATCCGCGTCATGAAGGCTATTTGATTCTTCAATGGTTTTGTAATACCCCGTTCCCATAAGCACAGAAGATTCCGCAATCAGCGGATCGACAATTGCGGTTATCCGGTGCTTTCTTTCGATGGCTGCCTTTTCAATCATCTTTCCCATTTTCCCGTGCCCGATTATGGCGATATTCATTTTTCGCTCCCTGCGTGCGTATTTTTTTTCGGGGCAGCTTTATCTGCCTTGCCCGGATCAAAAGATTCAAAAAAATCAAGATGTATGGCGCGTACCGTTTCTTCCGCTTCCCTGTCGTCAACAATAAAGCTGATGTTTACCTTGCTTGCCCCCTGCGAAACCATTTGCACCGTTACGCCAATTAACTCGCATATCTTGAACGCGCGGGCAAGTATCTCCGATGAACGCTTTACATTGCCCACGATGGTAACGATGGCTTTGCCGGTTTTTATTTCAACATTGGCAATGCGGCTGAGGTCTTTTTTTAACGCGCTCAGATCGTGCGCCGCGTCCAATGTAAGGGAGACCGATACCTCGCTGGTTGCAACCATGTCAACCGAAATGCTGTGACGCGCAAATGACGAAAAAACTTCGGCGAGAAAACCGTACTGCCCCAGCATGCGGCTGGATACAATATCAACGAGCGTAACATTGCGCCTGCTGGTAATGGCGCGGATTGGAGTCAGCCGGGGGGGCGAACTGCCGTGCGCGGTATGCACGCTGCCAAGCGAGAAAACAATGCGCGTACCGGCGGCCTGCGGGTTATAGGAATTTTTTACCAGCACCGGCGTTCCTGCGGCCATGCAGGGCTGCATAGCCCGCGGATGCAGGACCTGCGCGCCAAAGTACGCAAGCTCCGCGGCTTCATCGTAAGTGGCGATTTCGACGGGCTTGGCCTTTGAAACAATGCGGGGGTCCGCGCTGAGTATCCCGTCAACATCTTTCCACACCTGGACTTCTTCCGCCTTGCACGAAGCGGCGATCATGGTTGCCGTCAGATCGGAGCCGCCGCGCCCCAGCGTGGTGATGTTGCCCTTCGCGTCTTTGGCAAGAAAGCCGGTGACCACCGGCAGTACGCCCGATTTAAGCAGGGGCAGCAGTTTTTCGGGAATGGCATTCCAGCTTTCCGCAAGAAGCTCCGCAGACGTGTAATTGGAATCCGAAATAAAACCCGCGTCCCATGCGTCCATAGCCTGAGCCTTAATTCCAGTTGAATTGAAATACGCGACGGCAACGCGCACCGAAAGGCGCTCGCCAAACGAAACCAGATAATCCCTGGTTCGCGGGGTCAGCTCCCTGATCAATGAAATGCCCGAAAGAAGGCTTTTCAATTCATCAAGCAGGGGCTTTATTTCCTGCCTGACTCCCGCCGGCAGTTTCAATTTTTTTATGGTGTCCGTGTGGAGCTTTTCAACCTGAGCCAATGAAACTGCCCCGCTGCGGAACGCCGCGTCTCCGGCTTCCAAAAGGTGATCCGTAGTGTCGCCCATTGCCGACAGCACCAGAACAGGATTCTTTTTGATTTGAGATTTTACGATATCCGCCACATGCCGAAGCCTCTGCGCGTCCGCGACAGAACTCCCGCCGAATTTCATTACTATCATATTTATCACGGTATCAAAATTTGTGTTTGTATGCAATAATTAATTTGGTATGATAAAAGAACTATCTTTGGCTGTTTTTAAAAACCGCCCCGCGCTGATAAAAGAGACTGTGGGCGATAAAATTCATATAGAAATTGATGCCGGGCAGATTGCAAGGGTGCGGGAAAAGGATATTGAGCTCATCCATCCCGGGCCGGTACATGAGCTGCGCGCTCTGGAAAATGAGGCTGCGGCGCTGCTGGAAAACGCGGGCGCGGCGGATTCTGCGGTTCATAACGCATGGGAACTCCTTGAGGCCGAGGCCGCCGCTGTTTCCCTCAAGGAACTTGCGGAACTGTGCTTTAATACGTTCAGCCCGGCGTCGGCGTGGGCCGGGTTTCGCCTGCTGGAAGACGGCCTCTACTTTAGCGGGACTATCGCGGCCATCGCCCCCCGAAAACGCGCTGAAGTTGAAGCCGAAGAAAAAAAACGGCGGGAAAAGCAGCGGGACGCCGGGGAACGGGAGCGTTTTCTTGATGATATGCGGCGACGCATGAAATCGCCGCACATAATTTTTGAAGGCGGGCCGCCAGCCGCCAGCCGTTTTATTCAGGATGTGGAAGCGCTGGCGCTCGGAAAATCCGTCAAAAGCAAAACCATGAAAGATTTGGGGTTAAGCGAAACTCCTGAAGACGCCCACGCCCTGCTTTTGAAAACGGGCTTTTGGACTGCCCGCGCCAATCCCCATCCCGCTCGTTTTGGCCTTTCGCTGAACAGCGCCCAAGCGCCGCTTGACCCGCCGCCCGCTGAGCAGCGCCGCGATTTGACTCATCTTGCCAGCCTTGCCATTGACAATCCCTGGAGCGATGATCCCGATGACGCTGTTTCCATTGAGGAGTCAGGCGGCAGGCGCGTACTCTATGTGCATGTCGCTGACCCTGCTTCCTCTGTAGCCGCTGACAGTCAAAGCGAGCGGGAAGCCCGCGACCGGGGCGTTACCCTTTACCTGCCCGAAGGAAGTTTCAGGATGCTGGCGGAATCGTCCCTGCCGTATTTTGCACTGGGCTTGCAGGAAAAATCACCTGCACTTACGTTTAAAATGACGCTTAACACTGCGGGTGAAATTGAAGATACCGAAATTTTTCCGTCTCTCGTAAAGGTCAGCCGCCTGAGTTACCGCGAAGCGGATGAATTGCTTGATTTAGTTTCAGATAACGCTGATGATTCAATGTCGCATAACGGTGATAGTAATGCCGCGTTTTCCGCAGTTATGCACAATTTGAATATCATGGCCGGGCAGAACATGCGCCGACGCGCTTGTGCCGGCGCGATAAGCATCGAGCTTCCCGAAGCCCGTATTTTTCTTGCTGACGGACAGGTTGAAATTGAGCCGATACCCTCATACCGCTCATCCGACATAGTCCGCGAATGCATGCTTTTGGCAGGGGAAGCGGCGGCGCAATGGATCAGTGCGCGGGGCTTTGAGTCCTCAGGCGCGGCGGGAATTGCCTTTCCCTTTATAAGCCAGGAAACAGGCGATATGCCCGCTGAGGTATTGACCGGGTTGGCCGGATCGTACCAACTGCGGCGCTGCATGAGGCCGCGAACCGTTTCGCTGCGGCCCGGCCCTCACTGGGGTTTGGGGCTTGATTCCTATACGCAAGTTACCAGCCCCCTGCGCCGCTACACGGACCTGCTGGCCCATATGCAGATACGCGCTATTTTGCGGGACACCCCTCCCCTGCCTGCGGACGAAGTTTCCGCACGGCTTGCCGCTGCCGAAGCCGCGGCGCAGGCGGCAACGCAGGCAGAACGCGCGTCCCGCGCCCATTGGACCATGGCGTATCTGCTCGACAAAAAAGATTCAACATGGGACGCAATCGCCCTTGAAAAAAAAATGAACCGCTGGGTGTTTATGATTCCGGCCCTTGCATTGGAAACGCAAGTCTCCCTGCGTAACGATCTTAGGCCCAACGAGGCGATAAAGCTCGTGCTGAAATCAGTGAATATTCCCCGCTGCGAAGCGGTGTTTGCGGAAAATTAAGAAACCGCTGATTAGCGTCAAGTTAATGAAGAACCTCGTGACAAGCCGCGAGGTATCTTCGTTGGAGAGGAAATTTCTTATACTCTCCCCCGTGCAAGCGGGTTCTTGGGATTATACCCAACTCCTTACAGGTATCCTGCATTTGTGTATTGATTGACGTGAACCTGCACGGCAGAGCAGGCAGCGGGCTGCTCTGCCGTACGGAATCGCTGTAATTCATTCAGAAGTAAATGCTGTTACCTGCATACGCTACGCTTCCACGCTTTCGCCGTCAATGGTCAGGATAACAAGCTGCCAGGGCACGAATTTCCCCGATTTGTGCATGGCGCTGATAACGGCATCTTCTATGCCGACGCAGCAGGGCACTTCCATACGCGCTATTGTTACTGATTCGATCTTGTTATTCGCCATAATTTCAGCTAACTTTTCGCTGTAATCGGCATTATCGAGTTTGGGACATCCGATTAGCGTGATCCTGTCTTTCATGTAACGGCTGTGGAAATCACCGTACGCATAGGCCGCGCAGTCCGCTGCAATGAGCAGATGAGCGCCGTCAAAGTACGGCGCGTTTATCGGCGCTAATTTTATTTGTATCGGCCATTGCTTCAGTTCGCTCCGCGCAGACGCGCAGCACTGCCCAGACGCATAACATTGCTCCGGCGTACAGTATCGCTCAGGCGGCGCATGACCGGCAGCCATCGCCTGTGCGCCCGGACAGCCGCAGGGAATCTGCCCTGCCGCCGCGTTACGCAACCCGTTAGCAGCCGCCTCATCATAGGCGGCTGCCTCGCCGTCAACAATGGCGATGGCCCCCTCGCTACAGGCGTTGACGCATAACGCGCTGCCGTCGCATTTTTCAGCATCAATTTTGATCTTGCGGATCATCTACGCCTCCGTTGTAACATCATCAACTTTAAAAAAGAGTCAACGAATTACGCTAATATTCACGAATTAACTCAGAAATTTTTATCAACTATTCGTTTCATTTGTGTTATTCATTGATAAAAAATCATTAAGTTTACGAGGTTGCCTCTGTTACCGAGTATAGCATAAGTTCGGCGATGCCTCCAGTTTCATATGCAAATATGAGCGCCGTCACAGCTCCCGGCCTATCGCCCGAAAAATAATCCCAACTTACATTAATCCCAGATATTTCTCAAAGAATAGCAACAGTTTCTCAATGATGCTCTGCTTCTTGACAGCATAATTTCCGCCGCCAAAACGCGACACAGGCGGCAGGAGTTTATCAATATCCGTGCCCGTAGTTTTCAAAATACCGTCACGGAAAGCGATGTCGATAAATCTGCGAGTTTCATCGTCTTTTAATTTTTCGTCTGTAATGAGCGCGGATAGATCGTTTTCTTTCTGCTTTTGTACAAAAATTTTCCAGTCGTCTACTACTTTTGTTGATATATTCACGCTTTCGACAAAACGCTCAATTAGTTCCTTTTTACTTCGTAACTCCATGCTTGAATTGACGGCCTTATCAATTGTCGCAAGTATACTCTTGTCCTTGCAATTTGAAGCGTGATATTTTTCGACAAGCATAAGTATATAGTCGATATTAACTTCTATTTGCCTGATAAGTTCCAATTCAAATACTATGTCGTCGTTGATATTTTCCTTACCGTCTGTTTGCTCTTTGCGGAAATCCTGATACAGATCGATATAAGTACTCTGATAATCCTGAAAATCCCTGCTGTTTAAAATTTCATTTCCTTCAAAATCATCGAATGCGGTCAGAATATTTTTTAATCGTAAAATTTCGCCAAACAGACGTATAAAATCTTTTTTAGCTCCCTCTCCGATGATTTCCTCATCAAGCGGATAATGCTTTGTAAGTTCGGCTATTAACTCAGCATACCCCGGTTTATGTCTGCCGTTTTGATCGTAGCCGTTATAGTAATCATTATATGTTTTTAGAAGCACGATGCCGCCGGCATCTTTATCGCCAAATAGGGCAATTGCGTCATCGGTTGCCTGTTTTAAGTCGCGGAAACAGACAATATTCCCGAATGATTTAACGCTGTTGAGTATGCGGTTGGTGCGTGAAAAAGCCTGAATCAAGCCGTGCTGTTTCAGATTTTTGTCCACCCATAACGTGTTGAGCGTTGTTGCGTCAAAACCTGTCAAAAACATATTCACAACAATGAGCAAATCTACTTCGCGTTTTTTTACGCGCTGTGAGATGTCTTTATAATAATTCTGAAATTTGTCTGATGATGTATCGAAATT
>JGI24698J34947_10000718_pt1 | contig 16293 bp, 13 predicted proteins | sample TergutMp193P3_FD_34947 | JGI IMG/M metagenome (IMG submission 34947) | reverse complement strand
ATGAGGCTCAGGTCCATTATGGCGTACTTGTGATGGGTTTCCGTGTCGGTGATCAAAGCGGCGATGGTGGTTTCGCTGCCGGTTCCGGCGGTGGTGGGTACCGCGATAAAGGGCGGGAGCTTTTTCAAGACCCGCAGGAGGCCGCCGAGCTGGTTCACGCTTTTTCCCGGTTTTACCACGCGGGCTGCCGCGCCCTTTGCCGCGTCCATCGAAGAGCCGCCGCCAAGAGCAATGAAACCATCGCAGCCCTCCGCAAGGTACAGTTTTTGAATGATGTTCACGGTGTTTACGGAAGGGTTGGCCTCCACATCGCTGAACACCACGTGTGGGATTTCCGCTTTCGCCAGTACATCAATGACTCGCTGCGCGATGCCCGCCCTGACCAGCCCGCTATCTGTAACCAACAGCGGTTTCTTCACCTTTTGCTCACGCAGCAAATCCGGAATCTTCCCGATACTGCCCGGCCCCTCAACAGGAACCGCCTTTCGCCAGGGAAGAACCCTGGCCGCAAGGTTAAAAACAAACTGGAATATTCTACAGAAAATTACAAGCATATTTGCCTCCTGTTTCATCCGCCGGCGGCCATCATTTCATTATTATAAGATACCATGAAACAGGCAAAATTGCATCATCTATATCGAAAAATTCTGTATTGTTTTGTTCTTCGATTTGTATTATCCTGAAAAACGTGGATTTTTGGGAGGATGACAGGTGAGTGAACACATAGACGTGACCGGCGCGAATTTCGATACAGAGGTACTCCAGGCCGATGTACCGGTACTGCTTGATTTTTGGGCTTCCTGGTGCGGTCCCTGCAAGATGATAGGGCCCTTCATTGAAGAACTGGCGGCCGAATACTCAGGCCGTCTCAAGATGGGTAAAGTTAACGTAGATGAGGAAGGAGACCTCGCGGCTCGTCACGGCGTGGTCTCCATCCCAACGTTGGTCGTCTACAAAGACGGCGAAATCGCGAACCAGGCGGTAGGCGCTTTCCCCAAACAGGGCATTGAAGCCTTGTTTAAGGACCTGATTTAGGATGAATACCGCTTGGTACTATTCGGCTTTCCGGGGGTGGCGCTGCTATTGGCAGTGATATACCAGTTATCGGCCCTGGGACTTGGAGGAAGTGCCTCATCCCTGCAGATGGTCCGGGTATTTGTGGTTCCCGAAGTGATAAACGCGCCGGCAAAATCCGCTGAGGGAAGCCACGCTCCATTCCGGCCAAGAAATTCCGCGGCGGCAGTGGTATTATTCTTGCCCCAATCTGAGGACTTTTCACATAATANNACCGCGTCAATGATCCTGTCATCNTGATCCATGAGCCAAAGAACATCGGTCTTGTGAAGTATTTTTGGAGAGCCCGGAAGCCAGAGGTCCCGAATATTGCCCAGAGCGTCAGTTCCGCCGGAAAAATTAAGATCCGAGCCGATTTCATCAATGCAGCTTTCATCCGGCGTTCGAAGATGAAGCACAATGTATTCACCGGCAGTGACTTCCGCCAGGGGGAATTCATAGACCGGTTCTGATAAGGATTTGCATGAGACAAAAAGCCTCATTGCTCCAAGGTTTCCTGATTCCAGGGCAAGAAATTCCACAAATTCTACATTTGTTTTTGCGTTTGTATTTTCCGTCTTGAGCTCATTGAAAATAATGGCCGGCATACGATCGTTTCTGGCCCTGAAGGGAATGGTTTGCGTGAAGCTATTTCCGTTGGAATCCTTTCCCTGGATATTGGCGGTGTACATTTTCCCTTCCTCCAGCGGCATGTTAAAGGTAATTATTAGTTTCCCGCCTTCCTTTGTGGAGCTGTATTCCAGGGGAGAATCAAAATTGATGGTAAAATTCTGGATATTCAGGGAGAACTCAAAGATTATTTCGGTGGATGAAACCGCGCGGTATCCAAGGAAAGCTATGCTTTCAACGGGGGGCGGATTATTTGGCGCCGGATTATTCGAAGCCGGTTTATTTGAAGGCTGATTATTTGCGGCTGGTTCGGAATTCTGCTGGGCGCCGTCGTTGCTGGACTTGTTCTTTTCCCCCGGAGTCACGCCGTTTGTGCCGGTAATGTACCAGTTTCCGGCGCGGGGTTCCGCTTTAAGGCTTTCATCCCGGCAGATGGTTTTTGCGGTGGTGGTTCCTTTGCTTATAAACACGTCATCGGGACTGGGACTCCAGTTGTCGCCGCCGTCATCACCCTTTGAAAGAGGAAGCCACGCTTTTTCCGCGCCCAGTAATTTCGCCGCCTCGGCGACCTTGTTGTTGCTCCAAGCGGCGCCGGGATTTTCGCTGAATATTACCGCGTCAATGATCCTGTCATCCTGATCCATGAGCCAGAGGGCGTCGGTCTTGCGAAGCATTTCCGAAGTGTTTGGCAGCCAGAAGTCACGGGCTGCGTTATGTGCATCGGTTCCGCCGGAAAGGGCCAGATTCGGGCCGGTTTCATCAACGCATCCTTCCTCCAATGTTCGCAGATGAAACACGATGTATTCACCGGCCGCGACTTCCGCCGGGGGGAATTCATATACCGGTTCCGATACGGAATGCCCGGCGATAAAAAGCCTCATGGCCCCCAGGTTTCCGGATTCCTTGGCAAGAAATTCAACAAATTCCGCCTTTGGTTTTGAATACTCGGTCCTCAGTTCGTTGAAAACAAGGGCCGGCATACGATCGTTCCTTGCCCGGAAAGGAACAATCACGTTGAGGGTATCCTTTCTGGAATCCTCGACAAGAATATCGGCTGTGATCTTCATTCCCGCGTCAATTTTCCCGGTGAAAGTAACCTTTACTTCACTTCCATCCTCAACGGAGTCGATTTCAAGCGAGGGCTCAAACACGACAGAGACGACGGTGACGGGATGGGAAAAGTTGAACACCACTTCCGTGGGCGAGACAGGCCGGCATTCAAGAAAAACAGGCGATTTGGTCTCCGAATTCAGACCCAGAATATCCTGGAGTTCTCCCTCGCTTGAACATGAAAAAGCGGTGAGAACTACGACAAGCAGCAAAGAAAAGAAACGAAAGTTTTTCATTATTAATTCCTCCTTGGCGTGTAACTGCACGGGGATTTTTGGCTCTTCGATTTTTATTACGAATGTAATATTTTTTCGTGGGTTTTTTTTGATAAAAATTTGATCTATCATATTTAAGTATGGAAATTTTGAGGCTCAATTTGCTCAGTCCACTTTTTTATTTTCCCGAAGCTTCTCCCGATCCGTTTTCTTGCAGGGAGGAAAACGGAGAAAAACTATACAGCTTCGAGATTGACGAAACCCAGCGCCTGAACATTGAGCCGGACGCGAAAACACTCCTAAAGAAGCTGATTTCAGGCGGGAATGCCGTCAGGCCAGGCCGTGCCGCCGCGGCGGGCGAGTCGCGGCTGGAACTCCCCGCGGGGGATTATCTTTTCGCGCAGGAGCGGGAGATTCTGGGCAGGGAGCAAATTACCGCCGCGGCGGCTGAAATTCAGGCGGAGGGACTTTGGCAGCGGCTTGAACCGGGAAACAGGCTTTACCTTCGCTATCTTTTTGAAGACGGCCGCCCGGTTACTCAGCTTTTCAGGCCTTTTACCCGGCACAGCTCTTGAGTCAGGCTCCATAATAGTTTATTCTAAGGTATGACTCTTTCGGTCAGGAATAATTTTTTCAAGGGCGGGATCGTTCTTGCTGCTCTCTCACTGGGCCTTGTCGCGCTTGCGGGCTATTACGCCTACCCGGCTTTTCCGGAAGCCGCCTCGTCCTACGCGATGCGTTCCCAGGGAATTATCCAGTCACTTATCGACAAATATGCCGAATCTTCGGCGTATATTCCTTTTTGGGCGATGCTATCCGCGGTACTGTATTCGCTTATCAGCATAATCCTGATTAATTATTATTTTGAAAAAACCCAGTCCATGGAGATTCTGTTTATTGGCTTTTTTGTCTTCTCCCTGGCATTTGAATTCACGAGGATTGTAATACCTTTCAGAATGATTTTTTCCTTTCCGGCTGAGTATCTGGTCACCGCCTCCCGTGTCCTGATCTTTGGGCGGCACTTCGGCCTGTTCTCGCTTTTTGTGGCCAGTGTTTACGCTGCGGGTCTTGATTCACAGAATCAGAAAAACATATTCAGCGTGCTGGTACTTGCCTCTTTGGTCATTGCGTTGAATGTACCCATTGACAGTCTTGTCTGGGATTCGACTTTTATACTGTGGAACGGGTACAGATCCATGTTTAATATGCTGGAAATATGGATCCTGGTTATCTCAATGGTTACATTTTTTATTTCCGCCTATAACCGGGGCTCCGCGAATTATTTGTATATAGGATTTGGCGCTTTCCTTATGGGGGCCGGAAGGAATTTGTTAATCAATTCCGACACCCTGGTTGCGCTGATTCCGGGATCTATAATGCTTATTATTGGCACATGGCTAATCTGTGCCAAGCTGCACCAGGAATACCTCTGGTTATAACGTCAAAGATAAAGCCCCGGAAAAAACGGGGGTTCATTCCTTAACAAAGAATGAAACCCCTCCGCGTTTTCTACTCGATGTTCTTGGGTTTTCGTCCCCTGGGTTTTCCCGTGGCTTTGGGCTTTGCCGCCGTCTTGGCTTTAGCCGCCGCTGTCTTGGGCTTGGCGGTAGTTTTAGCCGCCTTCTTTTCGGCCGCTTTCTTCTCAGCGTCCACTTCCACAATTTCCGCAACAGGCGCGTTTTTTTGTATCGACGCGATCCCCTTCAAACAAGCTGCTTTGGTTGGATAGCTCTCCCCTGTAGCAATGGTTTGCCCATTGGTGGCTAAAAGCCTAAAGCGGAACTCTCCCTTTTTGTCTTTGTAAACTTCCCATTTTGCCGGCATGATAATCTCCTTATCTTATAAAATTATATTTAGTATAAACCNATTGTAAAAAAATAACTAGTAGTTTTTGCAAAATGTTTTAAAATAAAAGCTTGAGAAAAATAATAAGTCATATTATTGTCTATGATATGAAGAAGAAAGCGCTGAAAAAAATAATAGACACCGCGGCGGGAAGAAAACCTGCTGACCTGTTGATCCGAAACGGAATCGCCGCGGATGTTTATACCGGGCGTTTTGTAAAGAAAGATATATTGATAACCGAAAATTTAATCGCCGCAATCGTCGAACCGGGAAGCGGCGAAGGGATTGAATCTTTTGATGCCGAAGGTCTTTATGTACTTCCCGGTTTTATTGATTCGCATATTCACATTGAGTCTTCTTTTCTGAGTCCCGGCGAATTGGGACGTTTGCTTCTGCCCCTGGGAACCTGCACAATCATCGCGGACCCGCACGAGATTGTAAATGTCTGCGGTATAGCCGGACTTGAGTATATGCTTGCGGCAGCCGGAGAAACGGCGATGGATATCAAGTTTACGATTCCTTCCTGCGTGCCGGCAACGCCCTTTGAACATTCCGGGGCTGTGCTGAAAGCGGGCGATATGAAGGCGCCCATAAAAAATGAAAACGTTGTCGGCCTTGGAGAGTATATGGATTACATCGCCGTAATCAACAACGATGAAGCCGCCCTTGATAAAATTCTTTTGGCGAAAAAAAGCGATAAAATCATTGACGGCCACAGTCCGGGACTCAGCGGACGCGCCCTCAACGCGTATGCCGCCGCTTCGATTCACACCGATCACGAATGCTCCACCGTTGAGGAAATGGAACAGCGCCTTTCGCTGGGGATGTACGTTATGCTGCGGCAGGGTTCAGCCTGTCACGATCTCAGGAATCTTATTCCGGGCGTAACAGCCGAAAACTCGCGAAGGTGCATTCTCTGTTCAGACGACTACCAGCCCAGGACAATTTTCGGGCAGGGGCACCTCAACAACGATTTGCGGATTTGCGTGGAACAGGGGATTCCGCCCATGACGGCGCTGCGAATGGCTACGCTTAACGCCGCTGAATGTTTCCGTCTCTCAGACCGGGGCGCGCTTACGCCGGGGCTCAGGGCGGATATTGTTCTGACGGAGGATATTCGCGATTTTAAGGTGAAAAGGGTGTACGTTGACGGAAGGCTTGCGGCTGACAACGGCGTATACATCGACCCGAAGGCAGAAAGCCGCCATAGCGTTGATGACAGCTCCGTGCGGAGCAGTCTTCACGTGAAGGACTTTTCCGCAAAAAAACTCGCGCTCCGGTTGCGAAAAGACGAGGCATGGGTGATCGATGTGAGGGAAGGCAGCGTAGTTACCGGAAAAGGAAAAGCCCGCCCGGCGCGAAACTCATCGGGGCTTTTTATTTTTGACCAGGCCATGGACATAGCGAAAATTGCCGTGGTGGAACGCCACCAGGGCACGGGCAATGTCGGCCTTGGTCTCATCAGGGGTTACGGCATAAGATCGGGCGCTTTGGCCCTTTCCGTTGCGCACGATTCGCACAACATCATCGTTGTCGGCGTGAACGACGCCGACATGACCGCCGCCGTAAAACGGCTCATCGCCATTGGCGGCGGCGTTGCGATTTTCAAAGACGGCAAAAACCTGGAAGAAATGCCGCTTCCCCTTGGCGGCCTCATGAGCGATCAATCAGGCGAATGGGTGGACAAAAAAATAAAATCGCTTGAAAAAATCGCCGTTGAGGAGCTTGGGGTAAGCAAGAATGTTGATCCATTATTAACATTGTGCTTCATGGCGCTTCCGGTTATCCCCGAGCTAAAGATCACGGATATGGGGCTCTTCGACGTGGGTGCGTTCAGGTTTATTCCGATAGAATGTTAGGGAACACTCGCAAATTTTCACGCAAAGGCGCAAAGATCGCGGAGGACGCAAAGGGAAGAATAAGAAAATTTACCACGAACGACACGAACATCGTATCTACTACGAAGATTCGATATGAATTGTGAGAGAAAACTCATAAATCATCCTGCTTTAATCCAGTGTGTTTTGCTATTCTTGCTAACATTTTCGGCCCTATTTCGTCATTATCGTGAAAGGCAAAGACATAGTTGGGGTAACCCAGCCTCTCTAATGTTTTATGTGAGCCGTCTTGCCGTTTTATTGACCATCCGATTTTCAACAACGCCGCTAAAAGGCCTTGGCTTTAATTGATGGCCACTGGCTCATGGCGGTTTATAAACTCAATTATGTTAATACCGGGGATTGCGTCTTCGTTTTCCATACGTTCCGCCAAAACGCGCAAAGCCAGGGCTTTTGCCCTTGCCTCTGCTTGCAACGGTGTTACCCCGTACGCAAGGACGCCAGGTAGTTCAGGGATTTCCGCGATCCAGCGGCCATCCGTTTCCTCTTCCAGTTCAAGTCTAAAGTTAATATTTTTTTCCTCCGTGGTTATAAAAATTAAACAATAACCATCACCTTTTTACAAGCGGTACTGTGTATTTTAAAGAAAATTTACCACGAACCACCCGAACAAAAGAGAAGAAAAACCACGGAGGTCACGGAGTTTCACGGAGTAATTCTCGAAGAGGCGCAAAGCTCGCGGAGGACGCAAGTGGTAGTATTTTCTTGTGTCTATAATGTGCGGAATTGCCTGTCAAATTCTTTTGCCTGTGTACGATTCAGGTCATCGTTGTATATGTCCGCTTCAATGAATTTGCCGTGTATATTTTTAAGATAACCTTCCTTTAGTTCCATTGCCATGAAGGCAGGATAGTTATTACCGTTGCAATCGGTAATGCCAAACTCTTTAGCCTCGACAAAACCGAATCGCGGGTAATACTCAGGATGTCCAAAGAATAGAATCGCGCCATAGCCTAACCTTTTCGCTTCGTTAATCGAATGTTTCATTGATGCGCTGCCGATACCCATAAGCTGCAAATCAGGCCAAACGCTTATTGGACCAAAATTTAGCACCTCAACTTCTGAGCCGTCCGGTTGTAATATACGCGCATGGCTGTAAATGACATGCCCGACAATTCGCCCCTCTATTTCCGCGACAAAGCTCAGTTTCATTATTCCATCTTTTTCACGGAGCTTGTGAACCATGTAGTGTTCCATTGGGCAGTCAATTTTTGACCTGTCGATTCTGTCGGGATTATTAAAAGCGGCTCGCGTCAGTTCTTCAACTGTTCTATAGTCTTCTGGTTCTTCCAATCGGATGCCAATACGTTCCAACGCACCATCTCCATATTTATATTATACCTCAGTTCCGGCCCTTCTCCAATGGAGATGGGCCTGTTTTCAAAAGAGCAAAGCCATATCCCGGTTTGGAGGTAATTTTATGGGGTCTGCGGGGTGTATCAGGTACGCCCGTATTGTTAGCTTGAGAAAAAGTAAAATTGGTTATATTCTTTAGGTAGGGAATAATATGGATCTACACGAAAAATTTGAATACTGGCTGGACATTGCTCAATATGATCTTGATACGGCGGAAGCCATGTTTGCATCAGGACGCTGGCTATACGTTGTTTTTATGTGTCAGCAGGCCATTGAAAAATTGTGTAAGGGTCTGTATTTGCTTTTTATTGACGACGATATTCCCATGATTCATGATATAAACTCATTGGTAACAAAATTAGAGGGCAAATTACCGTCCATTATTGATGATGATAAACGCCTGCTTTTTGCCAAACTGAGTGCCTTTTATCTTAATAACCGATATCCAAAATACAAGGAGCGATTGAGTGTATCTATAAACAGTGAAGAAGCACAAAATATTCTGGAACAAACCAGGGAGGCTTTTAAATGGCTACAGACACTGAAACCGTAACTACTATTGTTCAACAGTACATAGCTGATGTGAAAAAGGCGATGCCCATTGATAAGGTGTATCTGTATGGTTCCTATGCCAAAGGGACACAAGGGGAAAACAGCGATGTTGACCTTTGCTTCTTTTCACAAGCCTTTGAGTCCAGTCGCAGTTTGGACATTTTGACCGAACTCTTTTATTTGAAAATTAAGTATGATAAGGATCTGTTAATAGAGCCTAATGCGTTTCCCACCTCCGAACTATATAGCGACAACCCCTTTGTCAAGGAAATTATAAGAACAGGGCGGGAAATTGTGATATAATTTCCTCCGTGTAACTCCGTGGTTTTTTCTTCTGTTTGTGTTGGTTCGTGGTAANATTTCCTCTGTGTCCCCTGTGTACTCNGTGCCTCTGTGCGATGAATTCTTCTCTTTTGTTCGTGTGGTTCGTGGTAAAAATTCTTCTGTATTTATCTGAACAACCCCTGAATTTCCTTCGCGTAACGCACATTGATCTTGTGCCGCATGGGTTCCATTTTGGGGGAAAGGTCCAGTCCCGGTTCAAAAGGTTTGGGGAGCAATTTGAATTTATGGATTCGCTCAAAGGTCTTGAAGCCCTCTTTCTCGCTTATGAGGACGGTTATGTCGTTGGCGATGATTTCGCTGATCTCCGGCTGCTGGAGGAGAAGTTCCCAGTCGACGATGGGGATGTTGTTTTCCTCCGCGAAGGCCATGATGGCGTCCTGTGCCGGTATGATCAAAGCCGCTATGTGCTTTTGATCCTGACCCACAACCATGCACTGAAGAATTCGCGGGCTTTCCTTGAGTTTGTTTTCTATGGGCACGGGCTCCACATTTTCGCCGCTCCGCAGCACAATGGTATCCTTTGCGCGGCCTGTGATACGAAGTTCGCCGTCGTGGGTGCTCATGGCAATATCGCCGGTATTGAGCCAGCCGTCTTCGGAAAGAACCTTCGCCGTCAGATCGGGCTTTTTGTAGTAGCCCTTCATCACCTGTACCCCGCGGATATGGAGTATCCCGTTATGCCCGGGCGGCAAAGCCTGTTCGTCCTTGCCGGTGATTTTAAATTCCGTACCGGGAACCAGGATTTGACCGATGGTTCCCTGGCGGCTCTTCCGGTACTGCCTGACGCTCACGATGGGGGCGGTCTCGGTGAGGCCGTAGGCTTCCTGCAGCCGCAAGCCCACCGCGTTGAAAAAGTGATCGACCCTGGGGGGAATCGCCCCGCCCCCGGTCAGGCCGGCGCGGAAACGGCCCCCGAGCCGCCTCCGCAAACGCCGGAATACGGTGAGCCAGGCTAGCCCCCGCAAAGGCAAGAGGAGCAGCCAGGGGAAAAAACCGATGATAGCATCTAACGCCCGGACACGGCCATGGTAATTGGGAATCAGGCCGAAGCAGAGTTCCTTAAAATAGGTGTAGACAAGTCCAATCGAAACACAATAATCGAAAAAGAATTTTTGTAAACCGCCCATCTGTCTGACGCTGCGTTTGATTCCGTCCATGATGGCTTCCCAGACACGGGGAACCGTCGCAATCCAGTGGGGCTTTATATTCAGAAAATCCGCCATCAGTACCGACGCGATTGGTTTTGAATAGGCGATGGTATTTTTATGGTAGAAAATGATGTATTCCACGGCGCGCTCAAACGAGTGCCAGACCGGCAGCACCGAAAGCCAAATCTCCCCGGGCCGCATATCGAAAACGTCGCGGAAAGGCGGGAGCTGGCAGAGGAAATTCCGGTGCGTCAGCATGACCCCCTTTGGCTCGCCGGTAGTGCCGGAAGTAAAAATAACCGTTGCGAGGTCCTCGTTGCCGCCTGAGTCGATTTCCGCGTCAACTTCATCGGGATGAGATGCCCGGCGGGTTTTCCCCAAATCGACAAGCTCCCCGTATGAGTGGATTTTTATCTCCTTCTCTTCTCCCGCGGCCAATGTGACAGCGTCTACGCCGTCAAAGGTGATGATGGTTTTTAACTCCGGTAGATCGCAGGAAAGGAGCTTTTCAACCTGCTTTTGATTTTCAGCGAAGGTGATGGCGCAGGCGGTAAACCTGAGGATATAGGTAAGTTCCTGGACAAGCACGTCGCAGCCCCTGGGGACATCCGCGGCGCCTATTGAAAGAACCCCGAAATCCGCGGCAAGCCATTCCCTGCGGTTATCCGAAATAAGGCCGACAAGGTCGCCGCGCTTCACGCCGAGTGTCAAAAGCCCGGCCGCCGCCAGGCGTACTTCGTCATAAAACTCCCGGTAGGTCCGGGGGGCAAACAGACCGGCGCTGTCTTTGGCGTATTGCGCAATTAGCTCGGGGCTTTCATTGACCCTCGCCCTAAGCATCAATGGCAAGGTTCTTTCATTGTCGGTTTGTCCGGGCATATGAAAATCTGTCTTTTCTCAACAAAAAAGTCAACTCCAACAAAGAACCCCGCATGGCTTGCCACGGGGTTCTTTATTTCTCCGTGAAATTGAAGATCCGATCCCAATTAGCCTCAGGCGGGTTTTCCTGATACTGCCGGCAGCGCTCCAGATAAAGCAGGGAAGGGCCGTCGTTAGGCGCCACTTTCAGAACATGGTGGAACGCGCTTTCCGCGTCTTTCCATCTGCCGAACTCAAAAAGGCCAAGGGCATTGTGAAAAAGAGCCGCCAGTTCGTGCATGGCGGGCGGCGCGTCCGCTTTTGTTTCCAGAATCTCGTAGATGCGCACCGGCGCGTGTATTCCTACAACCCTGATCCTGTCGAGGCGGCGCGTCAGGAGCAACCCGCCTGTTTCTTTGATTGTGTTTTCAGAGGCGAGAATCCAGGTGCCGTAATGCTTGTTTATTCCCTCAAGCCGTGAAGCCAGGTTCACCGCGTTGCTGATGATGGTGTAGTTCATCTTTTTCTGCGTTCCCATGTTCCCCACTACCATGTCGCCTGAGTTGAGCCCAAAGCGGGTAAGCAGGGGCGATGGGCTTATCTTCTTTTCGGCGACGTACCTGTTCACATCCTCTTCCAGACGTCTCATTACGATCGCGGCTAAACACGCGCGCAGCGCATTGTCGGGAAGGTCCAGAGGCGCGCCGAAGAAGGCGATAATCGCGTCGCCTTCGTATTTGTCAATCGTCCCTTTCTGCTCCAGAATGACATCGCTCATGGTGGAGAGGTAGTAGTTAAGCAGGTCTACCAGTTGTTCCGGGGCCAGCGTTTCCGCTATGCCGGTAAAACTCTTGATGTCGGTAAAAAGCGCGGTCATGTGCCGCTTTACTCCGCCAAGCTGAAGGCGGGTAGGGTCGGAGACAATTTCCTCAACCACGTCCTCCGACAGATACGTGGAAAAGGCGCGGCGCAGGTTGTTGTTGAAGTACTGAAGCTTTATATGCGCTTCTTCAATTTGCCGGGCCTTGCGGCGGTAGAGCATCATGTTCAGAACGCCGAAGACGAGCGATACCAGAAGGGCGATGATCTGCAGTATCGTCATGTTCCGTGAGTTTCTGCGCTGTATAAAGATGTATTCGTCACTGATGTCCACACCGGCGACGCAATAGAAATTCCCGTTCGAATCATATACCGGGGCATAGCCGGTGATAAGGCCGTCCCAGGTCGGAGTGTACGTGCCGAGGTCGGTTACGCCGACATTTCCGGCAAGGGCGTTAAGCGCAATTTCCTCAACTTCGTAAATGCTGCCGGGGCCCACCTGTGTCTCCGGGTCAGTATCGTTATCGACGATGTATTGCAAAGTGCCGTTCCCGTAATCACGCCAATAGTAAGCGTAGAGGACAGCGTACTCTTCCGCGAAGCGGATGAGCCTGTCCCGTATATTCTGATACTCCGGGGTATATGTATCCTCGACCGTATGATAGCGGTCCAGTTCTTCGGCGCCGGTCAGGTTCGCCAGGGCCTGTGCCGCCGCCATCAGATGATTCTGGAGTGATTCGGTGATCATCCTTTCATACTGGTTCATCTGTACGTTTACCACCGCCGAAATCAGCAGCACCATGAGCGCGGAGATGAAAAACAACCCCAGGATGAGGCGCACACCTATGGCCTTAATAAACGCAAATCGGGTTTGCGATGACGATGGGAGAGAAACGCGTTTTTTTGAATCGGAATCCGCGTTTGACATACAACCTGTCCTTTAATGTTTGACTATTTTACCAAACAATGATTATTATTGGTTGATGTGGAAAAACTGTCAATCATCTGAATCGACACGCCGGGCGGCAGGGCAAGGAAGTTAAAATTGGCTGTCGTTGACCTTCCAAAAAGCCCCAATGTGTTTCACCCCGAGAAACCAAGCGCCGTCGGTTCGCGTAATTCCCTTGCCCAGGAATACCGCGGCCAGCAGGACGAGGTCAACAAACTCCTTGAAGATGAAACCAATAAAGTTATCAACCACCTGACCGCCAAACTGCCGAAAGACGCCCTTAAAAATCTTGACGTAATGGGCGGCCTGAAAGAGAAACTTTATAATTATTTCAATCAAAATTTCCAGAATATGTTCAACCGCTACATGGTAACGGCTGAAGACGAAATGGTAAAAAAAATACGGAATCTCGTTGATAAAGAAGAGACTCTCGTCCTTAGCCGTTACACCCCGAAGGAGATTGCCGTTTTATTGGATGAAATTGGCGGCGCCGACAGGTTCAACACCGGTGAGGTTGAAAAATCCGTGGTCAACATGTATGGCCATTTACAGGGGCATATCCAGCGGGGGATAAGCGCGCTGGAAAATCTTACCAACAATGATCTGCGCCAAAAAACAGATACCGGCGCGTTTGTCCGCGGCGATAACGCCTGGTCGATTGTAAAATGCGCTTTTAAGGATAATGCCGCGAAGCCCAAAAACGTGACAGACGTAAAACTTTCGATTAACATCCTTGATTCGGAACTTATCAGCCCGATTTTTCATTATCAGGTAACCCAGGAATACCTGATTAAAGACCTTTTGAGCAATCACATCATCGGCCTCATTGACAGGGAAATTGAAAAGCTTAAAAATGACAGGCTTGATCGCTTTCTTGAGGAAATCCCGGACAGTGAGATTATATTTACCAAACTCAACAGGGTGGAAGAATATACCGGTGACGATTTAGATGACGAAAATTCCAGGCGCTACAAAGTGGTTTCCAAAAATATCATGGAAGAACTATCCAATCTCCATGCGGAAATTGATCCTGGATCTTTCGATCAATTGAATGTCCGGGAGAACCTCAAAAAGATCATTGACATGGAAAACTTGAGGGACAGGGGTTTCAACACTGCCGTCAATTCGATTATAGCAATTCTCGACGCCTCGAAGATGGGTTACCAGTTCATCGAGAACCTCAAAAACAGCCGCGAAGTAACTATCAGGGAATATGAAGACACAGACGCGGCAAACCTGCCGGACGAACGCTACCAGCTCAAGCTCAGGTACCTTGATAACGCCCAGCTCATCGAGGAACGGAAAGCTTACGATTTGCAGTTAAGGAGCTTCGAGACGGAAATCCGGCACGTGTGGGATCTCGTTCAGGTGATTTACGAGGATTCAAAACCTCTTGCCGGGATAACAGATTTCGACGATCTCGCCAAAAAATGGAAGAGCAAAATTAAAACGGCGATAAAGAACAAGAACAGGGAGCCTCTCTACGAGGATATAATCAAAGTTTGGGATGAGGTCTCTTTTGTAAAGCCGCCTGAAACCGAAGTGGAAAGCTCCAACCGGACATATCTCTTTGAAAAGGACAAGCTGTACAGAAGGCTCACGTTGATTGGAGAGAAGCTCGCCGCGATATACGACCACGAGTATCCGGTAGAACGCAGAATAATTGAAGACCGGATCGGCTTTCTGGAAAAGGAATTTAACCGCTTTGATCACATGATCAACCCATATCACCTGCTGCCGGGCCTTGTTCTCGACATAGACATAACGTCCGTTAAGCGAAAGAAAGCGACGCTTAACGGCATGGCGAACGTGCTCAACGATTTTCTTGACGGTATTTCAAGGAATCAGGGGAGTAGGGGAGTAAGGGAGTAGGGGTTTGCACTTTACAAAGTTCGCGTGTTATTATCAAGTGCCCTTTACTAACCAAGAGCACCCTTATTCCCTTATTTTCTTATTCCCTTAATCCCTTTTTTTAGGTCTTCTTTCGCCTGGAATTCACGAAGCGGGCAAAGTCGTTGATGTTCTTGACGATGATTTTATCTTTCAGAATTTCCACGCGGCTTTGGTTTACAAAATGGCCGAGGATAACTTTGGTTTCGTTAACCGCCATACCCGCCCAATGAGCGACGCCGTCAACAGTAACCATAAATTCCCGTCTGTCGGTGGATTTGTCTATATCCGTCTGGCTTTCATCCAGCATGAGGAAAACGTCGGCTACTTTCGCCTGGGGTTCTACAAGCGTGAGAATCATGACGCGGCGCTTGGAATCGTATATTCTCTTGCAGAACATTTTGAGGAGCTTCAGCGCGATCTGGGGATTCCCCAGCATGAGAACCTCGAAATTCTGACTGTTAAATTCCAGCGCGGTCACCGGATCAAGCGCTATGGCCGTCGCCGATCTGGGAGAGTTTTCGAGGATTGCCATTTCGCCAAACATCTCCGAAGGCTGGAGTATGTCCAGCGTTTTTTCCAGGTCGCCGACCAGCTTTACAAGCTGAACGCGCCCCGACTGGATAAGGTAGAAATTGTCGCCCGGTTCAAATTCCGAGAAGATCATTTCCCCCGCCTGATAAGTCCTGGCAAAACGGCCAAAGGCCGCCATATCCATTCCTGCCACTTTACCCCTCCAGCGCCTTTAGCGCCCGCTTGGCTTTTAACTTCGTCCCGTCGTCTTCTTCCCCGGCCATGGTAAGAATCTTCTTGTACAAATTCACCGCCACGTTTTTATTGTTGCTTTTTTCGTAAGATTGACCCATGTAGAAAAGAGCGTCTGCCAAATCAGGATGCTTGGGATACTTGGTTATCAACATTGTGTAATGCTTGATACAGTCCTCAAACTTGTTCAGCATAAAAAGACATTTTCCAAGCTCAAGCAGACTTTTCGCGGTGTATTCGGGGTCTTCATTTTCGGAGACTATTTTTTTAAGCGCCAGATACGCCTGCTGGTATTTTTCCTGGGACATGAAGCTCACCGCGTCGTAATACGCTTTGGCCGCCCCGCCAAGAGTCTTCGTCGTGGTTTCAGGCTGGGTTTCATCATGAGCCTCAGCCGGCGACGCGTCCTCTGATGGCAAGTCTGGAAAGCCGCCATCCGCCGGTTTGGCGGGGCCTTTTGACGTGCTGAATAACCCGGCCTGGCGGAGATAGTCGGCCGCTTTGGAGGCATAAGTTCCCGTGGGATAATATGTCAGATAACGGCCGAAAATATATTTCGCGTGGCTGAAATTTCTGGCTTTAAAATAATATTCCCCAACGCTGAAAAGCCCTCCTTCGGGATTCTGCTCTTCCGTTGCCATCAGGCTGGAAACCTGCTTGTGCACCTTCCTGAGCTGGTTGGAGAACACCTTGAGCATCTTCATGATTATGCGAGTATTGGCCGCGGCCAGGGCCTCAAACTCGGGAACCGTAAAGGCCATAACGGTCGCGTCCTTGATGGTCATGGCGTTTTCTTCCCTGGGATAGCGGCCAAGGGCGGATTTCACGCCGAAGAATTCCCCCGGCTGCACCGCGTCGTG
>JGI24698J34947_10000716_pt1 | contig 16298 bp, 12 predicted proteins | sample TergutMp193P3_FD_34947 | JGI IMG/M metagenome (IMG submission 34947) | reverse complement strand
CCAGCGCCAATGGTATAGCATATTCTGTATGGGAGTTTTTCCTTTTGACAAACGGTATGTCTGACCTTGATCAGTTCCGGTCTCTTTCATAAATTACCCCATTACCCCTTTATATAAATTATACCGGATATTGACAAGAATGGCAACAGAGCAAAATGGTAAAAATGTCAAAACCGTAAAATCCCTTGACAATACGGAAACCTGATGATATAGGGTTAGTTTTATGAAGATTGTCATTCTTGACGGATACACGGAAAACCCCGGGGACCTATCCTGGGACGGTTTTGCGAAGCTGGGGGACCTCACGGTCTATGACCGCAGCACCGGCGAGGAAGAGGTCATCCGCCGCGCGGAAGGGGCGGAGGCGCTGATTACCAACAAGACGGCGGTTTCCGGAAAGACGATTAGGGCTTCCGACAGCCTCAAGTACATCGGGGTTTTGGCAACTGGTTATAACATCGTTGATTACAGGGCCGCCAGGGAGAAGGGGATTCCGGTTACGAACATTCCTTCATACGGGACCAACGCGGTTGGCCAGTTCGCAATTGCCCTGCTCCTTGAGATTTGCCATCACATCGGCCACCACGACAAAGCGGTCAAGGAGGGCCGCTGGGAAAGAAACGCGGATTGGTGTTTCTGGGATTATCCCCTCATTGAACTCGCGGGCAAAACTATGGGGATCATCGGCTTTGGCCGCATCGGCAAGACCACGGGCAGAATTGCCCGGGCGATGGGCATGGAGGTGATCGCCAACGACGACTCGCCTGATGAAGCCGGCGGGGAAATTGCCGACTATGTGTCAAGGGAAGAACTATACGAACGTTCGGATGTCATTTCGCTTCACTGCCCCCTTTTCCCGGCAACAGAGGGGATGATCAACCGGGAGAGCATAGCCAGGATGAAGGACGGCGTGATTATTCTCAACAATTCACGCGGGCCCCTCGTTGTCGAGCAGGACCTTGCGGACGCGCTTAACTCGGGCAAGGTATACGCCGCCGCTTTGGACGTGGTTTCCGTCGAGCCCATCCGAGCCGACAACCCGCTGCTTAAAGCGAAAAACTGCATCATCACCCCTCACATATCCTGGGCCCCGAAGGAAAGTCGCCGACGCCTGATGGAAATCGCCGTGGACAACCTCAGGGCGTTTATCGGGGGAAAGCCTGTCAACGTCGTCAACTGATATGCCGCTTCCGTTCCACCCGCTGGTTAACGCGTGGTTTTCCGAAACTTACGAAAAGCCTACCCCCGTGCAGGAAGAGGCATGGCCCCTTATCGCGAAGGGCGATCATGTTCTCGCCCTCGCGCCCACGGGGAGCGGCAAAACGCTTACAGGTTTCCTTGCGGCGATTTCACGTTTTGCCGATGGGACATATCCGGCCGACAGGCTTTCGGTGCTCTATGTTTCGCCCTTGAAGGCCCTGAACGAAGACATCAGGCGAAATTTAATACTGCCCCTGGAAGGAATAAGAACCAGTTTTGAAAGGGCCGGGGAGATTTTCCCGGCGGTCAGGGTTGAGACCCGCTCGGGGGACACCCCTCAATCGGAACGCCGGCGCTTCCTCTCCCGGCCTCCCTCGATCCTGGCGCTGACCCCGGAAAGCCTCGGCATATTGCTCCTCAATCCCAGGGGGCGGCAGGCGCTTTCTTCCGTGCGTTATGTGATACTGGACGAGATACACACAGCCCTTGGAAGCAAGCGTGGCTGTTTCCTTTCCTGCCAGATCGATCGCCTTGCCCTTGTCGCAGGCGAATTTCAGCGCATCGCACTTTCGGCGACGGTAAAACCGCCGGAAGCGGCGGCTGATTTTGCCGGTGGCCTGCGAAGGAGCCCCTCATCCCCTGCCGTTTATGAAAAGCGCAAAGTTCACATCGTCGCCCCAGAAGATAAAAAGGATATCCAATTCCGAGTGATATTCCCTGACTCCGAAGAATTAACCGGCGGTGGAAATACAGGCGATGATGTACCGGATGCCCGACAGCCTGCCGTTGAACGCTACGGCAGGCGTTATGCGGAACTAATCAGGTTTATTATTGAGCGGGTAAAAGCGGCAAACCGAAAGGGCACGGTTCTTGTTTTTACCGATTCCAGGCGCAGGGTTGAACGGATAAGTTTCCTCCTGAATCAGGCCGCCGGGGTCGATCCTGACTTCGCGGGCCGTCCCCTGTCCTATGCCCACCACGGTTCCCTTTCAAAAGATGTCCGCCGGAGCGTGGAGAAGGCGCTTGCCGCCGGGGAAATTTCCTGCGTGGTAGCCACCGGTTCCCTGGAACTGGGGATCGACATTGGCAGCGTGGAGGAAGTGATCCTGGCGGGGAGTCCCGGCTCGGCGGCGGTCGCCCTACAGCGGATAGGCAGGTCAGGTCACGGGGTGGGCATGATGAGCCGTGGATGGCTCATCCCCTTCCACGGTCTGGATCTGCTGCAGGCGGCAGCGGTTGCAGGCGCGATGGAAGAGAGGGAACTTGAAAAAGTCGAATGTATTGAAAATCCCCTGGACATACTCGCGCAGATCGTCCTTGCGTTATGCGCCGAAAAAGACCGGAACGAGGATGAACTTTACGAAACCATCCGGGGATTTTACGTGTACAGGAACCTGTCCAGGGTGGGCTACGACGGAGTGGTGCGGATGCTTGCCGGGGCTTATGAGGAAAGCAGGATCAGGGAACTCTCCCACCGTATATTCCGCGATGACGAAACGGGGACGCTCAGTGCGGCTCCGGGAGCGCTCCCGCTGCTATATACTTCGGGAGGGGTCATCGCGTCAAGGGGTTATTATTCCCTGAGAATTGCGTCTAACGGACCGTCCGATGGGGTGGGGACAAAGATCGGGGAACTTGACGAGGAGTTCGTCTGGGAGCGGCGGATCGGGGATTGTTTCGATTTCGGGAACCGCTCGTGGCGGATAACGGCGATCGGGAACGAGGCCGTGGAGGCGGTTCCCCTCGCGGCGGGTGCGGATTTCGTTCCCTTCTGGCATGCCGATGCAATTTACCGTAGCCCGGTTCTTTCCAGGCGCATGCTGGATATCCTGGACGGTTATTACCCGAAGGGCTGGACTTCGGTGAAGGCGGAAAAAATGCTCGCCTGTTTCAGCGACGAAGCCAGAAACACACTGGAAGATTTTCTTCATTCACAGTGGTCTACCCAGAGGATTCCCCTGTCTGGGCCGTCGTTCGTTCCAATTGAGATCATCGACGATCCTGTGGGCAGGGGGGACGCTTACCTCATCGTCTTCCATAGCTTTAGGGGAGGAGGGGTAAACTTTCCCCTTTCACTTGCGCTTAGCCGCGACATAGAGGCCCGCTACGATCTCAGGGTTGATGGCTCGGCTGACGATAACGCCGTTTTCATAAAGCTTCCCCGTTCCCTTGCCGGGGATCCCGCTTCGATAATCAGGGAATCCCTTGACCGTCTTTGCGAGGGGGAAAAGGGGGAAGAACGTTTCAGGGAAAGGCTTGAGTCCTCCGGGGTTTTCGGCGCCGCCTTCAGGGAAGCCGCAGAGCGTGCTCTCGTACTGCCGCGCGCGCCGTTCGGGAAACGTATGCCGTTATGGATAACCCGTCAGAAATCAAAGCGTCTCTTTGATGCTGTTAGGCGCTATGGGGATTTCCCCGCCACCGCCGAGGCCTGGAGAACCTGCCTTCTGGATAAATTCGACATGGAAGGTTTTTCTTCCTTCCTTGAGGAAATAAGGACCGGTGCCATTTCCCTGGATTTTTTTGCAACCGGCCGGAACAGCCCATTTTCCAGGGAACTGTCGTGGGCGGAAACCAATGAACTCATGTACCAATACGACGAGAGGCCCGACCTCATGGGCCCCGCATCGCAAAGCCCAGGGCCTTCCATTTCGGATCAGGTGATTGCCGAAGCGCTTGGAAACACGGCGGCGCGTCCCAGCCTTGGGGCGGACCTGATAGACGACTTCTGCTCGCGGCTCAGGCGTGAAATTCCCGGCTGGGCCCCGGAGGATGCTGTCACTTTCTGCGAATGGGTGAAAGAGCGGATAGCCATCCCCACAAGCGGTAAAGAGGGAGGCGGGGAAGATGAGTGGGAAAAGCTTTTAAAATGTATACCCGAGGAACTTGCGGACGCACTGCTGGAGGATACAAGCCTCGGGGGGAAACTTGAGTACGTTAGGCGTAATGGCGCGAAGACAGGCGTAGTTGTCCACCGGGAATGGGCAAAGAAGTGGAAGGAAGCCGACGGCGGCAGGCTTGCGGAAGAGTGCCTTGAACGATGGCTACGTTTCCAGGGCCCCGTTTCATTTTCAAGAATAGAAGACGTTTTCGGCCTTTCCCGACCTGAAGCGGAGAATGCCGTTCATTCGCTTTTTGAGCAGGGAAACCTTGTCCGGAATGTGGTTACGCATAACGAAGCGGATCTCGTCTGCGACAGGGAAAACCTGGAGCTCCTTCTCAGGTTGAGCCGCCGTAAACATCGTCCTATCGTGAAGGAAAGGCCGGTCGCTATCCTCGTGCCGTACCTTGCGCGGCGTCAGGGTATTATGCAAAGCCGCCTTGATGAGGCAAATGATCAATTGGAAACAGGAAAACCCTGGAAACATCTTGCCGGCATGGCGGCGCCGGCAAAATTATGGGAAACTGAAATTTTCCCGTGTCGTTGTCCCTCCTATTCGGGTGAAACGCTTGACAGGGAGATACGGGACGGTCACCTTCTCTGGTACGGCGCCGGGAAAGAAAAAACCGCTTTTTGTGAGCCAAGTGATCTCGACCTTGTCCTGCCTGTTTCACCGGCCCCGGTTTTTTCAGGCAGGCTTCCCCCGGAATTCTTTGATACCCCCCGGAGTTTCTGGGATATAAAGGATACGTTAAACGCTATAGATGAAAAAATGGGTTCAATCGCCGAAGCCCTCTGGGAAGAAGTCTGGAAGGGCGGCCTTTCGGCGGATTCGTGGGAGCCCCTTCGCAAAGCGCTGGGGCTTGGCTTTACCAACGTGGAATCCGCCGTGAACACCCGCTTGTCCGGGAGCCGGCCTGGCACGGAGAGTTCCGTCATCGGACGCCGTTCCCTCCGCGTGCCCAGGGCAATCCGCGAACGCTGGCGGACAGGGCCGCCGGTTAGGGGCAACTGGTTTTCCCTTGGCGGCGATTTTTCAGATTTACCGGATAATGCGAATGATTTAAATCCTCTGGAAGAGGAAGAACTTAACCGCGAGAGGGTACGCCTTCTTCTGGATCGTTGGGGGCTTCTCTCAAGGCCTTTACTGGAACGCGAAGTTCCCGTTTTGTCCTGGTCCCGGCTGCTCCCCGCCATGCGCCGCATGGAGCTTTCCGGCGAACTTGTCGCGGGCCGTTTTTTCGGGGGCGTTAACTCATTGCAGTTCGCCTCACCGCGTATAGCCGAAGAGCTGGAAGAAGCGGAAACGGAACGGGGCATTTACTGGATGAACGCCGCCGACCCCGCAAGTCCCGCAGGTCTCGCCATGGTTCAGGGGATTTTGACCAATGGGCTTACGCCTAACGTACCGGAAATTAACAGATTCACAATCCGCCGGGTTCCTTCTACCAGGCTCTGTTTCCGTGGCGCCGAACTCCTCGCGATCTCAAGCAAAGGCGGGAAAGAAAACGAAATTCTTATTTCACCTGACGATCCTGACATTGGCGAGGCTCTGGCTTTTCTTAAATTCCCCAGAACCAGAAGGGTACAACCGGAATACAAGATCATCATAGAAACAATAAACGGGAAAACCGCAGCGTCCAGCGCTTATTTCTCCACCCTGTCCGCCCTGGGCTTTGTCAAAGACCGGGGAAAGATGATCCTGTGGTAGGGTTGTCAATACTTTCTCAGAATCTCTATCGGTTTGAGTTTTCCCGCACGGTGGGCGGGAAACCACGAGGCCAGAACAGAACTCAGAATCGTAAAAAACGCGATAAGGAAAATTGCGTTCCAGTTCACGATGATAGGAATGGTTTCAAGGTAATAGCTGGAATCAAGAATCGTGACGGGCCCGGCGTGGAAGATTCCAGAGAAAAAACTTAAAATGTTTTCCAGCGCCCTGATAATGCCGTTCACGGAACAGCCGAGGACAAGTCCCGCCGTTATGCCAAAGACAGAACCCACAAGTCCAGTAAGAAAAGCGCCCCAAAGAAAAATGCCGCTTGTCAGGGAAGGCCTTGCGCCTGATGCCTTAAAGACCGCGATGTCCCTCTGGCGTTCAATTGCCAGCATGGATGTGGCGGATGAGACGTTAACTGCCGCCACGAGTACAATGAGCGTCATAATGAAAAGCAAAAGCTGCCGGGTAGATTCATAAGAGCTGTACTGGGAGCGTTGAAGGGTTTTCCAGCTATAGACGCCGTAGCCCATTTCCAGAACCTCATAGAGGGAATTAACCATGGATTCTGCGCCGTTGTACGGGTCGTCGATCTTGATTGTGATATGAGCACCGCCTGAATCCGTGAGCAGTTGCCTTCCCGCTTCCAGCGTCATGATACACCAGAGTGAGTCAAGTTCACGGTAGCCGGAACTGATAATGCCCCTGACGGTGAAAGGCGTGACCCTGGGAATTGAGCGTCCTGCCGTGGAGGCGCGGATAGTCATGATCCTCACTGTACTACCCGTCTCGGCTCCGATGGATCGGGCCAGCTCTTCTCCCAGAAGTACGTCCCTGTCCGTTTCGGGTTTCGCCTCACCCGAGAGAATACGAAGGTATTTCCTGGAACCCTCATCGTCCCAGAAGGATTTCTCGATTGCGCGGATTGTAGCGCCTTTTGAACCATCAGGCCCGAGTAAAACCGCAAGGCCGTTTTGTTCAGGCCACGCGCCCTTTACGCCCGGAACGTCAATAATACGCGGTAAAATTTCCTCGCTCTGCCGGCTGTTTTGGTAATTGTAAATTTGCAGGTGACCCGTTCCGAGTTCAAGGTAGCGATCGGTGATTCCCCGGATCATGCCGTCGGCGACAATGAGGGTGACTACGATGGGAATGAGGCTCAGTGCGATTCCCGCCGCAGCTCCGCGAAGATAGCGGCCGCCCTCGTGCGCCCGGCCCAGAAGGTAACGTAAGGCGATATAAAAAGCCGAACCCGCTTTCAAGGGGATTCCCCTTCGCTTAACGCCTGGGCTTCCGCCGAAGTGGAGCCGAGCAGGCCGTTTTCCAGCGCATAACGCAGCTTCGCCCGGCAGGCGATGGTTTCGTCATGCGTAACCACAATGAGTGTCTTGTTCCATTTCTCCGCCCCGGCAAATAGAAGGTCCGCGACCATGGCGCTGTTCCGCGGATCCAGGTTTCCGGTAGGCTCATCCGCCAGGATGATATCCGGATCATTAACCATGGCCCGCGCCACGGCAACCCGCTGCCTCTCTCCGCCTGAAAGCTGGGAAGGGAAGTGCTCCACCCTGTCATCCAGCTTCATGTCGCCGAGGAGAAGCCGGGCCTTGTCCAGGGCGTCTTTTTTCTTCAACCCCGTCATGTAAGCGGGAAGCATTACGTTCTCCAGGGCGGTAAAGTCTTTCAGAAGATAATGAAACTGGAAAATAAATCCTATGCGGCGCTGTCTGTAGGACGAAAGATCGCTTTCGGAAAGATTCGAGATATCCTGACCCGAGGCTTCCACGGTTCCTGAATCAAAACGATCAAGGCCGCCGATAATATTCAGGAAAGTACTTTTCCCGCTGCCGCTCTGGCCGGAAACCGCGACCGTGCTGCCGCGTTCAACGTCAAAATTTATTCCCCGCAGGATATGAAGGATCTCTGCGCCGGAAACGTAGTTCTTTACCAGGTCCCTAACGCGAATAATCATGTTTCCATGATTATTCATGTTTTCACGAATAATCGTGTTTTCGCTAATTAGATCACTCATAACGCAGAACCTCCGCGGGTTTGATGCCCGCAACCCTTCCCGACGCGAACCATGCCGCGAAGAGGGCGGAAAAAAAACCGAACAGGAATATCAAAACCACTTCATGGGGAATGACCCTGGAGGGAATTTCTTTTATATAGAAAATTTGGGGAGAGAACAGTGCAAATTCCCCGGCTCCGGCGTTTGCCCCCAAAAAATCGAAAAGGGCATTGAGCATGGAGATAAAAAGATTTACCGCTCCCTCAAGGAACGAAAAAACAGCCGGAATGTTAAACGCTATTAAGAGGCCCGGAATGAGGCCGAGGCCGGCTCCCGCAAGCCCGATAATAAGACCGTCCCATACAAAGACCAGCCTCACCGCCGTGTCCGAAGCGCCAAGTGCCCGCAGGAGTCCGATTTCTTCACGCCGTTCCAGCACTATTCTTCGCTGGGACTGAAAAATGTTAAGGCCCACCACGACAAAGATAAGCCCCACGAGGATGAACATGATGAGCTTCTCGGTTCGGAGGGCGCCGAAAAAAGCGCGGTTATAATCGCGCCAGGATGTAATGCTTGCGCCTGACGCTCCTGAATCCGCAAGGAGTTTCTCTATTTCGCCTATCGCTTTTTGATCCTGCCAGCGGTTTTCCAGTTTTATGCCCAGAACCGGTAAAGTGAGTTCATCCGACAATTGTGCGGCTTTATCAAGATCGATATAAGCCCATCCGAGGTCGTATTCATAAAAACCTGAACGGAAAATTCCTGAAACCGTGTAAGTATCGTTGCCGCCTTCCTCTTCAAACCGTATTCCGTCCGTGATTGAAAGAAGGCTCACCCTGTCACCCGTCCGCACCGAAAGCTGCCGGGCCAGTTCTGCACCTAACACTATGTTGTACTGATCGTCGAGGTTAAAAAAACCGTCCTCGATTTCAATCTGTCCGGCGAGGCCCGGATCCAGGGCAAGCGCGTCAGGGGAAACACCGCGAACAAGCGCCCCCCTGGGGGTTGTCTGTCTGCCCCGCAGCAGCACGTTAAGCTCCCGGAAAGGGAGAACCGAAAGAACCTCCGGAAGCGAACGCAGCTCTTCGGCGAGTTCATTGACGCTTTCGGAAGGAAGGCCTTCCAGCCTTAAATGATAGGAAGAAATTTCCAGAATGCTTTCGATGAACCCAAGCTGGAAACCGTTCATGACGGCGATGATTACCGTCAGGGCCAAAACCCCTGTGGCGATTCCCAACACGGAAAGCACCGGCGAGGGCGAATTCCTCCGACCTTGTGACACATAACGGGTCGCCACAAAACCAATCCAACGAATGCCTATCCAGTGGATACCAACCCGACTGAGGCCAATCTGACTGGTCAACGCTGCCTCTCCCCGGGTCTCTCTTCCCTTATCTTTTGACCGTTCTCCCAATATGCCCGCAGCATCAGTATTCCGTTAATAAAAATATCTTCTATCTCAATACCATCCTGATTGATGACTATCCGCTCCAGTACGCCATGGCTGAAATTTCGTTCAACGATGCGGTCACCTTTGGCGTCGTATTCGTATTCGGTAAGTGAATCTTCGTCTGCGGTCTTCCATTTCACGGAGAGCAGCCTGTCCCCCAACCATGTGTTCGTCAATTCACCGACTACAATGCCATTCTCGTCTCTCCATATTTCGCTCTGGACCCTTCCCCTGCTGTCATAGTTGTAATTTATCGCCGAGCCTTCAGGGTTTTCGTTGCCGATAAGATGGCCTGAAGTATAGGATATTAATTCTTCTTCGGCGGGAGAGGTGCCCGGTCCCAGCCTTGGGAAGGTGATCCTTTGCTGATCTGCAGCCCCTTCATGGAGCGTGCGATCAATAGCCCTGAGAGAACCTGATCGCGTATAACGGTAACTGTCGGTATATAAAAGGGCGGAGACAGGCGCTATATCCGCAGCTCCTTCCGCTGTCTCGCCGGGAGGGGCGGCTTTAAACCATATCTCGGCGCTGACCAGTATGCCGTCCCTGTAGGTATAACGGTAATCCCATTCCGAAAGGTCATCCTCCAATTCAATCTCCCTTGTCACGTCCCCCGCCCTGTTCCTGATTTCGATGATTCCGCTGTTGCTGTCTTCCCGCGACGAGAGCGCACCGGCTCCCCTAACGGCGAAGCGGCTGCCCCCTCCCGAAGCGGTGAGTCTTGTCGTACCGTTTTCGTCGCGGAAAATCCATTGCCTGCGGTTTACTTCGCCGTCATTGTAGAGGATACGCAGCTCTGTACTGTAGGAGTTATTGTAATAAGGCAGGAGAAGCTCCGGAATTTCCCGGTATTGTGCGCTTCTTGCGGAAACGCTGTAATCGTTACGCATAGCTGCGGCGCGTGACGGGATCATTTCCAGGAGCATCCCCGAAGAATTGGAGCGATACCAGCGGGTTTCGCCTGACGAAGAATCCTGGGCAAAAAGGATATTTCCCGCTACGGCTGACAGGATGAGAAAAAAAACCGGCAAAAACGGCCGCTTAGGCCTGGGTAGCGCTGAGAGAATCATAAATCGTTGAAGTAGTTTCATGGCTGCCCAATACCAACAAATTCTTCCGCATAACGCCGAGGTTCAAATGGAGATATGTCCCCGTATTTTTCTCCCGTACAGAGAAAAATTACCGGAAGTCCCAACTCTTCGGCCAGGGAAAAGACCGTCCCTCCCCTGGCGCTGGAATCGTATTTGGTGAGAATAACCCCATCGGGGGAAACCGCCTCCTTGAATGTTTCCGCCTGGGCGAGGGCGTTTCTGCCTGTCGTGGCGTCCAGCACGAGGTATTTTTTATAGTCACAGGCTCCAGCCTTGGAGTCTATCACCCTGTCGATTTTTTTTAGTTCCTCTACCAGGGCGGATTTGGTGTGCATCCTCCCCGCCGTATCGGCAATGATTAGATCCCCCGCGCCGGAATGGGCAGCCTCGAGCGCGTCGTAGATTACCGCCGCCGGATCCCCTCCGTGTTTATGCGCAATGACCCTGATCCCCAGGCGCTCTCCGTGTATTTTCAATTGATCGATCGCGGCAGCGCGGAAGGTGTCGGCGGCGGCGAGAATGGGGCGGCGTTTTTCCGTGGACATGAACCTGTCCGCGAGTTTCGCCGCAGTTGTGGTCTTGCCCACGCCGTTTATCCCCAAAAGCAGGATCATCGCCAGTTTGCCGGGAACAAGGCTGCCGCCAGCGGATTCGGTTTTGAGGAGAATCTCTTCAAGAAGAGAGGCAAGGGCTTGACGCGCCTCCTCTCCGTCACTGATCTTTTCCCTGCTGCAGACGTTTTTAAGCTTTTCGGTGAGTTTGTAGGCCCCGGCGGCGCCGAAATCGCCCTCCACAAGAAGGTCCGCCAAATCCTCAAAAATTTCTTCGGAGAGATCCTGCCGGGGGCCAAAGATACTTTTCAGCCTGGCCGCGAAAGAATTCATGGATCATTCCTCATCTTTCGCCCCGGCCCTGTTGATGGGCGTTGAATCTCCGTTGGAAACGGTGAGATAGCGGAAAATCTGCCAGAATGCTACACCTAACGACGCGGCCATTACCCCATAGGCTCCGGTCCTGATCGTCGTATAGAGACTGCTTGAGGGAACATTGGTAGCGTTGATGTAGGTTTCGGTAATGCCCGCCGTCAAGAGGGATGCCGGAAGTATAAACCAGAAAGCGCCATAGGATGTATAAAAATTCCGGCGGGTATTCTCCACACGCTTTTCTTCCTTTGTAACGGGAATCGACGTCAAAATATCGGCTCGTCCCCAATCGTCGTCATTTCTGACAAATTGGGCGCTGCCCCTGACCATATTGTTATTCCTCATGATTGCGGAGCCGATTTCACCGTCAGGGGTTTCAACGCTGATATAGGAAAATTGCGTCCTTGGCAGTTCGAGGGTGAGGGGCGTCTCCCCGACGTAAAGGCTCCCAAGAAAGACCCTTGAACCGGGGCTGTCCGGGGTGTTTACCTCGAAAAGGTTGCGGCCCAGAGGGGAAAGGTCGATTAAGACTTCGGCCATTTCACCCGGCTTAAGCTCCAGGGGAATTGAGATCGGCGCGTGATTGCCGGCGTGTACGGCCAGCTCCGTCAGTCCGGGGGAGTGCGAGCGCACCTCAACTTCCCCCTGGCCCAGGTAAGCGCCGTCAAGCAGGATCATTGCGTTTGACGGATTGGTACGGACGAGAATTGCCGAAGGAACTATCTCCGAAATTCTTGCGGCTATACGGTCTGAAATTTCTACCAGGGCCTGGTTAAAGTCCTCCGAAGAAAAAAGCACGCGGTCTTCATAACTGTAAGAGCCCGTGTAGCGGGTATACAGCTTCGTTTCAAGGTATATCCTGCCGTAATACTCCGAAAGCCTCCCGGTGAGGAAGGCATCGACCTTCTCGCTTGTGCAGAAGCGGTTTTCGTAGCCGGCTTCCGGCGGTCTGGGAAAAGTTCCTTCCCTGTTCTTCTCGCTGAGAATGAAAACAGGCAGCCCTTCAACCCTTGGAATAGAGGCCTCCGCTTTAAGGAGTTCTTCTTCAAGCTGAAGAATCGCCGCGTCAACGGCTTTGAGGTCATTCCGGTACTTCCACGCGGGGTCCCCCCTGAAAATCAGGAGGTCCCGTTCGTTTCTTTTTCTCGCGAGGGCGTCGGCCGCCTGAGACACGGATCTTGCCAGGGCATAGTCGCTGTAATAGGACGATTCCTCGTCTCCCCGTAAACGGAAGCTTAAATTTTGCATAACGCCCACCAGGTTTCGCGTGACGGTGTCCCCTGCCGTCTGCCATGACGGGGACATCGCGGAAGTGTCAAAGGCGGTGATGCAAAAAGTCCATTCCGGGTTCAGGGGGGCTTTTTCTTCCTCGGCCTGTTTCCTGCCGAAAGCGAAAAGTTCCGCTGTGAGAAAAACCAAGACGATGAAGAAAAGCCGCTTTTTCATTCCTGGCTTACTCCTGTTTTTGATTGCCATTCCAGGCAAAACGCAGGTACTCCTCGATAAACGGATCGATTTCACCGTCCATCACCGCCTGGATATTCCCCGTTTCCGTTTTGGTCCTNGCATCCTTTACCATCGTATAAGGNTGAAACACATAGGAACGGATCTGGTTACCCCACGAAATATCCTTTTTCTCTTTNGCAAACCTTTCGTTTTCCTTCTCCTTTTCCTGCCTGTAGTNTTCATAAAGCCTCGCTTTGAGTATGCTCATCGCGATGGCGCGGTTCTTGATCTGGCTTCTCTCGTTCTGGCACGCCACCACAATCCCGGTCGGCAGGTGTGTGAAACGCACGGCGCTGTCGGTTTTGTTCACATGCTGGCCGCCCGCCCCTCCGGAACGGTAGGTGTCAACCCTGAGATCCTCGGGGCGGATTTCCACCTCAATGGAATCGTCTATGACCGGGAACACGTAGACCGACGCGAAGGAGGTGTGGCGCCTGGAGTTGGCGTCAAAAGGCGAAATCCTCACGAGCCTGTGCACGCCGCTTTCCCCTTTGAGGTAGCCATAAGCGTAGTCTCCCTCGATTTTCACCGTCACGGACTTAAGGCCCCCCTCGGCTTCGAGGCGGTCTTCCTCCTCCAGGCTAAAGCCCCTCTTCTCCGCCCAGCGCAAATACATGCGGTAGAGCATTTGGGACCAGTCGCAGGCTTCGGTCCCTCCCGCGCCCGAATGAACCGTGAGGAAGCACCCGTTCCGGTCCACTTCCCCGCTCATTAGTTCCATCACGTTCTGTTTTAGAAACCGCGCGGAAAGGTCCTTCAATGCCGCCTCAATTTCGGGCCCCTGGGATTCGTCCTTTTCCTCGACCGCCATTTCATGCAGGGTCGAGAGGTCGTCCATCTCCTTTACGAGCTTTTCCCAGGGCTGCCAGCGGTTTTTAAGACCCTTGAGTTCGCCCAGGACCTTCTCTGCGGCGGCGTTGTCGTTCCAGAAATCCGCTTCCCCCGCCCTGGCTTCCAGGCTTGCTATGCGCCCCGCAAACCCCGAGTCTTCAAAGACGCCTCCAGGTGTTCGAGATGTCTTCTTTCAGTTCCGCGATGGGCGTTCCCAATTCACTCAGCAGCATTTGAATTCCTCCGTAATCAGTTATCCATAAGTGTAGGAAATAATTGTCGTTTTGTAAATGCTTTTCGAAAAAGGGACTGGGGACTAGGGACTAGGGACTGGGGAATAGGGTCGCTGTTAGAAATCTTTGCTTGTTGCATCACGCAAAGCTTGCTAACGAAAACCCTGCTCCCTTGCTCCCCTGCTCCCATACTCCCTTTCAAATTGAAACTTTTCTTCATTTTTGTTATACTGTAAGCGGAGGGGAATATAGTGATGGATGTTAATGGGTGGAGTTGGGTTGTCAATACAAACGACATGACCTGCAGAAATGTGGAGAATGATGTCATAATCAAAATGGAAAAGGTNGGTGATTTTCTGCGGGGAAGGATCGAGGANATGCCGATGAAACTGTTTGCGGAAATTTCGCGATATGAAGATGGGGAGAAGGTTATAGAAAAGATCGTGAAAATGGCGGAGGAAAAATACCTTGAAAACAGGCTGGGACATCTGGTAGTGTAAGGAAAGAGGGTTTATATGGTACTGGAAAAACTGAAGGGCAGGTCCCTTCTTACCTGGCTTGATTTTGAGGCGGACGAGATCCGTGATTTCCTCGAATTTTCAAAGACCGTGAAGGCGGAGGCCAAACGGGGAGAAGTCCGCCGTCGTTTTGAAGGCAAGACAATCGCCCTGCTTTTCGAGAAGCTTTCCACGAGGACGAGGTGCTCTTTTGAAACCGCTTTCGGCGAGGAAGGGGGTCACCCGGTGTTCCTCTCCAAAGATGACATTCACCTGGGGGTAAAGGAGTCCCTTGAAGATACCGCCAGGGTGCTGGGGAGGATGTTCAGCGCCATCGAGTTCAGGGGGTACAAGCAGTCTACCGTCGAGACCCTGGCGAAATACTCCGGGGTGCCGGTTTACAACGGGCTTACGGATGATTTTCACCCCACCCAGGTTCTGGCGGATATTATGACCCTTGAGGAAAGATTCGGGCCTTCCAAAGGCAGGAAGCTCTGCTTTGTGGGTGACGGCAGGAATAACGTAGCCAATTCCCTCGTGGTGATCTGCTCAAAACTGGGGGTAAACTTCACCATTATTACCCCGTCGGAGCTGAGCCCGAACTGGGATCTTATCCAAAAATGTGCCCCCATATCGGCGGCCTCCGGGGCGAATATCCACTATACCGAAAATATTGACGAGGTTGAGGGCGCGGACGCCCTTTACACCGATGTGTGGGCTTCCATGGGCGAGGAAGCCATGAAAGAGGAGAGGGTGAAGTTGCTGCGGCCCTATCAGGTAAATCAAGCGCTGATGAACAAGACTGGCAAAAAAGAGGCGATTTTCCTGCACTGCCTTCCGGCGGTAAAAGGCGAAGAAGTCACTCTGGACGTGATTGACGGTCCGCAGAGCGCCGTGTGGGATGAATCAGAGAACCGCAAGCATACGATAAAGGCGATAATGTTGGCTACATTAGGGGACTAAGGGACTAGTTCAAACCTGCCGATATTCAGGGTATGAAGAAGCTAATTTTTCTTTCGCTTATACTGATCTGCGTAACGGTATTTTCCGCTGCTCAAACGGCAAATGTTGATCCTGTCAGGCAGGAAGGGATTGCTTCCTGGTACGGCAGGGACTTTCATGGCAGGCCGACAGCCTCGGGGGAGCTTTTCAACATGACGGATTTCACGGCGGCTCATCCGACCCTGCCCTTCGGAACAATGGTGACAGTCACCAATACGCAGAATAATCGCCGGGTTACGGTACGGATCAATGACCGTGGGCCCTTTGTGGCGGCGAGGATCATCGATCTTTCCATGGCTGCCGCCGAGGCTTTGGATATGATAGGAACAGGGACAGCCCCGGTGATCGTGGAAAGGGCGGTCAGCGCAAGCCTGGGGCCCGTGTCGCCGCCCGCCGTCCCGGCAGCAACGCCTGTGGCTACGCCGGCAGCGACACCGCCGGTTGCACCGCCGGTAATACCGGTCGTACAGGCGCCGCCGGTCATCACGCAGACACCGCCGGCTGTCGTACAAGCAGCGCCGGTTGTCACGGTCCAGCCAACAGTGACCGCAAGCGCAGCGCCTGCGCCTGTCTCTTATACCGCGCCTCCGGCGGTAATCAGGGGCGGCATTCCACCGGCGGGAAGCGCCAAGCTCTACCGCATCCAGGTGGGCGCATTCGGGGTTCCGCGAAACGCGGTTGACGTGTTTGACAGGCTCAAGGCGGCAGGGCTGAACCCGCGATATGAGCAGTACGGCAATCTTTACCGGGTGGTACTCCCTGAACTGAGGGCGGCTGACATTCCCGCAATCGCCCAAACTCTGGGGAACAGCGGTTTTCAGGAAGTACTGCTCCGGGAAGAGAGTTAGATTGTGGGGATCGGGGAATAGGGATCAGGGTTTTATTGGTAAGCATAATGAAATGGCAACACACCAGGATTTCTAGCCTGACTCCCCAATCCCCAGTCCCTAACACCCAATCCC
>JGI24698J34947_10000715_pt1 | contig 16299 bp, 14 predicted proteins | sample TergutMp193P3_FD_34947 | JGI IMG/M metagenome (IMG submission 34947) | reverse complement strand
AAGTGATCCGTTAAATTAAGCCCGTTTCCCAAAATTGCCAGTTCTTTTGAAGTTTTCACGTTGTATTTGCCGATTATCAATTCGTAATCTTCACGGCTGAACGGTATCCCTCGTTTATCCAGCCAGTTATTTAATAATTTAACATTTTTTTCTTTTTCGCCAGTATATTTATACGGCAAATGTTCCGGCTCTTGAATTTCCACATCTAATATCTGCCCATCGCCGATCCAAAGATAAGCAGCGTTAATGTTTTTATGTTTTAGAATGTGTGTTGTTTTGCCATTCATAAATTTAAACCTAGATTGAAAAATAAAGGTTAAAAATAAGAATCATCTCATCATTGAATACATACTGTGCGGTGAGCTGGCTCCTGTCATAACGGATACGCCCTGAAAAAAGGAATAATTTTTCAGTCTTTTGATAACAAGGGATTGTTTTCCCGTTTTTGTGCAAACAAGAGGAAGGGATTCCAGTTTCGGGATGTTCTTTGATTCTATTTTCCAGGCTGTTAAAATACACCTCTTTTTCAGGGGCAATTTTGAGGCATTCTTCTTTAACCCTGAGCATAGAAGGGCGATAAGTCAAATTCCTCACTGTCCGTTATCTCCTCAAGTATTCTTTTAGCATCGTTTTTCTCTTCTTCAGTCCAGGGACGCGATTCGGTTTCCAAAGAATAAACCGATTCTATCGGTATCACCCCGCCCATTGGGGTATTTTCATATACCATATCGTGTGTGATTTCAGAGAGCCTGCCGGCCTTGTTCTGAATAATAAACATGGCCACATCCCGAATTATCTCAATAGCCCTGCCGGAAAAAACGGAATAATCAGGGTCGCATATCGCATAATGCGCGGCTTTTACAGCCCGCCCTGTTTTTTCATGCGCAACCTTGACTTTGTCAAATTCCATTTTATAAAGCACGGCATGGGCGTCATAGTCTGGAACCGGACCGTACCAATGCTTTATGTAAGTAATACCGGTAAGGGTTTCTTTAAAATAAGAATGATAAAAAGCGTCTATCAAGATCAGCGCTTTATTGATTTGGACGCTCCCTAAACCGGGAGCGGCTTTAAGCAAAGCGAGTACGGTATTTTCTAAAATTTCTTTATTCATAACCAAACACAACCCATCTGTTACCAGTATAGCATACAACGGCAGATAAATCCAGCATTATCCCGCCTGTTCCGTGCCGTGTTCTTTGAGAAAGCGTTTGTAGGCGGTCTTGACCGGAATCTCGCCCCGGCGCAGGGCGTCGGCAAGTTCCGGCGGAGCGTGCTTGATGACCGTACGCGCCTGGTAGACCGTGGAAAGGCTCACTCCGAAACGACCGGCAACATCGGCGGCGGCGCGCCCGGAGCCGTTGTTTTTCTTGCGCTCCGGCAGGGACGCGACGGCTTCCAGGAAGTCCGAATTTTTGGAAACGGCAACGGGCTTATCCGGGGCGGCCGCAATCTGAAGCAAGGGCTCTTCGGCCTGCCGCGCCGCCTGCAAAGAACCGCCGGGGCGTTCCAAAACCGGTTTCTGCCGGGGCACGGGAGCGGGGTCAAGGGGCGCGTCTTTGCCGAGGTAACGGCGGTAATCAATTCCTTTCGCGGAGAGGATTTCTTCACATAACGCGCCTCCGGGCTCGTAACGCGAAACAAGCCCGTCAAGAAGGGCGTGATCAGGAGAGCCGATGAGCGCGAGCGTAAGGGGCTCAAGGTCGAGCTGGAAGAGCCGCCTCCCTGCCGGGCTTGTATAAAAATAATCGCGCTTCATTGAAGACGAGGCGATAAGGCTTATTTCGGCGTCGGCGAGCCCGAAGTCCAGGTAATATTTTTTAGCCCCGGCTGTCAGGGCGTGCGGGTCGGCGAGATAAATTTTCGTAAAGCACTGCTGAAGGATCGTTGTTTTGAGCGGGGATTCCGCGACGTCCGCGACTTCCTGAGTGGCGAAAACAACGCCAACGTTTTTCTTGCGCAGGACTTTAAGCCATTCCGTTATTTTATCCGCGAAAGTTTCGTTTTTAAGGAACAGCCAGGCTTCATCGAGGACGAGCAAAGTCAAACGCCCGTCAAATTTTTTCTCTATGAAGTTAAACAGGTAGACAAGGGCGGGGACGACGCAGTTTTCGCCCCGGTTCATCAGGGCTTCCATTTCGACTGCGAGGAAGCGCGTGTCCGACGAGAGGGCGGAGTTATCGGAGTCAAATATTCTGCCGTATTTGCCCCCGTCCAGTAAATAGTCGCCTAACATTTCTTTCAGGACGGGCTTGTTTGTCTCCGGGTCGCGGTAGTTAGAATACTGAATGAAAGTAGTGAGGGTGCGCGTTCCGCGCGGCTTGCCGCGCATAAGCTCAAGGCATTCCTTGATTGCAGCTCTCATCGGCGGAGGGACGGCGTAACCGTTGACGGCAATGCACGTTTCAATGAAGTCGATTGCATCCATCAAGTCGCGGTCTGTTTCAAGGTCGCGCAGGGGCTGGAAGCTGATGCCCGCAGAATTTTCCGCAGCCGGTTCGTAAAAAAGCCCGCCGACCGCCAGGCACGGCTGCCGGCAGCTTCTGCCCTTGTCAAAGACGATGACCAGGGAGCCGGGGTATTTGAAAAACTGCATTTCCAGGAGGTTGAGGAGGGTGGATTTTCCCGCGCCCGTAGGGCCCCATACTGCGGAATGCCAGACATCGCCGACATTTAAATTGAGGAAAAAGGGAGTCCCTTCTACCGTTGAGCAGATAACGTGAGGCGCATCCGCGCCCGTTACGCGATACGCATGGGAGTTGGTGCGGAAACCCGCCCAGACGGAAGACAGCGGGACTATATGCGACATCGTGTTTGTCATAACGGGCAGTGCGCGGTAATTGGAATGCGTATTGCCGGGCAGCATGGACTTAAACGATTCCAGTGCGTTAAAAGTTTCTTCTTTGCAGGTAAAACCTTTGCTGTTGATGATCGTCCTAACAAAGTCGGCTTTTTTCTTCGCAAAATTCAGGGACGCGTCCCATACCATGACGCAGGTGGTAAGGTAGCCGAGCGCCGTTTTGTCCGTTTCTATTTCAATGCCCGCGTCTATAGAATCGCCTTCTTTCACGCTTGCGCCGTGGTTTACCGCCTGCGCAGTTTCGCCTGACGTGCTCTCGGCGAGAGTCTGCAAAAAAGATTTCCTGCTCCCCCGGTGGGCTTTTTCTTTTTTACGCGCTTCTTTCAAACCCTCCTCCTTGTCCAGGCAGATGTAGCGCGTAACCCACCGGTACTCAAGGCGGGCGCGGTTAAGGCTGTCAAGGACGGCGGGGTATGATTCATCGGGGAAATCATTTATGCCTATTATGGGGATGTAGAAACCGCCGAGGCTCATCGTAAGGGACGTAACAAGCTCGCTGTCCGGGAGGATGCGGTCGAGCATAATGCGCGAATAGGGAAAGCGGATGGGGTGGCGGTTAAAAGAAACAGAAGAGTGCAGGTATTCCAGCGTTTCGTCATTGTCAAGCGGGGCGAGGATCAGATCGTTAGCCAGAAGGCTTGCGACAGAATCTGATTCGTTTACAAAGAATTCGACGTTCTGTTTTATGCCCATCCCCCCGCCCGAGCTTCCGCTTTGAACAAACATGTCCGCAAGTTTTTTTATGTTTTCTGACGGCGGCTTCCAGATGAATGTGAGGTAATAGCTGGAATCAAAATGCCTGCCGGCGGCGTTGAACGATGCTTCGCGCTCGCGGTCGATTAAGTACGGTGCAAGCGCGTCAAAGCCTGAACTCTGATAGTCCTGCACCTGGGAACGCTGCGCCTCGAACTGGAACGCCCAGCCGGAGCCCAGGCGTTTTGCAAAATCGTTGACGCGGACGGCAAGCGCGTTGACTTCAAACCCGCCTGAAGAGTCGATGTCCGGGGCGCGGTATGCGAATGTCCGCTGAAGGGTTCCGTCTTTATGGACTACGACGCCTTCATGGAATTTGGTGATAAAATTCCAGGGCAGGTGCTGATAAAAATGGTCTATGCTTTCGCTCACGGGATAAGCCTGTCCTTCTGCATGATATTGTCCAGAACGATGTCGATGAACCACTGGTCTTTTTTGGTCAGATGGCGCATAACAAAGTAGAGCAGTACGATGGGGACAATAGTGAAATACAATTCGAGGGCGTAAATAAAAAGCAACCCTAAAATGAAAAGAATAAAAAGCCCTGCCTGCGGAATGCCGCCGATCATCTCCCTTTGCAGGAGGGAGCGGTGCACCGGCTGTTTATATTCGCTCATGTCAACCATAAAGTTACCTTGACGCGGTAAATACGGCTTCGACAATAAACGATGCCGCGGCAACAATCGCAATGCCAATAGCGATGGCGATTACGTTACGCTTCATTTTTTCGTTGTCTTTATTAAACCCGTAGGCAACGGCGCATCCGGCAAGACAGCAGATTAAGACGATTCTCACAATGCGTCCGGTAAAAATTCCCAGCACGCCTTCCATAAAATGCTTTTACAGCCATAAAAGTATGTTTTCCCCCAAAGTGAATAACCCTGAATCCGGTAATTATATCCATAGGACGAAGCCACTGGCCTTCAAAATACGCTAATATTTCTTTTTCTTCGCTTATTGCAATTACGTTTTCATTAAGCCAAGTGTTGCTCATGTTTATTTCCAGTGCATTTGCGCCGTTATGCGCCCCGTCATAAAAAAACCACTCATTGGCAACATCAAGGGTGGCTTTCATGATAAGATAGTTTAACTGCGGGGCGAAAGCCGCCGCCGGTTCCAGGGTGAAATTCACCAGAATTTTCTCCTTATTAAAATTGTCCGTAATTAACTATTTATAATATATTTTCCTAGCTTTTGTCAAGAAAAAACAGGAAAAACAACAAGAGCGGAGACTCAAAAATGTTTTTCTTTGCAAATTATGGAGCATTTTACTATTAAAAAGGTAAACCTATCACATTTTTGCTCAAATCATTTATCTGTTTCCCTAATCCATTCATTTATATCGTTTAAAAGAACGTCAAGTTGCTCGGCAGTTTCTGGTTGATGCCCCCAAGGGTAATACATAAATGTAAAGGGTTTTCCTTGAATATAATATGCAACATAAAACATGGACTCTACGGGGTTTTGAGGATCATATAATCCATGAACAAAAAAAATGGGAACATCAATGTCCCTATAATAGTCAAAAGGTCTTACATATTTTAAACTATTTATATAACGGAATGTTGTATCATAAAAAAGTTCATCAAACGTGTCTGGATATTCCGTCTTACCAGGTCTAAACAAATCCAAAACAGCAGAATACAAATCTTTCCATTCTTGAGAAACAGCACGTTCATTTAAAATAAGATATGATTCATAAAGCGAAAGGCCGCCATAACCAATAGAAACCATCGCGGTAACTTTTTTTCTCGTATCTGAATCCATTTCAAAATAAACCAAGGGCAATAAACAGGCCCCTTCTGAACAGCCAATCATAATAATAGATGTAAATTCATACTCATCAAGAAAACCATTTATGCTCTCCATGTAACATTTAAGTAAATTTTCTATCGTGTACCGTTCCCTGTCTTCCATATCATTTGTATAATCTTTACCTGGCTGCCGGGTAAATTTCTCCGGTATTAAAAAAGCATAATCATCCCTCAACAACGGAAGTAATTGCGTTCCCATCCCTACCTCATACCATCTTTCATTATCTTTTATACCTAATACAGAAGTGAATCCGTAGCCTTCAATAACAATGATTAATTTATCGGACTGGCTGTTTGGAAAAAAATACGCCTGACTGTTACCGCACCTTATGATTTGCATATTTAGGTATGGATCCCTGTTATTAACCGTAGCGTACTCACTGTTATTATACGTAGAACATGAATTTGTCAAAATAAATACAGCAATCATAAAACCTAAAATCATTTTAACCTTTTTCATAATAACAAAACCTCCTAATTTTCTATTGATGGTTTTACCTTAAGTTAAGGTGAACTAAGAATATAATTACCACCCAAACCATAACCCAAATAAACCAAAAAGGCCGCTAAGTTTATCCCAACATGAATATATACCCCTTGCTGTTGCCTATTGTATTTATAGCCCAATTCCAAAGTAAGTAGCTCACGAAAAACAAAAGATTCCATGGGTAGTCGCAAGGTAAACTCTAGCCCACACCGCGCTTCAAAAAAATCAAGCTTATCATGATTAATTGCGTGTATAGAAACAAAGGGGGCAAAAACTAATTCTTCTTGTTTTCTAAGAATGTCATAATATAATGAAAAATTTACAAAGGTTAAAGAAGAATTGATAGTGTCATTCATTCTTATAGAAAACATTAATGGGGACAAATCTATACCAAAACCTGTATCCATTTGATAATATAAAGAAAAAACACGCCCAAAATAATAACCATCATCTGTTTCGTTAGTAGCTGAATAACCGACTCCTAAAACACCCAAACTTAATCCATTTTCTGCATAAATATTAATTGTTATAACAAATAGGAAAACCGTTAAATATTTTCTCACTGTGTTATCCTAAAAATTTCATGCGCTTATTTCCTGAAAAAACACCCAAGAAATAAGCGCATAACAAAACGTCAAAAACGCCATCCAGCGCCCACTTTAACACCAAAAGTAGTCGTTCCTTGCATTGCAGGTATTAGCGGAGGAGTTTGAAATGCTACAACGTTAACACCAAAAGTAAAATTACCATCCGTTAACTGAAATCCTGTAGGTATGAGAATAGGTCCCAATTCTAGACCTGTAATTTTAATGCCTTGACTTCCAGTATTACTGGTACTACCGGAATTACTAGTATTACCAGAATTGTTAAGCATACTAGTGGGGTTATGTAATGGAATGCCAATACCTGAGTAGTAATCATTATTACTACCTTCATTACCGCTACCGCTACCACTGTCACCGCTACCACTGTTACCACTACCACCACCACTCTCACCCTTGCCGCCATTGACCATCGTTAATTCCTCTGCCTTAACAAACGAAAACCCGCTTGCTTCACCATAAGAAGCTTTCATAAATTCCTCCTTCCAAAAACAGTTTAACTGTCTATTTCTTTAAAAATAAAGAATATATTGCTATCCATATGTAGTAACAGATAGCAGTTAAAAAACAAGCAACGCCCGTTTATAACCCAAAACCTTCAACGCAATACAGCGTTCCTTCCATAGCATAAAAACTTAATTACTTATAGCATTTTTATTTTCAAATGTCAAGAAAATTTAAAAAAAATCAATAATAACATCATTATTAATTTTCTATAAATTTTAATAATATATTTATATTTTTAATTGTATCAGTAAAATAAACCTTGTTTTATAAAAAAAACTTCCTCTTTTCAAAATTACCTAAATAGATTATATTGGTCTTATAGGTTTTGTATGATTACAATTAAAAACTGCCTCTTTAAGCTGATATTTACTCTATTTGCTGTTTTTTTTCTTGCAGAATGTAATAACGGCTATACCGACGTGTATGAAGAAAATATTGAACAAATGTGGAACAATGTAATTGTTCCCTATAATTTGCCTGGAACAGCCATTGCCTGGATAGAAAGTCATGTCGAAAATTGGGCTTCTTTTATAGTTAATTTAGACGGCGGAACCTATGAATTACCCAGTAGTAACGATTTTTTCTATAATAATAAATTTGTCAGGATCATTTTAAGGGCAGATTCTCCGGTAACACTAACTCTTAAAAACGGCGAACAGGGACGTTTAATCGGTGTAGGCAAAAATGTTTCCTTGGTTTTGGGTAACAATATAACGTTAAAAGGAATAACAGACAATACAGAACCATTGGTTATTGTTCTTGATAAAGGTAAACTGGAAATGAGGAACGGTTCGCGAATTCACAACAATAAATGTTCCGGCAATCCCGGCGGGGCTGTCCTTGTTATTAATGGATTCTTTACTATGGAAGGCGGTACAATTGATAATAATGAAGCTGAACAACAGGGAGCCGGTGTACTTATTGCTGATCAATCTGTCTTTACCATGTCAGGCGGCGTAATCAAAAACAACAAAGCTATGAACGGCGGTGGTGTTGCAGTATATGATAATTCAATATTTACAATAACTGGCGGTACAATAGAGAATAATGAAGCGATAGAATACGGTGGAGGAGTTTTATTGGCTCAACAAGCCTCCTTTTCTATGACAAACAGTTTAATCAAAAATAACAAAGCGTTAAGCGGTGGAGGAGTTGCTGTATTTGATAACTCAACCATTACTGTAACAGTCGGTACAATAGAGAATAATGAAGCAGAAGAAATCGGAGGGGGAGTATTGTTAGCGCAACAATCTGCCTTTACATTGACAAACAGTATAATTAAAAACAACAAGGCACAGGGCGGAGGAGGAGTTTATTTATTTGAATCAATTTGTAATATATCAGGCAGCACTGCAATTAACGCGAATGAAGCAAGTGTTATTGGCGGTGGTGGAATTGCAGTTGATCAAGACAGTGCTTTTACCATGACAGGAGGTACGATTGAAAACAACAAGTCAACAACTACCGGTGGCGGAGTTTTTGTTGTAAATCAGGCAACATTTACCATGACAAGCGGCACGATTAAAAACAATAGCGCACAAGAAGGGGCAGGGGGAGTTTTTGTCGTAAATCAGGCTGTTTTTACCATGTCTGACAGTGCTCAAATTGATAGTAATACAGCTGGCGATTTGGTCGGTGGTGGAGTACAAGTTTTACTAAACAGTACTTTTACCATGACTGGCGGTATCATTAAGGATAACAAAGCCCGCGGTGGCGGCGGAGTTTTTGTTGGTATGCAATCTGTTTTTACTATGTCCGGCAACGCTCAAATTGATGCCAATACAGCGGCTGATTTGGGTGGCGGCGGGGTCCTGGTTTTTCTAAATAGTACTTTTACCATGACTGGCGGTATAATCAAAGGCAACACAACAAAAACAGATGGAGGCGGGGTTTATTTAAGTGAAAGCGATTTTACCAAGAACGGTCCAAGCGTTATCGAAAACAACACTGCAACTGGAAATGGCAATTCTGTATGCACATATTCAAGAAAAAGAAATTCCGCCGTTCCCGCAGGGGAAGTACTTTCTGCTGCATGGAATACCGGCTCAAACAGCTATACCTATGTAGGCGTTTGGGATAATTACTGAAAGCATAAAAATAGTCAATAGTGGCATTAAGTAAAGAGAATAGAATCCATGAACAGAGTTATACTAATAGGAAACGGTTTTGATTTAGCGCACGGACTAAAAACAAGCTACAAAGATTTTATAGATGATTTTTGGAATAAAAAAACAACTATATTAAAGAATACAATTTATAAAAGGAGCATAGGAATAATAACAGATGATTTATTATTTCAAACATCATCTGGCTATATATATAAAGATAATGAAATTAATATTGATATAGCAGATTTTGGCTTTTATTCCCCAATCATTAAAATTTCTAAAGGTTCATCTGGTTATGACGAATTTAAATTTGTTATTTCCCAGTTCCAAATAAAAGAAAATCAAAATAATTTACATTTCAACAATCTCTTTTTGAAAAAAATCACAGACAAGAAACAAATAGAAAATTGGGTAGACATCGAAGAAGAATATTATCTCGCACTAAATGAATGTTTGCACGAAAGTTATAAAGACGGCATTGAACGGCTTAATACAGAGTTTTCTATGATAAAAACACTTCTGGAAAATTACTTAAAAGAACAAATGTCAAAAGAAATAGATAAAATAACACAAATTGAAAAAAACATAAATTCAGATATTTTACTTGAAAATATTTTAAAAAAACCTGATATTAAACAATTATGTTCAACCTTATATTTAAACTTTAACTATACAAACACAGAAAAACTTTATATTCAATATAAAAAATATGATAGGGTCATTCACATACATGGAGAATTAGAAAACCCTGATAATCCTGTTATTTTTGGTTATGGAGATGACATAGATGAAAAATATAAACTTATCGAACGGCAAAATGACAAAAAGTATTTTGAAAATATAAAATCAATAAAATATCTTGAAACCTGGAATTATCAGGATATGCTAAAATTTATAAATTCGGATGCCTACGTAATATACATTATGGGACATTCCTGCGGCAATTCAGACAGAACCTTACTGAACACATTATTTGAGCACGAAAATTGCATATCAATAAAAGTTTTCTATCACCAAAGAGATGACGGCACAGACAATTACAGCGACATAATTAGAAACATATCACGAAATTTTAATGACAAAGCATTATTCAGAAAAATAGTAGTTAACAAAACACTTTGCGCCCCTTTGTCATAGCACTTAAATTACTCAATATTTATTGGCAATAGTTGTCATAACTCTATTTTCTTGCCTAAATGCTTTTTAGTTTCATAAATATATGCAATCGGCTCTTGATCTAATATTTTTTTATTATTATAAGTTGTTTTGATAGTATTTAATACAATATTGCCAATCAATGGAATAGATGTCCCAATAAGGCTCCCTATTGTATTATTTGTTACATTGCCGCCAATAATACTGCCAACTAAAGAACTAATCAGGCTTTCTTTTGAAATAATAGTATGTATAGTGCCTGTAATAGCATTAAATCTCATTGATTTAATGGCGCTTTCATAATCTTCTTGCATTTTCATAAATGTTTCTTTTGCTTCATTTTTGTCCCATTTCTTGGTTTTAAGTTCATTTTCAAAAAATAAACGGAAATTACGAAATTTTTTTAGCAAATTTTTATCTTTTTTTATTTCTAAAATTTGTTCCCATGAAATTGATGTTGTATCAATTAATTGCAAATTTTCTAATGAGAAACAAAAATCATTTCCGTTTTCTGGCGTTAGATTACCGCCTACAATAGCATAATCATTTAGTGATTTTATCCATTCCTCATAAAACATTGATATTTCTTTCATTTCATCTTTGATATATTGGTCAACATTAAAAAGTGTATCGTTATTATTAATATATTCACTATGCATTCCAAGCACTAAAAATTCATTTGGCGTGTATGGGTATTCAAATAATGAAATTGGGTTATTTGAAAGATATTTTAAAGTTTGATGCAATTCATGTATGCCTGAAATAACTTCTCTGGGTAAAATATTTTCAAGAATTATCCGAGCAGACTCTTTATTTTTTATTATGATGGTAAGTAAGCTCATTGGATAAATCTTATCAAAAAATAGTATGGCTTCTTTTTCATTAGAAAAAACTAACGCCTTTGTTTTCATAATAAAAGTCTATTATATTTTTTACATTTTGTAAAGGTAATCATAAAAATGGGGAAGTCTCCCCCCACGCTCCACCTGCCCGCTAAAACGCAATACAAACAATATGAAAAATTATTTGTAGGCGTTTTAGTGGTCAGGTTCCGCTCCCCCCTCTGCGGGGGAAACCCCCGCAACGCCCCCGTCCAAAAAGTATAAATAAGCAGTCATTATATACTTTTTAAGTTTGTGAATTTCTCATATAATCTTGTATATAAACCATTGTCTTCAAGAAGGCTGTTATGCGTTCCTTTTTCGGTGATTATTCCATTTTCTAAAATCAGAATCTCATCCGACAGGGCTTTTATTATATTAAGTTTATGAGATATAATAATACCTGGACATTCAAGATATTCAGAAATAGCTTTTATACATTTCTCCTCTGCTATTGCGTCAATGCTTGTGAGTGGCTCGTCAATTATATAGAAACCTTTGTTTATAGGCAATAGAAACCGTGCTAAACTAATCTTATTTTTTTCACCGCCGGAAACTTTTGAACCACGTTGACCAAAATCTCTATCATCTAAGTACGCTATATCAAGATCATTTACAATTGCTTCATATCTTTCGACAGAATAATATTTTCTTGATACTAGAACTTCTGCGAAAGTTTCAAACATAGAATTGACAGATGTCAGCTCTTTCCCTATACATTTTAGAAGATTATGGTCCTTAATGTTTTTATCAGTTAATAAGAACAAATCTTTTACAATCTCTAGTGCTCCTCCTCTATAATTTTGTTTTTTCAAATTTTCTGCACAATCAAGTATCCGTGTTAAATAAGCAGTTACAGTATCTGAATATTCTTTTTTATTTAAAGGTTGTTTGCCAAGAGTAATATTATATTTGAGAGTATCATCAAATAATTCAATATCCTGATTATAAAGTCGCATGAGCGAATATAAAACTGCTTTTGAGATAGATGATATTTCGACACCACCAAGCAGACAATTGCCTTTCTGTGGTAAAATTTCACCAAATAATATTTTGATGGCAGTTGTCTTACCTTCGCCAGACAACCCTACAAGACCAATCCTATTTTCAATATTAAGTGAAAAGTTTTCTATTTGCCCGTTTTCACTATTATCATATTTAAATGAACAATTGACAAAGCACAATTTTTTTGTTTTTGGTAGCACAATATCAGGAATTTTATCTAGATCATTTTTTATTCGCTCGAAATGTAATTTAAAACTACTCATTCCCTGAGTAATATTTAACACCGCTGAAATTGGAATAAAGATACTGGTGTAATATGCCAGCATCGCTATGAAAGTAGCAATATTTAATTTGCCAGAATAGATTTGCGTCATAGACAAAAGAAAAAGCACTGCTAATCCTATAGTTTTAAGCGCTTCTACAGCAGTTCTTGAAAATGTTGAAGCGGCGTAAGCCTTACGGAAATGATTGTCTCGTATATCAAACTCACTAAACAAAGCAGTTTCAATCGTAGAAATATTGGAAAAACCTAAAATTGATATCCTATTCTCTATTCGCTCAAGAACTTTTGGATTTAAACGCATTATATCCTCTCGTCCTTGACTATATCTTTTTATATATACTTTGTTTGAAAAAAAAATTACAAGTATTGATATAATATATATAGGACCTACAACAGTAATAAATATTGATGACCAAGTTAAAGTAATCGCAATAATAATAATACTGGAAATGAAAACCAAAAATAATGAAAAATAATTTGTATTAAGTAATCCCGCTATTCGCTCGCTATCTCCAAACATACTAGCAATAAACGCACCCGAACCGCGTGTCATTATGGTTTTACTACTATACCGAATAGCTTTACTGAATAATTCACGGTGTAAACAATTCTGTAAGTCCATGCTTAATCTGTTTAATACTAAAGATTCATAAACAGAACAAATAATGCTAACAAAACTTAAAGCAAGCATTATTAACAGCAATATATTATTCATTGATCCCATTTGAACATCGGCAATGATTCTTCTTTGTAGTACTGGCATGATGGTTGCTGTACATATCGCAATTAATGCGGTTATTGCTGTAGAAAATAGAAGTAGAATATTTGATGTTTTAAAGCGATTAATGCAAAAATTCATGAATTCAATTACTTGCTTTATCAATATAATACCGCCTATTGCTTATAATTTACTTCGTCGAGTGTTAATATATTATTTAATGTTTCTTTACTCATATTTATACAAAGAGCTAAAGATAACTCAGTCATCTTTTTTGAATATATACACCAAAATGGATTTTTACTTCCTTTATAAATATGGTCATTATACATACAGCCATGAGAACATATAAACTTATTCCAACAATATTCACAATCATTTTTTTTATTTATTAAATATTTTAACTCATCTAAATTATTATTAATATTACCAATTTGATATTTTTCTTCTGCAGTATACCGATGGCATGGGAATATATTTCCTTTATAGTCTATGGAAATTATATTTCTACCTGCACCGCAAGCATATTCGTTAATGAATTTTGGTAGAAAAATAAAACGTATTGTTGCTGTAAATAAATCAAATGGAAAATCATTATGGTTTTTTATATAAGACAATATATATTCATAAAGATTGTCCATTTGACACAAAAGCATTTCCATTTGCTTTTCATCTTTAAAATTCAATATATCTGGTGGAACTTCTATGCTTTTAAAACCTAAGTCAAGTAGTTCCTCATATATTTTCGCCAGATTGTAATTAAAATTTACATATGTACCCCTAGCATTTGTATGAGGAATTTTTTCTAGAAGATAATTCAAATATTTTGTTGCTTCCTCGAATGAATCTTTCCCATCAGCCAATGGTCTTTGACGGTTTTGTATTTCTTTACCACCATCAATACTTATAGCTACAGTGAAATTGTTATTCTTAAAATAATCAATTATTTCTTCAGTTAAGAGAGTTGCGTTTGTAACTATTCTTTTACTGATCATTCTCACTTTTTCATATTTACTATTTATATATTCACATGCATGAACTATTACATTAAATGCTAATAATGGTTCCCCTCCAAAAAAAATAATATTAGCTAAAGAATCTACAGGAACACTATTAATAAAAAAATCTATGGACTTAATTGCAATATCATTAGTCATTATACCTTTTTCTCTACCATAATCTCCTTGCTTTGCAAAACAATATTCACAAGAAGCATTACACACGTTAGCAACACATAGAAAAAGACCAAATCTGCTAGGTTCTATTTTTTTTATTGGCTTACGATCAATTGGATTTGTTAATTCTACGTACTTATTAAGGATATTTGATTTATTGTTCCCATCGTATTTCAGTGTCTTAAATTCTTGATCATCAATTTTAAATAATTGTTTGTAACCAGATAAATAGAGAAAATTCTCAGAATTTATTTTAAAAACATGAAATGAGTAGCCCTTCACCATAAAAACATACTCTATACATCCCTAAATAAAAAAATAGTAAGGTTTACATTTGTAAACCCTACTATTTTAACCTTTCACAATATTAACGTGATAATGACATGGTTATACCAGGCCAACTGTCACTACCTCCACAACCGTGATAGTCACACTTGTCTGAACAAGTGTTGTCTAGCACTTCTTTTATGAAAGGACTAAGAAGTGGCTTCCCTAGAGCAGGAGCGTTTACATTTAAAATTTCCGACATCTTTTCCTCCTTACGAAAACAGAATTTTATTTCTGGCTACATTTCTAACCATTAGTTTATATTAGATTATGTGTTGAAATATGTAAATACATTTTATTTTTATTTCCTATATTTTTATTGATTTTATCGAATATTTTTTGTTTCATTTTGTAAGATTATAATATACAACAAATATTTAAAATATAATTATAATAATATTAGATAAAAATTGCTTACGCAATTTTTTCAAATCATTTACCGTCGTAATCCGCCGCTTTTCTCCCCATCTTAAATCAATTTCTCGCTAATACCCTTTTGGCATGGTTTTGTGCAACGGGACAAAAATTGCTACGGCCGGCACAAACCATGCCAACCCTACGGGGCAGGGCAGTAATCCCAATTTGCAAATTTTATCAAAAACGGCATTTTTTCTACCTAATTAAGACTTCGTAATGTCGGCTTTAAAAACAGTTTTGGAGCCTGCGGTGCGTAAGTTTGTCCCCCCTCTGTCAGGCGTGGGGGGAAAAAGTGAGCCCCCACGCCTGACAGAGGGGGGACAAACACCATTGTCAACAACTTAAGCCATTTTACTTTCGCCTAACATAATCTCAACAGTTTGATTTATGGTTGTGGTGAAACTTGGCTTTGCGATGACAATCCTTGCGGATAACGTCCCGATTCGGACGTATCGGAACTACACGCCGCTCCATCTGACGTACCATCTCTTTCATTAAATATTGCCGCGCTATACGGTCTTTTTCGATTATTACTCGTATCAGCCGATCCTTGAATACCCCTACCGCGTGATTTACATTCACGCGGTACTCATACTGAGTTTCCTGCTCTTTGTGTTTCTTGCGGACTGTACGGTTTGCCTCTCGTACAAGACTGGCCACCATATTCGCTGCCGTCATCACCGCGTAGAAATCCTGCTTTACGTTGTCTACAAGCCTGCCGGAAAAGTTCTCTGTTTCAAGCTTCTGCTTCAGTTCCTTGTATTTCGTCTCTATGCCCCACCTCTTGTGATACAGTTCGCCGAACGCCTCATATTCCATCTCCGCCAAATTAGTTATCAGTATTCCCTGCCCCCCGCCCTCAAGGGGTATCCGCACCGCCCGCACCTTGAGCCCGGTCTTCCCAAGCGCCGCCCAGCCTTCCCGCTCTCCCTTTGTTTCCCACTCGCGGATAAAACCCTTCTGTATCCGCATCACATACGCTATCTCTTTATCNTGTAATGACTTAATGAACTCATGCGAGGGATACCCGCGGTCAAAAATGATAAGTTCCCTATGCCCCCGATTAAAGTCGGCCATGCCTTGCAATTCCTGCAGATGCTTCTCCACCAACTCCCGCTCGTTCCCGCTTACCGGCGCTATCTTCGCGTCCACAACTATGTCGTTTTCAAGATCGTACAACAGCGACGCCAACGCCGCTGCCGATGTC
>JGI24698J34947_10000714_pt1 | contig 16303 bp, 13 predicted proteins | sample TergutMp193P3_FD_34947 | JGI IMG/M metagenome (IMG submission 34947) | reverse complement strand
CTCTCTTTGGTCAGGATATATTCAATTATGTGCGGCCCCAGGTTAATCGCGTCATAGCAGCCGGTATATAGTATCTCTTCCTCGTTGTTGTAAACATCAAAATCAAAATGCCCCTCCAGGTCGCAGGCGAGGACAAGGCAGGCTGAGAAAAGAAAAATAAATGAAATGATTTTCTTTTTGAATTGAAGAACCTCGCGGCAAGCCACGAGGTATCTTCGTTGGAAAGGAAATTTATTATACTGGCGGGGCCATACCCCAGTTATAGTTCTTAAAACACTCATGTGAAGTGTAATAGCATTAACCGCTGCAAGCAGTGGGGTATGTACCCCGCCTTCCAATCAATAATACCCTCCCGTCAATACAGTATAGCTGATTTTATTATCGACTGCTACAGAAAAATAAGTTGACAAATTTAAATATATGCATGGATAATATTCTATGAAAGAACACGATTTATCATCGCGGCTTCCCAACGGAGATTTTTTTCCCTTTTGGGATGACAGGACGGAATATAAAAAGTTTCTCTATGTTGATGGGACCGGTACTGCGGCTTCGGACAGCAATCCGGGGACGATTGAAAAACCGTTTAAAACGATAAACGCCGCCGCACAACTCGCGACGCCGGGAACCAGGGTAATTATTAAGGGTGGTGAATACCGCGAAACGGTAAAACCGGCACGCGGCGGCGATAATGAAGAGGCGATGATCTGCTACGAAGCGGCTGAGGGCGAGAATGTAATTATTAAAGCTTCTGTTGTGGTGACGAAATTTAAACCCAGTACCGGCTGGAGGCTCGCCGGTTTCATGTCTACCGAGCCTCTTCCCGAAACACTAAGTGTATGGGAGATAGAAATTGATCCGGAGGACTTCAAGGGCTATAACCCATTTTGCGCCGTCAACATCATTCATGATCGCATATTTATAGAATACGCGAAAACGGACATGACAACCTATCTGAACCGCCGCGGCATGGTCTTTATTGACGGGAAACCCCTCAAACAGGTTGCGATTTACAGTTATATGTCGAGGGAGGCCGGTACTTACTGGGTTGAGTCCAATGGACAGAAGATCCATGTGAGACTGCCCACGGACGCAAGTCCATATGATCATAAAGTGGAAATCACCAACCGTGAACAATGTTTCGCGCCTGATATTCCGTTCCTTTCCTATATTCATTTACGCGGCCTCACCTGCGCCCATGCGGCTAACGGCGCGCCGGTCCCGCAGCGCGGTTCCATCTCGGCTCACCGGGGGCACCACTGGATTATTGAGGGGTGTACGATAGATTGGGCCAATACCGTAGGCATTGATTGCGGGAATGAATGCTGGCATCACGATTTCATTGAGGGGCAGATACTGGGGTATAATATTTTACGGGGCAATACGATCCGCGACGCTGGAGTCTGCGGTATAGCCGTCATGTACAGCAAGCACTTGCTGATTGAGGATAACCTGATTGAAGGGACGGGCTGGCAGCGTATGGAGCTTTCATGGGAAGCGGGCGGCGTCAAGGTTCACCATGCCACCGGCGCGCTGTTCCGCCGGAACATCATCGCCCGGAGTATCGGCTGCGATTCGATTTGGATGGACGTGGATAATTTTAACTGCCGCCTCACCGGGAATCTGCTTATCGACGGCATTGATTCACGGGAACATATTTTTATGGAATGCTCCAGGGACGAGGAGACAATGATAGATAACAATATCATCTGGAATGTGGAAGGCCGGTTTGATCGCAATGCAATACCACAGGAACCGGGATCATCGGGATGGTACAAAGACCAGCAGCTTACCATAGAAAACGGTTATGGTATTTACGGGGAAGGTACGGATCGGCTGCGGATCGTTAATAACCTTATCGGAAAATGCCACGACGCGGGGTACTTCGCCAAAGTAGTTCCCTTCCGAATAATGAAGCGGGGCGGAACGGCGCGGGAATGCAAGCTTTTCAATAATTTATTTTATGACTGCGGCAGCGCGGCGATAAAATTTCCGAATGAACACAATAAGGCAGACGGTAACGCTTATGCCAAAATGCCCGGCGGTTACCTGCGAATACTGCAACCGGCGCCTACGATGTGTCTTGATTTGGAAGCGTGGCGTGAATTCTGCGGTTTTGATATCAACGGCTGCGTGAGCGATATCGTGATTGAAATAAACAGCGAGACACTGGAGATGACCGTTGAATCAAAGACCGGACTCCCATTGAACAAACCGGACGAAAAGACCCAAACAGATTATTTTCTTGAGCCGGTAACCGGTGATACGCGTATTGCGGGTCCTATCAGCGGCATAGGAGCCGGTAAAACGGTAATCAATATTGACCCCCGTCGTTATAAAAGATAAATTAACGAGGCGCCGATGAAGTCAAAAAATTCAGCAGCGGCTCTGTCCAGTCATCGCACGACTCCCCCTCGGACAGAAAACGGCGGTACAGTGAAATTATATACCTACGAATTTCACCGCCATCGGCATTTCCGGGGTCCTTCGCATCCGCGAAGATACCGGAAGCGAAACGTTCCGCTTCTTCGGGCGGGAAAAGAGCCGAATCAAATCTTGTCATGGCGTACATTGCCGCGGAAATGCAGTTAACGCTGTGCTGCTTTATATAGAGCACCGCCTCGGTGATTTCGAGGGCGCCGCGGCGCAGCTCTTCTATCTGCGGAGCGAAGCGATCCCCCTCCCCTATTGATTTCGCTATTTCCCTGAAGAGGGTGTAAGTGCGTATAACGACCATGACGTGGAGGCTTGGTATGCACATGAGATGGGGATCCATTGCGTGGATTAGCAGGAAACGCGGCCGCGCAATGTAAAACGGCCTCTCCGTTGTGGAAAGGTTTTTCCCGTAGACTTCTGCCGCACTGGCGTAAAGCTCGCCCATGGTTTCCAGAAAGTTACGTACCTGCTCAAAAACCCCGCGGCCGCAAGATCTAAGCAAAAAACCAAGGGGCCGCACCCAGAAGGTTATAAAGTCCAGGTATATACCCACTTTGCCCGGCAGAAAAGGAATCCTGCCGTCCAGGGGATGATCAACTTTTGACACGGGTATGCGCCCCGGCAGCAAAGCCGCGCGGTATTGCAAAAAAAAGAAATGCCGGAGAATGGACGCGACACAGCGCAGGGCGGTTGTTCGCAGGTACGGCTTGCCCATGATTCTGAATATAATCAGCGGGAAAGATTCATCCGCTATATGTTTGATCGCCGCTTGTGTTTGCTCCGACACTTTCTTCTTCCGACAGAATACATAGTATGATATAATTGTCAATATGTTAGGACCCATAGTTAACGCCGCGGTTGTACTTGTCTGCGCCCTGACGGGATGCTTTCTTGTGCGCGGCATTCCGTCAAGGTTTGAGGAGATCCTCAGAACCGCAATCGGCGTCTCCATTATTTTTGTCGGCATTAAGGGCGCTTTCGACAACCAGCGTACTTTGCTGTTGATCATGAGCATGGTGTGCGGCTCCATGATTGGTGAACTCATCAACATTGACGGCTTCATGAACCGGCTGGGCCAGTGGGCGGAACGACGGCTGGGCATGGGTGACGGCGGTAAAGGACGTTCCTTCTCGAAGGGTTTTGTCAGCGCGAGCATCCTCTACTGCACGGGTTCCATGGCCATCGTGGGTTCCATGCAGAGCGGCCTTATTGGCAACCACGAGATACTCTACGCGAAGTCGATTTTGGACGGTTCAACCGCGCTTGTCTTTGGCGCGTCCATGGGAATCGGCGTGGTTTTTTCCGCAATCCCGGTTCTGCTCTACCAGTCTTCTATCGCTCTGGCGGCGATGGCGGTCAGGGACTTTTTGACCGCCGACATGATCCGCGAGATGTCCGCCGTTGGCAGTCTTCTCATAGCGGCCATCGGATTTAATTTTCTGGGCGTAAAAGAAATCAAGGTGGCGAATTTTATTCCGGCGATTTTTATCCCGCTGGTTTATATTTTTATTGAAGGGCTGATAAAAGGATGAAACGTAACATTGCGTTTTCCTATTGATTTCATTTTCAACTAAACAACGAGTACTTGAAATTCCAAAAGCGATAGATGCTAATATAAGTATAATGCGAGCCTCTGTAAGTCTAAGGTACTATGTACTTTCGCAATTTGGCGCAAATGAACACATATCCAAATAGAGTAATAATTTACTGAAAGTATTTCGTATACAGATTCATGATTATCGCGCCAAATATCATAAACAAAAAACAGGCAAAACAAATAAAACCTGGCGTGAAAACTAAAATAGTATTCCTTATTTTATGCTTACTTTTTTTTATGTTGCTAAAAAAGTAAAACGCTATACAAGATAAAATCATTGGTAACGTTCCGATAATGAGCCAAACTAATGCTGAAAATTTCATTGATACCATTGCATCAGGATTAGGAAGATCATCTGACCCGAAAATGACAACTATTAATAAAGCTAAAACACAAATAGCGCCTATTAAATAAACAATATTGAAAATTAATTTAATGTATCTTGCCAATGAGAATTTAACAGCAGGAACTATAGCGTTACCATACTGTTTTTCCAGGACTATCATGCCTATAACAATCAGCACAATACATACAGAAAATCCAACGAAGAATAATTGAGGGAAATCCTTGAACTCATTATCAAAATACAAGATGACAACACCAATAAAACCCAGTATTCCATAAAAAAGAGGCATAATAACATTTGTTTTAATGTTTTTATGTATTTTGCTCATATTATGAACGCCAATAAATATTAGTCCGGTTCCAAGTATAAGCCCGATGGCGGATAATCCGGGGGCATCATCCAACGCGCCAAGAATGAACAACGCTATGCCTGACATTATTCCAAGAAAAACAGGTATCAATATAGCGGGTTTGAAATACAGTCTAAAGTCCACTCTTTCCCTCCAAGCATATTAGACAGTAACAGTCACTTTTTTATGCCAATTTCCAGCCAGCTTTTGTTACCCCTTTTTCCAATGCGATAAGGGAAACGATTTTTTCAATATACTCGTCTTTCCGTCTGCCCGAAATCTGGAGTGTCGCTTCTATTTCCACCAGTCCGCCGATCACGTCCGCGCTTTGCAAGTTTGTCAGGTGCAGGCGGTTATCGTCAAGTTTTTTGATAACGATGGAACGGATATCAAATTGATTTGTGTCATTGCATGAGACTGTCAATACATAGGTGTTTCCTCTTTCATGACGGACAAAAGGCTGTATTACATCGGCGAATTGAAAAATCAAATTGCATATAAACAGGGAGAAAGCGGCGATTGCCGCAAATACAATATGCTCGGTACTGCACAGCACGCCGATTGCGGCGGTACACCATATCGTGGTGGCTGTGTTTAACCCTTTTATATTAAGCCCTTCTTTTAGGATAATGCCGCTGCATAAAAAACCCACGCCCGTAACGACTTGCGCCGCGATCCGTGTCATATCGTTGGTTGACACCAGAAATGAAAACAGCGTAAACAGGCAAGCCCCGATACTTACCAGAACACAGGTATGAATCCCGGCAACGTGCCCGGTTAATTGGCGTTCCAGTCCGATTATAAATCCGAATGCGGCGGCGCAGCCGATACGAATGCAAAAATCAAACAGGGTTAAGTCCATGCCTTACAGCCTTTTTTCCTTTTGCAATATACCATAAATCTGTTTATTATGGCTACTGCATGGCTACTGCCAAGGCCAAAGTGTCATGATTGACAACGAATATTTATTATGCCGTTTCTTCAGTTTTATACTCTTCACTCTTCTTGATCGTCGCCGCGTAGACGCTGTTCATCAGCCCCAGAAAAGCTGAGAGCGAGAATAGAACCTCAATGCCGGTAACCGACCAAATCCACCCGCCCAAAAGGGCAATAAGAACGCTGATGAGGTGATTCACCGAAACACCTGTTGACAAGGTGGCGGTAATCTCCTCCTGGCTTGAGGCAATGCGCTGCACATACACGTTACTCGCCATGCTTGCCATGGAAATTATCGAATCCAGCACGAAGTTGCTGCAAACAACAACGAAGGCGACGGCGGGAGAGAAAAGCCTGTGCGCAAAACCGTAGAGAAGGCAGACCACGATGAGGATGAGCGTGTCTCCCACCATAACCACCTTGTACCCAAGCCTATCGATGATCCTTCCCACCAGGGGACCGCAGAATATGCCGAATCCTGCGCAAACGGCGTAAAGCAGGGAAATGATCGACGGATCAGCCCCGTAGTGAAGGATCAGCACATAAGGCGCAAAAGTTAAAAATATCTGTTTTCTTGCACCGTAAAAGATTTCCAGCATATAGTACTTGCGGAATTTTCTCGCGAAATAAAAACGCCGCCTCTGTGATTTTAATGTAGTTTCCTTAAGCGCCAGGACTGTCATGAAGGCCGCTATCATAAGGGCGACGGAAACGCCGAAAACAATCCTGTATCCAAGAACATCTGTCCGCGCAATGCCCATACGGAACAGAACCAAAAAGATTCCCATTACAAGAAAATTGCCGAGAATATGACCGACTTGATTGATGGAACTTGTTATTCCCAGGGAAGCTCCGGCTTTTTCACGTTTTGCCAGATCCAGGGAAATGATGGTCCGGACCGGCATGATGATATGCTCCCCGGTACTGAAAAAAACCATGAACACAACAACAAAGAATTTTGTCATGAAGAAGCCGCTCATGCCGGTCAAAAGGAGCCCTGTCATGCCTCCGGTCATAACCGCGATACCGACCTTGAAAATCCTGGAATCGGAAAACCTGTACATCAGGGCCAGTATAAAAACCAGCAGGAGTCCGGGGGTTTCACGGAAGAACTCCACGATACCCCTTTCAAAAGGGGTAATTTTGATGATTTCCGCAAGGTAATTACTCTGGATTCCCTGGTAAAGGCCGTAAGCCACTCCGGAAAGCACAAGGACGCTCAAAAAACGGGCGACTTTCGCGTCGGGACGGTAGACATCGTTGAACAACATGAGGCAAGTATGGCTAATTCAGGTCATTTTGAACAGGGCTATACAGGTTCCTCGCAGGGCGGTATCCATTTTCGTATCATTTCATCCAGTTCCCGCGTATCAATCGGCTTGGAAATAAAGCCATTGAACCCGCTTTCAAGAAGCTTCTCTCTTACGCCGGAGACCGCGTTGGCTGTTATCGCAATAATCGGGAGTTTCTCATATTCCCGCCCGAGTTTTCTTATTTCACGGGCCGCTTCCACGCCGTCCATTTTCGGCATCATGTAATCCATAAACACAATATCGTACACGTTATTCTTCACTTTCTCAATAGCCTCAAATCCGCTTGTCGCGGTATCAATATGCAATCCGTAAGGCAGCAATTTCCCCTTGACAACATATAGGTTTAATTCCAAATCATCAACAACAAGAACTTTTCCAAAGGGTACCGGTTCGCGTTCAGTCATGGTCTTTTTCGTCTTCTCCGTATAATATGAACCGAATGTCCGTAAGCTCTCCGCCGTTATACTTCCCAGCGCCGGCGCTCCGGCATTACCCTGCGGCAGACGGACGGTAAATAACGAACCTTTGCCCGGCTCACTCTCCAGGAAAATCTCACCTTTCATTGTTTTTATCAAACTCCGTGTTATGCTCATCCCAAGGCCTATGCCTTCGGTTGTCCGGTTGGTCTGCAGATTAAAACGTGAATAATCGTCCCCCAGTTTGCCCACCTGCTCCGCGGTCATTCCCTGTCCGGTATCGCGCACGCGGAAAATAAGCGTCACAACATCCTCCGCGGAAGCCGGGGGATTTTCAATCTCAAACGACAGTTCAACCTCACCCGCGTCGGTATATTTAAAAGCGTTGCTCAATAAATTATTCAATACCTGCTTGATGCGAAGTTCGTCGCCAAAAAGCATAGACGGAATATTTTCATCCACGTTGAGCGTAAAATCAATCGGCTTGTTTTCGTATTTAATAATATTTAAAAAAGCGGTGTCGTTAATCAGGCCGGCGACATCATACTTCGTCTGAATCAATTGCAGCTTTCCCGCCTCAATCCTTGATATGTCAAGTATGTCGTTGATAATACCGAGGAGAAGAGAACCGGAATTCATAATCCTGTTCAGCGCCTCTTTTATATCCGGTGAAATGTTTTCGTTTTGAAGCTGAATTTCCGCGATGCCCAAAATAGCATTCATCGGCGTTCGTATTTCATGACTCATCTTCGCCAAAAAAGCCGACTTGGCCCTGTTGGCGTCTTCGGCGACTTTAACATACAGCTCTATGGCGCGGATTTGATTGACAATCTGTATCTGATTCCGGACCCTTGATTTAACAACCTTGGCGCTGAAAGGCTTATGTATGAAATCCGCAGCCCCCATGTCCAGTCCTTTTTCCTCATCCTTAAAGCTGACCAGCCCTGTGATAAAAATAACGGGAATTCTGTGTGTTTTTTCATTCGCCTTAAGCTCGGATATCGTCTGGTACCCGTTCATTTCAGGCATAAGAATATCCAGCAAAATGAGATCGGGCATATACTGCATGGCTTTTTCAATGGCGCTTATTCCGTTTGCCGCTGTATAGATCTTATAATCCGAACCCAGTATGCGAGTCAAAACCTTGAGGTTTAAATTCTCATCATCAACAATAAGCAGACTGTTCTTTTCTTCTTCGTTCATAAATCATGTCCATCCTCTTTTTAGCTCCAAAAGCGTATTGTACGCCGATTCAAAATCAAAATCCTTCATCTGCTGTATGAGAGGCTCGCTTCCCGGCAAAGCGCGGAGATCGTCGATAAAATCAAGACATTCCGGATTGCCGCTTTCAAGCAGGGGGGTGAGCTTTTCAATCAACGCCTGCGCTTTTTCAAACTCGAAGGCGGCCTCGGCCTGTTTCACGCCTTCATCAAGCAGGGGCGAAAGCTCTGTCAGAACCGCGTCCATTTCGCTCTTTAGAACACTTAGCTGTTCCTCTGTAACCAGGTTTTTCCCTTCCTTGAGATTGGCTTCCACATCGGCGGCGGCTTGCCGCAGGCTTGTCATTCCAATCTGCGCCGCGTTGCTTTTCAGGCCGTGCGCCAGTCTATGCGCCAAAGTTATATCACCCGTTGTCAGCGCCCCGGCGATTTCGTCAAATTTCTTCTGATTGTTTCTCACAAAGAACTCCCGGAGTTCCCTCTGAAATTCCCGGTCTGTCTCAACAACTCCGCTTTCGGGCGCCGCTTCCTGCTTCACGGGCCTGAGGTATTTCAAAAGACAGCGCCAAAGTTCCTGCGAAGTGAAAGGTTTACCGACGCATTCGGTCATCCCGCTCGTCTTGTACATCGCCAGGTCATCTGTCATAATGTTAGCCGTCATTGCAACTATGGGAACATTTGCGTTAAACTCAAAAATCTTCTCGGCCGCTTCAAGGCCGTCCATCACGGGCATGTGCATATCCATGAGAATCAAATCAAACTGCTTCGCGCCGCCAAGCATGCGTCCGCGAACCATTTCTACTCCTATCTTTCCGTTTTCGGCCACAACGGTCTTAAGCCCGACTCTCGCCAGATGCTCGCAAATGACCTGCTGATTCATGACGTTATCTTCACACAGCAGGACTTCACCCTCGAAGGCCGGCTTTTCAATATCATCAAGCATGAGTATTTTCTTGTGCTTTTTTTCTTCGGGAATGTCTACCGTTTTAAACGTGAGATCAAAGATGAACCTGCTGCCAAGGCCAACAGTACTTTCAACCAAAAGCTCCCCGCCCATCAGCTCAATGAAATTTTTGGTAATGGAAAGCCCAAGTCCCGTCCCGCCGTATTTTCGTGTCGTACCGGAATCCGCCTGCATAAAGGGATCGAATATCTTGTCTATCTGCTCCTTTGTCATGCCTATGCCTGAGTCTTTTACCTCAAAATGCATTGAGACGGAGTTCTCGTTCGTGCTTTTAATAACCGCCTGAAGCTTGACCATGCCGACATTCGTAAACTTTATGGCGTTGGAGAGCAGATTCACAAACACCTGGCGCAGCCTTGTGGGATCACCTAACGGCATTTTGCCTATACTTGGTTCAACATAGAATTGCAGCGTAACGCCCTTTTCAATGGCCTTCGGCATGGTTAACGTCCGACAACTGACAAACAGGTCATGCAGGTCAAAAGGAATGTGTTCCAGTTCCATTTTACCGGATTCGATTTTTGTAATATCCAGTATGTCGTTGATGATCTGCAGCAGCCAGTCCGCATTCGTCTTGATTTTCTCCAGATAGTCCCTGGTTCTGGCGGAAGCTTCGCCGTCCAGGGCCAGTTCGGAGAAGCCCATAATGCTGTTCATCGGCGTTCTAATCTCGTGGCTCATGTTGGCCAAAAAAGTGGACTTTGACGTCGACGCGATTTCAGCCACTCTCCGCAGGCGGTCCACTTCCTCATACGGACGCTTCAGTATGGAGGCGGCAATGATTGCGGCCGCTATACTCAGTATCAGCGTTATCAGCCCGATCAGAATTATTCCGCTGGGAATTTCGTTTATTACACTTTCATTCAGCGGCGCGACTATGCCAAGAAACCAGCCCTCGTTCGGACTTGATACGGGGCGGAAGGCGCACATACGAGGACCGGCCAGGGTGAACCGGATAGCGCCGCGCTCCATGGTGACTCCACGGCTCGCCATCCTGCCCAAACCTTCGTACTCGGGCATTGTTTCCGACAGTTTGATAAAATTGTAGCGCTGCCGCACCCAATCCGAACGGATATTGGATATGACCGTCCCTTCACCGTCATCCACAAACAGGTGGCTCGTCTCCCAAAGCGAAAACTGCGACACCACATTACTCAAGTGCAAACCGGGCAGGACGGCGGCCAGAACCAGCCCGCCCTCCATGGGCGACGACACGTACATAACAAGGGCGCCGTCGGGGCTGTACATGGTGGTTGAGATGACCTGCCCGCCGGCCAAAGCGGTCTGCATAAACGGTTCGTGAATCAAATCAGGCGGCACAGGGGACTCGGCCCAAAAATCCAGTAAAGCCGTTTCATTAAAAACAGCCATGCCGATGTAAGCCGGATATTCCGCGCAGATACGTTCCAGAACGCCGGATTTGCCGGTAACGCCTTCGTCCTCGCCTGCCCTGTACAGTAAATTTATATTGCCGGCGGCTTCAGCAGCCATGAATTTCAGCAGTTCGATTTCCTTTACCACAAACTGATCGGCGACGTCAACGGCAACGAGCATATACTCTTCCATCGCACTGGTTATACTGTTCATCAGAAACACGGCGCCCACCACCAGTCCGAAAACAATTATCACAAGCGCGACGGCCACAATGGCAATGACAATCTTGGTTTGAATCGAAGCCCGAATCTTTGTCAGCAGAGTTATATTCGAACGAATACCGTCAGTATTATTCCTGCTCAATTCCATGATATCGCTATTTTCTCATAAAACTACATTTTTGCCTACTGACCTTATGGAGATTTTATTAGTGCTGGAGTTTTGAAAAGCGTCAATATTTTTTCATAGACAAGTTTTCAAACTTAATATTTGTGGTATAATTATGAGACCATCAAAATCGGTATGCTAAGGAGTTTATATGGGATTAATTAAGGCAGTAATGGGAGCCATCGGCGGTAACCTGGCGGATCAGTGGCTGGAGTTCTTTATCTGCGAAAGCCTGGAGGCGAATGTACTTGCCGCCAAGGGGCAGAAAAAGACAAGCAAGAGAAGCAGCAATACCAAAGGAGAGGACAACATCATCTCAGACGGTTCGGGCATTGTAGTGAACAAGGGACAGGCCGCGATGGTTGTTGATAACGGCCGAATTGTGGAGTTTTGCGCCGAAGAGGGGCATTACACCTACCAGGGGGGCGAACCCAGCCTTTTTACCGGAAGCCTGGATAAAAGCATCATCGGCACCATCAAGAGCATCGGTGACCGTATCAAGCACGGGGGTATCCCGGGAAAGGATCAGAGAATTTACTATTTTAACACCAAGGAAATAATGGGAAACAAATACGGCACGCCAAATCCCATTCCGTATCTGGTGACTGACCCGAGCATTAACTTCCGTCAAACGATAAGTCTGCGGGCCAACGGGGAATACTCCTTCCGCATGATAAACCCCGCGCTATTCTACGCGAATGTGTGCGGTAACGTTGAAGACCGGTACACCACGGAAACAATCGACAGTCAGCTCAAGTCCGAGATCATCACCGTCCTCGGGCCGTCCCTCGGCAAGCTTGGAACGGGTCTTGAGTACCACGAAATTTCATTCCAGACCGAAAAACTGGCGGAACTCCTCAACGAAGCCCTAAGCTCCAAGTGGAGGGAAGGCAGGGGAATAGAGATCGTCAACTTCGGTATTACCTGCACGGCGTCTCCCGAAGACGAGAAGAGGCTCAAAGACCTTCAAACGTCGGCGGTGGCGCGGGACCCGACAATGGCCGGGGCAATGCTGGTCAGCGCCCAGAGCGACGCCATGCGCACGGCCGCCGGAAACACCGCCGGCGCAATGACCGGCTTCATGGGCATGGGCATGGCGAATCAGGCCGGCGGTATGAACCCCCAGGCGCTGTTTCAGATGGGACAGGCCGCGCAGGAGCCCGCGGCTCCCCAGGCTCCTGCGCAGGCCGCCGGATGGACCTGTATATGCGGAAACACCGGTAACACGGGCAAGTTCTGCGCCGAATGCGGCAGTCCCGCTCCCGCGCCGGCCGCTTCGTGGACCTGCTCCTGCGGGCACGCCGGCAACACGGGTAAGTTCTGCGCCGAATGCGGCAAACCCGCGCCGGCCTCCGCGTTGGCTGATGCCGCATGGACCTGCTCTTGCGGACACGCGGGCAACACGGGTAAGTTCTGCGCCGAGTGCGGTAAACCGCGGCCATGAGGCTAAAAAGGTTATCATGAAACTTCGTTTCATGTTCGATCTAAAATGCGGCTATTAAGCCGCATAAAGTAAGGTTATCATGGAGATTAAAGAATACAAATGTCCCAACTGCGGCGGGGCCGTAAAATTCGACAGCTCCAGCCAAAACCTGAGATGCCCGTTCTGCGACGCGGAGTTTAGGATACCGGCTCTTGAGGAATACCAGAAAGAACTGGCAGCCCCGAAAAAGGATAACTTTGTATGGGAAGTCGAAAAAGCCGGGAAGAACTGGGAAGAGGGGGAGCTTGACGATCTCGCCCAGGGCTCATGTCCCTCCTGCGGGGCGGAACTGTTAGGCGATAAAAACACCGTGGCGATGGTCTGCCCCTGCTGCGGCAACGCGCAGATCGTCGAGCGCCGGCTCACAGGAGTATTGAAGCCGGACTACGTTATCCCCTTCAAACTGGAAAAGAAAACCGCCGTGGAAGCCCTGAAAAATTTCTACCAGGGGAAGCGTCTTCTTCCGGATCTCTTTAAAGAAGAAAACCGCGTCAACAGCATTCAGGGTCTTTACGTACCCTTTTGGCTTTTTGACGCCAGAGCCGAGGGACGCATACGCTACAAGGCGTCCAGAACAAAATTCTGGAGCGACAACAACTACAACTACACGAAGACCGATTTTTATTCGATAGTACGGGAAGGAACCATAAACTTTGAAAAGGTCCCGGTAGACAGTTCGGAAAAAATGGACGATAGCTACATGGACGCCATAGAGCCTTATAATTACGCCCAGATAAAGGATTTTCAGAGCGCGTTTCTCGCCGGATACATTGCCGAGAAGTACGATGTGGACTCCGACAAAAGCAGGGAAAGGGCGGGACGCAGGGTCAAGACATCGGTGGAAGCGGAATTTGCCCGTACCGTAACAGGTTACGGTACGGTTATACCAGAAAGTTCCGTCGTCAATGTCGAAAACAGCAAGGTCAGTTATGCGCTGCTCCCGGTATGGATTCTCAACACCAAATACCAGAAGGAAAACTACCAGTTCATTATGAACGGCGAGTCGGGGCGGCTGGCAGGCAGGCTGCCCGCCGATCCCGCCAAATCCTGGAAATACCGGCTCCTGTTCACGGGTATCATCGGCGCGGCCTGTACGCTTCTCATCCAGATCTTGCGGATATTCATGTAGGAGGAATGTCAGAATGAAAATAAAGCATTTGCTCTTTTTGCCGCTGTTATTCGCTATCCTTGCGGGAACCGCCTTTGCACAGGAACGCGTTGTCGACAACGCCGGCCTTTTAAGTGACAGCGAAAAAGAAGATCTGCGAAGACTGACAAACGCCATATACCAGGACTACAGTTTCGACCTGGTCATCGTTATCGAAATGGATATCGGTAATACGAGTCCCATGGTTTACGCGGATGACTATTTCGATTACAACGGCTACAGTCAGAACGGCTGCCTCTTTTTACTGGTCATGGGAAGCCGTGAGTACTGGATCAGCACAGCCGGCGCCGGTATAGAAATATTGAACTCCTACGCGTACGGCAAACTGGAAAGCGACACGGTGAGCTTCCTCAGCGCGGGTAATTACTACGAGGCTTACCTGACCTTTGTACAGGACTGGGAACTGTTCCTCAGCCTTGACAGAAATTACAGAAGCTACAATTTCTTTTACGAGTGGAACGCTGTGCTTGTCGCCGTCTCCTGGATTATCGCTTTCGTAATAGGCCTTATCGTTGTTCATGTCTGGAAAACGGGCATGAACACCGCCCTTCCGCAGAAGGCGGCCGCCGCCTATGTGGTTCCCGGCAGTCTTGTCTTCAGAGTGAAGGCAGATAATTTTCTTTACAGCACGGTCACAAGAACAAGACGACAGACAGAGACAAGTTCCTCGGGCGGTGGCGGCATTCACACCGGCTCCTCCGGCAGAAGCCACGGCGGCGGCGGGGGGAGATTTTAAGGCAAAGGCAGCGTTTTTATTTTGAAAAACCTGATACTGAATCCGGGTTCCACTTCCACAAAAATCGCGGTTTTCGACGCGAACACCATGGTCTTTTCAAAATCGATAAAGCATTCACAGGAGGAGCTAGAGAAGTTCGCCTGCATCATCGACCAGAAGCAATACCGCCTGAAGGCGATCATGGATACCTGCAATGAGCAGGGGCTTAAACTGGCGGAGATCAACGCGGTTATCGGCATCGGGGGGCTGCTCTACCCCGGCGTGGGCGGCGTCTACGAGGTAAACGATAAAATGCTTGGCGATCTGGCAGCCGCCGCTTATGGCGAACACGCCGCAAATCTCGGAGGGGTATTGGCGGCTGAGATTGGGTCACAATTAAGAATAAAGGCCTATATCGCCGATCCCATAACAACCGACGAGCTGCAAGATGTCGCGAGACTGTCAGGAATGCCGCAAATTAGGCGCACCTGCCGAACGCATACCCTTAACCAGAAAGCCGCCGCGTCCCGCGCGGCGAATGAACTTGGTATTCCAATTAGATCGTGCAATCTCGTGGTCGCGCACCTTGGCGGCGGCATTTCGGTAGCGGCCCACCGCGGCGGCCTGATTGTGGATTCAAACGACCCGCGCGGTGAAGGCCCCTTCTGTATGGATCGCGCCGGCGGTGTACACGCCCTGGAACTCGCGAAGCTCTGTTATAGCGGCAAGTACACAGAGGATGAAATGCTGAGACTTATAAACGGCGGCGGCGGCGCGGTCGCTTATCTGAATACCCGCGATTTTTTCGACGTTATGCGCCTGCGTGCGGAAAAGGACAAAACAGCCGCCGCGGTATACGAAGCTCTTGTCTACCAGATCGCCAGGGAAATCGGCGCCGAAGCCGCCGTCCTTCGCGGGAAAGTGGACGCCATTGTTTTTACCGGCGGCATGGCAAGAGAAAAAGAATTCATCGACGATATCAAGAGCTATGTCGGAAGCTTCGCGAAGACAATCGTGTATCCCGGTGAATTCGAACTCGAAGCGCTTGCCGCCTACGCGGCGCAGGTCCAGAGCAGGGAGATAAAGCCGCTAATTTATAATGGTAAACTCTGATTTGTCGGGATGATCGCAGATGTTGACAAACATATCAGATCGGCGCGGCGAAGCGGGCTAGCCCTGAGGGCAGCTCGATGACGCATTCTTTTATTACCAACTCTGATTACTTAATTAATCAGGGCTTTTTTAAAGATACACCATATGCTGCCCTCAGGGCTCCCCGCTCTCGCTGCGACAAAGACATGTTAGGCAACAAAGCGATCAAGCCGACAATCAGGGTTTTTCTGGTGGCGGAATTCTGCATCTCACCCGGCAAAACCGGCCAATTACCAAAGAAGGTGATTGTCACCTTTTTTGGTATGTAAATGCACTCTTCCCCATGAGAAAATACTGATTTGTCGTATAGTAAGCACACATTAACCGGAATAATGCTGATAAATGAGTGGGCAAGTGACGCGAGAAAACCTCTTTTTGGGCTCTCCGGCAAAGGAGACCTGTAGAATTGGCAGCCCGAAGGGCTGTCCTTGTAGTGAGAATCGGCAT